>Ga0105245_10000209_pt1 | contig 55230 bp, 50 predicted proteins | sample KBSM54metaG_FD_81523 | JGI IMG/M metagenome (GOLD analysis project Ga0105245, IMG submission 81523) | Miscanthus rhizosphere microbial communities from Kellogg Biological Station, Michigan, USA - KBS M5-4 metaG | ecosystem: Host-associated > Plants > Roots > Rhizosphere > Soil | place...
GCGCCGACGGCGGCGCAGGCGCAGGCGCAGGCATCGGGTCGCTACCGCCCGGCGCATGCGTGGCCGCGTGCGGAACCGGCGTCCGGGCATCTGCCAGTCGAGGATCGGCCGTGACGACCACAGGCACGAGCGCCCGGTCCACGGTATCCATCAGCCCATCGACTTCCCTCTTGTTCCAGACGGTCCCGGTGTTCCCTGAGCCATCGTCATCAATGAGCGTGTCGTACCACGTACGATCAAGCGGGTCGGCCATAAGATTCCTACTCGTCTTCTAAGTCGATGCGCCGCAGACCCGGCACGGGCACGGGAAGCACCACAATGGGACGACCACGACGCTTGTCGAACAACGTGATCGTGTCGGGTTCACCGTTCGCGCGTCGTCGCGCCGACGTGAACAGGTACGACAGATCGAGTCCTTCGATCTCGACCGAGATGTCATTCGGGTCCGCGTCGTGCTTCATGATGCGGAACGGCTCCTTCGCCCAGCCGGTCGCGCCAATGCCTTGGAACGTCGTCACGCATTTCAGATCGGCCAGTTCGTAGTCGAACCCTTCCAGCGGCACCTTCAGTCGAATGTTCCGGGGCGGGTCGCGATGCCGTCGCAACCGCCGGGTCGCAATGTCTCGCGCGACAGCGGCGTCCTTCACGAAGTGCAACTCCAGCGGCCCCATCGTCAGGACCATCCCGTACTGCGCCGCTGACTGCGACGGCAAGTCCTGCGCGATCTCCTCGGTCCATTCCGGTTGCTGCACCGGCGTCGAACCGTCGGTCGGCGGATTCACGTCCTGCGTCAACGTCAGGTCACGCCCGTAGCGGAACGGCACCACGTTGAAATGCGCCGTCAGGTCTTCGACCACGTCGAAACTGTCCTTGATGACGTGCTCGAAGTCCGTGATCTCTGGGAGCACGTCATCGAACCGCGTTTCATCGAGCATGTCCACAAAGAACTGGCACTTGCGGTTGTAACCTGACTCCACGTCGCATGACTGGTTGAACCACTGAATCAGATCGCTGATCGACACGAAGGAACCGTCGCCCCCGATGGTCCCCGCCCCGATGTAGCCAGCGACCGGGTGCGTGCCGGACACCGGCATCCGCGTCTCCGACACCGTCTGCGCCTTGGCGAAACTCGGTTCGTCAATGTGCGACAACTCCTCCTCTGGCGGCGCGAACGGGCCACTATCGGGGAAGCGCGGCGACGGCAACCACGGGCCGGTCTGCCAGTTCCCGAGAATCCAGTTCTGGAGCGCGTGCAGGTAAATCTCCAGCAGCTTGACAATCGGTGTGCCGGTGCCGTCCCCGACCGTTTCGATACCGATGTTGTTGAGCGTGAACCGCTTGGGGTTCTCTTTGATCTGTTGAGACTTGTCCCCACGCGCATACACCAGCGTGTAGCGATGCCCGTTGATGTCTCGATACGTGGCACTGCCGAACTTCGCGGTGTACGCAGGCTTGCCGGGAATCAGGTAATCAGCACCCTCGGTGGCATCCAGTTCGCGCATCCCGCCGAAGTACCAGCCTTCGATGGACTTGATCGCGTGGCCGCACACGAGGTACTCGTCCCACCAGTCTGCGGCCTCCGGCGTCCCGAGATCGCGCGGCCCGACAAACAGCACCGGCACTTCGCCCTTGCCGAGATCCTCGACCACTTCAAGGTCCGGTAACGGCGCGGTGGTGAAGGGTGGCGGCACTGACGGCGCTGGCGTCTGCATGTGGTCGATGAAGTAGTTCATCGCCGTCTCATGCGAGTAGTGCGACAGCAGGCCGGGCACGCCGCCCGGCGTCCGACCGTAAATGCGTGGCCGTGCGTTGTTCACGTCGTAGGGCGGAGGGAACCACCCTCCACGCGCCCCCTCGGACATATTGGCCCAGTACAACTGCACGTAGCGCACGCCGGGGAGGTACTCCGTCGCGCTCGGTGCGCCCGTCACCGTAATGTGTGACCGCGCGAACTCGTACCGATGGTCGTTGTCGTACGCCGGGTCGGCTGTTTGCGGCGAGATGTTGTCGCCTTGGTAATCGCCGGGGCACACCGTGTAGATGTATTCGTACGTGGCGGACCCCGGCGGGTTCGGCGTGATCTCGCCGTTCCAGAACACGTCCGCGCCAATGTTCACGACGTTGGAATACTGGGGAATCGTGCGCGTCTTGATCTGTGCGTCACTCGCCTGCCCGTACCAGATCGGCACCGGCTTCCCGAGACTGTCTATCGGGCACGCCGGGAAGTCGGCGGCGGTCACCAGTCGCTTCGGCACTTGCGACAGCGCCGCGATGGGCGACATGAACTGGCGCGTGATGAGATCCTCGCCGCCGAGGGTGAAGCCAAGATTCGGACGCGGCCCGTAATCTGCCACGAGGCCGCGCATGATCGTGCGGGGCGGTCCCTGCTGCCGCCGCGAGCGGTCATCGATCATGCGGATGACCATCGGCCGGTTCAGGAAGTAGCGCGTCTGTGGATTCGCCAGCAACGCTCGCAGGCCACGGTCGGTGTCGGACAACTCGATGCCGAACTGCACGCCCGTGTGCTCACCCTGCGGCCCGGAGAGCACGCGCGAGATAGTCGGCCACGTGAGGACGCGCGGCTCCTTATAGCCGCCGTGGTAGGTCGCTGGGTCCACCAGCGGCATCGTGCTCCACGGGTGCATGGTGCCCATCGCATCCGTGAACTCCACCCACGTCAGCGCCAGATTCCCGGCCGACAGGCTGACATCGAACTCGGGCAACGGCCGCTGCCCGAACATGGCCTCCGCATCCAGTTGCGTGACCCGCTGGTCGCCGGGTAGCTGAATGCTGACTTCCGCGAGCGTCTGTGTGACCAGTACCTCGCTTGGCGGTTGCAGCAGATTGAGGCGTCCGGCGTTGAGCCGGAGCACCCCCATCCGTGCAGGCGTCATGCTCACAGCGGATACCACGCCACGAAGCCGCCTTGGAACCCGCGACCGCCGCCCTGCTCATCACCCCCACCCGCGCCGCCATCGCCCCACTGCGTAGCGTTCTCGCCGCTGCCGGGGCCACGTCCGCCGCGACCGCCGGTGCAGACCGTGCCGAAGATCGGCACGAAGATGCCGGGGCCACCGGGGCCACCGATGTTCGCCACGTTTCCATTGCCGGGCGAGGGCGGCGCTGGCGCGGGTGGACCTTCGATCTGTGACTCGCCGGGTCCGCCTGCACCCGCCCCGCCACCGCCGCCGTTGCTGTTCCCCATGCCTTGGCGTCCGCCGAAGCCGCCGGGGAAGTGGTTGTTCGATCCCCCGAAGCCACCCCACCCCACATCCGTGCCGGGCGCAGGCGGATAGAAGTTGCCGTTCGTGCCGTAATTCGCTGCCGGGGCCGACTCGCTCCGGTACGTCGTCCACCCGTTGTTCCGTGGCGACCCGACTTGCACCGGGTAGTCGATCCCCGTCACGCCATTGCCACCCGGCTCGATGCTGTCGTTGGCCGCAAAGTAATTCCCGCCAGCCCCACCGCCACCACCAGCGAAGCCGTCCGGCTCATCGGCCGTCCCGCCCGTCCACATCCCCGCGCCGCCGTTGCCGCCCTGCGAGAATCCGCGATACGAGATCGCGCCACCCGCGATCACGCTGAAGACGAAGTCGTCTGTCCCGAAGTGATACCGGAACCCGCCCTCGTCGCGGATGTTGCCGCCGTTGGCGACGACGCGCGGACGGCCACCGACCAGCGCGGAGTAGGCGGAGTACAGCCCCAGCTTGCTGTGGCGCAACTGGATGCTGTAATCAGTGGCTCGCTGCAAGCCGCTGATCAGATACGACGTGACACCTTCACCGACCGTTGTCCAGTACGCCCCGTTGACCACGATCTCGGTCGTCGCCACATCGGCATTCGCCCATGTCGCCAGCAGCGACGAATCGGACGCGATCTGCGCCGAGACGTTGAACGGCGGCGCAGGCGGACCCAGCGTCGTGTTCGACGCGACGTTGGAATTCGTGGACTCCACGCCATCATGCCAGTGCCGCAGGAAGTAGGTGTACGTCGTCCCGATGGCGAGGCCGGTATCAACCCACGCGGTGTACCCGGCCGGAAGCTGGCCGACGTACGCGCCGTCGCGATACACGTCGAGGAGGTCGCTGTTGTTGACGTTCGTCCAGTCGAGACGCAACTGTGAGGTCTGCCCGGCGACAGGACTCACGGTCAGGTTGAACGGCGGACGCAGCCCCTGCAATGTGGTGTTCGCGGCAAAATTCGAGTTCCCGGACTCCGCACCCATGCGCGTGTGCCGCAGCGTGTACGTGTAGGTGGTGTTCTCCTCCAGCCCGGAGTCGGTGTGCGCTGTCGTCCCGGCCGGGAGCGTCGTCAGGAAGACCCAGTCGGTCGCCACCGAGTAGCGATAGACATTGATCGCATCACCCGCGTTGTCGTTCTGCCACGCGAGCGCCAACTGCGACGTGCCAGCCGACCCGGCGACTTGATTGACCGTCAGACTCACGGGCGGACTCAGGAGCTTCGTGGGCACCGTGTTGATGTAGCCCAGTTGCCACGCGTTGATCTTCTCGTCCGTCCAGACGCTGCCATCCGGCGCAAACGGATAGAGGTCGCGGAAGTAGAGATACGAGGACGGCAGGATATGCTCCGGTCCCTGCACGACTGCGCCGTTGTACTTCGACAGCGACCGGATCGAGCCGAAGTTCTGTTCGCTCCGGCGAGCCATCGTGACTTGCTGCACGGCTATCAGGCCGTTGTTCGTATCCACCGGATCGAGCGCAAACAGGTCCGCGAGGTTGAGCGCCGTTGCGCTGTTGCGCGAGGCATCGCCATCGGGCGGATGCTCGCTCACGGTCTGCCAGTTAGCGAAGCCGAATGGAAATGGCGTCCACTGCGTGAGGTCGCCGGGAGCCGCCGGATAATACGGGCGCAACTGCACGTCGCCGGTCGGATGGTCGAAGTGACGCGGGTCGCCAGCGATCCAGCCCGGAGCCGCGTCCACGCCGTCAAGCACGTACACGTCATCGAACACGTAGTTCGTGTCGGTGCCGACTCCGGCCTCGTTCCACCCGTACGGCGAGGGCACGCCACCCAACGGACTCCGCGCACTGGTCGAGCACGCGGTGCCGGGCACGTCAATCACGCGCGACCCGTCCACCCAGATGCGCACGTTGCGGATGTCGTAAAAGACCTGACCGCCTCCGGCATCGCGCTGGAAGATGTCCGCCTGTATCTCGATGAAGTACCACGCCAGCACAGCCAACAAGCCGGGGCTGCTCTGGATCACGCCCGTGCCGCCGCCCAGCGCCCACGCCGCGAGGGTGCCGTCCGGCCACATCACCACTTCAAAGATTTTCGATCCCTTGTCGGCAATCCACGCGAACCCGGTCGCGCTGAACGCGTTGGTCGCGGAGCGAACGGCCGTACCCATGATGACGCGGTTGTGCGCGACGGTCGGCAGCACGACCCCGGCGGTCCCGCGCATGCCCTGCCCGTGCCGCCCGTACTCCGGCGCGACCCACCCGGCTCCGTGCGTCCACTTCAGCGGGATGCCGCCGCCGGGATCGGCGGTGTAGCTATCGAACGATTCGAGGAACAGCAGGGACATCGCGGCCTCTTAGGGATACAGTCCGGGCGACAGTTCGCGCAGCATGATGGTCGCGGTGTTGTAGTTCCGCACCTCGCGCTTGTACGGCTGGTCGGCGTCGGTGAACGTCGCCATCAGGACTTCGGCATCGAAGTCGTCCTTGTTCGCCACCACGAGGAACGGCCGCACGTTGCCGTCCGCTGCACGGAACCAGTCGTCCACGTCGCGCACGCCGGTGTCGGTGGGCTGCACTTCGACATCGAGCGAGCGGAACGTCGTGCCGATGGTGTAGGCCCGGCGCACGCCCATCTCTGTCTCGTGGACAATCGACGGCTTGTGCCACGCGCGGGTCGATCCCCACTTGATGTTGCGCACGCCGAGGTCACGCGCGGTGTGATACAGCGCCCATTCCCCGACCGAGATCGGCGCACTGTTCGCCTGCCCGATCACCGTCAGCCGCCAGTACCGGAACGTCTTGTTCACCACAATCCAGAGGTTCGTCGTGAAGCGGTCGAGCCGACGCTCCGGCACCGTGAAGGGGAACGAGTAACTGGGCGAGGTCCAGTTGTCCGTCGCATTGCCGGAGAGATACACCTTCAGGCCGGGGTCGAAGTTGTGATTGATGATGCCGACGATCCCCATGTGCTGGGCGATGGCGAGGTCGCACAGCCACGCGCAGTTGCTGCGCTCCAGCAGCTTTGCCGGTTGCTCGGGTCGCCCGTTCACGAGGTTCGCGACCTTGTAGGCCGGGTCTTCCGTGCCTGCGCTGACGGAGAACGTGCCCAGCGCGGTCGTGGACCCGTCGAACCGATCCGTCGGCCTCGTATACAGAAATGTGGACATCAGCGCAGCACTCCCTGAATGTCGCTCAGGTTGCGTCCGCCCTTGCGGAGGATTTTCGAGATCGCCGGGAGCATCTTCTTCTCGACGGCTTCTTCCATCCCCTGCGTGTCAATGGTGCTGATCGCGACGTTCAGGGAGATCATGTCCTGCTGCGCCTTCGCCTCCGCCGCAGCGGCAATCGCCGCGTCTCCGCTCATTTGCCCGGCGTAGGCAATGCCGTCGGTCGATCCGATGGACGCGTCAATCGCATCGCGCACCGCACCAGCCGCGCCGACGCTGACCTTCTGCCAGTCACGGAACGCCTGCATCGACTGGGCGAGCTTGAGTGGGATTTCCTTGATGCCGCCGGGCGAGCTACCGAATGACACCGCATCGACAGCGGCCTGCGCGTCCGTCGCCGCGTCCACGGCTTCCTGTGACCAGCCGCTCCAGTCGGTATCCGACAGCGCGGAATCCACGCCGTTGATCGCGGCCTCGACGTGATCGACGGACTTCGTCGTCGCCTGCGCGGCCACCGCTGCCGCATCTTTGAACTTCGTGAACGCGGCAGGGATGTCACCGCCCAAGGCTTTGATGATGGCGCTGAAGCCCTCCATCATCACCTCGTTGGTGGACATCGACTCCTTCTTCAGGACGCCGGTCTGCTCGGCCTGATTGATCAGGAGTTGCGTGTTCTCGTCAATGGGCAACCCGAGATCCTTGTGCGCCTGCCGCACGTTCTCCAGATAGCCCTTCATCTGCTGAAGCGCCTGCGTCTCGGTGAACCCAGCCTCGACCAGCTTCCCGAACGTCTCCTCGCCCTGTGCCTGAAGGTCGGCCATCGAATCGACGTTCAAGCCGCCGGTGTTCGACAGCGCGAGCATCACTTCGTTCAGTGACGATGCCGACTGCACCAACTCCGGGTAGGTCTTCGCAAGCTGACGGATGCCGAGGAGTTCGTTGATCGCCGCGCCGCCCTCGCGTCCCAGCTTCGTGTTCGCATCGCTCAACTGGTCGAGCGCCGGACCCATCTGGTCGAGCGCGTCGAGGTACGGCACACCCGCCGCGACGGCCGCGTTGAACCCGGCGAGCGTCAGGCGCTCGAACCGCTGCATCTGCTCGCCAGCGCCCTTGATGTCTCCAGCCATCTGCTGAAGCACCATCCGCGAGTCGGCGTCGATCTCCTTACCGGAGGCTTGCGCGTCAGACAGCGTCTTCCGCGCCGCCGCCATGTCGTTGATCTGCTTCGACAGGGGCGCGAACAGGCCCGTGAGGCCAGCGGCGAGTCGCTGATTCTGGCTGCTGACGAAGCCGACAATCTCCTCGGACTTCGCAGCGGAGTTGGCGTTCAGCGTGAGGAGTTCTTGGAAACTCTTGGAGGCGACCTTGTTGCTCTTGATGATGTAGTCCGCGAACGCGCCGAAGTTCTTCTCCAGCGTCTCCCGGCCCTGCTCGGCGGAGAACTTGCCCGTCTCGACCATCGAGAACACGTCCCGCAGCTTGCCGGTGAACTTGTCGATGTTGCCGGACTTCAGCCCACCCGCCTCGCCAATGATCGCGTCGAGATTGAACAGCGCCCCCGCGCCTCGGTCGCCCTTGAATTTCTCCTTCGCGGACTTCTCGACCTCTTTCGCCAGTTCGTCGGTGATCTCGGTCCCGAAGTCACGACCGACATCCTTCGCCGCCTTGACCCAGCCCGGCTTGCGCAACGCACCCACGATGGCCCCAACACCAGCGCCGATAGCGGTGCCCCACGGACCCGCAATCGATCCGATCTGCGCACCGGCCATCGCGCCGCCCAGCGCACGTTGCCCGGCTCCGCGCTTGTCGGTACCGGCCATGAAGGCTTGCACGCCACCCGCCACTTGCGCCGCCGCACCCATGCCCTTGGCGAGCTTCCCTCCACCGATGGAGTCCATACCGGGCAAGCCGAATAGCGTCTTGTCCTTGCCTGTGACCGCGTCTTTGCCGAATAGGCCACCCAAGTTCTTACTGGCGAAGTCCATCTGGGAGAAGACCCCGCCCACCGCCTTGGAAATACCCCCGAACGATTTCCCGCCGATGTTCGCCATCTGCTCGAACGACGCCGCGATGGACGACGTGGCCTCGCCCCACGTCATGACCGTCTGTCCAGCCGCCTCCTTGGCATCCTTGACGGTCTTCTCCGCAGCGTCCCGCGAGGCTTTCGACGCGTCCTTGCCGAGATCCTTGAGAGCTTTCTCGGCATCCGCGACCGCCTGCGTGGCTTCTTCCTTCGTCTGATAGCCACGGATGTCCGCGCGTTTGCCTCGCTCGGCGGCGATCTCTTGCGGGGTCGCGCCGTGCGCACGCATCCGCGCCTCTTTGGCTTGCGACTGCGCGATGGCGAGCTTGCGCCGGGCCTCCTCGTCTACCTGCGCCTCTTGTAGTTTGATGTCGAGAAGATCCTGCGCGGCTTCGACTTGTTCATAAGTCGCGTCGGTTTGCTTCTTAATGTTGTCGAGGGCGATGGCCGCTGCAAGAATTTCTGCGGCGTGATACTCACTGGTCTTTCTGGCAACAACGCCCCTCGCCTGCGCTTCCGCGTTCAGTGCAGCCAGCAGCAACCGGAGCCGTTCTTTATCCGAGACGTTCTGATCGTTGTTGGCTTTAAGGTAGGCATCCCGTGCGGCCTTAGCCTTCGCCTGCCGACCGGTGTACGTCACGTCGTCGCCTTCGGCAATCAGCCGGGCGGTTTCCGCTTCAAACCGCAGCCGCACTTGCTGCTCGTCTTCGCCGTTCTTCCTCGCCTGTTCAAGGCGGCGCTCTAGCTCGATTTTCCGGAGCGCCGCGATTTGATCGATGCCGACCTTCGTTGTCTTGATCTCGTACTCGGCCTGTTGACGAACGGCTTCCGCTGCCGCTTCCTTCTCCTGCTTCGCGGCCTTCTCGGTCACGAGGACGCGCTGGTTCGCGGCATCCGCGTGGATCAGCGTCAGCTTGTCGGCCAGCGACTGGGCGTCGGTGATGTTGTCGCGTGCGATGCGCTCGTCCTCGTCCTCCTTGGCCTTGATCAAGGCCATCTCTTTCTCGTTGCCCTCTAATCGAATCGCAATCAGCGCCTGCTGCTGCGCGGCTTGCTGTTGCAGATCGGCCTCGGCGGACTTCTTTCGTTCCTCGCGGATGGCCGTCTCCGATTGCTGTTGCGCCTTGGCATTGGCCTCTGCAATCTTGATCCCCGCACCGACGGCATCGCCCGAGGCTCGCGCGGCAGCGATCTCGGCGTTCTTGCGGATCTCGATGATCGCCAGTTGCGCGTCCAGTCCTTTCTTGGACGCATTGACTTCTGCGATCTGCTGATCAGCGGCGAGTTGAATGCGCGACTGCGCAACGGCACGCCCGGAGTCCGTCAGGATCTGGTCGCGCTTAACTTGAGCCGTGGCATCCGCTTGCCGAATGGCTTCGTTTCTAGCGGCGTCATCCTTCCACGTCTTGTTGTCGTTGATCGCTTGGATAGCCGCATCGTGTTCGGCCTTCGCATTCGCCAGTGCGGCGCTCGTGCCGGTCAACCCCATCGACTCGCGTTGGGCGGCGATCTTGGCGTCGAACGCCGCCGCCTCGGCGCGAGCGGCCATGAGCGTACGGACGGACTGGACTTGCGCCTCCGTCATGCCGGTGATGCCAGCGACCACGGCATTAGTGGCGTCAGCATCGAGGAGCAACCACTTGATTTGCTCCTGCGTCTCGTACGAGAAGCCCTCTAACGCTTTCGCGCCTTCATCCTGCGCATCCCTGAAGTGCTCGGACTGCTTGATAATCTCGGCCTGTGCGTCCGCACCCTTGTGGAGTTCAAGCGTAGCCTCTGCCTGCTTCTGCGCGAGAAACGCCGTGACTTGGGCCTGATTGGCTCCCGGCTCCAGTCCGGCCTCGATGGCCGTGTTGTAGTCCTCGATGGCCTTGGTGTAGTCCTCGCTGCTCCGGACGCCTTTGATCTCCGAGTCGAGTCGCGCTGCCAGCAGCACGTCGCCCTTGGTCAGCGCCTCCTGATACTCCTTCTCCTTCTGGGTGAGTTCGGCCTCGATCTGAACGACGCTCTTACCCGCGTCAATCTGGGCTTTAGCTGATTTCGCGGCCTCCTCCTCGACCCCCTTGTAGTGCGACTTCAACGCCCAGAGCGCCGCACCCAACGCGAGAATGCCGACAAGGATCGCCGTGACTGGGTTCTCCAGCAGCGCGATCTTCAGCGCCTCGAACGCCGCTGTTACACCCGTCGTCGCGATTGCTAAGATCCCTTGCGCGACGGACAGCGCCTTCGCACTTAGACTGGCCTCGCTGTTCGCGAGCGCGACCGCCTTGACCGCGATCTCGTTCGCTACGAGTTTGGCGATCAGGGCGCTGGTTTTCCCCTTGACGAGTTCGAGCGCGGCTCCCCAGCCTCCCAGCTTGTCGATGATCTGGGGAAGCATGTTGATGAAGACCTTGCCTGCGGCCTTCCCGACATCGAGCACCGCATCACCGATCACCAACACTGCGCCGCTGACCTGTGGCGCGAGGTCGAGGAAGTCTGACAGGGGGCCGAGAAGGGACGCCCCGATCTCGTTTCGGGTCGCCTCCATCATCTTGTTGATGCGGTCGAGGGAGTCGCCGTACCGGTCGGCGGCGCGTGCCGTATCCTCCGACATGACGAGGCCGAGTTTCTTGGCCTCCTCCATCAACTTGCCGATGTCCTCCGTCGCGAGGTTCGACATCATCTTGAACTTCGGCCCCAGCAACTCGACGCCCTTGCGCGTGCGCTCGGACGCGTCGGTGATGCCGTGCAGCTTGTCCATGATGGCGAGGAACTGCTGCTCGGGGGACTGCGCCTTCAACGCCTCGAACGAGAGGCCCAGTCCTTCAATCGCGTTGACGGTGTTGGTCCCGCCTTCTCCGATCTCCTTCCCCATCTGCTGAACCGTGCGGCCCAGCAACTCAAACGACACGCCAGCCTGTGACGCGACGAACCGCAACCCGGACAGCCCTTCGACGGAGACGCCGGTGCGCTGGCTCATGGCGAGGAGTGAGTCGCCCAGTTCCGCGACGTGGCCCACCATGTCGGGAATCTTCTCGACCAACCCCAGCGCCGCTTCCTTCGCCGCGTCGAACGACTTCGCCATCTGCACGCCGAAGAACGTGCTCAGCGACTCGGAGTCCTTCTTCGCCTTGCTGGACGTATCACCAATCGCCGCAATCGCTTTGTTGGTCGCGTCGAGTTTCTCGACCATGCCCTCCAGTGCCTTGACGGCACTGGCGACATCCGCTGCGATTTTGATGAGTACGTCGTTGTCGGCCATCAGCGCACACCCTTACCCCACGCCGAAGCGGCGTCGAGTCACCTTCGTCCCGGTATGTTGTTCGTCGTAGGCTTCACGCGCCTTCAACTCCGCGTCGAGTCCCAGTGACATGCACGCGGCGTCGAAGTCGAACGCCATCGCCCGTTCAGAGGCGGACGAATTCGTCGATGTCGGGTCGGATTGGAACCACCACCGGCTTGGCGGCTGGTTGTACTGCTTCCCCATCTGGAAGCACAGGAGCATCAGGGGTGCGTGCGCCTGCACGAAAGTCCGCCGCCGTCTGCGCCGTCATCAACGGCACAACGGCAGTCTCGCTCCAGATTTGAATGAGTTGGGGGAGCGTGAGTAAACCGACCGGAAGGTGATCGGGATTGCCGTCGTCTTCGGCCACGAGCACCGGCTGGAGGACGACCTTGATCGCATGCTCGCGCACGACATCGACCAGTTCACGGGAGTGCGCTTCGCCCAGCGCGGCGAGGCGTTCGGTGGGGGACGCGCCCGGCATCTCGATCATCTTCTGGACCGCGACCAGCAGCGGCATCGGGATGCGGCCTTCAAAGACCATGACCGTCATGTCCTCGCGGCGTGCGAGCACGTGCTGGCCCTGACCCATGTCGATTTCGACAACGTGACGTTCGCGCATCGCGCGAGGATTCATGAGTGTAGACATGGCGGAGATTCTCAGCCGGGCGAGCGCGACCGGAAACGCCCCTCGGGCTTTCCGGTGTCAGGCGTAGACGAGGTCGGCCACCGAGGTCGCCATCCGCAACCGGCGGAGCGCCAGCCCGGTTTCCCACGAGGCGAACGTCAGGACCACGTCCCGCTTGCGGAGCGCCTTCCGCCGCACCAGCGCCCGTACCGCGCGTCGGTGCGCGGCCGATACCCGGAAGTGCCCCTCCGCCCTCTGAAGCAGCAGGGTGGCGAGCGTGGCCCGTTCCTGCCCCCACAGCGCGTCGGTCACGGATCGCCAGCGTGCAACCGACGCCGCCGCCCGGCCCAGCGCCTCCGCCGTCAGCGGCGGCTCCCGGCGTCGTCCGACTTTTGGGCGAGTGCCATTCAGTACGTGCATCAACGCACGCCAGCCTCGGAGCGCCAGCGCCCGGTCCTTCGGAGGTCCGGCCGAGAACCGGGCCGACGCGTTCAGGTACCGCTTCGCCCAGAGCGCCCCGTTCAGCACGTCGGCCGCGAGATACCCGTCGGTAGGATGCACTTCAAGGAACGCCACCGCGTCGGCGTAGCGCGTGAGCCGGGTCAGGTGCGCCACAAGGGTCGCGTGCGCCGGGTCGGTCGCGTAATCTACCGGGACCGCGAGCGGCACGCCGCCGCGAAAGATGTAGGCCACGAAGTCGAGATTGTAGCTGTGCTTGTCACGAGCGACGGTTATCGTGCAAAGTCGCCCTCGTGGTGTTAGCGTTCACGGGTTGGAGGGTCCAGTGGCAGTACTTCGACTGATCCTGCTCGTCTTCGCGCTGGTGTGTTTCGTCCTCGCCGCGTTTCCACCGCAGACCCAACCGTACCATTCACGTCTGGTGGCAGCGGGGTTGGCGTTCCTGACCGCCTCGATGATTCCGTGGCCCACGTAAGGACACCATCATGACCACGCTGTTGATCATCCTGATCGTGCTGATTCTGCTCGGCGGCGGCGGCTACGGGTACCGGTCCAACTGGGGTGGTCCGCAGTACGGCGGGTTGCTCGGATTGGTCATCGTGATTCTGTTGATTCTGGTCCTGACCGGCAACCTGCACCTCCGCTGAACCCCGCGCCAACCCTTCGCTGTTTTTGTTTTAAGGAGATCCAAAGACCATGTCACGACTCGCGATTATCACGTTCATCACCCCGCAGGGTGTGGACATCGACAACGGGTTGCCCAGTGCGCCCGTGTACCCCGGCAACGCGCTGCCCGGTGGACCCGTAGACCCCGGTTACGGCCGACCGGGCGGTGGATGGAGTCCGGTCGATCCGGGCTTCGGCGGCGGACGGCCGGTGCGTCCCGACAACGGTCTGCCGGTCGGCCCTCCGGGATCCATCGGCACGCTGCCGGTATTCCCGTTCGACCCGACGAAGCCGGACAACACGCTGCCCGGTAGCGGCGGCGAGATCGACAACACGCTGCCCGGTGGCGTGATTCACCCCGGCATGAAGTTCGTCGTGAAGTGGCTCGCGTGTCAGGGGCTGATCCTCGTGCCCGACAACACGCTGCCGACCACGCCACCGCCAACCAGCGGCACGCTGCCGGGGACCACGCCCGAACCCAAGTAGCGCCGTACGCACAACGACCCGGCTGGATATACCAGTCGGGTCGTTCAGTTCCCGCCCACGAGCGCCGCGAGCACGCGCCACGCCCATCGCGCAGCACGCTGAAGCCAGCGCACCCTGCCTCTTATGACCGGGTCCAGCCGACTGGCGTCACGCCGCGCACCCACTTCGGGAGGCCGACGTAGACCTCCGACCCGTGCCCCACCTTCGCCGTGACGATGTCGCCAGCCGCTGCCGTGACCACTGCCGGACGCACTCGGTACGTGCCGCCGATGATCGGGCCGCGCACCGTCACCAAGTCTCCGATACGCGGCACGTACATGACTACGCGACCGTGACCGCGTTCTTGCTGAGAGCGTTCCACTTCCCGCCGCCGGAGACAAGCTCGATGCTCGCACCGGGGAAGGCCGCGAACGTCGCGGTGTTCTTCGACGCCGCCGCCGTGCCGTCATCGATCAAGCCCGTCGCCGTCAACACGTGCGCGAACGCGGTGCGGTTCACCACGGTGAGGCGCAGGTTGTCCGCTTGCGGCGCGGCCACCGTGAACGCACCCACGCTGGTCTTCGCGAGCGAGTGGACGCCGGAGAGTTGCTGCAACGGCCCATCGGCCGTGTAGCGGATCGCCGCACCCGAGATCCCCTCGGGGAACAGGTGCCGACCGCGCTGCTTGCTCGTGATGCCCATGTCGATGCTCCTCTACGGGTTGCCGTACTCGTACGTGATGCTGAACTGCACTTGGGCCGCGCCTGCGACGAAGTTGGCGTTCGATTGCAGCCCGATACCGACAAGACCCGGAGTCCCGGTGTTGCCTTTGACGATAGTCGAGACAGCCGGAGCGCCATTGAGCACCAGCCCCGATCCCATCGCGTACTTGGACATCGGCGTCGGACACTTCAGGAACAGATTCAGGCCCGGCGTGCCGCCAATCGTGGTCACGCCAGCATAAAAGTTCCAGATGATGGCGTTCCCGATCCGGCAGTACCGGTTGTTGATCAACGGCGGCGTCAACGCCCATGTCATCGCGCCGCTGCCATAGAAGTTCGCCGGGTCGAACGGGATGTCCGTCCAGAGGCCCAGTCCGGGCAGCAACTGCCCACCGCGCTGCTTATTGGTAATACCCATGATTACGACGGGTCCACTTCGTACGAGATAGTGAAATACAGCGTCAGCGACCCCAACACGAAGGCCGCGCTACTTGGAAGCGACACCGCCCCGTATCCGGGATTCGGTGAATTGGGAGCCATTGACGCGATCCCCGGTACCGGCGGCGCTCCGTTCAGGACACGGCAATTCCCCGTGGCGTAGCCCTTCGCCTTCGTCGGCGCTTTCAACGTCAACTGCGTGCCGGGCACTCCACTCAGCGTGCTGGAAGCAATGACGAGGTTCCACGTCACCGTATTCCCGACGCGGGACATTCGGTTCTGGAGCACTTGCGCTTGCGTCACCGCCCACGTCATGCCGCCTTGGCCGGAGAAATTCGCCGCATCGAACGGCACGTCCATCCACGCCCCGAGGCCGGGAAGCAGTTGACCGCCGCGTTGTTTGTTGGTGATGCCCACGAGGAAGGCTCCTTTATCCGGGGCCGCGTCACCCGGAATGACCGATGAGAGTCGGTCTGCTCAGGACCAGTGAAGAAGGCAGGAGACGCCAACCGCCCGGAAAGCGTCTCCCGCCACGAACCGATCTACACGAGCGCAGCGGGTGCGACTCCCTGCACCCAGACCGCGTTGTTCCAGTAGCACTTGGACGAATCGCCCAACGTCATGAACGAGCCTTCGACCCACGCCGATGCCGGAACCGGCGTAATGGTCCCCATGTCCGACAGGTGCATCGGGATCGTGCCGCCCGTGGGCGACCACGTTCCCGCCGCAGCCGGGACTTGGGTTGCCTTGGTCATCGGGTAGGACGCCGGAACCACGCCGGGCACCCACGCCGTTTCGTTCCAGTAGACCTTCGAGCCGTTGTCGAGGGTCACGTACTGCCCGACCGTCCAGTGCGCCGTCACGATCAACCCGGTTGCATCGACCGGCTGGACGCCGCCCATTTCCGACTGAGTCATCGGCACGCTCGATCCGGTCGGATACCACGAACCCGGTGCTCCGGCCACCGCGCCCGTCGCCAGCGGCGCAGCCTTCTCGCGGAACCACTGGAACAAGCGATCCCCCGCCGTGCGCTTAGCGTCCACGAGTCCCTTGAGCGTGATCTTGTAGATGGCCTCACCCGTCCGGTTGTACGGGATGGCGACACCTTCCACGTTGTACACGCGGTAGAGACACAGCACCTCGAACTTCTTGGGCGACGTGCGGATGCGCGAGGTCAGCGCCACGCACTGCGTCTGCACGCTGATCAGGTTGCCACCGTCGCCACCCCAGAACAGCATGCGAGCGGCATCGTCGTCCGATCCGACGTTGTCGAACGCGGCCTTCAGCGTGGTGTAGACGTGCTCCATCGCCGTGAACTCGATCTGGATTTCTTCGCTGACCACGAAGACATCGACCGGGTTCAACGACTGCTCCGCGACCACCTCTTGCTTGTTCTGCTTGTAGGTGAACGTCGCCGCGTCCTGCGTGTAGCCGACCTCAACGCCGGACAAGGGCGTGCCGTCGTTGTGAACCAGTAGCTGCGGCGGGTTGCCCGTCGCAGGCGGCGTCACACCGAGAAAGATTCTCGCGGCACCGATGTGTATGTTTGCTGGATTCTGGGCCATTCGTTACTCCTCAGACGAAACTGGTCGGTGCCACTACTCCACCGTGGTGATGAAGACTTCCAAGAACCCGCCCTTCACAAACGGAGTCTCGACGGTTTCCGGACGCTTTTGCAGCGGCGTGTACTGCTCGCCCCCTGTGTCGAGTGGCCCGGTGCCCTCGATGGGCGTCAGATGCGAATCCCGCGCGATGGCTCGCAGGCACCACAGGTAGCGTTCCAACTGGATCGAGATGGTTTCCTCGGTGTCGCCGCCAATCGACACGCCGATCACCACGCGATGCCGCATCACCCGCGAGTACGAATTCACTTGCGGGGACGAGTCCGTCACGATCAGTTCGAGCGACGGCAAGCCGCCGAGGTCCGCCTTGTCCGTCGTGTGGATCTCGTACGGCGGCGGCGTCACGATGCCGTCGCCAGCCGCCATGTCGGCTTCGGCCAGTCGCCCCGGCAACTCGGCCTGCAACCGGTCGCGCAACTTCCGCTTGGCCTGCGTAACGTGAAACATCCGTCATGACCCTGCCGACGGCGCGGACGCCGATCCTGTGTCGTGCGCTTTCACGAGCCACGCGTGGAGCAACGGCGCGAACACCGCTGGATCCGGCGGCGGCAGAAACGGCCGCGCAGGCATCTTGCTCGTGCCCCACTGGTGAAACTTGCCGTAGGGCACCGAGGTGCCAGCCACCGCAAACATCGGGTGGGCTTCAAAGATGCCTTCGGGTCCGACGTTCGATCCGTTCCACGCCAGCGAGTTCCGCAGCCGCCCCTCACGCGTAAGGATCGGCAACCCCGGATAGTTCGCCGTCTTCCAGATGCGATACCTCGGAGATAGCTTGGCCCACGGTCCGCCGATGAACCGTCCGCCCTCGCCACGCGGCGTGCCGCTGGTGGCGAACAAGTCCTGCACCATCCCGAAGTACTTCGGCGCGAACACGTCACGCCAGAACGGCGTCAGATCCTGCACCGACGCCAACAGCGCGGCCATCCCCGCCTTGACGGCTTCGTCACCGATGACGGTGAAACTCAGGATGCCTTGAGGCTGGTTCGGCATCTCAGAACTTCATGTTCATGGTGACGCGCGGCTCGATGCGATGCCCACAGTCATCGAACAGGAGGCCCATCGGCGCACCGCCCGGCTTCGCGATCATGTCGTCCGTGCGTTCCGCGTCCGTGAATTCAATCGGACTGTTCGGGTCCGCCAACAACTTCAACGCATTCTCGTACTGCTTGCAGGCGCGGTCGGCGCTCTGCATCGTGACCTCGGTGCCGACCGCTGCCGCACGCGCGTAGAGAATCTTGCAGATCGCCCCCTGACTGACGATCTCTTTCGATTGCGCCAGTGACCGTGCGCCGGTAATGGGAATCTTGTAGCCAAGGTTCTCCATCGCCGCGTCGAACTGCGCGTGTGTGTCATCGAGAAACACTTGCGCCGAATCGGCGGCAGGCTTGGAGGTCGCCGTCAGTTGGAACTGCGGCATCCTCCGCTGCACGTCATCGAGGGTGGCGTAGGGCATGAGGCGTTGACTGGGCGCGAGCCGAAACCCGCGCCCGAATCACCTACGCAACCGCGCCCTTGATCAAGTACGCCAGCGCGGCGCTGACGATCTTCTCGTCCTGCTTCTCGCTGACCCGGATCACGTCGGTATCCCGCTTGTCCTCCCGATACCGGAAGACGCGCAGATCGCTCGTCCGCATCTGGTAGCCGAACGACGCACGCTTGAGCGAGGGGCGGCTCTCCTTGTAGAACAGGAGCACGTCCTTGCCCCACACGTCCGCGAAGGCATCGACCGCGCCTTCCTTGGACACGCGGCGAATCACCTTGCCGACGAGGACTTCGTCCACCTCGAACACCGCCGCCAGAATCTGGCGCGTGATGATCGCCCGTTCGGTGTACTTGACGATCTCCTTGATGTCGGGATGGATCTTCAGCGCCTCGAACACGAGGTAGCCCATGAGCATCGTGTTCGGGCCGTACCCCGGTGCGCCGGTGTAGATCGTGGTCCGCGCATTCTTCGCATCATCGAGCGGGTCGCTGTTCGCGGCATCGCTCCACTGATCGCCACCGGTCAGCGTGATGTTGTTCGTGATGATCGCCGGGTTCAGCACAAGGTCCGCCACCCGCTTCTCGCGGTTGTTCAGGACCATGTCCGTCACGATCTCGGTCGTATCCACGTCGAGGTCGAGCGGCGAAGCGGCGTTCTTGCGCTCCTCGTCGTCAATCTCGCCTTCAAGGCCGTACTGTTCGGCCAAGTAGGTGTCCGTGGTGACGTTCCAGTCGATCCGGTTGTACTGGCTGCGGGGCGCACGCTTGGAGTCCGGCGCGTCCATGCGGCTCTTGTCGTAGACCCAGTACGCCGCTGACTCCTTGGCGACCGGGACCGGCGGCAGCACTTCGTCGGCCAGATAGCCTTCGGGCGCTGCGGCAAACTGCAACGAGATGTTCGTCAGCAGTTGGTCGAATTTAACGGATGTGATCAGCGGCATTGATGTCGCCCTTGCTCAAACGGTTCATGACAGTGACCCCCGCGACACGGTGCCTCCGGCACTCAGCGTGCGGTCGCGCGTCCGCTGTCCCAACGATGTCGAACACCTCGCGTTAGACCGCGAGGTCGTACTGCATGATCAGCGAGTCGATGATGATGGCCGCGCCACCATTGGCTTCCATCGCAATCGCGCCGACCTTGTCTTTGTCCGCCGCCGCCAGCGAGCCTTCACCAGCCGGACCCGCCTTGAGCGGCGAGCCGACGAGGATGGCGCTGGTGTCGGTCTGGAGCTTCGACCGGCCGCTCACGCGGACGACCGCCCCCAGTCCCGCCGCCGACGGCTTGTTCTGGAGGATGCCGATGGAGCGGCCATTCGCGCCGGACACGTTGACACGCGCCTGCTGACCACCCGCGACTGCTGCCGCTCCAATCACGAACTTGTACTGATGGGTGGACAGGTCCGCCGCTGATTCCAGCGTCATGTCCATGCCGGGCATATGAATGCGCATGCTCGTCTCCGCTCCTCTGGTAACGCTGTTCCTGCCAAAGTCAAAAAGGTCGGGCCACAAAAAAACGGGCCTCCACTACCGCCACGACACCACTGGTCGCGTGCAGGCAGGGAGGCCCAATCCCGTGCAGCCCTTGTCACTCGCGATCCGGAGATCCCTCTCCGGCACCTCACGGGCAGTGAGGTGGTTCGGGACCGTGGATGCGGCCCCTACACGAGTGGATCGTGATTACGCGTCCGCCGAGGCGAACCGCTCGCGGTACGCTTCGGCGTCACCCGCCAACTGCGTTCCCGCCTTGATCGTCGCGTCCCGCAGCGAGATGCCTTCGTCCTTCGCGATCTTCCGCGACAGTTCGATCAGCTTCTCCTCGGCCTGCTCGCCGTTGGTCTTCGCATCGCCCTCGGCCTTGCCGCCGGAGCCGTGCTCCTTGTTCAGCGAGATAACGGGCGTGGTCTTGGTCGCGGCCCACTCGCGGAACCCGGAGAGGTCCACGGTGTCCTTCCACATCTTCTCGGCCCAGTCGCGCTCGGGCTTCGTGATGAACGCGCCCTGCGACAGCCGGTTCAGTTCGACCGTCATCGCCGCCGTGGACTTTTCCTTCTCGGTCTGATCGAGCCGTGAAGACAGCGACACCACCTGCGACTGCAAGTTGGTCAGGTCCGCCTTCGGGATGACCGTCTCGCCGTCCTTGACGATCTTGACGCCAGCGGCTTCCAACTGTTCGAGGCTGACTTCCACCTCGCCACCGGCGTCGTTCTTCAGCATGAACTTCATGTGCATTCCCTTCTGCTGTGGGTTGGCCGCAGCCGCAGCCAACGCAGCCGCGATGGCTTGCTTCAACTCGTCTGGAAGCGGCAGGTTGTTGACGACAGCGGCGACTTTTGACTCGTCGCCGTCGGTCCCGGATTTGGTGACGACCGTGGCTTCGCCGTCGGCACCCTTATCGACCTTCGCGCTCACGTCGGGCTTCTTGTCGCCCTCGCCCTTCGCGAAGGGATTGCCGCCCTTGCCGTCCGCGCCGTCCTTCTCCTGCGAGCCAGCGGCTTTCTGTTCCAGCTTGGCCCCGACCGGATTCGGTACCTGCGGGGTCACGGGAGCCGCTGGATCCGTCACCGGCGTATTCGGGTTGGTCGGATTCACCACCGCCGCTGTGTTGGGCGCAACACCCTGCTGGCCCGGCAGCGCCGCGATAGGAGCCTGTGGCGGCACCACGCCCGGCGCACCGGGGATCCCCGGCACCCCCGGTCCCGGCAGGCCCGGCACCGGCACGGTCGGCGCTGCGCCCGGCGTCAGGCCCGGATGCTGAGGGTTGGCGGGTGTCGCACTGGCAGGCAGCAGTTCCGTCGCGCGGAACCACTTGTGGATCATGCCGTTCGCATCCTTCACGGACACGAAGGCGTCGTCCCCTTCCCCGACCACTTCGGCAATCTCGAATGTCGCGCCGATCTCGTCCTGCGTCCGGGCGTTGCCCGGCGCGATCATGACGCGCATCCCGGCCTTGGTGCCTTCCGTCGTGGACAGGTTCACCAGTTCGTGCGCGGACACATCGAGCGTCCCCGTCTTGGTGAAGTCCATGAACGGCACTTCCTTGCACGAGTAGAGCGACAGCGCCGTCATCCCTTCAAGGAACGGATGATTCGTGATCGCCGCCGCCAGCAACGTCGTGCCGATCTTCGACCCGTCCTTGTGCGTGTGGTTCTTCACGAACGACGGGCTGATGAACCGGTACTCCTTGTTCTCGACCGCGTCCATGCCCTTCGGCGTCCACTCGACCTCGGCCCAGAGCGTGTCGCCGTCGTCACGCAGTTCAAGGTTCTTCATCCACGCCGCTGCCGCCCCGTCGCCCGGCTTCTTGGGGTCCATCGAGAGGTGGTCCCAATCAATCGGCAGTTCGGTCGGGTTCTTCGGCGTGATGGTCTTGAAGTTGTGCAGCATCGAGGACAGGTCGTCCTTGGTGATGCTGAACTTGCCGTAGCGACTGGACGTGAAGGAACCCGTACGCGCGAGTTGGATCCAACTGCGCTTGCCCGTGCCGCTCAGCGTGATCGCGCTCAGCAGGGAGGGAGTCGAGAGGATGACGCGCGTCAGATCAGCCATTGGAACACCGCAAGGTTGTCCGACAAAGTCAAGATGAAAACATGGGACTAGCGGTGGGGTGATGCCGCCGCCAAACCCCCATACTTTGCGATTGCTTCGGGCTGAGGCGCAACACGTTCCTGTAAGTTGTTGAATCTATTGGACCCGCTCCGCGAACTCGGGGCGTACGCGGACGTGAACGATATTATCCGGAGGCATTTCCGGCACCTGAAGTGCCAGTGCCAGATGCCCGTCCGCTGCTCCAGCCGAACCGCCGGGCTGTCCCATTGACAGATGCGTCCGCAGTCCACTCAATGCACCCCGGTGGTCCGCCGACGCCGCAGCGAATCCGGCGTGAACACGTAGCCGACCGACACCTGTGCCTGCGGGATCGTCCCGAAGTTCGACCGCACGTACTGGATCGAGCGAATCGCCAGCGTCCGGCTGCACCGGGCGCACTCCGACGTAGACACGAGCGTGAGGTGATGCAGATGCGTCGAGCCGCACGGGCAGTACGCGTCCACGGTCACGTCGAGCCGATCCACGAGCTTCTCGGTCGCCGGGGGTCGCTCCTCGGCCGCGTCCGCCCCCAGCACCTTCGCCAGAATCAGGAGCAGAGTTTTCACGGTACCGTGATGGGTCGTCGCCGTCGGCATCAATCCTCGCTATCACTCTCGTCGCCGGTATCGGCCGTGTCGGCCTCGGGCGCGGCCTTCGTGCTCGGCTTACTCGGCTTGTCGCTCTCGTGGTCGCCCAGCGTGTCCTCGTCAATTTCGTCCACGTCGATTTCGCTGCCGTCGGAGAGGAGCGCGATCTGGACGCACCGGCAGGCATCCCCGCCGAGGCACTTCACGTAGGGTGGGCGCAGTTCTTCCTGCCGGTCGCTGCCCAGTTCCATCGACTCGCCATCGACCTCGGCGCACTCGTCGCACGTGCCCGTGTCCATCACCGCCGTCTGGATGACCGCATCCACGATGGCCTCGCCCCCAGCCACCGCTTCGGCCTTGCTGATGAACTTGCCGTCCTCGCCGTGGTACGCCAGTTCGAATTCCACCGGGATGCGCTGCCGCTGCAACAGGTGCATCGCCGTCGTCCGCCCCAGCGCGAACGCCTCATTGGTCGCCCGGTTCGCGAACCGCTTCAGCAGCGACGGTCGCCGCACGTCGGTGAACGACTGGGTGAGCGCCTCGCGCCGGTCCGCCCGGATCCGTCGTCGTCGGAGCCGGGCTTCGTAGTCCTCGCGCAGGCTCGTGAGCGCCCGTGCCCGGTCGGCCAGCACCGCCGCGCAGATGCCGTCCACATCGACCGGGATCTCGCGCGTGCCCAGCCGCGCCGGTGCGCCCTGCCGCACCAGTTCCATCAGCACTTCACTCGCGCCGTAGGCGGCGAGGTCGTGCAGCGTGTCGCGCCAGCGGTCCTCGTCACAGCTAAGGAGCGTGTCGCGGCAGGCGTCGAGCCGCCGGGGAATCTCCGTCAGCGACAGCACCTTGGCCTCGAACTTCATCGGCCGACGGCTCAGGCTCACGCCTTTGTAGAGCGTGCGCTTCCGTTTGCGCTTCGGGGGCTTCGACGGGATCGCGCCGACCATCGACGGGAACGACACGTCACTGATGTCAGGCAGGTTGATAATCGCCAAGTCCGTGCGCCCGGCGATCAGGCCGTGCTTCTTCGCGTTGGCTCGGGACTCCTTCGTCATCGACACGGGCACCCGCGTGACGCCCTTGTCGCGCAGGTAGGCCATGCGGTGACGACCGTTCGTGAACCCGACGCGGCCATCGGCATCGACATTGACTTCGGCCGCGTCCATCTGCGGCGAGGTCTTCAGGAAGTCCGCGATGCGCTCCAGTCGCCCGTGAATCGCGCCGGTCCCGGACGGGTCGATGTGGAAGCCGGTGTCCTGCTTCCATGCGGCGTCGAACTTCGCCATGTCCACGGGCACGAGCACGTCGCCTGCACGCTTCGCGCGAGCACTGTGCGTGACCTTGATCGACCGGCCCTCGACTTCGACGTGCTCGCCGCCGCTGTACTGGTTCCCTCGAAACGGATGGCCCTCGGTATCGCCCAGTGCGAACGGCTTCGCCTTGGAGACGATGACAAAGTCGCCCTCTTGCAACGCAAACCTGTCGGCGTGTACGTCCCTCACGGCTGCACCTGTACGGTCATCCCGTTCGGACCTTTGCTGACGACCTTGTACTTGAGGCCACGCGGCAGAATGACTTCCTGCTGCCGGGCATACCGGTGGTCGGTGCCGATCTCCTCGTTGACGTTGATGTGACCCAGTCCCTTGGGCGCGAGCACGGTCAGTGTCGATTGCTTGGCCTTGTCCGCCACGCCGATGTCATCCTGAATCTTCGCCAGCGCCGCCGGGTCGGCCGTCGTGGAGACGAACCCATCGTCCTGATACACGTCGCCCACGTCCAGCGAGGCCACCACGCTGGTGGGCACCGTGCGACTCAGCGTCGTGTCTTTCGGCAGGCGATTCCGCGTCATGTGGGTGTCCATCTCCAGCACGTCATTGCGATTCGCCCAGCGCGGTCCCTTCCCTGCCCGAAGATGCTCGTTGATGTAGCGAGCGCCGCCCAGCGTGTACTCGCTGACGGCTTTCTTGACGGCGTACGTTCCCCACCGCCAGCGTTGGCCCTCGGTATCGCTGTCGCCGCCCTCGCCCTCGGTCCACTGGTTGCCGCGAAAGGGATGCCCTTCGACATCGCCAAGGCTGAGGAGCGCGAGCTTCTCGCGGTAGGCGGTCACATGACCCCCAGTAGCCGCTGGCGATACGCCGACAGCGACTTCGGCTGCTCACCGGGCATCAGCACATACTCGTCGGGCAGGAGCGCCACCTTCTGCGTGGCGTAGGGGCGCTCGCCGGGCGGCAGGTTCTTGTGCGTGCCATCGGCCTCGTAGTTCTGGCGACCAAAGTTGACCCACGAATTCTGGCCGCGTGTCTCCGTCGTTAGTGCTCGCCGCGCCGGGAACGTCAGCATCTGCGAGTGCGACCGCCACGCGTTCTCCTCGCCACGCGGCCCGAAGCCATACCCGCCTGCGGCGTGGCCGAAGTAGTCGTGGACGGCGCGGAACTTCTCGTTCAGGGACAAGCCGGTCTTGTCTTTCGACTTCGCCCCGATCAACGGGTGCGGCTCGCCACCCGTGTAGAAGTACATGTGCTTGTTGTTCTTCACGTCCGCGACCATCTCGGTCGAGGTCTGGTAGGGCTGACCCTCTTGTGTCCACGGCTCCAGCGTCATCCCGCTGGCGACGATGTGGTCCCACTGCTGCTGAATCTCGGTACTCAGCGCGGCGTAGGCTTCCTTGACCTTGGGGTTGTCTTGGTCGTCGGCTGGCAGCGCGTCGTACGCGTCCGCGATGTCACGGGCGCGTGGCTGGCTGACCTCGATGTACGTGCTGTGATCGACCGGCGGGAGGCCGTGCTGCTCGTTGTAGCTGTCGGCTACGCGGCTGGCGGCGGGGTCGGCTCCGGGTCGGGCGTGCGTTTTGGCGGCGGGGGCGGATACCGATCCTCCTCCTCCTCCGTCAGTTCCCGATCCTTGCGGTTGTCCGTCGGCGTGTCCGCCATCGCCTGCTCCTTCGCTGAATTTGCCGTCATCGGCACGGGGGTGCTGGCCCTCGTCCCACTCAAGGTGACGTGCATCTATACTATCATAGTTCGCGACCGCCAGTGTCAGGGCCAGCTTGTCCCGGTAACTCAGGTCCACCGGTGGCTGGTCCGACCCCTCGATGCGGTGCTTCAGCCAGCCGCAGAACGCCTTGGGATCGTCCTTGTCCGGATTCTTCTCGACGCAGTCCGCGAAGTCCTCATAGTCCGCGAACGGCATGGTAATCACCTCGCCCACGGGAAGCGCCAGCGACCGCTCCTGCGTGACCGCGAGCATGATGACCTCGCCGTTGTCGAACTTTGCAATCGCTGTCGTGGCCTGATCGGGGTCCACCAGTTGATCGTTCAACAAGTAGGCGATGGTGGCCCAGCGGCCGTCGATCTTGTCGCGTTGCAGGCTCGGCATCACTGCGTCTCCGGCGCATCCCAATCGAGCAGGAGCACCTGTTCCCGGTCCGTGACCTCGTCGCGCTCGATGGCCGACAACGCGACCCGCTCGATGCCGTGCGTCTTGTCGTACGCGTGCATCTTCGCCAGTGCCCGGCGCGTCGGCATCTTGATGCGGTAGATCGGCACCTTCATCTCCGGGTGCTCCAGCGCCAGCGCGGCGGCTGCGGCCCAGTGGTGATGCCCGTCGAGCACGCGGTTTCCCTGCGACACCAAGACCGGCTTGAACGGCTTGCCCTTGCTTTCGAGCTTGTCCAGCTTCTCGGCAGCGCGGCGTGCGGAGATTTCTTTCTGCGAGGGCGCGAGCGTCAGCGGGTTCACCATCTCCCGCGTCACCGTGACACCGGCATCTCGCAGCGACTGGAGGAACGGCTCGCGATGCTCGGGCGGAATCTGCGGCATGTCCGCTCGCGCGATGCCCAGTCCGTTGCCGCCGAAGATGAGATGCCCGTTGACGTGCAGATCGGTGAGGTCCGCGTCCAGTCCCTGCTTGAGCGCCTTCTTCAGTAAGGCCCGGACGTGATGCGGATCGATGTTGGTCTTGTGGCCGTCCAGCAGCGAATGCAGCGCCTCGCCGGGCGAGTGCGAGTCCTCGAACTGACCGCGTGCATCGCGTGGGTGCTCGCCTTCGTCCCATTCCAGTTGCAGCGCCTTGAGCTTGTCGCGGTAGAGCGAGGTCGGCTTCTCCGGCACAGCGTCCGCAGGATCATCGGGAAAGTCCTCGCCCAGTAAATCGCGCCACAGGTCGCGGTCGGCACGCGTGCCGTCAGGCTCCTCGTAAAACATCTCGCGACTGCCCGGCCGTGGCGTCAGCGGCGGGTCGGTCGGCGGCGTCGGTGGGTCATCGGCAAAGTTGATGGGTGACAATCCCAGTCGCTCGCGATTCGCGTTGCGCTCCTTCTGCTCGGCCAGCACGTCGGCGCGTTCACGCTTGCGCCGTTCGCGTTGCGCGACCGTTTCCTTGGCCTTTGCCTTCCGCTCCGCCTTGACGATCCGTGCCGCCGCGTCCTGTCCTTCGTTCTGCTGGCGCATCCCGGCGACCTCGCGGACCCGCGTTTCCAGTTCCGTCGCCAGCCGTGCTCGCTCTTGGTAGTCCGGGTGCGTCGTGCGTGCCGCCGGAGCCAACTCCTCCAGACGCGTGCGCAGCGCCGCAATGCGCGTCTCGCTCGCCGCAATCGCCCGGTCGCGTGCCTCACGTCCAGCCCGGATGTCGGCGGCTGTCTCGGCATCAGCCTTCGCACGCTCGCGTGCGGCCGTGCGCTCGGCCTTCTGCCGTACCGCGCGATCAATCGCTCGCTCGGGACGCGGAGCCGGTGTCTTCGTGGCCGAGAGGTAACTGTGCAACCGACTCATCGCCTCTTTGTCATCGAGGCGGATTTGCCCGTACCAGTCGCTGCCCAGCAGTACAGCGGAGCCGATCTTCTTGCCCTCGCTCGTCGCGTCCGCAATCGCCCAGAGTTGCGTGTCGTCGCCGTCTGTCTCCGTGGCGATGTCCTCCAGCGCGAGCCGCTCCTCGTGCGTGATCATGCCCCGGCGCTCGGCGCGGTCGATCAGGTGATCGACATCAGGTCCGCCGTGCTCGTCGCTATCGACCTTGAAGCCAAACTTCGCCCACGCGTACCCGCCCACGTCGATGTTCGCGTGGACTGTGACCTTGTCCACGCCCATGCGCTCGTACTCGTCAAAGCTCGCACGCAGGAGATCCTTCGCGAGGCCACCGCCCGTGTTCCCCGCTTGGAAGTAGCTGTGATCCACGACCAGTTCGCCGTTCCCGTCGCGCTTGAACTCGCGGGTAATCTGCGTGCCAGCGGATCCGGCGAACTTGATGCGCACCACTTCTTCGCCGCTGTAATTGCTGTCGTCCTGCTCGGTGCGCCACTCATCGAACGAGTCGTTGGGTTCAAAGTCCTGCCCAACGCCGTCCTCCCACTCGCTGCGCATCTGGTTGATGGACTTCTGCACGGGACCACCCGTCTGCATCAGCCGCTCGCGCAGAATGGCCTTCTCGTCCTCGGACCACGGAGCCGACGGGTCCAGTCCCTCCACGAGATCCTCGTACTCGATCTTCTCGGCCGTGTCGCCCGGTTGGAAGGCTTCGCCTTCTCCTAACGGCAGCGTCGGAATCTCGCGGGTATCCCCATACGGACCCGTGCGCCGCGCCTCCTCGGCTTCGGCCTTCATCGACTCCCAGAGCGTGTCGATCTCGGCCGCGCGATCTCGGCGCTCCGCCACCCAGTCGTTCCGGGCTTCCCGGCGCGACTGCTCGACGTACTCGTCATAGCTCTCGCGGAGTTCCTCCTCGTCGGGACCGCCGCCCTCGGTCATGATCGTGACCGAGAACTTTTCCTGATCGGCGTACTGCACCATCGACTCGGCCAAGTCACGCACGGCCGCTTCGGAGTTCAGCCCCAGCACGTTCGACACGACCGCGTCATTCGCCTCGTCGTCTACCCGGACGATGTTCTTACCCTTGACGCTTTTCTTGCCGTAGCTGCCCGTGCCGCCCTCGCCCTCAGCAGACCCGCCGACCTCGCCCGGTCGCCCCGCGTGCCCGAAGTTCCCGGAGCCGGGTCCACCGAGATTCACCGGCGTCGGCTGGTACGGTTCGACGGTGTAGGTGGCCCGTCCCCCGTCATCGAATACCACACGCGCCACCACGGCCTTCGGATGACGCGGCTCGACCGGTTGCCGGTCGGCGTCGAGGAACACGACCACGCCGTGGCGTCCGTCAATCGTGATCGGTTCCGGTTGAATCATGGCGTGTGCTGAGCCTTCACCTTCGGGTACGTCTTCCGCAGTTGCAGCGCGTAGTCCTGCCACGACTTCGCCGGGACGCCTTCCTTCCACGGGCCACGCGGAGCCTGCTCATGGTACGCCGCGACCTCGGCCAGTGTTTCCTCCTCCGCGCGTTTCCACGCGGGACCAATCGCGTTCGGGGGTCCATCCCGCATTGCTGTCTCGTACGCCTCCCAGTACAGGCGCGAGTAGGCGGTGAAGCCATCGTCTTTGCGCATCGCGTGGCCGCGCTCGCTCAGGCCACGGTCGTCCATGACGGTCTTCCCGTCCTCGGCCGTCTTCCACGTCCCGAGGTAGGGGTCGCCCAAGGGAGCCGTCCGCGCCATTGCGGCCGACGCAGGCCACCGGGCTTCGATCTCCGCCATGCGGCTCTCGCGCGGGTAGCCGTTCCGACCGAACAGGCGGTCCCACTCCGGTGTCGCATCCTGCACGACCTTCCCGCCATCCCCGAAGACCCGCTGCCCCTGAGACGCCAGCTTGCTGATTTCATCGTGCTCCTTCGCCGCCACGATGCGCACCGTGTCGTGCTGCGCGTGCATGATCTCGTGCGACACCAGCCCCTGCGTGAACTCCGGATTTCGCGCGAGGTTGCGCGAGTTGACCTCGATGCGACCCGTGCCCGGATCGTAGTGTCCGCCCTCGTTCAACTGGCGACCAGCCACGGTGAAGCCGCGTGGCTCGATGTCCACTACGTCGATGCGCCCAGCGTCGAACCCTTGCCGCGTGGAGACAGTGTTCGTGATGATCTGCACCGTCTCCTGCCGCACTACCGGCGCGTGCGCTTCCACCGCCAGTCGCGCGGCGTGCTCAGCCTGCGCCGCTTCGTTCCGGGCATCCAGTGACGGGTAGTACGTCGGATCATAGACATCGAGATCTCCGCCGTGCTCGGCCTTGATGGCTTTCACCACCGCACTGTGCGCCGCCAGCGCGTCGGCGTACCGCAGGGTCGCGTCCTTGAGCGCCGCCTCGCGCTTCTCCATCTCGCGCTGCGCGGGACGCGCGGATTCGCCATCGCCATCGGTCCACTGGTTCCCACGGAAGGGATGTCCCTCCACGTCGCCCAGCAGGATGAGGCGTCGTCGGCCGTGCGCCGACATGGTGATCTTGGGGTTCGCGGGATCGAACGTCGTGTTGCCGGTCGCGCTCTTGATCTGCGTCGGCGCGAAGACGACGAAGTGCGTCGTGTCCGGGTTCATCCCCTTCATCGACTGACCGATCCGCCGCTGCGAACCGAACTTGGTGTCTACCTCGCGGTCGATCACGCCGTCAAACCCGGCTCGCTCCAGCGCCGCCCGGAACACTTCCTTGTTGACCAATGCACCGGTGTCGCTCTCGATGTAGCTGGCCTCCTCCGTGTCGTTCCACGCCTTGACCAGTTCGGAGGCCGTGATCATGTCGCGGTCCATGATCTTCTCGGTGAACTTCTCGACCGCCTCGTCGCCGCCGGAGTGCTGACTGGCTTCGTCGCGCAGCGCCGCCAGAAAATCTGGTAGCGTGCCTTCCTGCCCGACGATGTCACTATCGGAGTCGTTCGGATCGTCGTACACGTACTCCGAGGTCAGGACGGTTTCCCTGTGCGACGAGGTGCCGTTGGCATCGCCCACGACGAAGGGCTGCTGCATCGACACGTACGCGGGATAGATCGCGACGGACTTACCAGCCAGCGCCGCACGCGCCTGCTTCAGTGCATCGTCGTGAGACAGATCCTCGTTCTCGCTTTGCAGGCGATCCACTTCGTGCTCGATGCGAGCCGTCAGGTCCGGACCTTCCCCGGCGTAGTTTTCCCCAGCGTCTTCCGGCTCGCTGGTGAAGTACACGCCAGCGCCCCAGTCAGACTCGGGATTCAGTCCCTCGTCTCCGGCCTTCTTGAACTCCTCGATGTCGTGCGTCGTGCCGTGATAGACGACCAGCGGCTGACCCTCGTCATCTACGACCTTCGACTCTTTGAACCACGCCTTGAACCGGGGCGACTCCGTGCGGTCCCGGCCACCGCCGCCACCCTCGCCGTCCGTCCACTGATTGCCCCTGAACGGGTGGCCTTCGACATCGCCCAGCAGGAACGCCAGCTTCTCGCGATAGGTCAGCGCCTTCTTGTCGGCATCGTCCTTCGGCTTCGGCTTCGGTGGAACCGGCTTGATAATCCGGAACTCGCCCCACGTGAAGCGATCTGCATCCGGCGGTGCAATCGGCGGGGCAGACATCAGTACAGCTTTCGCGGGTAGCGCGGCGTGGGCGATACCCATGTGCCGCCCCAGACCGTCAGGATGTGCTGTGCAAGACGCGCATCCTCAGTCGGCGCATAGTGCCCGTTCTCCGGCGGCTGCATCGACGGGGCGTTCAGCAACTCCGCGAACACCGCGTTCTCCGGCACCGACACAACGCCATCGTTGACCGTGACCGTTTCCCCGGTCGAGAGCTTGAGGGTAATCATGGCTTGCTCCGATACTTGCCGTGCATCACGTCGAAGATGAACTTGAAATGCTCCGGCCGACTTTTCGAGAAGCCGATGGGGTCCATGATGTACGCCTCCACGCCCGTCGAAACCATCTCCGTCGCAATGTCGTCCGGGTAGAGTTTGGCCGAGTACGGGTCCGGGAAGTTGCCACGCAGCGCGTGCTCATGGGCATCGAGGCCACCGTGAACCGTGTTCAGCGCATAGACCTCTCGCGGTTTCGTCGCCAGCGATTCCCGCAACTCCACTGCCGCCTTCAACACCGCCGAGTGGTTCATCTCGATGTGGTGCGCGATCTCGTGATAGACCGTGCGGTCCAGTTCGCGTGCCGTGCCGATATTGATACCACCCAGCGTGGCGTTCGCACGCCCGTCTTTGGCTCGCCCCAGCCGCAAGGTCGCCGGGATCGAGAACGTCCCATCGGGATTCGTCACCAGCGGCGTCTTATCTCCAAAGATTTCGCGAAACTTTTCGATCTGGTCGCCGGGGTATTTGTGTGGGACGAAGGCACCGGACCCGTCGTACTGCCGAAAGGTCGCCAGCGCCCGATTCGCGCCAGCCTCCACCGCCCCGTGCAACTCCTGCGTGGACGTGAACGTCAGCTTCGACCGCTCCTCGTGCGGCACCTTCAGTAACTCTTTGGCTTGGGCGTTCGCCTCCGCACGCTGCTTCTGCGCCTCGTCGTACGCGGCGTGGAACGTGGCCGAGAGCGCCTCCATCTTCTTGTAGGAGTCGAGCTTCTTCGCCGCCGCGCCGTCGGCTTTCAGGGGCCGCTTGCGCTCGGTGATGTCCTTGCGCCACGCGTCAGATGCGGCCTTGATGTCGTTGCGCATGACATTCAGGGCGTCCTCGGTGTCTTCGCCCTTCTTGACCAGCGCGACGAACCGGTGATGCAGCGCCTCGATGGGATCGCTGTCGCCCTCAGCCGATCCGCCGACTTCGCCCGGTCGCCCCGCGTGACCGAAGTTGCCGCTGCCTGCTCCGCCCAGCAGGAACGCCAGCTTCTCGCGATAGGTAAGGTGATGCGGGTCAGGTGGCGGCTCCGGCTCCGGCGCGGGTGACTCGGCTACGGTGAAGAATGCAGTGCCGCCATCATCGAACACGACCTTCGCCATCGTCGCCTTCGCCGCTGGGACCGGGTGCCAGTTCGCATCGAGATAGACGACGCTACCGGATCGACCGTCGATGGTGATGGACTCGGGCGTCATGACCGCGCCTTCTGTTGCTGCCACGCGTGCATGCCCTTGGTGAACGCGACCCACGCGGACTTGGGACCGAGTCCCGTCGATTGCAGACGAATCTTGCCGTCCGCCACCGACGCCTTGGCGGGTTCTTCATTCCATGACTTGGGCGCGATCAGCCAGCGCGTGACCTCGGCCACGGTTTCGTTGATCGCCGTGTCGTACGTCCCGTGTCCACGCACACGAATAGCTTCAGGCGTCCAGTACGACTTCGCGTACGCGCTGTGCCCGTTCTCCTTGATGATCTTGTCCGAGAGGCCCGTGAACATCCTCCCGTCATGGAGATTGGCCCACACCGCCGACGCGGGAAACTCTCGCGCCAGTTGTGCTTCCATCCCCGGCTTCACCGTGGGTGCGGCAAACCGATGCGGCTGGTCGAACCGCTCGTAAAACCAGTCCGTCCCTTTGTCTTCATAGTGCCCGGCCAGCACCTTGTACCGCTCCCGCTCGCTTTCAACTTCGTCGCTGAACTGGTGATAGATCGCGTGAGAGGTTTCATGCGCCGCGATGCCTTTGACTGCTGGCGCATCCCCGTACGCGAGGTTCCGGGCGTTGATTTCGATCTGCTTGGTGGCCGGGTTGTAGTGCCCACCCTCACGGAATTCCTTCGTGCCCACCGTGAACGTCGATGGCTCTTTGTCCACCACGTGAATCATTGACGGATCGACGCCCATGTCCTTCGCCACGGCGTGCGAGAGGTTCGTGATCACTTCCACGCGCATCGGAGACTCTTGAGCCTTCCACGCCTTCTCCGCTGCCACCTTCGCGTCGTACGCGGCCACCATCACGTCGAGCGTGGCCCGGAAGTCCGGGTCGGCTCGCCGTCTGGCTTCCAGCGCCTCCGCGCGTCGTCCGAGTTCTTCATCGCTGGCGGGTGGGGTCAGCAAGCTCTCCCACGTGCCATATCGCTGCTCGACCAGCTTGATCGACGCCTTGTGCGCCTCCTCTGCGTCGTATAGTGCGGCATCGGCCTTCCGTGAGGCCACCAGCCGCTCGACCCACTTCCGCCGCTCCGGGCCAGCGCCTTCAATCGTCGCCAGTGCCTCGGCATCGGCCGGGAGGGTGTCGCGCTGAATGAATGCCGACGCATTCGATTCCTCACCGTCGGTCCACTGATTACCGCGAAACGGGTGGCCCTCCACGTCACCGAGATCGAGCGGTGAAGTCAAAGTGTCACAGCGTGACACTTTGATCGAGAGGTCTTTCTTCTGCGTCCCCTCGCTGCTGCCGCCGCCGATGTATTCCAGTACCACGTCGATGGGTTCGACCGCCTTCATCTTCGGATCGGACGACGTGATGCGCCGGGGACCGCGCTGCACGCTGACGATCCGGAACTGCGCTCCGCTGCCCAACAGGATCTCGGCTTCGCTGCGCTGGTTCGCCTCGTGCAGCCGGTCCATCTTGATGGTCGGCTTCGCCGTGAAGTCCGGGCGCGTGTAGTCGCTGGCCTTGAGGCCATTCGGCGTGCCGTCATCGTTGGTCAGCCATTCCGGATGATCGAAGACGGCTGGGTCTTGCACCTTGGGGTACGCGTAGTCCACACGGCGGAGCGTCTCCACCGGCGCGACCTTGGTGCCTGCTGGCAAGATGATGGAGATGCGCATCGGCGCAGCGACTTCGTCCTGCCGCGTGTAGATCGCGCTCGACCCTTCTTTGTCCGCGTACCGCTTGTAGAGGCTCTCGGCCTTCCCGCCCAGCACGTAGCTGTCGAGCCGATTGCCCGGATTGCCCAGCATCGTGGAGGTGAAGCCGCGTTCCTCCGTGATGCCGCCCTCCTGCGCCTTCAGATCCTCGTACGACAAGCCGGGCACGTAGGCCGCACGCGTCACTTCCATCGGCTCGGGGAGCACGTACCCGTGCTCGCGAATCAGGCTGTTGATCGCCGCAACATGCTTGTCCAGTTCCCGCGCACGCGCCCGATCCGGCACTGCTCGCTGGACGCTGTAGAACACCTTCTCGCCGGTCGCCGGATTGACCGTGAACGCATTCCGGATGATGCGACCATCCTCGACCTTGTTGATGGGATCATCCGGATCGTACGCCTTCGCCTCGCTCTTGCCCGTCGGCCTGAACGCGGCAATCTCCGCCTCGGTCGCCGGGCGCACAAACTCATTCACCGTGTCCGGCACGAACGACCCGCGCAGTTGTGCGTTGATGTCCGCGTAGCTGAACCCGGCGTAGTTGTTGACGGCCTCCACCTCGTGGGGTGGCAAACTCCGGACGTACGTCTCCATCTCGGGACGCTCGTGCCAGTCGTACCCTTCGTTGCCTTTGAACTGGCGCACGGCCTGCGTCACGCCAGCGCCACCGCCCACCACGTCGGTGTACTGGTTCCCCCGGAACGGGTGGCCCTCCACATCACCAAGATTGATGGACAGATGGTGCGGCTTCGCGATCAGCGCATGAATCGGAGCCAGCACCGACGCGTGCTTGAACGTGTGCTTCCCGGACGGCTCCTGCGTCATCTGTCGCGCGACGAACGGATACGACGAGGCGTCGGCGTGGAAGAACGCCAGTTGCAGCGTGGCGAAGTCCGTCGCGTTCATGCCGACCTTCTGGGCCTTCGCGCCCAAGATGGTCGCGACCTCCTGCGGCGTGCGCTGGGACCGCATGCCTTCGTGCGCTCGCAGCAGCGGCCCGATCATGTCGTGGTTCAGCAGTTCGGTCGCGAGCGACACGTCCCGTTCCGTGAAGCCTTCCCGGCGCAGGACGCGTTGCAGGATCGGGATGGTGTGTTCGTGCTGCGAGCCGCCCGACTCCCGCGCGTCGGCCTTCCCGATGTCGTGCAGCGGAATCGCTGCGGCCATCAGCTTGCCCACGTCGGACCCGAACCGGCCGGAGATCCCGGACAACTCCTCGGGCGTCAGTTGCGTGGCCCACGTGCGACCCACGTCGCGCGTGTGCGCCTCGATGCTGCCCATCTCGGTGTAGCTGGACTTCGCGTACCGACTGGCAACCTCGGGATACTTCTCCTTGAACGCGGCCATCGACTCGGACACCGACCCGGCCGCGAAGCGACCGCTCTCGTCGCGCGGATGCGAGCCTTCATCCCAGTCGAGATACAGCGCGGAGAGCGCCAGCTTGCGCGAACCGACCTCCGTGTCCGTCCACGGCCCGTGGTTGCGGGTCCGGAGCATGTTGATGGCTGAGTGCTCGGCGGTGTACTTCGCCTCGGGCTTGGCTTTCACCAGTCCGTACCACCGGCTCTTGTTCATCTCCACACCGGTGGTCGGGTCAGCCACCGTTGTGGCCGACTCGGCCCACGCGTGATCGAACGTCTGCCCCTCGCCGTTCGTCACCTTGCCGTGGACAAGCACGTAGCCATCGCGCTGACGGACGAACCGCGCCGCGTTGCGGAAGCATTCGCCTTTCTCACCGGCGGGGATGTCCGTGACTGTCTCCGCCGACGCAGGCTCCGCCGACACCACCATCGTGGCGTGACTGACGTTCATGCCCTCCTTGGTACCGTTGTATTCCGAGTCCACCTCGGTGCCGCCCGACTTCTTCTGCGTGATCCACGACCGGGATTTCCGGTCGTACCAACTCTCGACCGTGGAGCCATCCGCGCTGGTCGATTTCTTGGCTCCGTGCGGCGTGCCGCGCCCACCTTCATGCGTCCACTGATTCCCGTGGAAGTCATGACCGGGCAGATCCCCGAGATGCCACGCGGTCGATGCGTGCGTGGCCTTCGGCTCAGATCGCACGAGCACGACAGACTCGAACGCGATGTCCTTGCCCTCGCTCTGAACGTGCGCCGTAATCGGCTCCGTCAGTCCCTTGCGCGTGAGCGAGGCCCAGACGCGCTTGGCATCGTCGGAGATGTCACGCCCCGGCAGGACGCCGTTCAGGATGCCCTTGCCGCCGCGCTTCTGCGCTTCCTTGAGCGCCGCGATATACAGCGCCGTGCCCTCGCCCTTGCCTCGGGCTTTGCCATCCACCCGGATGTGGTTCACCCAGTAGTAGTCCGGATCCGATGATGACTTCGTGGCCGCGATGTAGCCGTGCTTCGACGTGACGAGAATCGAGCCTTTTACGGCCTTCGTGCGGTCGTAGCGTCCCGGCAACTGGACCGACTTCCCAGTCGGAACCACTGCCGTGCCCTCGCTGTACTGGTTCCCGTGGAACTCGTGACCCGGCAGATCCCCAAGATGCTTCTCCGACTTCTTCAGGAACATCTGGGTCAGCGAGGCTTCGTACCGTCGCGCCTCGCGCTCGATGTCGCGCTGCACTTCCGCGACGACCTCGGGCGGTACGTTAAGGCCGGGCGGCGGCACGAATGTCCACGTGTCCGGCTTGTCGGCTGACAGCACGAACCACTGGCGTGCGGCGATGGTCGCTTCCGCCTTCCGCTGCGCCGCTGGCTTCTGGCGGTACGTGAACGTGCCCCGGTAGCCAGCCTTCGCTTCCTCGCTGTTCCAGCCAATGCGCTGGTGGAAGCCGTCGAACTCGTACACGTCGGCGCGATGCGTGTCGGGGTTGAGAATCACCGTGAGCGTGCGGCCCTTGACCGGGCGACCGATGTTCTTGGAGATTTGCTTCGTCGCCCGTTCCTTGCGGACGAGAATCTGTTCTTCCTTGCTGTCGTTCCAGCGAGCCTTGTCCGCCTCGGACATATCCGCCAGCATGGCCTTCTCGGCCTTGCCCGGCTCTCCGATGGTCAGCCGCCACTGCTGTGCGCCCGTGGTGTTTCCGGCGCTCCCAGCCTTGACCTCGATGACCTCGCCGCTGCCGTCGTCGTTGATCGACACGAGGTCGATGGGGAAGTTGGGTTGCCCGACGTTGGACGCGTAGACGCGGTCCTTCTCCTGCTGGGTGAGGTACTCCGCGACGATGGCCTCGCCAATCGCGCCCTGCTCCGGCTTGGTCAGCTTCGTCTTGACGCCGCCGGGATCGCAGCAGGCACGCTTGTCGCCCTTGACCGGCTCGATGCGGTAGTCACGTGATGCGGCCGGGTACGCGTCCGTCCACTGGTTCCCGTGGAACTCGTGACCGGGCACGTCCCCCAGCAGCACCGCGAGTTTGTCGCGGTAGGTTAAATCTCCCCCAACGCTCGCGCTTCTCGCAGCGCCAACCCGCCATGCTTGGCGACCCAGTCGGCTCCCTTGAGCCGTTCCAGCTTCGCTAAGAAACGCCTTTCCGCCGGACTCTGCGCGTTGGGCGGCAGCGTCGGCACGTCGTGTGATGGCGTGCTTGGTGGCGATGGCGGTGGCGTCTCGTTTCCCTTGGTCGTAGTCGTCATAGTAGTTATCCCCCGGTTCATTCGGTGTCTGCCACAGGAACTCGTCCGCCAGTCGCTCGCGGATGTCCTCGACCGACTGCGCGTGCTGATCCAGTGCGAGGAAGATCACATCCGGATGATCGTCCTTCTCGTAGTTCCAATCCTTCGGCGCGTACTCCGGGTTGAACGCCATGCGTCCGGTTTCGTGCAACCCGAACTGGGTGTACAGCAACGGCAGGTACCCGTCGTACGCATCGGCCGTCTTCCCCCCGTCCGCAATCATCTGGAGCAACACTTCGCGTGCCGCGCCGGACGGCCCGTCGTTGTTGAACAGATTCCCCATGTCGCCGCCCGGCGTCATCGCGCCGCCGACCGTGCCGTCCTTCGACAGGTACAGCTTCTGGCCCTTCAGATCATCCGGCGTCAACGGCGACAGGAACGCCATCCGCGAAGACTTGTTCCGCGCCTCGATGAATTCGTGCGGGGTTGGCTCGTGCAGAGGAACCGTGCTGATCTTCTCGCCGTCGCCGCCGCCACCATCCGCCGACCCACCCACTTCACCGGGCCGTCCGGCATGCCCGAAGTTCCCGCTGCCGGGACCACCGAGGTCTATACTACCATTGTCCCGCCCGTTCGGCAAGTTCTCCTGCCAGTCGAGCACGAGGACCGCGAGGTCGTCACCCGAGAGCACGGTCAGCGCCTCGCCTGCGAGACGGTCGGCCTCCTCGGCCCCGGCGTAGTCCTTCGCTGTCACCGTGCCAGTCGCATGCGTGATGAACGTCACGGTCACGTCGCAGTTGTCGTTCTGCACATCCGGGTGGTGATTCGCGTCGTTCGCCGCGTCCATCAACGCCGAGATGAACGTCGCGCACGCCCGGAGATTCGGGAACGTGATCTGCCGCGTCAGCCCCGCATCGCCCAGTTGCCAGTCCGGATGCAGGCCGGGCTTCGCGTCCCGCAGCGTCAACTGGACACCGCGCCGATGTAGCCCTCGGAGTACCGGCACGAAGTCGCCGGTGTCGGCCTGCTCGAACTCCCACACCCGCGCCGGAAGCGTCTCGTCGCCGCGCAGGACGGCCGCGCCCAGTCGCGTGTGTCCTTCCTGAATGACCCACCGCTCGCGACCGCTCCGCATCACCACGTGCGCCACGTCCGGCGGATCACGCCGGGGCTTGACGACATACGCCGACAGCCCGGCCACCGGCAGCAAGTCCCGTGTCGGCTCCAGCGTGTCGAGCCGCACGGACTGCACGGCGTTCTGGGTCGTCTTGCGATTGAGCGGCACCTTCAGCGTCGTGACCGGTGCCCGGAACACATCGGCGGCTCGCACCGCCAGCGGAATCGTCGGCGTCGAGGTCGTGGGCAGTCGGTCCAGCGCCTGCAAGCCCGGCACGGCCTCCCGCTGGGGCGCAGGCGCGGCACTCACTGGGTCGCTACCGCTAGTTCAAGGTTCTCGCCCACGTGGAAGTTGAAGGCATCGGTGTGCCACTGGCCGGTCGGGAACTCCATGAAGATTTGCCCCGACCACGGGCCGGACTCATCGAGGTCGTCCTCGACCGTCGTGTAGGTGAAGACGCCGTCGGTGCCGTTGGTTTCAAATTCCGCTGGACGCGCGACGACCCGCCCACTCGGCTTCTTCAGCTTGAGCGTCTTCGTCGTCGCCGCTGCCGCATTGAACGGCAAGCCTTCCTCGCGGACCCGCACGCGGATGATGGAGCCAATGTCGTCCTTGCGTAGCTGTCCTGCCATGTCATCGCTCCGTATCAACCGAGAAGACCAGCCGCACCAGCACCGGCGCAGTCGTGTCCAGCGCCGTATGCACCGCCACCGTCGCCTCCACCATCGAGACTTTTCGCAGGATGCCGACCGTCACATCCACCCGCCGCTCGACCACGACCATCGCCTCGACTTCACCGGGCGGCAGGACCACCGCCGTCTCTTTCGTCTGCGAGGGTGCGAGCGCCACATCGATCAGCGCCTCGCGCTCGATGCTGGCCTCCACCTCCACCCGCCGCTCGACACCGACCGTCGCCTCGACTTCGCCAGCCTCGATGACGACCAGTCCCTCGTCGGCCACGAGGGTGTCCACAATCACATCGGCCGTGAGCGACGTGCAGACTTGCACGTCGAACTCGATGACCTCCGGGATGACGATGACAATCCGGACAGCCGGGAAGTACAGCCCCGGATAGCCCCCGCCCGGATAGATCATCACGGCGCGATCATACGGCCGCTACTCCTGCTTCGGGCAGGCGCTGAGAAAGTCCCAGAGGTCCACCACGTCCCGCGAGACGCGCGGACTCCATGCGACCTTCTCCGTGTACTGCTGCAACAGGTCGAAGTCCTCCTGCGCCAGCACCACCGTCTGCGTCTCACCCGTCAGCTTGCGATCCGGCTCGTTCCCGGTGGGCGAGGCCGTCGGTTCACTGATGCGATCAAACGCGTCCTGCAACCGCGCCTCTTTGCGAATCGTGGCCGGGGAGCGGTCGCCTTTCCCGTCCCCGCCCGTCGCCAGCGCGGTCCAGATCAACGTGAAGCGTGTCGCCGCCTTCGGCCCCTCGAACACCACCGCTCGTGTCATGCGTCCTCAGTTCGGATACCGGAACTTCACGAAACCGTGCGCCCCATACTCGCCGCCGCCGACGTTCCGGGCCTGACCGCCCTGCCCACTGTTGCCGGGCGGGGGTGCATCGACCGGGCCTCGACCGCCACGGCCCCCTGCGCCATAGTAGCCACCGTCCCACGCCCACGTGCCCGGTCCTCCAGCGCCACCGAGGTTCGTGCCGTAGCCGCCGTTGCCGCCAGACCCGCCGCCGCCGCCACCACCGGCGCTGTTTCCCGGCCCAGCCTTCCCCGGCTCTCCACCCGGATAGCCCGTTCCTGAGCCGCCACCGTAGCCGCCCCACCCATTCCCGACATCGGCGGGTGCGCCGCCACCATTGCCGCCGGGAGCGGCGTTGACGCCACGATAGTACGTGTTCCCGTCCACCCAGATGTTGGCGCACCACACGGAGCTATCGACCACTGGCTCTACGTCATTCCACTGGTTGACCGCACCACCACCACCGCCGCCGCCGCCCAGATCCCAGTCCTCGTTACCCGGTCCACCGGGACCACCCGCGCCCACGAACAGGCGCTGCAACGTGCCGCCACGTCGAATCGAGAAGTTGACCCAGTCTCCAGCGACGACCCAGATCGTGGTATAGCCGCCCGAGTAATCGACGCCCCAGTTCCCGGCAGGCGCGTACGTGATCACCATCTCCATCGACGGGCGGTTGCTCGCCTGATTACTCGGGTCTGAGAAGTTGCCGTTGTACGCGTGGACGTAGCACGTGTAGGTCGCACCCGGCGTCAAGCCGCCGATGTCGAGGTAGTTGACTCCCGCATCCGCCCACGCCCACCACTGCCCATTCAGGATCAGCAGATGCTGGACGTTCGACTGCGGAGTCCACTGCATCCGCAGGGTCTGATCATTCGAGACGGGCGTGACCGAAAAGTTGTACGCAGGCGCAGGGGTCGTCAGTTGGTAGACCTGATTCGACCACGCCGTCTCGTAGCCGTTCCGGTAGTGCGCCATCGCGTAGTAGTACCCAACATTCGCGGTGAGGCCAGAGTCGGTCCACGCCGTCGTCCCCGCATTGAGCGATCCGATGTACCGCCAGACCGGGTCGTTCGTCGCGTAGCGATAAATCTGCACGTAGTCGTACGAGCCGTTTGTCCATGACAAGGCAATCTGCGAACTGTTCACCCCGGCGACGGCGAGGCCAGACGGCGGATTGAACGCGGCCTGTAGCTGACCCGCCCCGGAGGAGTTCTGGCCGTTGTCAGGCGTGTCGTAGCCATCGCGGAGATGGCGCACGATCACGTCGTAATGCTTACCAGTCGAGAGGCCGGTCAGTGAGTACGACGCGGTCCCTGCCGCAAGATCGACGTTCTCCCAGTTCCAGTTGTCGGTCGTATTCCGTCGCCACACGCGCACGGGATCCCCGTACGGCGCATTCGTCCACGACACATCGAGTTGTGCCTGCCCGACCGCTGGATTCGCAGGGACGGTGACGACCACACCCGTCGGAGACACGGCCGGGGGCTTCGTCCCGGCCCACAACCACTGCTGAATACCGGTGTCATACGCACCGCTCGCATTCGAGCGATAGTGCGCCATCCCGTACGCTCGCGTCTCACTCGGGTTAAGGCTGGTATCGGTCCACGTCGTCGTGCCCGGCCCAACCAGCCCGACGTACTGCCAACCGTCGCCAGCGCCGCCCCGATTGATGTAGCGGAAAATCTCAATGGCATCACCCGCTTGCGCGTTGACCCACGTGACGACCAGTTGCGTGCTGCCGTCCGGGCCAGCCGGTGCCACCACGCTCGTCACCGTCGGCGCGTCGAACTTGACCTGCGTCGTCGCGACCGCATCGTTCGATGGCGCGGATTCGTACCACTGGTCCGTCGGCCGTTCGTGGTTGACGTGGTAGTAGTACGTCGAATTCGCGGCGAGGCCGGTGTCGGTGTAACTCGCCACGCCGGGATTGAGCGTGGCGAGGAACGCCCACGCGCTGCCGTTCCAGCGGTAGACGTTCGTGTAATCCCCGTACGGGCTGTTCGTCCACGCCAGCGCGATCTGGGTCACGCCAGCCGGGAGCGGCAGCACCTGACTCGCGGTGAAGTTCGTCGGCGCGACGAACGCTTGCTGCGTCGTCGCCCCAGCGATATTCGACGGAGCCGAGAGCCGCCCACCGCCACCTTCGGACTGTGTGACATAGAAGCTGTAGGGCGTGTTCGCCGCCAGCCCGGTCACGTCGTACGTCTGCACACCGGGGTTCACATAGCCGATGTACGAGCCGTTGCTGAACCAGATGTTCGTGTACTGATTCGGATCCGTCGTGTGCCACGTCAGGCGAATCGACGTGATCCCCGCTGGCACCTGTGCGATCTGACTCGCGACCAGCGCCGTCGGCGGCTGCAACCGCTTCCGATAAAGCGTCGGGTACCCAGACGGCATGGCCTATGTGGCGAAGTTCCTGCCGCCAATGAATCCGCGATACCGCGCACCGCCCGTGCGCGTCGAAAACCCAAGGATCATCGTGCGCCCCCCGCCGGGCCAGACGGGCGCGACATCCTCATCCCACCGCACCGCCGCAGGCCACGTCACGGTCCCAATGGCACCGACGACTTCAAACTCAATCGAGAACACGAACTCGACGCCGTACGGCGGTGGATTATCAAACGCCACCGTAAACGTCCCAGCCGTCCCCGGAGAAAAGAACGCCCCGCTGGCGGACAGATCGAAGTGCAGGATGCCGTCCCAGAGGGACTGCACCACTCGTGTGCGGTAGCCAGACGTGTCGAGCATGCCCTTCAGGTCGAGCGTCATCGACGCCACGAGTGCCGCCGGATTCGCACCGTCTCCAGCCACGCGCCAGACACCGAATCGCCCATCCTCGGCCAACGTCACCAACCCGGCTGGTTTTGTCGGGTCGTCTTTCAACCACTGACTGCCGTTGTAGTTCAGGTTCGTCATCAGATCGACGCGACCACCGGGGACCACGCTGCCGAACCGCGCGTACTGGGTGTCGCCCGGCGTGTACAGGCTCACGAAGGGACGCACACCGTTGATGACCACCGCCGAACCGTTGACCGTCAACGTGTTACGAATCGTGGCGTTACCGCTTCGGTCGATGAAGAACGGACTGGTCCCCTGCCCCGCGCCTGCATCGCTGATGGTTTGCAGATGAAGTTGCGTGCCGACGGTGATGACGTTCCACGCACGCTGATCGGCCGGAGCCGACGGATGTACCAGCGTGACCCCAGCGAAGTCGCGCGTGATCTGAAGGTTGCCCGTCGCCGTGATCTGCTTCGTCGTCTTGTCGAATGTCAGCCCCGCATCGCCAGCGAACACGCCGCCGTCATTGAACTGAAGCTGCGTCGTTGCACCGCCGGGAATCCCGCCGCCCGTCGCGTTGAGCGTGTTCCCACTGAACGAGAGGTTCGTGCCCAGCACAATCGGTTCTGGTTGACCCGTGCCGCTCGCGCCCCCACGCCCAAGGAGCCGCGCCTGCACAAGGTCGGGCACGAACGCGGGATTCCCCTGCGGACCCTGTGGTCCTTGTGGTCCCTGATCGCCCTGTGGTCCCTGTACTCCGGTCGCGCCAGTCGGACCCTGCGCTCCAGTCGCGCCCGTCGCACCCGTTGCGCCCTGCGGCCCTTGCGGTCCCACCGGTCCCGAGACACCGGGCGCGAACACGCCGTCATCGCGCAGGAACGTCGTCGCCCCACCGGGGAATCCCGCGAGCGCCGTGATCGTGATCGGATCGACGCCGCCGACCGCGTGCGTCGGCGCATGCGCCACGACGGCCGCGCTCGCGCCGCCGACCACGACCCAGTTCGTACCGTTCCACCGGCCGAGGACGTGCTTCGTGCCGCCGGTCGCAATCACGGCTCCGTTCACATCGGTCGAGGCGTCGAGGAAGCTGGCGAGCGCCCCGGTCGTCTGTCCGGCGATCCCTGCGACCGGTACTTCCTGAAGTTCGAGGCGGTTCTGCAACACGACCACGGGACCGGAGATCGCACCGTTCCATCGGAACTGCCCAGCCCCATTACGGTCGATGAACGCGGGTCGTCCAATCAGCGAGCCGTCGTCGTTCTCCAGATCAAACTGGAGATACCCGCCGGTCGTCCAGATGTGCCACCGCCGCTGGTCGGCTGGACGCGCCGTGTCGATCAGTAGAAGGCCGGGGCTGTCCGATTGCACGAGCGCGGGGTTCGCGATTCCCGCAGGCGCGTACATCACGCCGAGGCGATCCACCCACCACGTCTTGTCCGCGCCGCCGGGCGTCATCACCGCAATCGCGGGAGTCGGCTGCGTCGTCGTCGGCCAGAACTCCACGCTCGCACCGCACGCCGGATTGGAGTCCGTCGGTCGTCGGCCGAACTGCACGGGACGCGAGCCGCCTGAGTTCGCAGGGCTGATGATGATTGTCCCGCCGCCCAACCCGAGATGGAGCGCGTTCCCTGACGCGCCGCCCGACGAGAACGTCACGCCGGGCATCCCGTCCACCAGAGCCGAGGTCGGCGTCACAACGAGCGAAGCCTCGGGCACATCGCTGCGCGAGAACACCAGCGAGCCGCCGGGATCGAACGCCCCGAAGACGTAGTCGCGGTTGCCCGGACGCACGACGATCTGCGCCCCTGCGCCAGCGACCGTCGGTGCATTGCTGAAGATCGGTTGGACGCCCGGCCCCTGCGAGACGAGCACCATGCCCAGCGTGTCGGTCGGCAGTGTCGCGTCGTCGCCGGGCAATCCTTGCGGTCCTTGCGGTCCCTGCGCACCCTGTGCGCCTGTCTCGCCCTGCGGCCCGATGGGACCAGCCGGACCCGCTGGACCGATTGGCCCCTGCGGCGCGACGGCGACGACCACGACGACGATGGGCTTGTTGTTGTCCATCGTGCCTTGCCCACCGGTTTCGAGCAGCGTGACGCGCAACTCGAACCAGTCGGCGTAGCCGATGTACTCGACCAGTTCCCACTTCTGATAGATGACCGCGAGGTCACGGTCCTGCACGTAGATGAACGAGCCGGGCACGAGCGCCGCAAACATCAGGTGCGCGTCGAAGCCATCGCTCGTCAGCCAGTCGATGTACAGCGAAGTCGCGTCAATCTGCCCCGCCGTGTTCCACCGCAGGTTCCCCGCGCCGGGGTCGTTCTGCGCGGTGACGTTGTTCATGCGGTACGGGAACCACGACGCCGACGGCGACGGGTCGCCCTGCTCGCCCTTCGGTCCCTCCGGTCCCTCGACGCCCTGAATACCTTGCGGCCCCTGTACGCCCTGCGGACCTTGAACGCCCTGCGGTCCCTCCGGGCCTATCGGGCCGAGTGGCCCTTGCACGCCTGCGGGTCCGGGTGGCCCCTGCACGCTCCCGGTATCGACCCACGTGTCCGTGTCGTCGTCCCACACCCAGAGGTGGCCGGTGTCCGCCGCGATCCATGCGTCACCGGGCGCACCAACCGGCGGCAGATCGCCTGCTGTCGGCACGCTCCCGTGGATCGCGAGGCCAGCGCCGGGATCGCCCTGCGGTCCCTCTGGCCCCTCCGGGCCGGGCACGCCTTGCGCACCCTCTGGCCCTTGCGGCCCGGCGGGTCCGATGTCTCCGGTCGCGCCCGTGGCTCCGGCTGGCCCTTGCGCACCGGTCGCACCCTGCTGTCCCGGATCGCCCGGTATGCCTTGAGCGCCCGTCGGCCCGGTCGGCCCGGTCGCGCCCGTCGGACCCGTCGCACCCGGATCACCTTGCGGTCCCTGCGTCCCCTGCGGCCCCTGCGGTCCCGGCGGACCGTCCGGGCCTTGCACCTGTCCGGCATCGATCCAAACGCCGTTCGCCGCATCCCACACCCAGAGATGCCCGGAGTCCTCCGCGAACCACGCGTCACCGGGATCGCCCGGCGTCGGCAGATCACCAGCGGACGGCACGCTGCCCTGCACCGAGATCCCGGTACCGGGATCGCCTTGCTCGCCCTGTGGCCCTTCTGGGCCGATTGGCCCCTCTGGCCCCGGCACGCCTTGCGGTCCCCGTGCGCCATCAGCGCCGGTCGCGCCCGTCGGCCCTCGCGGTCCCTCTGGGCCGTCCGCACCGGGCACACCTTGGATGCCCTGAATGCCTTGCTGTCCGGGCGGACCCTGCGGCCCCTCGGGACCAACTGGCCCCGGATCGCCGGTATTGCCCTGCGGTCCCTGCGGCCCCTGCGGCCCGTCGAGGCCCGGAGGTCCGGCCGGACCCATCGGACCATCGACACCCGGCTGACCGTTCTGCCCGTCAGCACCGGTCGGGCCTTGTGGTCCCGGCGGTCCGGGCGGTCCCAGATCGCCTGCTGGTCCCGTTGGTCCCTCGGGTCCGGGCGGACCCTGCACGCCGAGCTTCAGCGAGTCGAGCGTGTGGCCGGTGATGCCTGCGTAAATCTGATCGCCCACCACCACCACGCGTTCGCGGAACGGTTCCTCCGCGAGGCGCTGGATGGTGAACACGTCCCCCGCCGTCTCAATGACGCGGACGATCTCGGCGTTGGGATAGATCGGGAGTTCATTCGCGGCGCAGATGACCGCATTAAACGGCGGCGCAGGGAAGCGCACGCCGTGGCCCGGCTGCACGGACAGCGAGGTACCGGTGTTGGCGGGTACCGGAGCACCCGCCACCGTGGAATAGGAAAAGTTGCGAAAGTCGTCCACCGGTCCCGCTTCCGTTTCGACTGTGCCGCCGCCGCCGCGACGGTTACTTCGCGAACGGGAACGACTTCTTGACTTGCGCCGGACCAGCCACTTCGTCGTCAGGTGGTTCGGCGGCTTCTTCGGCTGGCGTCTCCGTTGCCTCGTGCGCGGCACCTTCTTCGCTGGTGTCCGTCGTCACGTCTGGCTCGACGCCGACCGCCTGACCGTCGTCCGTCTCGTACTCGAACTTCAGCTTCTTCTTCCCGTGAACGGTCGAGACTTTGACCTTGCGCATGTCGAGCGCGAACGTGGACGCGGGGCACGTGCGTGCCTTGTCCAATCGTCGCGCGAGTTCACGGCGATCTCCGCCGCTCACGCCGTGCGCATCGCGCCACGGCCCCATGCGTTCTGCGGCTTGCGGATCCATTGGTGGCGAGCACCGGTCTTCGCACAGGATGACGGACATGCCGCCGTCGAGCGTCAACCAGAGTGCGCCATCCTCGCGAGTACCAGCGACACGCATACTCATCTCCTTCTATTTCTTCACGCCAGCGGGAGGGATGCCGAGCTTGCGCGTCCACTCCGTGGAGAGGTGGTAAATCTGCGACATCGGCATATCGACCACCGTGACTTTCATCGCAGTGTCGTTATTCAGGTTCCCGTCTTCGGCGTCACGCCCGACCGCAGCGGCCCACGTGTGGTGTCCGTCGATCACGTAGCCATCGCGCGATACCCAGATCCGGTTCTTCTCCGACTTCGGATCGAAGCCAGAGTTGAGCATCATCCCCGCGACCTTCGTGCCTTCCATCTCGGCTTGGCTGGCCTTCAGCTTCCGCGAGAGCATGGTGTCGGGGTGCGTTTTGACGCCGGACGCTTGGAGATGCTTGAGGAACTGTTGCGCCGCGTTCACTTCACCGTTCGCATCGCGCGGGAGCTTGTCCGCCTCGCTGCCGGGGATCGGATTCTTCGACTTGAACTGCGGCATCTCGATGCGCGGAATGCCGTGCGGGAACTTCTCCGTCTTGAGCGTTTCCTGACAGAAGATGCTGGCCCCCTTCACCGTGACCGTGCAGGGATCCCAGTTCTTCGCGTCCTTCCCCGCCGCCTGCGCCGCCAGTGCTTTCTCGCCCAGCAGCCGGAGCACGGTGTGAACTTGCCGCGTGTCCTTCAGTTCGACGTTCTCGCCCTTCAGGATGAGATCGACGCCTTCCTCGGCCGTCTCGACCTGATGCACCGGCTTGCTGCGCTGCTGACGAATCGCCTCCTGCATCGACCGCTGGACTTCGTTCAACGACGGATGGTAATCGTCACCATCCTTCTCGGACCCGCCGCCAGTGCCATCGCTGTACTGATTGCCGCGAAACGGGTGGCCCTCCACGTCTCCGAGGTGGAACGTGCGCAGCGACACCGTGCGTGCGCGTTCGAGTCGGCGCACGAGCACGCGCTGCTCGTCTCCGTTCCGCACGACCGGCGCGAACGTCCACGGCCCCAGTGATTCAAGGAGGTGCGGATCCACCGGCGGCGAACAGCGGTCGGCGCGAAGCAGCACGGCCATCCCGCCGTCGAGCGTGACCCACTGGGTACCGTCTGCGCGTGTGCCTACGATTCGCATCGTCGTTTACCGATGGCGGCGCGTGGACGTGATCGCCGCCTGCACCGCGCGTGCGCTCATGCGCTCAGCGGCTGGCGTGTGCGGGTCAGCGGCGATAGCCCCGTACGCGGAATGGAGGTCGTCAAGGTCTTTCGGCTTCAGCTTGTGGAACGTGTCGATGGTCAGCTTCTTCCGGTTGGCCTTCGGCCCGAGGATGCGCGTGATCGTCGCATCGCCTTCCGCCGCCGTCAGGAACTGGCCGCGCTCGTTGCGCGGATGCTGGCCTTCGTCCCAATCGAGCGCGAACGCCATCTCGTCGTCCGTCATGTGCATCGGCGGCATCCGCGCGTGCGGCGGCGGTGCGGCCCCACGTGGTGCGCCGGGATGCTTCGGCGTCGGCTCGCCGCCCTGTTGGTCGTCTGGGTTGCCGCCCTCGGCCTGTTGCTGCTGGTCCGGTTCTCCGTCCGGCCCCGGTCGATTCGGATTCGTCGCATCACCCGCGTTCGTGCCGTCGCCCTGTTGCGGGACAGCGGACGCGTCACCCGGTTGCGCCGCCTTCTCCGACTTCGCTTCGCGCGAGCGCGTGGGCGCGAGCGGCGGCAACCCGAGCATCTTGCGCAGCACCGCCTCGTCGTCGTCCTGCGGCGTGATGAGCGTGCCCTGCAACTGGGCGAGCACGCTGACCAGCGCGGTGAGATCGAGTTGTTCGAGGTCGAGGCAGACCGGGTCCGGATACTTCCGGCGCGACATATCGAAGTTGAAGTCGCACAGCGGCTTGATCACGCTGTTCTTCAGATCGCCGTTGATGCCGTTCGCAATCCCGTCGAGCGACGAGATGAACATATCGGTGATGCGCGAGCCGTAGCCGGAGCCGACGTGCGTGCCCACTTGGTTGTTCTGCCCGGAGGCCAGAAACATCGCAAGGACGTTCCGCGCCATCTGCGAATCGTTATGCTCGATCCATGAGATGCCGAACTGCCCGGCCGTGCCCTGTCCGCTGTTCCCACCCTCGATACGAAACGCGGTGTGCTCCGGCGTCACCATGTACGACTTCTCGTTCGCACGCACCGACCGCAAAATCTCCCGGATCAACCCGAGGTCGCCGGTCGAAAGCGTGTTGCCCTCCTCCAGCGCGATGATGGGAATGCCGACGCCCCAGCGGTCGAGGCCGACGCCCATGATGCGGTACGCCTCGTCCTTGAAGAACCAGTTGCGATAGATATTCCGCAGCAGCGACATCCCGTGATAGTTGTCGCCCTCGCGGTCGAGCACGAACACCGCGCAGTACTCGGCGGGGATGGTCAGGTACTGGTAGCTGACGGAGCCACCGTAGATCGCCGCCCGGTTGTTCCCGCGTGAGTCACGCGCCGCGTAGGGCACGGGCGCGTACTGCACGATGTGTTCGAGCTTGCCTTCTCGATTGACGTGCCATTCGCGCAGCGTCTTCGGCAGGCGCGGGGCCAGTCGCTTGAAGCGATAGAAGCCCTGCTCGTCCACTTTCCAGATTTTCTCCAGCACCGAGACGCCGAACTCCAACTGCATCAGGATGTGGCGCAGCGTGTAGTCCCACGAGTCGTCCATCGAGTCGTCCTCGAACAACGCCCCGTTGCAAAACTCTGCGATCTGCTTGTCTACCGGATCGGAACTGGCCGCGTTGACTTGCCACGTCGCCCCGCGCAGCGGGAGCTTGATGACTTGCAGCATGGCGCGGACGTTAGCGTCCGTGCGGCGCATCTTGTCGTACTGCGCAACGGCCTTCTGCCAGTCATCGAAGTCGGGGTTGTAATCCTCCCGCCTGATGTACCCGCCGTAGTTCTCGGTGCCGGAGACGCCGTGCTCCTGCGCGGCCACGCCACGAATCGGAGCCGACGGCACGCCCTGTTGACTGAGGTCGCGGCGGAAGATCGGTGGAATGAGGTCCGTCAGTTTCATGCGGAAAGCCGGACCATTATGCCGTCACCCTACAACACGCGGGGGTGAAAAATCTCGTCGGCCGTCTATGTTGGGGTCGGCACGACCCAGAGGAAGACCAGCGCATCCGCCGTGCGCGTCACCCGATGCGGCTCCCAGTCGGGGATCGGGAAGCCGTGCGAGACGATGCGCGTGCCCGGCTTCAGCGCACGGAACCGATCCACCAGCACCGCCATCGCGCTGCTCACCAGATAGCACGTGACCACGGTCGGCTGGCCCCAGTCGCTGTCCTCGATGCGCCCGTGCTGGAACGACGCGGTCACGTACCGCACGTCCTCGGCCGCACGTTCGTTCGCCTCGGCCACGAACCGCGCGTCGATCTCGATGCCACGGCCGTACGCCCCGCGCTTCGTCGCCGCGAACACCACGCGGCCGTCACCGCTGCCGAGGTCGAGCACGTGATCGCCCGGCCCCACCTCTGCGAGGTCCAGCATCTCCTCCACGACCTCGAACGGGGTCGGGCACCACGGGGCCAGTGTCTGCGCCATGCGCTGGCGGATCTCGTCGTCGTCAGGGGTCGGGATGTCGAGGAGCGCCGTGTCAATCGACCGGCGCAGTTCGACCAGCGCCTGCTGGCGCGTCGGCGTGTCGGGCAGGAGCCGCATGAACTGGAGCGCCACGAGGAGGCCGAGACTTTGCACTTGCCACCAGTCGCCCCCGGCCAGCGGGTTCTCCGTGTGCGGAGCCGGGAACCAGTCGAGCAAGTTCTGGCTGGTGATAGGGAGGTGCATCACACGCCGAGCCGAGCGCCGCCGGTGCCGTCGTCTACGACCCGGACGCCGGGCACGAACGCCAGCGCCTGCGCGACCGCACTGGTGCCGTTGAAGTAGACCTGTCGCGTCGTGACTTGCACGAGGACGCCGACGGCCGGGATGTCGATGGCCTTCGTCTCGCGCACCCAGCCCTCGGACTCGCTGGCCTCTTGGCACAGCATCTTCCACTGGGTCGGATCCCCAACCGTGGTGTAGTCAAGGACGCCGGGGACCGGGACGGTGTCAGGCACGGCGGGATTCTACCCTGCGCCCTTCACGGTACCGTGAAAGGATTCAGCGCAGCCAGACGCTGCGCCGCGCCGCCGCCCGGCGGTCTGTCTCCACACGGTACTGCCGGGAGCCGTGCGCCATGAGCACGACCGCGCCGACCAGTAGAGCGGTCGCTCCCACCCACCAGCGCATCAGAGCACGAGCGCGAGGATGCGAGCCTTCAGCCGGTCGTACGCGGCCCAGTCCACGCGCTCGTCGCAGCGCCAGAGCGACTGGAGCAGACGTGCTTCGTCCGCCGTCAGGACGATGCCCTGCGAGAGAGCCGGACGGGCAGGAACAGCCTTGAGCGTGGGCGGAACAGATTCGGTCATAACACCATCGAGCGCCATCGTCGTCACCTCAGAAGTCGTCGTCGTGGATCCTAACATCGTCGTCACGCTGCTGCTCAGGACGGCTGGCGCGGATCTTTCCGACGCTGCTGGCGCAACTGCTCCCAGACCTCCATGACGCGGTGCAGATCAGGACTGAGCGCCGCGTGTTCCTCGGCGGTGGCAATCCGAAAGTTGTCGCGCGTGAACACGAGCACGGTCCCGCACTGCGAGCAGAACGTCACGTCGCCCGGCTTCGGCTGCGGCGGACCCGGCGCTTTGTGCTGGGTCGAGATTTCCGTCACCGCATCGTGAATAGTGAGACACGCCGGGCACTGGCGCGGTCGCTCCGGCTTCTGCGAGGAGCGGATGTAAATCTTGCGTTTAGAGGACAAGGTCACGCGTCACCGTGAGGAGCGGCGCGTCCGGTCCTCCGTGATGCCCTCGCTTGAAGACGCCGCCAATCGCTTCGCCAATCGCTTCCGTGATCGCCTCACGCTGCGAGCGGCTGAAGCCGTCGGCCCACTGGATCCCGTGCATCCCCACGTTGACCTTGACCCGGCCCGAGTCCGTCGGCTTGGTCACAATCGTCACCGTGATCGTCGTCGCGCCTTTCGGCATCGTCTCCATCCTCCGCAAAACATCGAGTCGTCGTCGCATGCGTCCCCTCAGTCGAGGTCGATCCGCCGCGTGGTCGTCGGCGCTGGCGCGGCCCGTCCTCCGCACTTCGCCACCATGCGCTCGTGTCCAGCGTGCGCCTGCTGCCGCGTGTGGTAGCGATACTGCTCGCCATCGAACGATCCGCCGAACACCAGTGTCTCCCAGAGGAGCGGCGGACCTTGGCGTGAGAAGTTGTGATCGAGCGCGAGGAACACCGTCGAGACGCGCACGGCCTCGTTGATCGGCGTCAACTCCAGCGTGCGGTCTGCGACCTCGTACCACTGCGCCCACGTCACGAGGTCCGGGCACAACTGCGGCTCGCCCAGTGCGTTCAGGATGTAGCGGCCGTTCGCGTTCATCGTCGGATCGATCATCGCGTCTTCGCTCTCACTCGCATCAACTGGTTCAGGCTATCCAGCAGTCGCTGCTTCTGGTGCAGCAGCACCCACTCGGTCGGCGTGACCGCGTGAACGACGCCAGCCACGATCCCCACGACCGGCGTCAGGGGTTGCGTGTCCCATGCCCCCACGCTGCGCAGGAACTCGACGCGCTGCTCGTGCAGCGTCATCGCGTCGTCACGTAGGCGATGTCCCAGCTTCGGCGTTTGGCTCGCGAGTTGATGCAGATCACCGGGATGTGCCGCCCTCGGTCCACGATCACGCGTCGGCCGTCGGCTTTCTCGTAAATGTTGCGCCGCACGACACGGCCGTTGTGGTTCGCGCCCAAGTCCACCAGCGCGATCTCGACCAGCGTCATCACCATTGCAGCGACTCCTGTCGGCGGCGGAGCCAGTCCGGGTCGAGCCGCCACGTCGAACCGACCGGCCCATCCCAGAGGCGCGGCAGATCGGCGCGTTGCAAGCACGCACCCCCAGCGGGTTTCCCTGCGGCCATCCGGGCGCGGACCCAGCGTTCCCAGTAGCCGCCACCGGGCTGGAACGCCCCGAACGCGTCGAATGGCGCGACGACTTCGGCCACCAGTGTCGAGACGCCCTCGGCGTCCGTCACCGTGACTTGCATGCGCATCGGGGGCTTCGTCGCGAACGCGGCCGAGGCGTCCGTCGGGGACGCACTGGTGTAGTGCCGGATCATCGTCATGACGCCCTCCGCACGCGATGATCGATGCGCTGCGCCGTCAGGTCACGCACGGCCGCTGATGCCTCCACTGCCGACAAACGTCCCTCCGCGAAGGCCGTCATGATGCGCTCCCAGCGCCGGTTGTATTCCTGCAACGTGATCATCGTCGTCACCATCGTCGTCACCTGATTGATACTACCACGGGTCCGGAGCCGGTTCAACCCGGCGTCCGGAAAAAGGATGGAACGATTACACGCCCCAGCGTGCGGCGACCCGCGAGCCACGCGTCGTCGTCAGGAAGATGGCCCAGACTTCGTCCTCGCTGACCGGACGACCGAGGTCCGCTTCCATCGACTGCCACTGTGCCTTGAGACTGCGCTCGATGCGCTGCGCAACATCGGCGGTGCGCTCGCCGTCGGCGTAGAGGTTCTCGGGGCTGAGGCGCGTGAGCAGGGCGAAGAACTGTTCAGCCATCGCGGGGGTCAAGGTCGGGGTCGTCGTCATCGTCGTCATCGTCGTCTCCTGAAGGTGGAAAAGAGTGCCGGGCTTTTCTCCGGGGTGGCCCTTCCCGGCGTAAGGATTCTGCCACCCGTCGGGTCCGCGCTCGTTTCGCCGCTTCGGGGGAGCCACGGTACCTGTCGCCCGTCCCCTACTCACCGGCCCTTGTCGTCATCGCATGTCTGATTAGACGGTGATGGTAGTCGCAATGTTCCCTAGTTGACGGGGAACCACGACCCGGCCTGTCCGGCCCGAAACTCGTCGTCGTCCACCGGCGTCACGCGGACCAGCGTCAGCGGCCCGTGTTCGGCGTGCATCGCCGTGTCGCGTGCGACCTGTTCGGCGTGCATCCGGGCGAACGTCAGGTTCTCGCCATAGAAGTCGAGTCCGATCCACTTGCCCTCGACCGTCGCGAAGATGCCGCGATACTGGCGCTCGCGTGCCTTGCGTGCGCCCCGAAACTCGTACTTGCGTGCCATCGTCGTCGCCTCGTGAGAGGGCAGGGGCCGAAGCCCCCGCCAGTTACCGCATGTAGACCGCGCCATACGTGGTGATGGCATCCTGCCCGGCGTTGACGAGGATGGAGCCGCGCACGTGCTTCGCGGGTGCCTTCCACCCTGCGGCCTTCAGCACCGCGCCGTCCGCCTTGCGGATGAAGCAGAACACCGACCGGCCCCACGTGTCGCGCTGGGTCGCCACGATGCGGACGTTCTTAACGCCGGGGTCCGCCGAGAGCACCGGCGCGGCCGGGTAGCCGCCGTAGTTCTTCGCGTACTCCGCGTCGAGCCGCGCCTGCGTCGTCGCGAGGAAGGTGTCGAGGGCAATCTGAAACTCGGTGGCCGTCAGCGTCGTCGTCATCGTCGTCGTCTCCATACCCATAGTATACGCGATTGCTACTGCCAATGTTCCACTATCTTACATGCACCAGTTCGCGACCGCCACCGGCTGGTTCGCGATGGGGAGCAGCGTCCGGGTCTGCGCTTCGATCTGGACTTGCTTGAGCGACAGCCCGTGCTTGAACGTGTGCCCGATCTTCTCCTCGACGCGCACGTACTCCGCGAGCAGTTCGGGGTTGTGGATCCCGGCGAGCACCAGCGCCTCCTTCGGCGCGAAGATGCAGAACGCGCACGAGAGGCGCGGCATCCCGAGGTCATACGCTTCGTGATGGCGGACGCCCGACGCCTTGATGCGTGCCCAGACTTCCGTCTCCGTCCAGTCGTGAATCGGGAGCCACGTGTCCACGTGGCGCTTGCTGTTCGACGCCAGCTTGTCGAACGCGAAGGGCACCTTGTGCGCACGCGCCGACGACTCCTGCGCACGCAGCCCGAGGCAGTTCAGGATGCGCACCGGGCGCGAGAGGCCCAGTTCCTTCACCAGCTTGGTCAGGAGCTTGTAGACCTGCGCACGCTTGTGGTCCGAGGTGCAGAACCGCGCCTTGTTCGACGGCCACTTGCC
>Ga0105245_10000210_pt1 | contig 55223 bp, 56 predicted proteins | sample KBSM54metaG_FD_81523 | JGI IMG/M metagenome (GOLD analysis project Ga0105245, IMG submission 81523) | Miscanthus rhizosphere microbial communities from Kellogg Biological Station, Michigan, USA - KBS M5-4 metaG | ecosystem: Host-associated > Plants > Roots > Rhizosphere > Soil | place...
CAGCCTCATGCCGGTGTCGGTGAAGACGCGCACCATCGCCTCGTAGCGGCCGGCTGCTTTGGCGAAGGCGTGCATCTGCTCGAAGCTGAAGACACGGATGGGTCGCCGCTTCTTCTTGGCTCTCGGGTCGTTGGCGCGGACCCGGACTCCCTTGAAGGGGTTGAGGTCGGCTACTTCGTCGGTAATCGCGTCCTCAGTCATCGCCGAGAGGGAGCGCAGGATGCCGACGACTCCCGTTGTCGCTCTGCCCTGGACTCGCAGCATGTGGTCGACCAGGGCGAGGGCATGGCGGCGGCGCAGCTCGCGCATCGGCCATTGCTTCAACGGGATGCCCTCGACCTCCACCTCGAGGACGCGGCTGATCCGGTGCTCGTTGGTCTCGTTGGTCCTCTCTGAGCGTGGATGATGGGTCGGCCAGGTGGCGAAATACTCGCCCAGGGTGTCGGGGCGGTCTGAGAGCCCGTAGGCCTCATCGATCGCCTGCTGGGCTTCTCGCTTGAGGAGGAAGGTTCCCTTCCTGCGATTCCAGCGGGGCTTGGCTATTCGGTATTTGCCGTCACTGCCGGTGTACCTCGCAACCCAGACGATCTCCCCGGAAGGATTGCGGTTTGATTTGGCGCCTCTCGTCTCATGGAAGCTCCCTTCGCTGGGCGAGAAAGGCGTCTACGTCGGCCGGGTCGATCCGGCGGGAGGCTCCGAGCTTGTAGGAGGGGAGTTCCCCTCTCCTGATCCAGTTGCGGATCGTGCGGTCGGAGACGGCAAGGTAGGTCGCGAGGGTGCGCTCGGTGAAGAAGGTTGGCCCTGCGGTCTTTGGCTCCATGTCTATGTTGTCCAAGCGGACCCTCCCAGTGCGCCACCAACCGAAGGTCACACTCCCCGCCGGGCCTCCATACAGGCCGCCCCCGCACGGCGGAGCCGTGCCAAAATCGGTCGCCGGAGGCCCGGCCTGAGCGATCACCGCTAGAGCGCCTGAGCCTTCCTGACCTTTGGGATCTCCTAAGTGCGGCCCAGGCACGACACCTAAGGGTCGCTCCTATGTCAAGGAACACCTCTGAGAGAAGACGGGTGCCTGGGATATCCCGCTAAAGACCTGGGAACAGCAACAGCACGTGCCGATTCGTGTTGACAACGAAAAAGCTAACCTGGGGCGTCTACCGGCAGGGGGTGGCAGTTGAGTATCTGTGGACCGGGACGAGGCAATCGATGCGGCTAGGCCGTTTCGCGATGCCCTGCTTGACGGCGGTGGTGATCGCCTCGTGCATCGTGGGCGATTCATCGGCGGCCGCCGCTGCGTCCTGGGAATCGCGGCAGGTCACGGTCGGCGAACGGGAAAGCGACGCCCTCTTCGGCCTCTCCTGCCCAAGCGTCTCTCTCTGCGTGGCAGGCGGCAGCAAGGGCACGATCGTGACCTCGGGCAACCCGGGGGGAGGGGCGACCGCGTGGCGGGTCCAGAAGGTCGCACCCGGCGATTACGTTAAGAACGAACCCTCCAACCCGGATCGCAACTCGCCCGGCGTCGTCGAGGCGGTCTCCTGCCCGACGACGGAGATGTGCGGGGCCGTCACCGTCGTCGGCGACTTCTACGCCAGCGGCGACCCGGCCGGCGGGGCGTCGACCTGGCGGGCGACCGACCTCGACCCACCCGGCTCCTACATGTTCCTTCAGGGCCTCTCGTGCCCCTCCCCCTCCCTCTGCATCGCGGTCTCATCGAGCAGCCTCGGGTTGCAGGGCATCGACGCCGGCGCCAGCTTGGTCAGCATCGACAACCCGCTCGCGGACTCCCCGACCTGGGTGCGGGTCCAGGTGGATCAGTCGCTGAGCCTTCAGGCGGTCTCCTGCCCGACCGTCGACCTCTGCCTGGCTGTCGGGCGCCAGGGCAGGGCTCTCGTCTCGACCAATCCGGGGGCCTCCGCGCCCACCTGGACGGAGATCGGGACGCCTGCTCCCGACGATCTGGAATCGATCGACTGCCCGGTCGAGGCACTCTGCCTCGCCGGGAATGCGCGCGGCAACATCCTCTCGAGCACCAACCCCGGCGCCGTTGCGCCGAGCTGGCGCACGGCCAACACCGGGCCGTCGGTGCCGATCAGCGGAATCTCCTGTCCGGTCACGACCCGCTGCCTCGCCGTCACCAACAACAGCGACGTCGCCGTCTCGACTGACCCGACCGGCCCGACCGGCTCCTGGTCGGCGACCAACCTGATCCCCCACCGCGCAATCGGGGAACAGGGCCGGCCGTTCAACGCCTTCTTCGCCGCCTCCTGCCCGAGCGTTTCCTTCTGCGCCGCCGTCGGCTCCCGCGGCCTGATCTACACCAGCCAGAACCCCTTCGACGTCGATCAATCCCCGAGTGGGGGCGGGAGCCCTCGAGGCCCGAAGCGGCCGCGCATGCGGATCCTGCGCAGCGACCGCTTCAACAAACAGGCGCTGACCAGGGGCGCCGGCGCCCGGGTCACGTTTCGCCTGCGCCCGTTTGGGCGGGTGCGCGGCTTCCTCTGCCGGCTCGACGCGAGGAGGTTCCGTCCCTGCCGCTCGCCATTGACGATCTACGCCAAGCTTGGCCACCACCTCTTGAAGGCGCGCGCTATTGGGAGAACGGGCCAGAAGGGACCCGTGGCGAGAGCTCGATTCGCAATTCGAAAATTTATGTAGCTACGACCCGAGCTCGGCGGATTCGAACCGGCGAGCGGAGGCAGGTCTGTGTCGAGACCAAGCGCTTCTTCTAGTTCAGCGCCGTCACAAGGCCGTGCGCTCCTGAGCTGGAAGCTCCCGCAGAGCCCTGAAGACAACCCTGACCAAGTGTCGTTTGAGGCAGCGAAACGCCTCCTTGGGGACAACCCTGGTGAAGGGCGGCGTTCAGCTTGCGGTTGCCGAACCGGGAGAGGCGGTGGCGACGCACCCGGCCAGAGGACACCTCGATTGGCGCGCAGCCGGCATGGCGGGCGAGCGCCGAATCGCTGGAGAAACGCTTTGCGCCACCGATCTCGACCAGGAGACGAGCGGCGATCAGATCACCCGTCGCGCCGAGGACGCTAGGAAGTTCATGAGACGCTGCTCGAAGGGGGCACGGGAACCCAGTGCATAGTGTGTCGGGCTGTAGAGGGCCAGGTAGCTGGAGGGGCGTCTGAAGCCTGCCTAGAGGGGCGTCTCGTAGCTCTCGGCGCTGGCTCTGTCCCTGACTGATGGGCCTGACTCCTGCTCGCTGATCTGCTCTGGGTCTCTCGGTCTCATCTCTATGGCTGACAGAGATCGTCGTCATGGGCTGGTCTCATTTTGGAAACCGGAGCCGGAAGCCACCGCGCGTGAACTCGCCCGGCTGCCAGTCGATGCCTTCGAGCAGGCTGGACGTGGGCACTCCCAAAGCGCCCGCGAGCTTGGCGAGGGTGTCGATGCGAGGGATGCGACCGCCGCGCTCCAGAAGGCCGATCTCGGTGCGGTGCAACGAGGCGCGGAAGCTCAGCTCCTCCTGGGTTATGCCAGTGCGCTCGCGGGCGCGGGCGAGGTTGGCGCCGAAAGAAGCCGCGACTACATTCATCGGCCCTCCCTCCCCCAAGTTGCGCTAGGAGACTGTGCAGGGCCTCGTGCTCTTCCACGACTCGGATGTACTCGTTGGCGGTGTCGATGATCCCGGCGAGATCCGCGACCAGATCGCTGACATCTCGGTCGGGGACGATCACCAGCTCGTTCAAGGCCGCTAGAAGGCGCGCATAGGCGGCCTCCTCGCGTTCCAGGCGCTTCGGGTCTAGCTGGTCGGGGAATTCCTCCAGCTCGTCTTTGACGCCGGCTTGCGCCTTCTCGAAGGTGCTCCGCAGGAAACGAGCCTGATCGGCGGAGATGCTGAGGGCGACGGCCGAGCCGCGACCCGTAGGGTTCTCATCAGCCATGAGGAGTCCACTCTCCTTGTGGTCAGGCCCTCGGTCGGCGTTACCGCGCCGTCCGGGGGCCGCTTTGTGAATGGCCGCCAGATTAGCAGTTTGTAGTCAGGGGACTACAAACGCTATTTCTTGCCGAGTACGTTCCCGACGCGGGTCCAATGCAGGTCGGCAGCCTCACCGATCTCGCGGAGCGTCAGCCCCGCTTTCCGCGCTCGCTCGAAGCTTTCGCGCCGAGCCTGGCGCGCCTCCTCGACCTTGCCTTGCGCGCCCTCCAGTTTGGCTTGGGCCCGGCGTACGTCCTCGCGTGCTTTCTGCCGTTGGTCCTTCGCCATTGGCGCGGAGCCTATTCGCCGCTCGCGACGCTGCCGAAATGACACCAAGATGCGACCACGACCTTGCGGAACGACTCGGAATCGCCCGGCTCGGCGCGGAACGGCAAATCGAAGAGAAGCGCGGTGTTTGGCTCTGCACCGGGCATAGAACGGCATCGCGGGGAAAGCAACGAAATGCGCCCGGAGAGAATCGAACTCTCGACCTCCGGCTTGAAAGACCGGCGCTCTTTGGGGCTCGTTAAAACCCCGTTGACCACTGAGCTACGGGCGCTCACGCATCCCTGCGTGAGCGGATTATGCCTGTCTCAGAGCCCGAATGTCTTGGCGATGATGTTGCGCTGAATCTCTGAAGTGCCGCCGTAGATCGTCGAGACGAGGGCGGTGCGGACGAGGCGCTCCATGTCGTACTCGGAGGCGTAGCCATAGCCGCCCATCATCTGCATGCCTTCGAGCGCGGCGCGCTTGGTCGTCTCGGTGACGAAGAGCTTCACCATCGAGGCCTCCCGGGGGAGCATGCGGTCGGGGTCCTCGTCGACGAGCGTCGCCACCCAGCGGGTCATCAGGCGGGCCGCCTCGAGCTCCGTAGCCATGTCGGCGATGCGGTGCTGCAGCGCCTGGAAGGAACCGATCGGGCGGTTGAACTGTTCGCGCTCCTTGACGTAGACGATCAGGTCGTCGAAGACGCGCTGGGCGATGCCGAGCATCGTCGCGGCGAGGATCAGGCGCTCGACGTTGAGGCCGGCCATCAGCTGGGTCCAGGCCTGGTCGACCTGGCCGAGCACGGCGCTGGCGGGCGCGGCGACGTCGGTCAGGTAGAGATGGTTGGTGTCGCGGCCGCCCATCGTGTCGATCGGGACGATCTCGAGCCCGTCGGTCTCGCGCGGCAGCCAAATCATCGTCAGGCCCTCGTGCTTAGACGCGGAGCGCGTGGTGCGGCAGACAATGAGGATGTGGTCGGCGATGTGGGCGTTGGAGCAGAAGACCTTCTGGCCGTTGAGCACATAGCCGTCGTCGACGCTCTCGGCGAAGGTGCTGAGCGAGCCGACGTCGGAGCCGGCCTCGGGCTCGGTCATCGCGATCGCCTCCACCGCGCCGCCGGCGATGCCGCCGAGGATCTCGTGCTTCTGCTCCTCGGTGCCGAAGCGGTTGGTGGCGCCGGCGACGATCAGGGTCGTCGCGTAGCCGCCGATCGGGGCGAGGGCGCGCGAGGTCTCCTCCATGAAGATGCAGGCGTCCAGCATCGTGCCGCCGGAGCCGCCGTACTCCTCCGGAATCGTCAGCCCGAGCCAGCCGAGCTCGGCCATCTCCTTGTAGATCTGGAAGTTGTGGTGCTCGGTGTAGCCGTCGGTGAGGCGCTCGCGCTGATCCTGCGTTCCGCACTCGTGGTCGCAGTAGCGCTGGATCGCGTCGATGAAGTCCTCTTGCTCGTCCGTGAGGGCGAAGTCCACGAAGCGGCAGCCTAACGGTCGAGGAAGGTTGAGCGAAGGCCGACGGCGAGGTCACAGACCCCTAAAGGTGCGAGGTGATCGAGTAGATAGCGATGGTGGCGATCACGCCTTCCCCGACGCGAATGATCAGCCGATTGAGAGCGTCGAAGCGATCGTTGATCTTCTCGAAACGGCTGTCGATCGCTTCAAACCTCGAGTCGACCTTGTCGAAGCGGTCGTTCATTTCGCCGCGGAGCGAAGTCAGGTCGGTCTTGACTTCGACTCGATGGGCGCGCAGATCGGCTTCGACCCGGCGGAAGCCGTCAACAACCCGATGGTTCAGGTCATCGAGCCGCTCGTCGGTCCAGCGCTTTCTCATCGCCTTCATCTTGCCACCGTGGACGACAAGACGTTTCGCAACCAGACCGCTCTGCAACGAAAGACGTTGGTGTCGCAGGCGACGCACTGCTTCAGCCACGGCTCACCCGTCGCCCCAGGCGAGCTCGCGAGCCCGCTCGATCTCTCGCACCGGATCGATCCGCTCTTCGCGCTCCGCGTACTCGGCGAGCTCCTCCGAGTAGGTCTGGTCCAGCACCCGGATGCTGTGGCCCTGGATGCGGGCGAGGCGCTGCAGGCTCATCCCGGAGGCCAACATCAGGGCTGAGTGGGTGTGGCGGCCGAGGTCGTAGGGCCTCGTCTTGGCAAGCCCGGCGACGCTCTCCCGCAGGGCGTCGGGCCGAGAGAGCCGGGCCCGCCAGCTCCTCCACTCCGCCTCGACGCGTTCGAGGGCCGGGACGACATGGCGCGAGCGGAAGTTGCGCCAGTCGGTCTCGACCCAGTGGCCTCCGCCGGAGTCGAGAACAGGTAGTCGTCGACGCGATCGGCGCTGCGCTCACGCAGCGCGGTGAGATCGGCGCGCAGCTGGCGCAGCAGCGGGACGCTGCGGTCCCTGCCGGTCTTCGTCCGATCGACGATTCGGCGCCCGCTCAGGGCCCGCTGGACCTCGATCCGCTGCCCGAGGTCGGACCAGCGAAGCGCCAGCGCCTCGCCCGGCCGGCAGCCGGTCAGGGGCCATGAACCCGACCAGGCCCGCGTCGCGGGTCGCGGTCAGGCCTTTCGCGGGGCCGACTCGCAGCGAGTTGACCTGGAGCTGAAATCGTACCCGCTCGACCACGACCGGCCCCAGACGAGCGGGCGACGGGGGCGCCGCGCCGCGGGGCGTTCCAAGAGGGAGACGGGATTGCCGGTCACGCCGGTCGAGCGCGGGCGCCGCGCCGCCTCGCGGAAGATGCTGGAGAGGATCCCGAGCGCCTTGATCATCGTCGGCGCGCCGACGCCGGCTGCTTCGCGCCGATCCTGCCACCCGGCCAGTCCTCGATGTCGAGCTCCGCGATCGGACGCTCGCCGAGCTCTGGGGCGATGTGGTTGCGGTAGACGGTCGAGTCGCGCTCCCACGTCCTTGGGGCGAGGCGACGCCGCGCCCGCGGCGCCCAGACCCCTTCGACGAACTCGGACAGTGTCAGGCTGGGTCCCGCGGCTATCGCCATGCCGAGATGAGCCCTGCGGAGGTCGCCTTCGCCCCCCGAGGCGAGACAAAGCCCAGGACGAGACTCGAACTCGTGACCCCTTCCTTACCATGGAAGTGCTCTACCAACTGAGCTACCTGGGCGGGACGCTCGATCTTAGTGGGTCGCGGGCGATCCTCGGCCAGACATTTGGGGTTACCGATTTCGATGAAGCTGCCGATAGAGGGTCGATGAGGCGAGTTCGGATGCGCGGATCGCAGGTCGCCTGCGGGGCGTTTTGCGTCCTGCTGGCCTCGCTTGCCCTGGCCGGAACGGCAGGCGCCTCGCCGAGCGCAACCGCCTCGATCGTCGGCGGCAGCACAGCCCTCAGCGAAGAATGGCCCTGGGCCGCCTTCATCCTCGCCGCCGATGCGAAAGGCGAAGGCTTCAGCTGCTCCGGCACGGTGATCTCCCCCAATCTGGTCCTCACGGCTGGGCACTGCGTCGAGGACATCGAAACCGGCAAGAAGACCCCCGCCGCCCAGTACGTCGTCGTCACCGGCAGCTCCGACATCCGCGACGCGGCGCTGCGCCAGATATCGAAGGTGAGCCGGACGATCATCAACCCCAACTTCAACCGCTTCAAGGTCCACGGCGACGCCGGGCTGCTGGTGCTGGCGACCCCGACCACGGTCCCGGCCGTCGCTCTCGCCGGGCCGACCGACGCGGCGCTGCTCGCGCCGAACACGCCGACCTGGATCGCCGGCTGGGGCCTCAGCGGCACGCTGCGGAAGCTGAAACGGACGCCGGTCCTGCGGCGCGGCGCCACCTTCGTGCAGGAACGGCTCTACTGCCGCAACCACGCCCGCGCCTACTACCCCTTCTTCAACTACTCCTCGCAGCTCTGCACGATCACGCCGCCGGGCTACTCGATCGGCACCTGCCACGGCGACAGCGGCGGCCCGGCGCTGGCCTTCCGCGAAGACGGGACGCCGGTGCAGATCGGGATCACCAGCCTGGGCGCCGCGGACTGCGACACCCATCTGCCCGACATCTTCACGCGGATAGACCGGATCTACCCGTGGATCGCCGAACAGATCGCCGCGACGGCGACGGGCTAGCCGCCGCCGTCACAACCGACCTTTAAGCCCGGATCAGGTGAACTTTGAGGGTTCGAAGCGGCAGTACTTGAATTCGAAGGCGAGGACCTGGTTGTTGGCCTGATTGGCGTTGTGATTGAGGCGAATCACGGTCGCCTGGGCGGCGGTCTTGTTGCCTTCCTTGAGCTGCTTGGCGCCTTTGAGGAAGAGCTTTTCCTCTTCGCCGGCGTATTTGAGCCACTTGGCGAGCTTGGCTTCGTCGGCGGTGGGCTGCGGAATAGCCTTGAGCTGAACGATCGCCCTATGGAGCGCTTTGCCGGCCTTTTCGAACTGCGTGCCGGCCGCCTTCAGTTCGCCCTTCTGGACCTTCTGCCGGACGCCCTTGAGGATCTTTTCGTTGGCTTCCGTGTTGATCTTGCAGATCGGCTCGACCGCTTCTTTGTAGCTTTCGCGCGTCACTTCGGCCGCCTCCGCGAATGGCACAGCCACCATCGCGAGGGTCATGACAACGGTGCTCAGCGCGGCAAAGATTTTCTTCCCCACCAGATACCTTTCTCTCGTTCCCGAATTTCCCAGGTCTTCATCTTCCCAAACACACGCGGGTGCCCTGGGATTCGCCAGCTTAGGGGATCGTTAAGGGGCGAGGCACTCGGTGATTGCTATACCGAGTCACCCTTTATCGGACATATGAAGCATCTACAATGGACACATGACTGAGCTGGAGCTACTGGCGCGCCAGATTGACGTGAACGAGCGCACCCTGCGTCGCGCGTTCAATGAGGGAACGCTGCGGGCAGAGCGCCCGACGCCGCGCAAGCTGAAGATCGACGCCACCGAGAAGCAATATCTGCGCCGCTCTTGGAAGCTTCTCTCGACGCTGCGAAAGGCGCTGAGAACCGAGCAGAACGTGCGCTTTGCTCTCCTCTTCGGCTCGGCCGCCCGAGGAGACGACAGCGAGGGAAGCGATGTCGACCTGATCGTCGAGATGCGCGATGCCTCCTCGATTCGCATCGTTGACCTCGAGCTGAAGCTCGAAGAGCTGCTCGGCCGGCGTGTCGACGTGCTCACGCTGAAGGACGCCCGTGCCAACCCAGTGCTCGTTGCCGAGGCCGTTGCCGAGGGCCGCACGATCGTTGACCGCGAGACCCACCGGGCCCAGCTCAACTCCGAAGCAGAGGCGGTCGGTCGTCGTGCCCGGAGGTACCTGCGTGAGCGCAGGCGCCATGCGTTGGCGAAGATCGAACCCCAGGGCGTAAAGGCCTAGTGTCGAAGCGCCTTCATGGCGAGATCATCGAGCGGCTCGACGACCTCCCCGAGGAGATCCTGGCGCTCGAAAGCGCGATGGAGGAGTTTGGCGAGGGCTTCGAGCTGAGCGCGTTCAAACGCGCCTTCGAAAAGAAGGACGGAATCAAGGCTTACAACAGAGTGCAGGCCGTCGAACGAGCCTTCAGTCGGGTACAGAACTACGTGGTCGAGCTGGCGGAACGGGGGTGCCGGCTGGCGCGGCTGGAGCTTCCCGATACCCATGAGGCGAACTCGACCCGGGCCTTCGATGCGCTGAAGGAAGCCGGAGTGATCGGCAACTCGCTATGCCGAAATCTGAAGCGCACCCAGAGAGCGCGATCGGACGTGGAGCACGACTATCCGGGAATGAAAGCCGGCCGATTGCACGCGGCGATCGAGCTGGGCCTCCCCGCTGCTCGCGAGTTCATCCGGCCCTACGGCCGTTGGATCGCGCCCTACTTGGAATAGCGGAGGGGTGGTGTCCGGTTTCAGTAGATAGGCGACACCTGTGTCGAGACATAGGAGACAGATGTCGCGACACATCACAGAGCGGAGGGGGTGGGATTCGAACCCACGAGCGCCTTGCGACGCCAACAGTTTTCGAGACTGCCCCGTTCAACCACTCCGGCACCCCTCCGGGGCACTACAGAGCCGAATCCTAGCTAGGCCGAATCTGGAGGGAACGCCGGAGGGAACGAAACCCGATCTGAAATCCCAAAGGACGGCAGCCTGTGGCGGGAAGCCTCAGGCGCAAATCTCGATGACGCTGGGCTTCACCTTCCCGGCGTCAACAAGCTCGGCGAACTGCCGAAGGAACTCGCCTTCTGAGACCTCCAGGCGCTCGGCCCACTCGCTGCACGAGAGGTAGATGCAGCCACCCCCGGTCTCGCTTTTCTCTCGGAGCTGCTTCTCGATTTCGAGCGCGATGATCTCTTGGTCCTTGTTCACGGTGCCTCCCTTGTCCGACTGCATGAGCGGAGCGCGAAACGGCTCCTTGTGATCGAGACAGTAGAAGTCGCCGACATCCTCGCTGCCGTGGGTGTCGCTGAGAGCGCGGACGGCCCGGCCGCCACAAATCGGGCAGGGAAAATGAGCTTTGCTCTGAAATCGCGCGATGCCATTCAGGTACTCCCGCCGAACAGGCATCTTCTCGGTGACTTCGATCATCGAACCTGGAACATGCTGGAGCGTTGATGAGCATTCAAGAGATCGAGGGCGTGAGCGGTTGGAGCGTGGAGGGGCTCAGGAGGTGCCTTTGAATCAACGAAGGCGGCCTCGGTCGTCTCGTCCTCGTTCGGGCGGGGATCTCCCTGCCAGCGTGTCGCCAGAAAGAGCAGCGCAAAGCAATGGGTGACGTCTCCGTTCGGGTAGTGGATCGTGTGCGCCTCGGCCTCCGAGAGGCAGCCGAAGGGAACGAGGTCGGCCTCCGCGACCTCGATCCCGGTCTCCTCGGCCAACTCGTCGATCGCCGTCCGAGCAAAGCTCCCGCCCGGCTCGGCGGCGCCGGCAGGCAAGCACCAGCTTCCATCGTCGGTGCGCTTGGTCAGGAGGATGCGCTGGTCGTCCCGCTGGAGGGCGATCATCGCGCCGGGCATGAGGACGAGCTCGTGACCAACCGCTTGACGCAGCCGCCAGAGGTAGGAGCCTCGATAGGGCATGGCGCAGATTAGCCTCGAATAGAAGCAGCCCGGAGTACCATCGGCGGGTGAATGTCCGCCGCATGCTTCCCCAGGAGCTGGAGGCTGCGGTCAGCGTGTGGCACGCGGCGAACGTCGCCCGAGGCGCTCCGCATGGGGCGGAGCGCACCGCCCGCATCCGCGAGAAACTCTCGACCTCAGATGCCCTGGCGTTCGTGGCGCTCAGACCAGAGATCGTCGGCATGGCGCTCGCCGAGCCCGGTCGCCTCGATGACGGCGCTGGCGAGCTCGATCCGACGCTTCTGCATATCTCGATGGTCTTCGTTCACCACGCCGCGCAGGGAACAGGGGTCGGCAGCTCGCTCGTCCTTCATGTTCTCGGCGCAGCCCGCTCGCTGGGCTACCAGCGGGCGGGTGTCTGGACCTACAGCGATAACACCCCCGCCCGCAGGCTCTACGAGGGCGTCGGGATGACGACTACGGGCAAAACCGCACGTGTGCTCGCCCGCACGCAAATCCAATACGGATGCCTCCTCAGCGGCCCAAGTCAAGCGCCTCGGGCAGTAGGGGGCTCAGAGTGACGACCTACCTCCTACGACTCCCCGTGGCGTTCGAGCAGGTGGCGCACGACGCCGTCTTCGTCGTTTGACGCGACGATCTCCGCGGCGCTCTCCAGCACGGTGGGGTGGGCGTTCGCTGGGGCGATGCTGTGCGCCGCGGCTGCGAACAGGCCGAGGTCGTTCAGGTGATCTCCGCAGGCGATCACCGCGGCATCGGGGATGGCGCAGGCGTCGAGCAGGGCCGGGACCGCAGCTCCCTTCTCCGCCGCGCGGTGCGAGACCGTGATTTCGGTCCAACCTGGCCAGTACACGTTGCCGGCGGCGTGGACCCTCGCTGCGGGGCCGATTGCATGGCGGAGGCGGTCGGTCAGCGCAGCGGCCTCCAGGTCCCGCGTGAACGTGGTGATCTGCGCCACTTCCTCGCCGTTGGCGACCGCGAGGAGATCGTCGCAGGGCGCCAGCCTCGGGTCGCGGTGCCTCCTCTTCTCCTCCACGTACCAGCTGATCGAGTCGTTGGCGCGGACGCCGAAGTGAACCCGGTCGCGCCTGCCGTCCCAGGTCGAGAGAACCGGGTCCACCCCGGTCGAGAGGATCACCTCAACCGCGGCGCACGCGTCCGGCGCCGAGAGCACGTTGCTGGCGACGTGCCGGCCGCTGCGCATGTCTGAGACGAACGCTCCGTTCAGCTCGATCACGGGCAGCCGGAGGCGAACTCCGTCGAGCAGGGCGCGCATCCCCGCCGTGCCGCGGGCGCTGGCGAGAGTCAGGTGAACCCCGGCGTCGAGCAGCCGGTTGATGCCGTCCCGCGCGAAACCGCTGAGTGTCGCGTCTGAGCGCAAGAGCGTCCCGTCGAGGTCGCAGACGTAGAGGGCCGAGCCAGGCTCCACTCCCGTCATCTCGCATCAACTGCCGCGAGCCGCTCGCCCAGTGCCGCTTTGGCCGCCGGCCACTCCTCGCGCAGGAGCGAGTAGTGAACGCTGTCGCGCCAGCTCCCGTCCCGCCGCCGCATCTCGTGGCGATGCACGCCCTCTCTGGTCGCGCCGAGCCGCTCTATCGCTCGTTGCGAACGCTCGTTGAGATTGTCGGTGCGGAAGGCGACGCGCTCCAGGTCAAGGGTCTCGAACGCGTGCGTCATCAGCAGGAGCTTTGCCTCGGCGTTGCGGCCGGTGCCCCAGGAGGTGCGATTGAGCCAGGTTGAGCCGATCTCGACATGGGCGTTGTGGGCGTCGAAGTCCCAATAGGACGTGGACCCGATCATCGAGCCGTCCTCGGCGCCAAGGACGGCGAACGGAAACCGTCGATCCGCGCGGCGATCGGCGAGGGCACCGTCAATCCAGGCTCGTGCTTGATCGAGGTCTGCTGGTCGAGGGTATGGAAGCCAGGCGAAGACCTCCTCGGTATCTGCGGCTGCGAGCAGGCCGCCAGCGTGCTCGACGCCCAGCGGCTCGATCGCGACCAAATTGCCGCGCAGCTCAACCGGCTCCATCGGGTGCATGGGCCGATCCTGTCAAGAACACCGGCACCGGAGAGGGAGAGTCATCCCAGCCCCTCCAGTAAGTCCGGCAGATCGCTCAGCGTCGAAATCTCCACAAGATCATCACGAGCCGTCGCGGCGGAGCCTCCATTGCGATTGACCCACACCGCGCCGAGCCCGGCGGCAAGAGCCCCGTCGACATCCTTGAGGATGCTGTCGCCCACCATCACCGCGAGATCCTTGCGGGTGCCCAGCTCCGCAAGCGCGTGCTCGAAGACCAATGGATCGGGCTTGGCAACGCCAAGGTCAGCCGATACGACGACGGTCTCGAAGTGCTCACTCAAGCCAGAGGCGGCGAGCTTCTCGCGCTGAAGACAGGCAGCGCCGTTCGTGACGAGCGCCATCGAATGAGACTCCGCCAGGCGGCACAGAGCCCCTGGAACCTCGGCGAAGACCTCGTACCGCGCACGCCGCTCGGCGGGGAACCGCTCCGCCAGCTCCTCGGCGAGCCCCACATCGTCGACCCCCTGATCTGCCAAGGCGAGCCTCCATGCTTCACGTCTGTAGGTCGGCGACCACTCGCGGAGTGCGCGCACGTCAGAGCCCTCCCCCTCGAAGCGGCACCACAGACCCTCCCATGAGCTAATGCCGACCCTCATGCAGTAGCCGTGGGTCGGTGCCGCGTACCACAGCTCTCGTGCCCGAGAGCGAGCACCTGACGCCAGCGCCCCTGGGTCAATGTTGCAGTGCTCGTTGGCGAGGTCGGCGGCAGCGCCGAAGGCTGCTGCCGCCGACTCCTCGACCATCAGCGTGTCATCGAGATCGAAAAGCAAGGCTCGCCGCACGGCTCTCACGCTATCCGCTCCGGCGCACTTGCAGGTCCAGAAAAGTCGATCAACAGCTACGCTGGCGCGATGTACGAGGACTCGATCCGAGAGGAGTTCACTCACCAGTCGCGCTCGTTCGGCACTTCGTCGGCGATGACATCAGCCGAGACGCTCGGCGCCCTGATCGAGCTGGTGCCCGAGGACGCCGGGGCGGACTGGATCGACATCGCCTGCGGTCCCGGAGTCGTTTCGCGGGCGACGGCGGGCAGGGTCGGCTCGGTGAAGGGCGTCGACCTGACGCCGGCGATGATCGAGGAGGCTGAACGGAGGGCCCACGACGAGGGAATCGAAAACGTCGGCTTCGCCCTCGGTGACGTCACGGCGCTCGATTTGGCGGACGACTCCTTCGACGGGGCGATCACCCGCCTCAGCCTCCATCACATCCCAGCGCCGGGGCGCGTGGTGGCGGAGATGGCGCGCTTGGTGCGGCCCGGGGGCTGGATTCTCGTCAGCGACATCGCCGCGGACCGGGACCGTGACGCAAACGCCTGGCGCGAGGAGATCGAGCGGCTGCGCGATCCCTCCCACTGGGCCTGCCAGACGCCCGAGGGCTTGCGGGCGATGGGCGAAGCCGTCGGCTTGGTCCTTGATGAGGAGCAGCTGATCCCGATCGAGATCGACTTCGACGACTGGTTGGAGCGAGGCTCGGGCGGCATCGACGCCGCCGACCTGGTCGCCCAGCTTTTGCGGGATCAGCCGGCGACGGCCGAGAGCTTCAGCGTCAGCGAGAGTGCCGAGGGCCGCCGCCTGCACCAACGCTATTGGCTCGGCCGCTGGCGCGCCCCCGCCTGACCACCGTGCGTCAGATTTCCTCTCTAGCAGGGGAGGACTTCGTGGAAGCAACCACCTAGTGGGTGGAAAGCTCGGGCTTCAGAATGCGAGTGCTTCCGTCGGCAGAGACCAGCACAACGGAAAGGCCCTGATCGGCAGCGCGCTCGATCGCATGGCCGGCCGAAGGGGCGTCGGCGTCGATGAAAGCGGCTTTCTCGGGGTAGGGGGAGCGACCTTCGATCGCAAGGTCGAGGGCTTCGTCCATCACCTTCGCGGCGGGTGATTGTGCGTCGTTGGTCACTGGCCTTGCCATCCTTCGATCATCTCTCGATAGCCGCTCTTGATTTCTGCGATCGCGGCCCTCATTCCGTCTCCAAGGGTACCGCGATGCAACGGCGTTCCCGACTGCTTGCCCGCGCTGCGGGTGTAGCGATGCATCTCGTTGTGGCCGTGAGCGCCGTCGTAGAGGCGAATCGTCTCCGTCTTGCCTTCGATCTCAAAGAGGAGTACGACCGCGTAGTCGGTGACTTCGTTGCCCCGCGTCGTGAACTCGACACGGAGGATCGCCAGGAGGATGTAATCCAGAGGAAGTTCATATTCTCCGCTCATCGGCCTTGGACGCTATCCCGGGGCTCGGCGCTTCGCTCGACCAGGAACTTGTCGAGCAGCTCGCGGGCGCGCTCCAGCTCGCCGGGGAGCATGTGGGTGTAGCGCTCGAGGGTGATTCGGGCGGCTCCGGGCTGATACTCGGGGGTCTTGTGCCCCATGATCTGCGAGGCCACCTTCGGCGAAACGCCGGCGTGGTCGAGCCAGGTCGCGGCGGTGTGCCGGGCCTCGTGGAGGCCGATCGGTTCCATGCCGAGGTCGCGCCAGCGACGGTGCATCCGCTCCTGAACGTTGCCAAGCGCGATCATCCCCGAGGCGGAACGCTTGCGCGGCGGACAAACCTTGCCCTTCTTGGGCCTGCCCTGCGCCATCCACTCCTCGCGGAGGATCGAGCGCAGCGGCGCGACCATCGGGACGATCCGCCAGGAGCCGCCGGGCTTCCGGCCCTCCTCGTCCCCCGCGAGCTCGACCGCCCCAAGGTCGAGGTTGACGTGGCTCCAGTCGAGGACGCGGATCTCCTGGTGGCGCGCAGTCGCGTAGGCCGCGAGGGCGAATGGAACCGAGTCGCGCAGCGCGTTTCGGGCCGGGCGAGCCTTGCCGGCCTTCCGCTCTGCTGGAGTCTGCCGGGTGAGGCCATCGAGCAGGGCGGTGAACTCGGCCGGGGTCGCAACCCGGTCGCGGGCCTTCGCGTCAGTCGCCGGCAGCCGGACACGCTGCGCCGGGTCCTGGTTGACAAGTTCTCGCTCCTGCGCCCAGCGATAGAGAGAGCGCAGGGCGTTGACGACGGCCCGGACCCGGGAGCCGGAGAGTCGCTCGGCCAGCCGATCGACCAACGCCTGCACTTCGCCTCGGCGCACATCGCCGAGCCGCTTTCGAGCCAGGTGGTCGGGGACGTGGGCGAGGGAGGACTCCAAGCTCTCGACCGCGCGACGCCGGTAACGACGTCGCCACTTGTTGAGCACGACCCCTTCGCGGGCGGCCTTGACGAACTTGGTTCGGGCCTCGCCGAGGGTCATGCCGGAGTCGCGGGAGACGGTTCCCTTCCGCTGCGAGTCCAAGAGGTCGGCCCGGGCGTCGCGTGCTTCGATCGCGCCGCGAAAGCGAGCCGTCTTTCGCTGGCGATGCTCGACCCGATCCCAGACGATCCCGTAGTAGCTGGGGGTGCAGCTGCACTTCTTCCTCCCGGCCCCCAAAGCGCAGCTGAGCTGGTGCCGGGCGTAGACGCCCTGGTAGCGGGTCTTGGTGTCGACGCGGGCCATCAGCGCTTCACCTCCGGCTCGGCTCGCAAGCCTCGCTGTCGGACCAACGCCGCAGGTCGGCCGGCCGGTAGAGGCGAAGCTGGCCGGAGTAGACGCAACGCAGGTGCGGCTGAACGTGACGCTGGAAGTGGCTGAGACTCATGCCGAGCGCCTCGGCGGCCTCGCGCCGAGTCAACAGGAAGCGCGGCATGGCGTCCTTCCGCTTGCGTTTGGTTGGCGTCGAGTCTGCTCACGTCTTGTTTCCTTGGGCCGGAGGGCTGGTGTCTCGTAGCGGTCGATCCGCGCCGTCGAGACTCGGTGCCGATGAAGGAGCCATGACCGCATAAGTCGGCGCGGGCGCGAAGTGTTCCCCCTGGGCGAGGCGCGGAAAATCAGCGGAGAGAGGCCAGCCCTCCGGCAGAGGATCGAGATCGCGGTGTTCCCTGCAGCCATGTCGCCTCACAGCCCTGGCGGGTGCCGCATCTCGAATCCGGCCAGGTAGGAGGCGGAGAACTTGTCTTCGCCGATCCAACCCGGACCCTTGCCAGGGGCGACGATCCCCGAGGTGCCCCAGTAGCGCTCGCCCGGCGGCGTCACCCCCGCCGAGAAGCGGATGAAGGTGTGGGCGTCGGCGCCGTAGGGCTTGACGAAGATCGTCACCCACCGCCCCGGCCCCGGTTCTCCCCAGCCCACCAGCAGAGTCGTGTCCATCGTCGGGTTGCCGAAGCCGCCGATCTGGAGCAGGTGGCTGACGGCGCTCGAACAGTCGAAGGGCCCGTTGGGCGGAGTCGGCGAGGCGCCGTGGGAGCCGCCCCAGACATATTCGGAAGTCGGGCGGAGGACGCTGAGGCGGGCGGCCTCGGCGACCATCCGCGCGACGGTCTCGTTGGGCGCGCTCGCCGCGGCCGCGCAGCCCGCGCCGCCAGCGGCTTCGATCGTGCCGTCCCCGGCGAAGCGGTGTGCGTGCGCCAGGACCTCGGCGACGTACCACTCCGCATGGTTGTAGCTGTAGATCGCGCCGTGCCAGTCCTGCGGAGCGCCGGAGGCGCGGAGCAGGCGGGCAGCGGCGAAGATCGCGTCCCAGGGGTTGTAGGGGTCCTTGATGCCGTCGCCGTTGCCGTCGACCCCGAAGGCTTCCCAGCTCGACGGGAGGAACTGCATCCAGCCTTCGGCTGCCGCCGAGGAGACCCCGAGGTTCGTGCCGAAGCCGGTCTCGACCCAGTTGATCCCGGCGAGGATCGACGGGCCTTCCTCCCCCAGCCCGTACTTCGCCGCCGCCTGCTCGTAGATCGGGACCAGGCGCTTTGGCAGCTTCGAGCTGAGTGCACCGACGGCTTCGCCGCCGCCGCAGCTCGGCGAGGCGCCGAACATCACCGTGACCGCGAGCAGGACGCCGATCAGGACGGCGAGCAACCCGAGCGGCAGGCCAAGCAGCAGCTTGGGCGCGCGGGGAGCTGGGAGTGAGCCGGCCTCCACGGCACCCTCAGCCCGGCGGCGAGATCGTGACGACCCGCCAGCGCGAGCCTTGTTTCCGAACGAGGAAGCCGACCGAGAACGGCGGCGAGCGGCCGTCGCCGATCTCGACCACACCGGCCAGCGCGGCGCCCCGCGGTCGCAGGGTCACGGCGAGAGCGCGAGGGTGAAGGCCGCGCCGAGCGGGGGGCACCCTCGACGCCGCCGCCGCAAGGTCGCGGCGAAGGGCGGCCGTGGCACCCGGCAGCCGAGACGGGTGACGCCAGTAGATGCTGCGGGCGTAGACAGAGGCGAAGCGGCGGGCGACGGCGGCGGCGGGCGCGAGCCGCTGGACGGCGACCGACCCGCCGCGCCCGCCGCTCAGAAGTGAGGAGCCGGCCTGGGTGTTGGTGTTACCCGAGGAGCAGCCGACGAGGGCGAACGCGAGGAGCGTCAGCCCGAGCGACGCCCCGGCGCGGCGACGACACGGCGAGATGTGACGGGCGGGGTGCATCCGCCCCTGCTGTCCAGCGGAGAGCGGGTTTGCATCGTTTTCGAGCCGGGCCGATGCAAATGGCTTCTGCGCTGGACAGTCCGGGTAGAGGCAGAGCGCCCCTTACCTAAAATGGAGATGAGCGCTTTGGCTGCCTCGTCGTAACATCGAAGTTCCGAGGTCACGATGTACGGACGCAAAGCCAACAGTGAGTTGAAACAGTCCGAACTGGAGGAGGCCCGGCTGGGCTTCATCCAGTTTCTTCGACGCAAGCGTTTTTCACCTCAGTTCATCGCCAGCCACGGCGACGACCTGTTTGCGACGGCGGCGCTCGAATACAGCCGCAAGGTCGCCGAGGGCGAGGAGATCGACAGCCCGGCGGGCTGGCTCATCACCTGCGCCTGGCGCCGGACCAAGAGCCTGCTTGAAGCCCAGGGCCGCTCGCCGCAGATCGTCTCTACCGACAAGGCCGAGACGATCGAGGACGAGATGGGACGAAGCCCGGAGGACGTGACCCTTGACGAGGACCGCCTAAGGAAGGTGCAGGAAGCGGTCGACCAACTGACGGTCGAGGAGAGGCGCCTACTCGAGCTTGCCTACTTCGAGGGCATGGCTGTCCGCGAAGCGGCCCGCGAACTTCACTGGCATCCCTCGAAGGCGCAGCGCTGCCACGAAGCGGCGCGCAAACACCTTCACCAGTTGCTCGGCGTTGACAGCCTCGACGAGCTGGAGATCATCGTCGGCCTCGCCGCCTACATCTCACTGGCAGAAAAGGTGAGCGCGCCGCACCTCCCGGCCGGTGTCGAGGCGGTCGCCGAGGCGGTCAGCCGGGGCATCGGCCACGGTTGGGCGCGGGCGCAGGATCTCGCTCGCCGCCTTCCCTTCGGTGGTGGCGCCGAGCCGTCGGCGACCGCCGCGCTCGGCAGCAGCGCCGGACGCGCGGCCGGCGTCTGCGCCACGGCAGCGTTGGCCTGCCTGGCGAGCGGCGTGGTCGGCCCTGGCGTCGGCGGGGTGAACCTGATCGGCGGCGGCGGCGAAAGCGCTCCTCCAGCGAAGCAGCGTCGCGTCGCCGACACGCCCCGGGTCGCTCCTCTGACTCCGCGCAGCAACCCGACGACGCCGGAACCCGAACCGAAGTCGCAGCGCTCGTCCGGCGACGGCGAGAAGCGCAGCGGGAGCGGCACCGCTACCGCCAGCGAAGAACACACCAAACACGCGACCGAAGCCGTCGCGTCGCAGTCGCTGGAGTCAGCGGCCAGCGGCTCGGAAGCGAGCAGCACGCCGGTCGAATCCGCGCCGGTCGCCGAATCGAGCCCTCCTTCTGAATCGAGCGCGAGCAGCTCCAGCTCGACCCCCACTCAAGTCGCAAACCAGCAGTTCGGACCCTGAGAGGCGAGTGATGAGAGACGCGATCCGACAAATGACCAATGTGCCCCGGTGGCTGCCCGTCGCGCTGATAGCGGCGCTCTTTCTCGTCCCGTCGAGCGCCCAGGCCGGCAGCTACATCGTCGCTCAGTGTTCGCCGGGCGTCTACACCGGCGCCGACGACGCGGGCTTCACCGCCTCGACCACCCACTACACCCCGCGCGCCGACTGCTCGCCTTCGGCGCCGGGGCTCCAGATCGCCCACACCCTCGCCGGTGGCGAAACCGGAACCGTGCAGGGCGGCTTCGGCGCCTGGGTGTGGACCGCTCCGGCGGGCACCTACATCACCGGCGGATCGACGTTCAGCCGCCTCGCCACCGAATCCGGCCAGCACGGCTACCTCGCGGTTTCCCCCGACAGCGGCGGGGGCCTCTCCTACGAGAACCAGAACGACGACCAGGGACACGAGTCCGGCATCCCGGCCGGCAACTGGCGCTTCTTGGTCGCCCGCTTGGAGTGCACGCAGCCCAACGAAGGGAACCGCTGCGTCGGCGCGGCCGGAGGGGCGCACACCTACGTCAAGCAGGTCCGCATCCAGCTCACCGACGTCGTTTCCCCGACCATCTCGCTCGGCGGCTCGATGTTCTCGGGCGCCGAACTGCGCGGCCCGCAGACGATCTCGGTTTCGGCCGCTGACCAGGGCGCCGGGTTGCAGTCGGTCCAGGTGGTCGTCAACGGACAGGGGGCGACGGGCGACGATCTCTCGGGGTCCTGCAATCCCCTGCCGGGGAACATGACCTCGCGGCTCTCGCCCTGCCCGCCGAGCTTCGGCAAGACCTACACGCTCGACACCGCGAAGGCGCCGTTTCAAGAGGGCGTCAACTCGATCTCGGTCTGCGCCTACGACTACGCGCAGACGGGGACTCCCAACGCGGCCTGCGAATCGAAGGAAGTCCTAGTCAACAACCTCTGCCCCGGCTCGACGGTCGGCGGCGGCAACACGATTACCGCCGGCTTCGCGGGCAACCACAAGGGCGAGCGGACCCTGGCGTTCCGCCACCGCGCCCTGATCCGCGGGCGCCTCCGCGACCCGGGCGGCAACCCGGTCGCCAACGCCCAGGTCTGCCTCCAGGGCCATACCGATCTGCCGGGCCGCCCTTACCACCTGATCGGCACCGCGACGACGAACGAAGCCGGCGGCTGGACGTTCAAGCTGCGTCGGGGCCCGTCGCGGTCCCTGCGGGTCGCTTACCGCTTCGGCGCCTTCCAGACCTCCACCGACCTGAGCCTCCACATGCGGACGCGGGTAACGCTCCACCTGAGCCGCCACCGCACTCGCGTCCACAAACGGATCTACTTCTCCGGTGAGATTGCCGGGCCTAACTGCGCGCTGCGCGTCGTCGTCATGCGCGGGACGGTGCCGGGCTCGAAGCGTCGGTTCCTAGTCCGACGCGCGAAGACCGACGCGCTCTGCCACTACCGCGCCGCCTACGCTTTCTCCCCGGTTCCGAGGACTACGAGATTCGTTTTCAACGCCGTCGTGCCCGAACAGAACGGGTATCCCTACGTGCGGGGTCACTCAGTACCTCGCTACATCCGAGTGAGGCGGTAATCACCACATGCTCGGGTCAAACAAGGAGGACACGCCATGAAGATCAAGCTCAGCCGCCGCTCGGCCGTCGTGGTCGTGGCCGCAATCGTGATGCTCGCGTTGGGTGGAAGTGCGCTCGCGCAGTCGGGTCCGACCGCAACCAGCTCCGCCCATCACGGCAAGATCAAGTACCGCTTCGGCAAGATCGTCGACACCGACACCACGGCGAACGACGGGCAGTTCAACTACGCCCACGGCCACGCCAACTGCAAGCACAACGAGCGGCTGATCTCCGGCGGCCTGCGGTGGAACCACGGCAGCATCACGGCGATCGTCGGCCACTTTCAGACGGTGGCATCCGGCCCGGTCAAGCGGGAATGGACCGTGACGGCTGCCTCGGATATGGGCGGCGCCGCACGCGCCGATTTCGTCGTCGTCGCAACCTGCGAAGTCAGATAGCCGCATCCGGCCCTTCGGTGCCGAAGATCCGCTCGTTTAGGGCGAGTGCGACTGGGTCGTGGCGTTCGACTGCTGCCGCCAGCAGGGCGCGGTAGGCCGCACCGGCGCCGCTGTCTGTCCGCGGTAGATCGGGATTGCGTCCAGCAATCGTCGCCAGAAGTGAGATCAGGTCCTGCTCGCTGCGCTCGGTTCGCACACCCTCTGCCCGGGATGTCCTCTCGAGCCACTTGAGCCCCGATTCGATCAATGGCTTCGCGGCTTCGACCGAGAGGAACCGGCAGAAGGCGGCAAATGATTCGGGCTCGCGGAGGTGCAGCTCCGCCCAGCGCTCATAGAAGCCTGCCATGCGCTCGATCACGGGAGCCAGCTCGGCTCCCCAGAGCTCGGTCGAGTGCCAGCGCCCGATCGCCAGCAGCGATCGCCAGTTCGCCTCTGAGTCAGTTCCGGAGTCTTGGGACCAGCTCTCGCCGGCGAAGGCGAGCATCTCCTCCCAACGTGCTGCAAGGCGGGGCGCCGGCTTGCCTTCGGTGACCGCCTGGCCGAACCAGGCGGTCAGGAAGGTTGAGATCCAGCGCTCACCGTCAGAGCCGGTCGCCAACAGCGGCTGCCAAAGCGCGCGCGCCTCCAGAGGCTCGGCGAGGCCGAGGATCCGAGCGGCGAGGGCGAGTAGGACGCCGTTCTCGTAGTCGAAGGGGCCACTCCCCGAATCACCCCCTTCGGACTCGATCCTGGTGGCGATCACCGCGACCATCGCCCGCCAGAACGAGAGCCAGCGCTCGCGCTCGGCCCCGTCGAGCGCTTCGTCGATCTCGGGCATCCACGACCAGGCCGCCCAAATATGAGCGAGGTCAATCATCCGACGAGTGCGCCGACGACGACGCCGGCCGAGCAGCTGGCCGGATTGCTCTGGAACGGCGATCGTATCGTCCTCAAACTCTGGTGCGATCTCCTCGAGATCCCCCTCGGCAAAACGCTCAAGAAACGCTTCGAGCTCTCCCAGCGCCCGTTTGGCTGCCTTCTCATCATCGGTCTGGGTCGCAAACGTCCGTTTCATCTTCCACCGGGCGATCGGCATTGCCAGGGACTGCAGTTCGATGAAGCTCGGGCCGAGCGTCTCGCGAAGCCTGGCGGCGGCGGCGTAGAGGCGGCTGATCGTGTTGTAGTGGTGGTTTGTGGCGAGGATCGCGAGCGCCTCACGCACACGGCGATCCCCGGGGTCGTCAGCCCAGAGGGTGGGCAGCGCATCGGCGCAGAAGCGGTCATAGCTCCAGTCACTGACGTCATGCGGGGAGTCCATGAAATGCGGCTTCAATGGAGCCATTGCGCCCTCAAGCAGGGTGTCGCGGCACCAGCGCTCGCGCTCGGGATGAGAGCGCAGCCACTCTCGAGCACGCAGGACGAGCCACGCCGCGACCCCACATCGGGCATCGGGGGCAGCGAAGACGCCCTCGCGGAGTACCTCGGCGGGAGGCTCCTTCATCGCACGGGCCTCGACGATCGAGTGCCAGAACTCCTCGAGCTGTTCCTCGGTCGGATCTTCCTCTCCGCCGTCGATCGCGCGGCGCATGCGGTTCGGGTACTCGATCCAAAAGAGCTGCTCGTTCATCTCCGCCATCGCCTCGGCGCTCTCCTCGGCCAGCTCGGGCGGGTGCTGGTATTCCCAGGCCTCGGTGCCGTTGGGCAGGGTTTTGGGGATCCAGTTGGAGATGTCGAGGCGGGCTGTGAGGTGGCGGTCCACCTCGCGGTCTTCCCTGCGCCAGCGGGCCAGAGGCCCCGTCATCCATGCGGCAAGCTCTGAGTCGGCCAAGAGCATCTGCTGGGCCGCCTGCTCGAGCTCAATGCGGCGGTGCTTCATCTCGTGCCATTCGGCGAGCATGCTCTGCATCAGCTGGGGCTCCATGAACAGCCCTATCCGGAACTGGCCGGCGATCTGCGTGGTGCGGATGTGGTCGAAGCGGTAAAGGTCGGAGACTCCGAGCAGGGGCCGCAGGGGGCCCTTGAAGAGACCGGACCTGCGGAAGCCGACCGCGACGAGCAGCCCAGCGAAGGCGAGCGAGCGCGATTCGGACATCACCTGCTCGACCGCCGGCCCGACGTCCTCCTCGGCCTCGATCTGCTCATACAACCATTTCTCCAGTGCCATCAGAGCGCTCGCCATGGTGTTCGGCCCGCGCGCGTCCCCCCGGTACCAGAGATAGACGATTTCGTCTCCCAACCACTGCCGCTCCTCGCCGTCGACCTCAATCGTGATCACGATCTCCGGCGCGCGCTCTTCGTCCTCAAGCGCGGTGAGATATCGCGACGTCGCCTCGTTGGTGATGGCAACGATCATCGCGATCGCCCGCTGCGGGGCAACCCGCAAGAAACGCATGAAGGGACCTCGCATCCAAAGCGGCGAGGACCATTTGTAGAAGGCGGGGACCCCGTAGTCCTCGAGCGGGTGGCGCCAACGTCGCGAGACAGTCCGACGGGGAAGAATCGTGGCGCTGATTATCTCGACGGCCAGGTCGGGGTCGGCATCCATGACCGGGTAGAGCGCGTCCGTGTCGAGGCAGAGCTCGCGAAATGCCTCAAGCGCCCCGACGCCGATCCGCGGCGGCGAACCCTCTTCATCGCCGAAGGGGTCAAATTCGACCAGCCTCTGTGCCTGCGCCGTCGGCGCCCCAGCTCCGGGCGGTGGTGCCGCGGCGGGCTCGGGGTTGATGAACTGCTCGACTAGCGCCCGCACTCTCAACGGCTCCTCCCTGACCGCGGCAAGGGCCGCGTGCAGGTGCGCCTTCACGAGCTCACCTGAGATGTAGGTGCGCGGCTCGGCCGCCTGAACGAGGATGCGCTCGGCGCCCTCGAGCACAAGCAACGCGCACTCCGACCGCTGGCTGTCCTCGCTGGGACCGCGCCGCAGCCAGAGATCGAACGCTTCGGCCAGCTCGACGTCGGCCAGTTCGATTACCTCGGAGCCGTGACGCTGCAGCGCGCTCAAGACCGGCGGCCACAGCGGTGAGTAGGGGATGCGATTGTTGGCGGCGGCAACGGTGGCGATCTCCGCGTCAGCGCCGCGAAACGCCGACATCAAGAAAGGATCGGGGACCGTCGCCGTATGCCTGAAGCGGCTAAGAAAGCGATGGAGAAGTCTTCCTTCCTCGGCCACCAGCAATTCCCAGACCGCCTCGATCGCGCCCTCGGGATCGGCGGCGAAAATCGCGGCGTCGAGGAAGAGGTCATTGATCAGACCGCTGCCCCCCGCGCCAAGCTTCTCCAGTTCCTCGGCCCAGTGGCCGGAGTCGGCGTCAAGCAACGAGACAGCGTAGAGGCGGATCGCCCGGCCCCAGAGCGGAGACTGGGCGCGCGGCTCGAGGAACCCGGCGAGGTCCTCGCGGTGGGAGAGAAGAGCCTGATAGCGGATCCAATCCCCGTAGAGATCGTGCGCGAAGGAGACCCGGCCGTCGACCTGCTCGAGGATGCCGTCCCGCGAAAGCCCGTCAACCGGGGACGGATCAGCGATCTCCGCCAACGGCGTCGTCGAGCGCAGCCGGTCGCCCTGATCGCGCGCGAGGGCCAGAAGGAGGGCACCGCGCCGCTGGCGTTCGGCACCCCCGCCGAGACACATTTCCCAGAACCAGCCGGCGACCGTGGCCTCATCCTCGCTTGCCTGGCCTTCGCCCGACGCATTGCGCCCATCGGAGATGCGAGCCGCGAAGAGGTCAAGGACCTTCGGCCGGCGCAGCAGCTCGCCGAGCCGGCTCTTAACGCTCAGTTCTGCGAGACCGGGAACCTCGCGGAAGACCTGGGCGACCTGCCCTGAGTCAAAGGGGCCAATTGCGACGAGCTCCCAGGTGGCCGCAGCATTGAGTGAGCGCAGCACCTCGCCGACCCGTGACCATTCCTGCTCCTGACAGGTCAGAACGAGACGAAAGCCACGCTGTTCGCTCAATTCGATCAGCCGCGCGGCGAGGCTGAAGGTGGCCTCCTCGAACTGACGGTCGAGACCGTCGATAACGATCGACACCCCGCCCGGTGCCGCCTCCAGAATCTCCGTCAAGCGGTGACCAAGCCCGGCGGCGCCCTGGTCGATGCGAAGCAACTCCTCGCTCCCCAGCCACAGCGCCTCGCCGTCGGCACGTTGCAGCCAGCGCCGTGCGAGTGCGGTCTTGCCACAGCCCGAGGGACCGGTAAGAGCGACCGTGGGAGAGGCGATCGTCGAGGCCGCGAGGCGTTCGAACTCCTCCTCGCGCTCGACGCTAACTCCGGAGATCGTCTCCTTCACACGGTGCTGGGCCTCTGAAGAGGTTTGGCGCAGGGACTGCCAGTCGGCGCGAAAATCGAGGCGCTCCCTGAAATCGAAGGCGGTCAGCGTCCCAGCCACGGCGGCAACCTCGATCGTGCCCCCGGCAATGCGCGCCTTGGCAACAATCCCGAGCAGCGCCTCCCAAAGATCCTTTCCACGCGCTGGGTCTGCCAGCGCCAGCCGACACCAGAGCACCCCCCTAGCCTCATCCGCGGAGGAAGGCGAGAGAAGGTCGAGGCCGATGAAGCGCAGCGCACGCAGCAGCCGCCCCGGCGAGAGCTCCTGCGCCTCGCGGCTGTTGGCGAGGTCGTCGGGACACTGCAGGCTCGTCCAGAGCGTGCGATGGATGTCGTTGACGGCACCAGGCTGCTCGATCCGTGCCACCAGAGTGGCGTCGTTCTGGGCCACGGCCCAGCGGGTCAGCTCGTCCAGGCACTTCCCGACCGCGGGCTCCGGAGGCGGGGCCGCGAGCCCAAGCAGGTCGTGGGACTCACGGAAAGGTGAAGCGGTTTCGCTGAGCAGATCCGCCCAGGCAGCGGCGACAAAGTCGGCGGGCACGCCTGCAGCCGTGATCTGCGGCGCGCTTTTAATCGAGAGCGCAAGCCGCGAACCCTCGCAACCTACATAGAGAAGGTCGTCGAGGGACCAACCCGAGGCCGCAACCTGGAACTCGAGCCGCTCGGCCGGTTCGAGGCCCGCCCGCGGTTCGGCGCCGAGGAGAGCGGCGGCCAACATGTAGGCGGCGACATGGTCCTCATAGTGGTGGCCGATGCCGCTCGTCTGGTTGATCGATGCGCTTCCCATAACGGCGAGGCTACCTCCGATAAGGCCGTCACAACCGACCTCCTAGGCCGTTCGCGAGGCCGACCGCCAGCCGGTTGACGACTACCAGGATGAGCCCAAGCAACTAGCGCCTGACTAAGTCTGAGTACCAACCTTCGGCAGCTTTCTCAACCTGCGGCCGATACAAACCGGCCTCGCGTTGGACAGCGGAAGTGCAGAGGCACTTCTAGCCAAAGGAGTCCATCGTGGCCCTCGCACTTTTCGTCAAGTTCCAACTCGCCGCCGTCAGCATCAAACCGAACCCGAGCGGAGGTCCGGGGACGCCGGCGCTGGAAAAACTCGTCAACTGGCTCGCCGCCGTGGTCCTGCTCGGCTGCGCCGCCGGTCTGCTGATCGGCGCAGCACAGTGGGCGCTCGGCAGCAAATCCAACAACTTCAGCCACGCCTCTGACGGCAAGCAGAAGGTCCTCTACTCGCTGATCGCCGCCTTCGTCGTCGGCGCCGGGGCTGCCCTGATCAACTTCTTCTACACCTCCGGGCAGGCGGTCAAGTGATGCGCTCGCCCACCGAAGGCCCAGCGCCCGGGCGGCGTCTAGTCGTTGCCTGCATCGCCACGCTGCTCGTCGGCTTCCTGCTCGGCCATGCCCTCTCCCCCAGCCCTGGCGGCGACCGCGCCACGACACCTGCCAAAGCCGGCGCGGCGCGGTCGCTCGCCGGCGTCCCGGTCTCCTTCCCCGATTCGCCTCGCGGGGCGGCCCAGGCAGTCGCCGCATACCAACGGGCCTTCGCCACCCCGGCGGTCCTGCGGCCCGACGTCCTGCGCTCGCGGATCGAAGCGGTGGCGACGCCCGGCTACGCGGCGACGATGCTGGCGGCGAACTCGCCGGGCGCCGAACGCCTGGCGGCGGGACCGATCGGCGCCGGGGTCCGGCGCCGGGTGCAGACGCTCTACTCGGCGATCCCGATCGGCTACCGGGTCGAGTCCTTCGAGCCCGATCACGCCCGCGTCCTCACCTGGGGATTCACCCTGCTCGGCAACGCCGAAGCCGTGGAACCGGCCGCCTACTTCGGCCTGACCCACACCGAGCTCGTCTGGATGGAAGGCCGCTGGCGGATCGCGGAAACGCGGGGCGGCTTCGGGCCGACGCCGAAGCTCGCGACGAAACCGGGTCCGCTCGGCGCCTACGGCGTGATCGACCTGGCGCGGGGGCTTGAAAGCTATGAGCTGGCTCCCTAGATGCGTAGCGGCGGCCCTTCTCGCTGGCCTGCTGGCGACGTTGATCGTCGTCGCGCAGCCCTCACCGCCGCCCGCCCGAGCGAACCCAGTCTGCGACGTCGGCAGCGCCCCGGCGGGGGTCGTCACCGAAGGCGTCGGCGCGATCACCGGCGGTCTCGTCGGCGGCGGCAACCCGGTCGGTGACGCCTGCAACGCGGTCAGCGGGGAGGTGACGGGCGCCGTCACCGCCCCGATCACCGATGCCCTCAAGGGGGTCGGCAACGGGATCTTCGAACAGATTACGACCTGGGTCGCCGATGGAGCGAGCTGGCTGATCGGGCAGGTGGTCAAGGGCATCGAGGAAACGACGACGCCGCAGTTGACGACCAAGGGTTTCCTCGCGCAGTACGGGCGCATGGCGCAGATCGCGGCGCTGATGGGGCTGGCGATGCTGCTGCTGGCCGTGCTGGAGGGACTGGCCCAGGGCAACGCCGGGCTGCTTGCCCGCGTCGTCCTGATCAACCTGCCGCTCGCCTTCATCGCCACCAGCGTCGCCTATGCCGTGGTGCAGCTGCTCCTCGTCGCCACCGACGGGATGTGCCACGCGATCGCCACCGCGAGCCACGACAACTCAGAGCACTTCTTCAAGGCAGCGATCACCGGCCTCGGCGAAACGGGGGGCGAAGTCGGCAAGGAAGTCGATGGCACCGCCACTGGTGAACCAGCCGGTGCGGCGGTTGGTCAGGCAGCAGGAACGGTGGAGGTGCCGCTGTTCGTCACCTTCCTGGCGGCGATCATCGGCGCCTTCGCCGCCTTCATGGTGTGGCTTGAGCTACTGATGCGCGACGCGGCGATCTACGTCGTCGCCCTGTTCATGCCGATGGCGCTGGCGGCGTCGATCTGGCCGCGCTGGGCCGGCGCGCTGCGGCGCACCGGGGAGCTGCTGGTGGTCATCATCGGCTCGAAGTTCGTCATCGTCTCGATCATCTCGCTCGCCGCCGGGCTGGTGGCCGAAACCGACGGGCGAGTCGAGCACATCCTCGCCGCCTCGGCGCTGATGCTGCTCGCCTGCTTCGCCCCGTTCGTACTGTTCAAGCTGGTGCCGTTCGCCGAGGGGGCGATGACCGCCGCCTACGGTCGGCGCTCGGCCGCAGGCGGAGCGGTGAGCGGAGTGCAGCTCGCCAGCGACGTGCAGATCCTCCGCAACATGGCTCGCTCCAACTGGGGCGAGTCGGGCGCGACGCTCTGGAACGCCGGGGAGCAAGGCGGTGGCAGCGCCGGACCTGAGCCGGGCGGGCCGCGCGGTGGCGGCGGTCCCGGCGCGGGTGCAGGCGGCGGCGGCGAGGCCGGGAGCGCAGCTGGCGGTGAGGCGGCGGCGGGCGGAGCTGGCGCGGGTGCAGGCGCGGCAGCGGCGGTGCCCGCCGCTGCGGTCGCAGGCACCAAAGCCGCCGCCCAGCGTCTACAGGGAACGGCGGTCGCCCAGCAGGCGGGCAGCTCGGCGGGCGCGGGTGCCGCGCCGGTCGGGGAGCCGGCCGAGACGCAGGCCGCCGCGCCGCGTGAGGCGGAGGGCGGCAGCTCGCCGAGCGCTGGCGAGAAACCGCCGCGACCGGCGCCCGAACCGCCCAGCGCGAAGCCCGAGAAAGGAGCGAAGTCGTGAGCGCCCGGCGCTATCGCTTCGGTCCCCTCGAGCAGCGCGCCGTGGTCGGCCCGCTACGGGCAGGCCAGGTGGTGATCGTCGCCGCCGGTGCCCTGACCGGGCTGGGCGCGCTCTACGCGATGCGGAGCGTGGTCGGCCTGATCGTCGGGGTGCTGGCGCTGTGCATCGCGGTCGCCGCGATCTGCGTGCCGTTCGAGGGCCGCACGGCGGAGGAGTGGGCGCCGGTCGTCGGGCGCTGGGCGCGACGGCGGCGACGCGCCGAAGGCGGCCACCGCTCGACCGCGCCAACCGGGGGCACCCGCCTCGGCGGCGAGGAGGAGGCGGAGCACGAGACCTCGCTGCCCCCGGAGCTGGTCGGGGTTGAACTGCTCGCCGTGCCCTACGGCTCCGAGCAGGTCGGCATCATCTCCGACCGCCGCGACGGCACTTTTACCGCGGCCCTGGCGGTGCGAGCGGGAGCCTTTGCGATGCGCGACGGCGCGGAGCAGGAGCGAGCGCTCGATGCCTGGGGCGCGGTGCTGGCGAGCTGCGCCCGGGACGGCAGCCCGATCCGCCGCCTCCAGTGGCTTGAGCAGACGGTCCCGGGCCAGGGCGACGAGTTGGCGGCCCACTTCCAGGCCCAGCGGGACCGCGCCGTGCCGCTCGACTCCGAGGTGGTCCGCTCCTACATCGAGCTGGTCGAGTCGGCTGCGCCGCAGACGACCGAGCACGAGGTCCTGATCGCGGTGCAGATCGACCAACGGCGCGGCGCCCGCGAGCTGCGCCGTCTCGGCGGCGGCGTCGAGGCGGCCTGCGAGCTGCTCCTGCGCGAGGCAGAGAGCCTCGCGGAGCGGCTGACGATCGCCGAGGTCTCCGTCTCCGGCCTGCTGCGCCCGCGCCAGTACGCGGCGCTGATCCGCGACGCCTTCGACCCCTTCGGCCGGCAGGCGCGCGCCCGCGCGACCCTGGGGCAGGACGGGCGCGAGGGAGTCGAGCCGGCGCTGATGGGACCGATGGCCGACGAGGCGAGCTGGTCCACCTACCGCACCGACTCGGCCTTCCACGCGACCTACTGGATCGCGTCGTGGCCGCGCTCGGACGTCGGGCCGATGTTCATGGCGCCGCTCTTGATGCAGACGAGCGCGCTGCGAACGGTCGCGGTGACGATCGAGCCTGTCCCCTACTCGCTGGCGATGCGTCGCGCCGAGGCGGCGCAGACCGCCGAGGTCGCGGAGGAGATCAACCGCAGTCGCCAGGGCTTCATGTCCACGGCGCGAATCCGCCGCCGCCAGCAGGCAGCCTCGCGCCGCGAGGAGGAGTTGGCCGACGGGCACGCGGAGATGCGCTGGGCCGGCTATGTGCGGACCTCGGCGCGCTCGCCGGAGGAGCTGGAGCGGGCAGAGTCGGAGGTCGAGCACGCCGCCCAGCTCGCCCGCCTCGGCCTGCAACGCCTCTACGGCGAGCAGGACTCGGGCTTCCCCTTCACCCTGCCGCTCTGCCGGGGGCTTCGATGAGGAGGCGGCCGGGAGAGCGGCCCGGGCACGGCGGCACGACCGCTCACTTCCAGTCCGTCTATCCCTTCCTCGGGCAGGGCGGCCTCGGGGCGCCCGGCGCCTATATCGGGCGCGACGCCTACGGCGGCGCCTGGATGTATGACCCGTGGGCGCTTTACCCGGCCCACCTGCCGGGTCCGAACATGCTGATGCTCGGCGGCCTCTCCTCGCGCAAGTCGAGCCTTGTCAAGACCTACATCTACCGGCAGTCCGTCTTTGGACGGCAGGCATGGGTGCTCGACGTGAAGGGCGAGTATTGGCCGCTGGCGAGGGCGCTCGGCGTGCAGCCGATCACCCTCGCGCCGGGTGGCGGGGTTCGACTGAATCCGCTCAGTCCGCGGGGCGGCCGCGAGGGACCGCTGAGCCTCCTGCGCTCGGTGACGCAGGCGGCGCTCCGACGCGAGCTGAGTCCGGAGGAGGACGCCGGGCTGCGGGTGGCGCTGGAGGTCGTGGACGCGGAATCGGGCGCCGCCGAGCCGACGCTGCCGATGGTGGTCGACGCCCTGCTCCATCCCCGCGAGGCGATGGTGCAGGGGGTCTCGGCGACGAGCCGCGAGGACTTCGCCGAGTCAAACCGCTCCTCGGCGCTGGCCCTGCAACGGCTATGCGCTGGGGACCTGCGCGGCATGTTCGACGGGCCGACGAGCGAGGGTCTCGACCTTGATGCGCCCCTGGTGGTGCTCGACCTGAGCGCCGTCCGTGACTCCGCCGCGCTGGGAATCCTGATGACCTGCTGCTCGGCCTGGCAGCAGGCGATCCTCTTGGAGCGAAAGCAGGCCGCCGAGCAGGAGGGCCGCGAGAGCCCGAAGCTGATCTCGGTGGTCGAGGAGGGCTGGCGCGTAACCAGTCACATCGGCGTCGCCGAGTGGCTACAGGCCAGCTTCAAGCTCTGCCGCGCCCTCGGCGTGCAGAACATCGTCGTCGTCCACCGGCTCACCGACCTTGGAGCCGCCGGCGATGCCGGCTCGCGCGAGGCGCGCATCGCCGAGGGGCTCATCGGCGACGCCGACACGAAGGTCATCTACCGCCAGCCCCACGACCAGCAAGAGCTACTGCGCTCCCGCTTCGGCCTGAGCCGAACCGAGGCGGAGCTGACGACGACGCTGCGCCTCGGCGAGGCGCTGTGGATGGTCGGGCGACGCTCGTTCCTGGTGCAGCACCGCGTCTCGCAGGTAGAGCGCGAGGTCGTCTACACCGACTGGCGCATGGTCGAGCGCCGGGAGGCGACGTGACCGGTGAGGAGCGCCAGCTCTATCTAGGGCTGGCCGCGATCGCGGCGACGCTGCTGGGGACGATCTGGCTGACCGGCGCACTCGCCGGACTGGCCTTCGGCGACGGCTGGATGTCGGTCGGCCTGAGCGAACTGGTGGTGACGGTGCTGAGCTTGCCCTCGCACTTGGGCGACCCTCGGGCGGCGTGGCCGCGCGGGGCGCGCTCGTCGCTCCCCGGAGCGCTCGGCTTCTACGCGAGCGCCGTCCTTGTATTCGCGGGCCTCTGCGGCCTCGCCCTCGCCGGGCACCGCTTCCTCGAACTCGACGAGCTGCTCGCCCTCGGCCGCGGTCGGCGGCGGGCGCCGAGCGCGAGTTGGGCGAGTCGCAGTGACCTGGCGCCGCTGAGGGTGCCCGCCTCGCAGCGCCGTCGGCTGACGCTCGGCTGGAGCGGGCGAGCGCTGCTCGCCGCCCAGGAGCGGCAGTCGGTGATCGCCTTCGCGCCGACCGAAAGCCACAAGACGACCGGGCTGGCGATCCCCGCTCTGCTGGAGTGGCAAGGGCCGGTCCTGGCAACCTCCATCAAGAGCGACCTGCTGATCGACACCGTTGGCCGTCGGCAGCGCCTCGGCGAGGTGATGGTCTTCGATCCGGCGCTGGTGACGGGGCTTGAGCCGTCGCGGGCGACGCCGCTGTGGGGCGCGGGAACCTGGCGCGGGGCGATGAGGGTCGCCCACTGGCTTGCGGCCGCCGCCCGCACCGGCTCGGGCGGCTTGCAGGACGCCGACTTCTGGTACGCGGCGGCGGAGAAGCTTCTGGCACCGCTGCTCTTTGCCGCCGCCGCCAGCGGGCGCACGATGGCCTCCGTCGTGCGCTGGCTGGACGAAGGGCCCGACGTCAACGACACGCACATCGAGGAGCTGCTGAAGGAGACGGGCGAGCCGGCGGCGCTGCGCGCCTGGCAGGCGACGCAGAACCGCGAGGAGCGCCAGCGCAGCTCCGTCTACACGACCGCTGAGATGATCGTCGCTGCCTTCGCCGACCCGCGAGTCGCGGAGGAGACGAAGGGCGCCGACTACAGCCCGACCGCCTTGCTCGACGGCCGCGCCAACACGCTCTACCTCTGCGCGCCGCTGCACGAGCAGGAGCGCCTTCGGACGGTCTTCTCGATGCTCGTGCAGGAGCTGCTCGCCGTCGTCTATGAGACCGTCGCCACGACCGGCAAGCCGCTCGACCCGCCTCTCCTGCTGCTGTTGGACGAGTGCGCGAACATCGCGCCGATCCCGAACCTGGCGGAGATCGCCTCGACCGGCGCCGGACAGGGAGTGCAGCTGTTGAGCGTCTTTCAGGACATGGCTCAGGTCAGCTCGCGCTACGGACGGCGAGCGTCGACCATCGTCAACAATCACCGCGCCAAGGTGTTCGGCACCGGGATCTCCGACCCCGAGACTCTCTCCTACGTCTCCCGCGTCCTCGGTGCTGGGGAGTTCGAGCAACGCTCGCGCAGCACCAGCGAGAAAGGGCGGCGCTCGGAGACCGAGGGCGACACCTATCGCGACCTAGCCCCCGCCAACGTCGTGCGCCAGCGCAACCCCGGCACCGGCCTCCTCGTCTACGGGCATCTGCCGCCGGCGAAGATCAAGCTGCGGCCCTGGTACGCGGACCCCGAGCTGCGACGGCTGCGCGACGGCACCGACGCTGAGGAGGTCGAGCGATGAGCGAAGCGACGACCTCTCGAGCGCGAGAGCCGAAGACGGTGCCGCTGCGAAAGCCGGACGCGGGCGAGGAGCCGCAAAGCGCCTGGGCCTCCGGGGAGGCGGTGCCGCTGCGGGTCGCCGCCGAGCGGGTCGAGGTGGAGGAACGGGAGGAGCGTCTGACGCTCGTCACCGGGCGCCGTCGAGCGCGTTGGCGCTAGTCAGTCGGGATCGAGGTCGGCCATGTTGCAGGCGATCCACTCGACCTCGCCATTGATCAGCGGGACCTCCTCGGGGTAGCGGGCCGCCCACACCCAGCGCTCCCAGCGGGTGAAGCCGCCGTGGCGTGAGGCGCTGATCCGCTCGGCCGTGGTCATGCGGTTCAGCACCGAGGCAAAGCTGTCAACGAGGCGTTCGGTCTCGCGGGTGTCACGGCCTTTCAGCCCCTCGTAGGTGAGGTGTTGCTCGCCGGTCTCGACCTCTCTGATCAAGGTGTCCAACGTCTGAGCCATCTCAGCCTCCTTCGATCTGGCTCCGCCCGTTGCGGGAGCCGGTGCCCGTCCCAAGCACGCCGAAGGCGTGCAAAATCGAGGGCACATCAACGGCTCCCGCAAGGGCGGCCTGACCCGCGCGAATGCCTGAGCGATCACACGCGGGGGCTCGCCGCAGGGGCTCAGAACGGCTCTGAGCGCCTCGTTTTTCGGGCAGAGCGTCCATTCACCCCGTATGTCCGCCGTGAGGACCGTTTGCTTCGGGCATGCCCCCCGTGCTGTGTTGAAAAAACCCCAGGATGCGGCAGTCGAATCACGCAGGCTCTAGCAAGGCTTTCACCTAGCGGCTAACGTCCTCGCGCATGAGGGCCAAGGGCAAGCGCGAGGAGGTCGAGCAGATGGAGGACGGGGTGGCAGCGGAGATCGAAGTCGAAGAGGAGGACGCTGAAGAGTCGGTTCCCGAGCTCTTCAAAGGACCGACGCTCGAGGACCCCTGGCAGCGCTGGCCGGCAGGCGAGGAGCCGATCCAGGAGATCCCGGTGCGATCCGTCGACGGCGACGCTTCGCCGAACTTCCTTCTCCGCTGGGCCACGATCGAGATCGAGCCCGGCATCTTGCCTCCGACTCAGTTCGACCGCGAGGCAGGCGATTCGTGGGACCTGCAGTTCATCGGACGCTGGAACGCCATCTGGACCGGGAACCGCCTCACCGAGCTGAGCCTCGACTGCTTCAGCAAAGAGTGGCCCAAGGTAGTTCGAATCGTCTTCGATCCGACCGACCCAATCGACCTGCTCGCCACCTACAACGCTTCGTATCCGGGGATGTGGGGGCTCAAGTTGGTCGCCGAGGACAATCCCACCGAAAACGCCCGTGGCGAAACTTACGGTCACGACGTCTCCGCCCGAGACCCCCGACTGGCGCTGCGGATTGCCGCCCGCTACCCGGGCATCTGCCTGCACACCGACTACTTTGAGTACGAGTACCAGAACGGGACCGAGATCACGAGCGATAAAGGTCTCGAAATCAAGCAGGAGCTGGAAGATGCGATCAACGCCAGCTCCTCGGAGCCGATGCCGGGGCTGGCGGCGGCGATGAGCGAAGCCGACTCGATGATGGGCGTCGCAGCGATCATGGGCCGTGACGCCGAGCCGCCGCCGGTGCCGTTCATCGAGCCGGTCGCCGCCTCGCTGGACTCCTACTCGGCGATCGGCACCTGTGCCTTGGACCGCCTCGACAAGGCGACGCTGATCCAGGCGCCTGCGGAGATCGTGGCGAGCCTCGCCGTTCACCTAACCTTCCCCGATGCGATCTCGGCGATTCGCCGGACCGACCCTGATCGGCTGCCGATCTGGCTCGATTTCTCCACCATTGAAGGCGAGCCAGAGCGGCGATCATATCCAGCCGGGTTGACGCAACCACTCTTCGGCGTCCTTATCGACCATGAGGACGACCCGGATGAAGACGGTCCCTTTCACGCCGTCATCCCGGTAGGGCGCAATGTCGGTCTGCGCGAGGAGGCGATGGCCCTGTGTGGGCTCGCGGTCGGCCTCGACGATGCTTGGCGCTATCCCGCGGAGGAGGGACAGATCACTCTGATCACCGCGCACCGCGGCGGCGTCGCGGTGCGTCACGCAAACACGAGACACACCACTACGGGGATCACGCCGGAGATCACCGGAACCGAGGTAGGACGGGAGATCTCCGGCTACGTGGCCCACACGACCGAGTGGGTCCTAGCCCGGGTGGGCGCCGTCTTGGGAGCAATCGAGGACGGGCTGTTGCATCTCCAGCGCCTGCCAGAAGGTACGCGCTCCTTCGAGTTGGTCCGTAACTCGGAGACCTCCGCCAAGCCCAAGGACAGCGCCAAGCTCGAAGCGCCCAAGCTGATCGCGGGTATACGAAAGCTCGGCTCCCTGCGCCGGGTCGCGGAGGTCGAAGGGGCGGAGATTCTCGCGGTTCGGGAAACGCTCGATAAGGCCGGCGTCGACCCGGATCAGGTTCGCCGTGACGAGGTGCTCCAGCGCTACCGGCGGTCACCCTCGATCGAGGCAATCGTCGGCGGACTGCACATGTTCCGCGACGAGGTCGAACGCATCCTGCGCGAGGCCGGAGTGGACCTCGGGGGGACGCCGATCCCCCACGACGTAACCGACCCGCAGATCCTTGAGGCTGTCGCCGCCTACACGGAGGAGGGAACCCTCGACGGCGCTGGCGCCCGGCTCGGAGTAAGCGGGGAGACGATCCGCCGGCGCCTCAATGTCGCTTCTCTCTCTCCGGATGAGATCAGGACGGACGATCGCCAGAAGCTGATCGCGGAGTCGGTGGAGGCATGGGAGAAGGCTGGTCACAGCCTGGCCGGAGCTGCGCGCCAGCTCGAAATCGATCCCCGAACCGTCAAGGCACACCTGGCGGAGGCCGGAGTGTCGATCAGTCGCGCCTCGAATGAGCGAGAGCGCGTCGCCGAGGCGCGTCACTTGCACGAAATCGTTGGCTCCACTCAAGCCGTCGCCACGCTGTTAGGTGTCTCGGTGTCGACCGCGCGGCGCTACTTGGGCGAGGTGGAGAACGACGGCCGCCGCGGTCGGCCTCGCATCTCAGAGGAAGCACTTGACCAAGCCGAACTTGCCTACGGCGAGCACGGATCGATTCGAGCCGCGGCCCGCGCCACCGGCATCAGCCCCGGCGGCTTCGCCTATCGGCTCCGCCTAGCCCGAGAACGAGAGGAGACCCAGTAGTGGAAGACATGCCCGCCTCGACGATGGAGTTGGAGGTCGAGAACGCCAGCTTCATGCTCGACACCCTCGGCAAGGACTGCGAGCCGTTGCAATTCCTGCGCGAGCTGACCGAGAACGCGATCCAGGCGACCCAGGCCGTTCCCGGCCGCCGCGGCAAGGTGATCTGGGATATCGACTGGGCTACCTACGACGCCGACGGTCTCGTGAAGCTCTGCTGCATCGACACCGGCGTCGGCATGAGCGCCGAGGAGTTGAAGCGCTACATCAACCACCTCTCAGCTTCCCGCCACATCCAGTCCCTGCACGGGAACTTCGGCATCGGCGCCAAGGTTGCTGCCGCTCCCGGAAATCCGCATGGAATCGTCTACGTGAGCTGGAAGGACGGCCGGGGCTCGATGATCCAACTCTGGCGCGATCCCTCGAATGACAAGTGGGGGTTGAAGCAGTTCGAACTCGCAGACGGCAGCTACGACCACTGTCTGCCGCTCGATGACACGGTGAAGCCAGAGGCACTCAAGGACCTCGATCACGGCACGATGGTTCTCCTTCTCGGCAAAGACAGGACGGATAACACGGCAGAGCCGCCCCCTGGAGTCGATAACCGGGCGAAGTGGATCATCCGCTACCTCAACCAGCGCTACTTCCAGTTCCCGACCGGGGTCGAAGTCCGCATCCGCGAGGGCTGGGAGGAACCGCGGGAGAACAGTAAGCGGAACTTCTTGCGTCGGGCCAAGGGACAGGGTCATTTCCTCAAGCAGGCCAGCGCCGCCTCTGGCACAGTTGCCCTGGCAGATGCCACCGCCCACTGGTGGATTCTGGATGACCGCCACGATGAGCGGGCGCGCGATTCACTGTGGGCGTCGACCGGCCACCGAGCTGCGCTTTACCAAGATGAGCTGTACGAGCTTTGCCCGCCTTCTCGTGGCGGCTATCAGAAGGTGCAGGAGTTTGGTGTTCGGTTCGCCTACGCTCAGGTAGTCGTCTATGTCGAACCTGCCACCGTCCCGGGGCTGGCAGCCTCAACCTCACGGAGCGAGCTAAAGATTGGGGGCGAGCCGCTCCCTTGGTCGCGGTGGGGTGAAGAATTCGCCGCCAACCTTCCCCAGGAGATCAGCGATCTGGAGGAGAGGATTGCAGCGGGGTCGACGGTCGACGATCACCAAGAGACGATTCGCCAACGCCTGCGTCCTCTACGCCACCTCTTTGAGCTAAGCCGCTATCGGCCCTCGCTACGCGGTCGCCTCCGAATCGCGGAGGCTGAAAATGGCGGCAGGCCCAGACCAAAAGCGGATAAGAAAAAGGCCAAGTCGTCAACCCCAGATGACAGTGGTCCGAATGGGAACATCTACGCACTCTTCGAGGACCCGAACGGTCAGCGAGGCCGGAGGGTCGAGCCCGAGTTGTGGCCCAAAATTGATTGGGTGTCGGTCCATCACGACCCACCATCGCGGACTCCACCTCACCTTGAGGACCGGGCCGCTAACTACGACCCGACGATCAATCGCCTTGAGATCAATGAAGACTTCCGAGTCTTTCGAGACTGCATGGAACGCTGGAAGGAGCGCTACGCGCAGACGCCGGGAGCGTCCTCCATCGTCGAAGCTGAGGTCAGGGAGTGGTACGCGCAGATCCTGGTTGAGACGATTCTCGGAGCCGATGCGCTCCGCCGATCCCGATATTGGGACGATGGCGCTCTGAGTGCAGCCCTCTCACAAGAGGCGCTCACCGCCGTCGTTCAGCCTCGCTACTTCATAGAGGAGCGCCTCAAACGAGATTTGGCGAGGCGCCTCGGCCAGGGGTTGGCCGCCGCCTAGTCCGTTTGGTCACCGAAGAACGGCGAAGGCTCCGCCCTCGGCAGCGGCGCGCTCGACCACGACGGAAATCCCGTATGCCGTCCGAAACTCAAGCCATCCACTCTCCGGCGTCTCGGGTCCGACGTAGACCCTCGTGTCGGCGGGGTCGAGGTAGAAGCCCGTCTGCCCGTCCAAGACCAAGGCGATCGCTTCGTGATCGGGCGGCAGGGTCTCGACGCGGTTCAACTCCCCCTGCAACCCGCAGCCGAAGAACTGGCCGTAGAAGTTGACGGTCGCTTTGATCTCTGTGCCGATCAACCCCTGCAGGCGGCTCAGCGCATCGGTGAACTCGATCTGTCCTAGCTCGTCCATGCGGGACAAAGGCGCTGGCATCGCTAACTGTCCCCCCTCTCAAGCAATTCCCTCACCCGTGCCCGCCCCTCGACCAGGCAGCGGTGCAGCTTCGCTTCGCTCCAGCCCCGCAGCTCGCGGATCTCCTTGTAGGTGCAGCCGAGGCCGAAAAGGATCAGCGCCGTGCGCTCGTCGGGCTTCAATTGCTCGACCAGGACCAACACCTTCGCCGTCTCCTCGGCGCGCTCAACCAGCTCGGCCGTGCCAATGCGATCGTCGGGGATGATCGCCTCGACCCGCTCGTCCTCACGGTCGCGGGCGCTCATCCGGTAGCGGGACTCGCGCGCTACCGCCTGGCGGCGGATCGCCCAGGCACAGCGCTTGATGACGAGCAGCATCCAGCGCAGGGCATCGTCGCCGGGCGGGCCATCGTAGAAGCGGAGGAACTGAACGCAGGCATCGCTCAGGGCATCGTCCGCATCGTCGTGGCGGCGGGAGTGGTAGCGGGCCTGGCGCATGAGCCGGCCGCGCTCGGCGCGAAGAAGACGGTCAAGGACTCGCGCTCGACGCTCTCTTTCAAGTGTCCGGCTCTGTGGCGGGGAGGCCATGCAGCCGCCCCGCACGCGCAGCGTGCGATCCTCGGGCGGCGTGGCCTCCCCCGCCGCCGGGAGCTACCTGCGACCTCAGCGGGCGATTCGCATGGCCCGCTCGGCGCTGCGGACCCGCTGTTTGCCGAGCTGCTTCTGCACCCGGGCGAGGCGCAGCTCGGCCTCACGCCGATCCCGTCGCTGGGCGGCGTCGCGGGGTTTGCCGCCGAGCGGGTCTTTGCCGGTGGAGGTGATGCCGTAGCGCTGGCGGTAGCCGTAGATCGCATCGACGCCGTTGTTCCAGAGCGAGGCGTTCAACGAGTCCTTGGGACGCTCCCCGAGGCTCTCCTTGATCAGCTTGCTCGTCTGCGATCGCTCAGACGCGACCGCGCGGCGGCGCAGGTCGACCAGGCGGTCCTCGATCAAGGCGAGCTCGGCCCGCTCGGTTCCGTTGAGGCCGGACTGCCGGGGCGCGGCGGTCGCCACCTCGACGGTGAGGCCGTCGCGCTCGCCTTCAAGGCGGCGGAGCTGCGCGGCACCGACGCTGGCGCGCTCCCCGTCGGCTTCCGCGAGTCGAGACTTGGCGGCGTCGATGCGCCGCTCGAGGTCGGTAAGTCGCTCCTCGGCGGGGGAGCGCTCGGAGGCGGCGGCGCGGCGGCGCTCAAGCTCCGCCCGTCGCCTTGCCAAGTCGAGCGGCGCCATCGCCTCGACCCGCTTTCGCGCCCCGACCTCGACCGCGGCGTACTCGCCCGCCGCCCGCTCCGCACCGACGCGGAGATCGTGGGCGGCGTCCTCCACCTCCCGCGTCCCCGGCCCGAAGTCCGCGTCAGTCAGCTCCGAGGCGGTGACGCCGTAGGCGGTGGTGGCACCGGAGCTACGGGAGATCGCAACGGTGAAGTCCTCGCGGCTGATGCCGGAGTCGAGCAGGGCGAAGGCCGAGTCGAAGGTCTTTGACTCGGTGCTGTAGGTGGTGAGCGCGTAGGCGTGCTGGATCGCCGGCTCCCGCGAAGGCGTGACTTTCTCCAGGTAGGTGCGGTCGAGCCGCACCCCCTCGCCTTCGACGCCGAGGCGCTGGAGGTAGAGGTGGTGCTTGGCCTGATCGACACCGACGACCTCCCAGCGTTCGCGGTTCGACACCTGGGGCGTGTTGATCCGAGTGACGACGCGATCGCCGACGGCGAAGTGCTGGCCGCCGACCATCAGCGACTGAGCCGCCACGGTGCCGTCTGCGACAAGCAGCTCGCGGGCGCGTTCGTTCAGCTCGGCGACGTCGCGGGTACGGCGGGCGATCATCACCGCGTCATCGCCGGCGGCGTAGCGCTTGTGCCAGTCGAGAACCTGGGCGTCGAGTGCCTCGGGCAGGGTGTCGGCGATCACCAGGCGGTCGTGAGCGCGGAGCACGTCGAGCGCGTCAGAGCCGCGACCTTCGTGCGCGAGTTCAACGATTTCGCGGTCCACCGGATCGCGCTGGCGGCGGATCTGCGTCAGCACGACCGGCTCGATCTCGTTGGTCAGGTTGCCGTAGAGGCCACCGGGACCGACCGCGCCGATCTGGCGAGGGTCGCCGATCAAGACGAGCTTGCCGTCACAGCCCTCGGCGAGGTCGGCGAGTGCTGCCATGTGAGGCGTCGGCGTGGTCGAGGACTCATCGACAACGATCACCGTTCCCGGCGGCAGCGGCGCGATGCCGCGCTCGGCCAGCTCGCCGGTCTGAATCAGGAAGGCGGTCACTGAGGTCGCCGGAACCCCGGCGTCGGAAAGCTCGCCTGAGGCGCTGCGGGCGGTAGCGACGCCGACGCCGCGAACCCCGGCCGCCGCCCATGCCTCTTGCGCGGCGGCGAGCGCGGTGGTCTTGCCGGTCCCGGGCAGGGCCGCGACCGCGACGACCCGCTCGCCGCCAGTGGTGAGCCGTCGCACCATCTCGACCTGCTGGTCGCTGAGGTAGCGGTGGCGGTCGAGGACAACGGCGAGGGTGGCGCCATCGACCACGGCAGCTCCGGCGTGCTCCCCTTTTCTCGCAGTCGCCATGAAGGACTGCTCCATCTGCCAGAGGCGAGGGGTCGTGTAATAGGTCGAGTCGAGTGGGCCTGCCCCCTTGTGAATCTGGATCAGCTGCGGACCATCAAGCAGGGATTTGACCCCCGCCTCCAGGGCGGCCGCGTCGGCGCCCTCGCGGAGCTGGTTCGCCACCGCAGACAAAAGATTGCGGCGGTCGAAGTGGGAGTGGTGGGCCTCCAGGTCGGCGAGGGCGCGGTCGAGCTGCTGGGCGCCGATCGGGCGAGGCTCGCGGCGGCGACCGCGAGCGAGCATCCGGTCAATCGACTCGGAAGTGAGGTCGAACTCGGCGGCGCGCGAGATCCACTCCTCCCGCTGGGTGTCGGGGTTAACCGCGTAGTCCTTCGCGTCGCGGGTCCGGTAGGCGGCGACTTCGGCGGCCGCCGGGGAGCTGGTCCCCCGCTCGGCCATCGCCGCGACGATCTCCGCGCGCCGCTGGGAGAAGTGGTCGATCACCGGCCGCCCGATGCCCGCAAGGTCGGCGTAGCCGTTGACGACCGCCTGCCACTCAGCGCCGACCTCGCGGGTCAGCTCGGCGCGAAGGGCCGCCTGGTAGACGTGGCCCGCCGCCTTCGCCTCGCGCAGAAGCGGCGATTGGCGCCTCGGGTTGGCGAGGCTGAGCCAGCGCCGATCCGAGGCGGCGCGGGTCATGTTGGCGGTGACGAGGTGGGTGTGAAGGGCGGGATCGCCGGCCCGCGAGGAGCGGTGGCGAAAGCTCATCGAGAGGAAGCCTGCGCCCGGTTCGATCACCACGCCGCCCTTGCCTCGCTGCACGAAACAGGCCGTCCTCTCCAGGTAGCCGACCGCCTCGGCAACCGCGTGATCGTGGGCGCGGAGGATCGCGGCGCGGACCTCCGGGGAGCCGACCGCATAGAGCAGCGAGACAGACTTCGGTGCGGCAAAGCGAATGTCGTAGCCGAGGATCGGATCGAGGCGGCGCTCACGCCCGTCTGCGTCTACAAACCTCCTGGGCTCGGGCCGGGAGACGAGGACGGCGCCGGTGACGGGATGCTTCCCGGCGAGGACGGCGGCGTATGCCTCGCAGTCGACCTCGCCCGCGAGGCCAAGCTCGGCCGCCAGCTCGCCCATCCACTCTCCGGGCGCCTCGCCCGGCTTCCCCTGGTAGTAGTCGTCGCCGCCTTCGGCTACCGCCTCGATCCAGTAGTTGGCGTTGGCGCGGCCGATCTTCGTTACTCCCACCATCGCTCCTGTTGTCCACCGCGCGGCCCGGTTGCATCGGGTGAACCCGGAGGGTTCGTAGTGTGTCGGGCTGCGGGGTTGGGACTACAGGGGCGTTGGGAGGGACTGCTGATCGGCTCCTTTCAGAGCTGGATTTGCTGGCCTTCTGACCTGGCTGAGCTTCTTCGCTGTGGGCCTTTCGGCTTGAACTGCCTTGGCCTACTGGCTGCTTGCCTGCTCCGGGTAGTGGAAGTCGGGGAAGCCGAAGGTGGCGAAGACCTGGCCGTGATCGCAGCGGATTAGCTCGGTCACGGCCAGGTCGCGCACCGCGCGCTCGACCCAATCGTCGTCGTCGTTGCTCAGCTCGGCCGCAAGATCGAGGACGGTCATCCCCTCGGGGTATTTGGACGCGAGGATCGTGAGGACGAGGACCTGCGCCGTCTCGTCGTCCTCGGGAACCCCAGCGGGCAGGTAGTCGCCGACCCGGCATTTCTCGTCGTTCATGGGCGGAACCTCCTTTGCCGGCCTGGCCGGGAGGCCGAGCCGATTGACGTTTCCGCCCGCATGAAGTCGGCGAGAGCGCGAACTGTCCCCCCTGTGGCAGCGCCTTCCCGGGAGCCGGGGCAGGAGGTAAGGCCGCCGTGAGGCGGCGCCCCGGCGCCCGGGAAGGCGCTGCCACGAGAGGACACGGCCACAGCCGCTACTCGGGGGCCGGGGAGACTCGGGTGGTCCCTGCGAGCGAGCCTCCCGAAGGAGACTCACCACCTGGGCCTGTCCCGACCCCCGGGAAGCGGTTGCAGCGTTGGTCCTTGCTCCAGCGGCTTCTCGGAGGCCGGGGCAGGGTGCGAAGCCGCACTTGCATGGAGAAGCGACCTCGCATCCTCCCTGTGGCCTGCGCCCCGACCTCCGAGAAGCCGCTGGCGTGCGCGTCAGTCCTCCTTGGCCTCGTCGCGGTCGAAGAACAGGTGGTTGAAGCGAAGCGCCGCGCGAGTCGGCCGGATCGTGTCGCCGTTGCGATGCAGCAGGCCGATCCCGACCAGCTCGCGCACACCGCGCTCAATGTCGTCGGACTCGATCCAGTCCGCTCCGGGCGGGACCATCTGGCGAACCAGCTCCGACACCGTGAGCTGGATCGGGTGCTCGGAGATGACGAGCCCCATGATCCCCTCCTGGTCCCGGTCGTCCTTCTCGTGGGGCGCGAGCACGCGCCTCGGTTTATCGTCGTCGTGCATGGGAGATATGTCCTCCTGTGAAGTCCCGGGGTTGGCGTTAGCGCGCCGCCCCGGGGCGCTTTATGAACTTGTCCGAGCGCGTTAAGTCTCAGGCGACGAAAGTTGTCCCCCCCCCGGGGGGGTGCCGGCGACGGCATAAAAAAAGGCGCCCACCTCGCGGCGGGCGCCCCGGCTCAGCAGCGACTAGAGCGGAATGTCGTCTCCGCTGCCACCGGCGCCCTCGGACGCCGGCTCGGCCTCGCTGCCCTCGCCGTCTTTGTCCTGCGGTTTGCCACCGAGGAACTGGACCGTGTTGGCGACGATCTGGACGTACTCCCGGTGGTCGTCGCCCTCGCCCTGCTCCTTCCAGTCGAGCCGACCTTCGACCGCGACCGGGCGACCCTTCTTGAGGTACTCGGCGCAAGCCTCGCCCTGGGCGCCCCAGACGGTGACGTTGATGTAGTTCGGCTTGTCGACGTACTCGTCGTTGCCGTTTTTGCGACGGCCGTTCACCGCGACGCGGAGGTTGCAGACCTTCGTTCCGCCTTCGGTGGTTCGCAGCTTCGGATCGCGGGTCAGGTTGCCGGTGATGACTGAGACGTTGATGTTCTGCATTTCGGGCCTCCTTGAGAGGTGGTTCGATTGACGAGCCCAGGTAGGGCGCGCGACCGAACGCGCGGAACCGAGCCGGAGACGAATGTCGGAGGTGAGGGGAACCCCCCTTGCGGGGGTTGAAGCGCGGGCGGCGCGTGCCACCCTGGAGTGAGGAAATTGGACTGCCTCTCTCGGTGGCGCCTATGCACCCACGTCCTAGTTCGCCGGCCGAGCCGACGCGAAGTGCCAGCCCTCGCAGGTGGATGGTCAAACGCGATCAGTCGCGGTGAACGGCCGTCGCAAGAACGGCTCAGGCTGTAACTGCCTCCCTGTCACCGGCTGGGGCGCCCGGGGCTAGGACCGCATCCTCGAGCCGGGTCGCCAAGCGGTCGATCAGCTCCGCGTAGCGGGCGATCTCACCACCCTCTCCCCAAGTCGCCATGTAGGAGACCGACCACTCCGAGGTGTCGAGGCCGACCGTCGAGCAGACGGTGTGAGCGATGCACTCCACGACGACCTCCTCCTCGCCATAGGTGAGGTCCGGGTCCTCCTCGCGCCGGTCGCAGCGAACGAGAGCGTGGGCCAGCTCGTGAATCTCGACCCCCACCTGGGCGTTGGCGGAGAACTTCGCCGAGATCGGTTCAACGCCGATGTGCTGGCGCTGCGGCGAGCAGTAGCCGAGGGCGGAGCCGGGCATCTCCTCGACCGCGACCGTGTAGCCGATCGAGGTGGCGAAGCTCGCCAGCGGCTCGAACAGCCCCGCCAGGCTGTCGCCCTCGACCGGCGCGAGCGGCGGATCGAGCACGACCGGGCCGCCGGGGAACTCCGGCAGCGGATCGACCTGGGCGCGGTCGAAGACCTTGACCAGGCGGAAGAAGGTCCGCGGCCGCTCGCCCGGGTAGGCGCCGGCTTCCCGCCACGCCCGCAGCTTCTTCTTCGACGGCGGACAGGGAGCCCAGATGCTGAGGCCGCGCTCGCCCTTGCGGACGGCATAGCCGAGGCTGAGCCAGCGGCGGAAGCCCGCGACCCGAGTCGCACCCGGGCGCTGGAAGGCGATCAAGAGCTGGTTGTGGAGGCTGTACGAATGGAAGTGGCGCCGGACGCGGAGCCAGCGTTGCCACCCCTCGCTGGAGCGCAGCTGCTCAATAGCCTGTTCCATCAGCTTGCGCTCGGCGGCCCGCTTCTCGGCGCGCTCCTCCTCGCTCAGTGGGCGACGGCGTTTCCTCGCTGCCATGACGACCTCCTTGGCCTGGCCCGCCCCGCTGGCGGGCGATCCCCGATCCGACGCGCGGCGAAGCCGTGCCAGCATCGGGAGGGGTCGCCCGCCAGCGGGGCGTCGATGCCGCCAGGAACTAGGTGAGGCTCGTGGCAAATCAGCCCGAAACTCGCGGCGCTGGCCGAAGCCAAACGCGAAATGGATCAGCCCCCGGTGATCGGGCTCCTCGCAGATGAGTCGGGGGCCTCGACGGCATAGGGCTGCAGGACCCGCCGCACGTAGTCGGGGATCGGGGCCTTCTCGCCGAGGCGCTCGGCTCGCACGAAAATATGGACGATGCGGCCCTCCGCGAGCATGTCCCCATCCCGCCGGACCCCGATCGCGGACACCATCGACGTGTTGCCAAGGCGCTCGACCTCGAGCGTGATCTCGAGCTCATCGTCAAAGCGCGCCGGGGCGTGGAAGCGCGACCCGGTCTCGGCGACCACCAGGTCGAGACCCTCGGCTGTAAGCGCTTCGTAGGAGCCGAGGGTCTCGCGCCAAAGCTCGGTGAGGGCGACGTCGAAGTAGGTGAAGTAGTTGCCGTTGAAGACGTGGCCCTGGGCGTCGCACTCGTTGTAGCGAACCCGTAGGCGGTGCACGAACGGGGCCATCGCTAGGCCGTGCGCCCTAGGTAGAGGGAGGCGCTCGCCACAGAGATCCCCACTGGAAGTTGCTTTGCCCCCATGACCAGCGTAGATAATACGCTGGTCATGGGGGTCGTGAAGCTTCCGTCGTGGTACCCGTTCGCCGGTGAGGGGAAGCCAGCACCGATGCCACTGCTGTTGGTACAGGCGTTTTTGAACACCCGCTACCTCGAAGGCGGCTCGGACCTTTTGAGCGATCCCGAGACGGCACGGCGATGGCTCGCTGACGCGCAGCTGCTCTCCCCCGCCGCGACAGTGACTCCGGAGGAGCTGGAGGTGGCCCGCAGCGTGCGCGAGAGCATCCGCGGCCTTCTCAGCGCCCGGTGCGCAGGAGCGCACGGCGCCCTCGTCCTCGGGCCCCTGCGCGAGTTGGTCAATGCGCACAGCGCATACCTGACCGTGGACGAGCAGGGGAGACTGGGGCTGGGCAACCCGCGCCACGACGATGTCGGCGATGGGATGTTCGACCTGCTTCTGATCGTTCGAGACGCCCAGGAGCACGGCAGTTGGGACCGCCTTAAGGCGTGCGGCAACCCGGAGTGCCAATGGGCCTTCTATGACCGCTCGCGCAACCGGCAAGGCCAGTGGTGCGAGATGGCGTTGTGTGGCAACCGCGTAAAAAACCGCGCCTTCCGCACGCGCAGGCGCTAGGGCTGCGGAAGTCGTGCCAGGATCGGGAGGGGTCGCCCGGACGGGCTAACGCCAATGAGCGCTGGAGCCGTAGCCGCCCAGCTCGTGGCTACGAACGCTGGCGGCGTCACCGCGACCAGCCATGTCGGCGCTGACGCCCCGAACCTCACGCCGTCGATCGGCTCGACTGGTTCGCTTCACCTTACGTAGCCGCTTGATCTGTTGGTCGGCCTCATCGAAGGTCTCGGGGTAGGTGAAGGTCTGACCCCGGCCGAGCGCGAGGTCGCGCAGGTAGCTGATCTGTTTGGGAGTTGGCGGGTTGCTGGGATGTGGCTGTGGATTGGTCATGGCCCAGCCAGAGCGGGCCGGGGGAGGTTCGGGCGAAGCCCGGGCCGGAGGAGGTCTGCTAGGCGTCCGGGCCGGGACCAATCCACAGCCTCGACCCGGACTACCGACCAGGGGAAGGGCCCAACCTGCGGACCCCTTCCCCGGATGCGGCTAGTTGCTCCCCTTGCGGCGCTGGCGCCGCGGACGCACCGATTTGATGTCGGCGGAGAGCAGCTTCTCCACCTCGGCGGAAGCGCGGAGGCCCCCACGCACCCGCTTGGACTGGGGCAGCTCGTTCTCGTCAGCCAGCAGCGAAGCGACCATCGCGTCGCCGATGATCTCCGCGACCTCGTTGACCGAGCCGCAGTCATTGACCCGCTTGACCAAGTAGGCCGTGGACTGCTCGGCGTCGGCGTAGCTGACTTTCTCTTTCGTCTTGCCGGTCGTCTTCAGCTGCTTGACCTCGACCTCCTGCAGCTGCGAGGTGACGAGCCGCAGACCCCGCGCCGCGAGGGTCGGGTTGTCGGTGATGAGGGCAACTGCCATCGCCTTGACCCTGGCGAGCGCGAACTGTTTGCGGCTGGCGCTGCCGCGACGCTTGAGCAGATTGCCGCCGACGGCTCCGTTCCAGATCCGCGCCGCCGCCGCGTTTGCCTGGCGCTCCTTGTAGGCGGCCTGACGCTCCTCTTTCTGTTTCTCGGGAGTGAGCGGCTCGCGGCCCTGGGACTGGGCGCGCCATTCCTCGTCCCGCTTCTTCCTTTCCGCCTCCTCCTTCACGATCCGCTCGACCAGCCGCTCGACCAGGTCGGCGGCGAACTCGGCGTCGGTGATGAAAGAGACCCTTGAGGTCCATTCGCCGTGGTCGACTTCGTACTCGACCAGGCAGCCGGCGGCGCGCGCCGCGTCGATCTCCGCTTCGCCGAAGCGCAGCGTCGGATTGTCGGTGTGGGTGTAGGGCTTTGCCGCCAAGTGGCGATCACCGAGGTCACGGCGCTTCTTCTCGTCGGTGATGACGTCGCTGAGGCGTACGGCACCGGGGTCGATCATCGTCGGCTTGTCCTCGAAGCGCGCCTGGGCGACGGCCTCGAACAGCTCGCCGAAGTTGACGACGAACTCGCGGCTCTTGACCTTGCGGCGCTTCGCCAGCTCGCAGATGCACTCCGCGATCCTCGGCGAGACCTCGGCGATCCCGCGCAAATCGCGCTCGGCCTCAGCCGGAACCTGGCCCTCGGCAATGTAGGTCTGGACCCCTTCGGGGAGCTTCAGCAGCCGGAGGTGCTGACTGACCCAGCTATCGGAGACTTCGAGCTCCTCGGCAATCCGTTTGTGGGTGGTCAGGTTCAGTTCCTCGGCCAGCGCTTGCAGGCCGCGGGCCGTGTCGATCGGGTCGAGGTCCTCGCGGTGGTGGTTCTCCACCAGCGCCGCCGTGAGGGCGTCGCCACCGTCGCGGACGTGGACCGGCACCTTCTCGATGCCCGCCATTTCCGCCGCCCTCAGACGCCGGTGCCCGGCGATCACGGCGAACTTGCCGCCGTCGATGGGCCGAACGGTGAGCGGCTGCACCACGTCGGTCTTGCCGAGGCTGCCGGCGAGGCGAGCGAGGGCGTCGGGGTCCATGTGGGTGCGGGGGTTGAAGCCCTCGACCACCTCGATCTTGTCGACCTCGAGCAGAGGGGTTGCTAGGTCAGTCATGGGAGTGCTCCTTTGTCTTGCCCCCGCCCGATGCGGGAGCCGGTGCCCCCGCCCCCGCACGCGAAGCGTGCGACCATGCGGGGCGCCGGCTAAGCGAGGGTGCCCAGCTCGAAAGCCCTCTCGATCGCGTCGTGGCTCATCGGGCAGGTGCCTAGCCGCTTCGCCTCTCGGCGGTAGTCGGCGAGCAGCACCGCCAGTTCCGCCTTCGACTCGAATCCCGACTCGACGAAGTAGCGACGACCTTGGCCGTCGCGCGGGTAGTCGTAGACGAAGACCTTGCCCTCGATACGTCGACCGACCAAGACGCGCGCCTCCTCGGAGACGGTGTAGCGACCGATCACACTGAGCTGTGCGGGACTGGTCTGGATTGCCGTGGCGCTCATCGCGCACCTCCTTGGCTCGTTGGTGGGAGTCGTGAGCCGTCCGGCAGCGGATGAGGCGGCACGTCACCCGAAGGGCGCGCAGCGAGGTCCGCGAAGCGGGCCTTGACGTGCAGCCGGCCGCTGCCAGGCTCAGACGACTCCCGGCAACGAGCCAGGTGACGCTAGGCGACCTTGCTTGCGGGACCCAGCGCCGGGAGGGCCGCGAGGTCCGGCCGGTCCCTGAGCCTGTAGCCGACCCCGCGCGTGTTGACGACGAGGCCGCGGGCACCTGCCTCCCGCAGCCGGTTCCGGAGCCTGCTTGCATGACTGTCGAGGGTCCTGGTCTGAGTCAGGCCGGTGTGTCCCCAAACCGTTGCGAGCAGCTCCTCCTTCGAGAAGACCCGATCCGGCTGCGCCGCCAGCACGAGCAGCAGCGCGAACTCCTTGCGGGAGAGGCGCAGCTCGCCCCCCTTGACGGTCGCCCTCCGACCTGCCGGGTCGATCATCAGAGCTCCGAGGTTGATGACCTCCTCCTGGGTGGTGGCGACCGGCTGAGTAGTGACGATGCCGCAGTCGAGGTCGCCGGTACAGGCCAGGCGCCAGCTCATCTCCTGATCGCGGCGAACCCGCAGCTCCCAATTGCCCCGCTCGCTCAACCTCGCTTCGATCTCCCCGGCGGGCGTCTGCACCGAGACCCGCGTAAAGCGGCCGGGCACGAGCTGCCGAAGCGGGCTGTCGTGATCGAATGAAGCGTCCATCGTGGACCTCCTGGCTCGTTGACGGCTGTCGCTGAGCCGTCCGGCGGCGGACAGGCAGGCGCGACCGTCAACGCGGAGGACCACTGGCCGCAGCAGCTTTCGAGCGCCTGACTGCCGCTGCCAGGCTCGCGGCGACAGACGGCAATGAGGTGAGTCGTGGGGCGCCTCTACGGCTAGCCGCGAAGCGCCGGCGAGACAGTGACGGGCTCGGGACTCACCGGCCAAATCTGCACGAAGCCCTCTAGAGACTCCGGGGTGATCGGAGAGACCCTGCCTCCCAGATAGGCGTAGAGGCTGCCGAGCATGACTTGATACCCCGGGATTGGGACGGCGGTCGGGGAGCCTGGGCTGACGCTGCCATCGGGGTTCTGGACGTTGACCGTCAGGCGTAGGGTGCCGCTGATCGGGCGAATGCCGAACATCCGCAAGCCGGTCACCTCGGGAATCCCCGGAACTGAGAACGGCATCGGCGCTGCCGGGCCGGCATAGATCACGCAGCCCGGGCCAGCCTTCCGCGAAGCCTCAAAGCCCTCCCGCAGCGGCACCAAGTCGCCATCGCTTCCGTTGTCGGCGGCATCGAAGATCAGCGCGCACTTGTAGATCCAGGCGGCAAACACAGCTTGTTCGTCGGCATCGAGCGTCACGGTGTCGTCTCCGCGGATTAGCGGCTTGAGGACGTCGGCGGCGGCATTGTCGATGACCGAAAGCCACTCGTTGTTGCAGGTCCGGCAGATGACTTTTGCCGTCGAGATCGGCTCCTCGGTGCTGAGGCGCATTTGGTTGGGACCGACGAAACCACCGCTGAAACCGGGGTCCGGCTTTCGCTGCCGGTGGAACGCGCGCAGGACCCAGGCCGCGATCAGGTGCTCCTCCGTCATGTCGGAATCGCCGCAGAAGATGCACTCTTCTAGCTCGCGGGAACCGGTCATCAACATAGCCTCTCAAGGAAAACTCTGGGATCTTTGGCCATCGCTAGCTTGACCTCATGCTCTCCCCCGCCAAGACCTCTGACACCTGCTGGTGGTGCGAGGCCGCCCCGGCAGACTCGCGGGAGCACAAGCTGAAGCGCAGCGACCTGGTGCGTCAGTTCGGGTCTGGCCCTTACCCCGAACTAGTCTCGGTGCGCGACGGAAAGAGCCGAAACATGCAAGGGCCGAACAGCACCTTGGCCAAGTTCAAGGCGACGATGTGCGCGAAGTGCAATAACCAACGCAGCCAGCCGTTCGACCTCGCCTACGACCAGTTCACGCGCTACATCCATGAGCACGAGCGCCATGTTCTCGCCTCTCGGTCGGTTGACTTGCGAGCTGCCTACGGCAAGGACTGGGAACCTGGACGCGACGGGCTGCTCCGCTACATGGCGAAGCATGTGGGCTGCCGTCTTGCGGAGAACAACGTTGAAGTGCCGCCCTCGATTCGTCGCTATCTCGACGGCGGACCGGAGCCACGCGCCGACCTTGCTCTGGAGTTCGAGATCCGCGCGGACATTGCCGCGGCGACGAAAACGGCCCTCTCGGAGGGGAGCATGTGGTTGGGCGATGTGTACTTCAGCGAACTCGATACCGAGGGGCGAGCCCTGGTGATCGAGAGCCACTACGGCTATCGCTGGCTGCGAGTTGCCTGGGGGGTCGGCTCCGACTTGGAGGGGTACCCATGGCCATTCCGGGCCCCATTCCAGCCACTCCCTCACGGTCCGACCGAGCCTCGGTGCCAACCCAGCGAGTTGCGGCCATTTGGCTGAAACCGGAACCTACCGGGCGCCGGATCGTTGGCTGGCGCTGCCTGGCTTGATCGTGTAAGTGGAGTCGGCGATCTCTTCGACCGAATCTGGGGCTCCGCGTTCGTGATGGAGGCGCTCCCCTCGCCAGCGGCTCAGGTCGAAACGGCCGCACCTCAGGCCTGCTCGCCCTCCCAGTAGTCGACCTCGTCCTCGATCCTGAAGTAGTGCTTGCGCCCGTCGGACTCGGGCAGCCGCTCGGCCGCACTGAGCTTGTTCGAGTCGGGATAGATGACGATGTCGGGGGTCCCGTGGGTGCTGATCGCGAGCAGGCGGACCACCTCCTCGTCCTCATTCCAGACCTGGTGGGCGCCCTGCTCGCCGGTGGGAAAGCGGATCACGTCCCCCGTGGAAAGGGTCTGCGACCCCTCCGGAGTCCGCAGCGAAGGCGTGCCCGCGAGCACGATCAGCACCTCTTCCTCGGCCAGGTGGAAGTGGTACGGATAGGCCTTCTGCCCCGGCGGCAGATCCCAGAGGCTGATCCCGATCCGCTCGGTCCCCAGCTGGTGACCAATCCGCGCCCGGCGCGCCCGGAATCCCTCCCGCTCGCGCGGCTCGTCGAAGTTCGGCTTGTCGATGTTGGCCACAGCGATCGGCTCCGTGGTCGCGCAAACTATCGCGGCTGGGGGGCCTGAACGGATACCCCCTACCGGGGCGCCGGATCGTTGGCTGGCGCTGCTTGGCTTGATCTCACGAACTGACGGAATGCACGCGAGGACGGGCACCGTCGCCGACCAGACAGCATCGGACTTGGATCGGGGTGCCGTGGCGAGGGACCAGGGTGATGCCGCGCATGACTACGGGTTCGCGGCCGGGCCGCACTGGTTCGAGATCGACCCGCGAGACGACGGTGCGGATCACCTCGGCCATCTCGGCCTGGGCTAGCGCGGCGCCGATGCAGCGGCGGATGCCGCCGCCGAAGGGCAGCCAGGAGTAGGAGGTCGCCTCTTCCTCGATGAAGCGCTCTGGCCGGAACTCCTGCGGGCGAGGGTAGAGATCCTCGCGGAGCTGGACGACCACGATCGCCGGGTAGACGCGGATACCGGCGGGCAGATCCCAGCCGGCGATGGTGCGCGGTTTGGTCAGCGTGCGCTCGTTGGCGTCGATCACTGGCCGCAGCCGAAGCGACTCGGTGACAACGGCGTCCAGATAAGTGTCGTCCTCGCCGCCCAGCTCGTCGCGCAGCCGAGCGAGCACGCGCGGCTCGCGCATCAGCAGGTCGAAGGCAAAGGCGAGGCCGGTGGCCGTGGTCTCGTGGCCGGCGAGCAGCATCGTCATCAGCTCGTCGCGCAGCTCCACGTCAGTCATGGCCCCGCCGTCCCCATCGCGTGCGCGAAGCAGGAGCGAGAGGACGTCGGTGCGCTCCTCAAGGTCGCTTGCCCCACGGCGGCGGGCGATCTCCCCGTAGATCAGTGCGTCGGCCGCCTTCAGCCGTCGCTGGAACTGACCCCACGGACTGAAGCGACCGAGATTGCGACGCAGGGCGCTCGGCATCACGAAGATCATCTGCATGTCGATCAAGGCGACCAGCGCAGCACGGAGCCGCTCGATCCGCTCGCGCTCGGCAACGCCGAAGACGGCGCGGGCGATCACCTCGAAGGTCAGCGCCCGCATCCGCTCGCGCATGACGAAGCGCTCGCCCTGCCTCCAGCCATCGACCTCGGCCTCGGCGACCTCGCGGATCACCTCGCGGAAGTTCTGGATTGCCGACCCCTGGAAGGGCGGCAACAGCAGCTTGCGTTGGCGCAGGTGCTCGCGCCCGTCGAGGATCAGGACCGATTTGTCGCCGAGGACAGGAGCCAGGGGAGCGTTGGCCTCACCGGCATGGAGGTCGGACTGATCCCCGGTCAGCATCTCGCGGATCGCGTCGGGATCGGAGACGTAGACGCCCGTGCCGAAGACGGGGAGCTTGACGGTGTAGGCATCGCCGTAGCGCTCGCGCCAGCCGATCAACGACTCGAGCGGGCGCTGGACGAGGCGGGCCATATTGACCGCGGCCGGAGCACGCGGGCCGGGCGGCAGCGCTGGTGAGACCCCCCTGCTCATATGCGATTCCCCGGAGACAGAGGTTCGCCTGCTCGCTTCGCCAGGCGCCAATAGGCCAAGCCAACCAGGGCGAGGACGGGCGCGGCACACAGGGCGCCCAGAAGCGCACCGCTGGAGCTGAGTTCGTCGGCCGCCATGCTGGCGAGCGCCGAGGTGCCACCGAGGCCGACCACCGCCGCGATGAGCAGTAAGAGGAAGGAGCAGACCCCCAACGCCGAGGAAAGCAGGCTCTGGAAGCCGATCGACGCCAGCGCCGGTGCCCTCCCGGTTTCGAGGCGAGAGATACGCGCATCCAGCAGCCC
>Ga0105245_10000222_pt1 | contig 54078 bp, 33 predicted proteins | sample KBSM54metaG_FD_81523 | JGI IMG/M metagenome (GOLD analysis project Ga0105245, IMG submission 81523) | Miscanthus rhizosphere microbial communities from Kellogg Biological Station, Michigan, USA - KBS M5-4 metaG | ecosystem: Host-associated > Plants > Roots > Rhizosphere > Soil | place...
AATCGTTGTTGTCCACGATGTCGGACGTGGCCATCGTCGTGGCCGCGGAACCGATCAGCTTGCCCTTCAGATACAGTCGCACGGCGACCTTGCTCTCGAACACGAGCGCTACTTGCTGGTAGGTCTTGTCGAGCCGATCGTTGGTCAGGATCTCGGTGGGCTCGTTGCCCACGGTGTGAACCTGCACGCGCAAGCCGTTGCTGTTCGCGATGCCGCCGGTGGCCATCAGCAACACGCAGCTTTTGCATTGCCCGCGCATGTCTGCGCCATTGGTGCTGGTGCCGAAATCGAACACGCGATGATACGCCGAGCCACCGCGCCACGCAGCCCAAGCCATGATCGTGACGTCCGGCAAACTGGAAATCAGTCCGTCTGGCAAGTTGACGTAGTCGTCGGTGCCGTCCAAGTCCAGGTGCCCACTGCCATCGAGTTGGGCCGCGCTCGGCATGGGCGGTGGGTTCACGACCGGCCAGAAAGTGCTGAGGCCATCCGCCTTGTCGACGCTGACGCTATCGACGATCGCGGTGCCGGTCCCGTTGAAGGAGTAGCGATGCACGAGGCTCGCGGCGGGCGGCGCGGTACCAGGTTGGCAAGTGGCCGCCTCGGGGCCAGCTTCCGCGTCCGGGCCTGCTTCGGGGACTTCCGAGTCGGGACGAGCGTCGGGAAGCTCCATCATCGAGCCTGCGGCGCCGCTCATGCCCTCGTGCCCGTTCGTGCCGATGATCAGGTCAGTGGCAGAGCCGCATGCCCAGAGCGCCAAGCCTCCGCTGCCTGCAAAGAGCCCCCACAGGAGCGAAGTGGCCAATCTTGGGCGGGTTCGGGGCATCCTGCAGATCCGCTAACAGTGTGTCCAAACTGTAGCATCGGGTCACGCCTTACCGGACGCTGTGCCGCGCTTATTGGGCGCCGCCCCGCGGTTTTGGGGTCATCTACCGCGCGTTGCCGACCCAAGAGCCGGCCAATCGCGCTAGCTGGGGCGGTGAGCGGTTTCGCGCTTGCAGTGGTCACCCAGGGTGATGTAGACACCCTCGCTCTCGGCATCCCAAAGCGCCCTCGCGGTCGCCCGGGTCGGCCAACGCGGAGAATCCTCACCCCCGCGCCCTGATTCAGAAGAGTCGAACACCTCGCGAAGGTGGCGGAACTGGCAGACGCACTAGCTTGAGGTGCTAGCGGGGTAACTCCCATGGAGGTTCAAGTCCTCTCCTTCGCACCGCTGTTTTTGAGTTTGGGGGACGAGGCGGCAGGTTCTTTGGGGGTGAGTGGCAACGGTCCCTCGTTGCTTGACCCCGCGCCGCCAACGCCAACGCGCCGCACGGTGCATTGTCGAGGAGTGAGCCTCAGTGACGCTCTGTCAACCCGCGGCATGGCGTAGCGCGTCTGCCAGTGCGCCCATCGAGGGATAGCGATCTTCTCGCTTCTTGCGCAAGCACCGGAAGATGATCGATTCAATGTCCGGTAGCTCTTCTTTCAAGTGGGCACGGAGTGGCAGCGGGGGGCGAGTCAGCACCTTCGAGAACATCTCCAACGGTGACTCGCCGGGGAATGGCAGGCGACCCGTGATCAAGTGATACAGCGTTACGCCCATGGACCAGACGTCACTGCGCTCGTCCACGTCGCTGGCTGCGATCATTTGCTCTGGCGACATGTACGCGGGCGAGCCGAGCGGCCCTTCGACATTCGTCAGTGAAGGCGAGCTCGGCGAGGCTGGCTCTCCCGCAGCAATCCCGAAATCCAATACTTTCACGAGCGGCGCCGTGCCCTGATTTCGCGCTAGAAAAACGTTGGAGGGCTTGATGTCGCGATGAATGACGCCGAGCTCGTGCGCCTCGGCGACCCCGAGGCACGCATCTGCGCTCCACTCGAACGCGGTTCGAAATGGCACCGGCCCGCCGCGCGCGAGCACGTCGTCGAGATCCGTCCCTTCGAGAAACTCCAGCACCAGAAAGGGGAGATCCCCGGCGGCCACGTCCAAGTTGCCCACGTCCAGCAGCTTGCCGACGTGCGGAGTCTTGAGCCGCATCAACACGCGCGCCTCGCGTGCAAAACGCTCGAGCACCTGCTCGTTGCTGCGCCACTCGGCGAGCAGCACCTTGATGGCCACGCGCATACCAGAACTATCGTGCGCTTCGAAGACCGTACCCGCGCCACCGCGACCGAGCTCCCGTACGATCTGCCAGCGCTCGCCCACGAGCGAGCCTCGCCCCAGCGCAACCTCGGGCTTTCGGGCGCTCGCCTGCACGCGATCGAGGTCACGACGCAGCCGTAATTCGCGCGAGATTTGGCGCGCCAAGCGCCGCAATGCCTCCATCTGCCGATCGCTGATGCTGCGCGGCGTTCGATCGGCGACCGAAAGCGCGCCCACCGACGACCCGCCCTCATCGACGAGCAGCGGAACGCCAGCGTAAAAGCGAATCCGCGGATCTCCGGTCACCAGTGGATTGTCCGCAAAGCGCGGATCCTGCAGCGTGTCTTCGACGACCAGTGGATGATGCTTGGTGATGCAGTGCCCACAGAAGGACAAATCCCGAGCGGTGCCGGTTTGCTCCACGCCGACTCGCGCCTTGAACCACTGCCGGTCCGAGTCCACTAGCGTGATGAGCGCGATTTCGGTGCCACACAGGTCAGCGGCCAGCCTGGCGACGTCATCGAACGCCTCTTCGGCAGGCGTGTACATGATGCGGCAGGCCTTGAGCAGCGCGATCCGCGTCTCCTCGTCTGCCGGAATAGGCGCCTCCAACATGGCGTCCAATCTATGTCACGAATCGGCCCGCGACCAGCACCGAAGCCAGCCTCAGGCTTTGGAATCAGATCGCTTTAGTCCTCCTGGGCGCTTCACGAGCATCAACTCCCAAACGGCAAGAGCCAGAAACGACAACGGGATGATCGGCGGCTTGATGCCCAGTGGCAGCACACCGGCTGGTACGCTCGGCTGCAGATGTACGTAGATGGCGACACACATATTGACGACGAGCCCAAGGCACGTCGCTACGATGAGACTTTCTCGATGCCGACCGAGTTGCGCCTTCGCCACCACGGAGGCGATGAAGGCCGTCCCGATCGCGATCTCGCCCGCGATTCCCATTGAAAAAGAACCCGGAGGGAGGTGGCTGTTGCTGACCTGGACGTGAAACCAAGTGTGGAACGGTTCGAAGAACTTCAAAAAACCGAACATGAACATTGCCACGCCAAGCGCGAGCGCAACGACGTTGGCGACTCTCTCGTTTCCCGCGTTCATGTCGATACCTTTTCTTGAGTCATGCAGCTAGAACACGCTCGTGAATCGAGACACGCCGCCGTCGGCGACGAGCTCTTCCCCGACCACGAACGATGATTCGTCGGACGCGAGGAAGACGGCCACGTTCGCGATCTCTTCCGGCTGCGCGAGTCGCTTCAACGGTAGAGTTGTCTTTATCCGTTCCATCACGGCCTTGGCCTGCTCGGGAGAGAAGCGCTTGGCAATGATCCCGGTGTCCGTTCCGCCCGGCGAGATGGCGTTCACTCGCACGCCTCGTCCGATCAGCTCTGCAGCAAAGCTCTGGGTGAGTGACCGTACGGCCGCCTTGCTGGATGCGTAGGCGCTCACGTTCGCTCTGCCGAGCTGGTTTGCGACGGACGTGGTGAGGATCACCGAAGCGCCCTTGCTCAACAGTGGGAGGGCCTTTTGCACCGTGAAGAACGTTCCCCGGACGTTGGTCGCGAAGACCGCATCGAACTCCTCGCTCGTCATCTTCTCGATGGGCAGCGACGCCCCGGGGATCCCAGCGTTCGCGAACAGTACGTCGATGCGCTCGAACTCGTCCCGGACGCGCGCAAAAAGGGCGTCCAATTCACCCAGCTTCGAAACGTCAGCGCGCACGGCGACGGCGCCCCCGCCCAGTCGATCCTTGGCCTGGTCGACGTTTTTCGGCTCACGTCCGACGACGACGACGCGTGCCCCTTCTCTGAGGAACGCCTTGGCCGTCGCGAGACCGATCCCGCTCGTGCCCCCCGTGATTACCGCTACCTTGCCTTGCAATCGATTCATGGTGAAACCTCGACGTCAGGGCGTCTTGCTGGTTTAGAACTGTTTGGTACGATAATGGGACGAAGGGTCACGTGCAAGGAGTTTTGAACTAAATGATTCAAAATGACGCGAAGCCGCGTGGACGACCGCGCAGCTTCGACGAGAGGGAGGCGCTGGAAAAGGCGACCCAAGTCTTCTGGTCGAAAGGCTACGACGGAGTCACGATCGACGATCTCGTCGCCGGGATGGGCGTGGGACGGCCGAGTCTTTACGCCGTCTTCGGTGACAAGCGGGCGTTGTTCTTGCGCGTCCTCAAAACGTACGCAGAGGCGAAGGGCACGCTCGCGGCGAAGGCACTCCTCTCGCCGGAAGGGCTTCGCGACTCGCTCGCCGGCTTCCTGAGGTACGCCGTAGAAAGTGCGACCGAGAAGGGCTCCGCAGCGGGGTGTCTTCTCGTTTGCGTTGCGCCGCTGGTCAATGATGCCGAGGTCCGGCAATTCCTGCAGAGCGCAGCCGCTGCCACTGTGGCGCTAGTGGAACGTCGTTTCCGCGACGGGATCAGCGCGGGAGAAGTGCCACCAGACTTTCCCATCGCCGTGCGCGCGAGTCAGGTCGTCGACCTGGCTCGCGGCCTGACGATGCGCGCGCAGATGGGTACGCCGCGCAAGGCGCTCCTCAAAGACGCCGACGAAGCGGTCGACTTGGTGCTTCTGCCGCGGGCGAGGAGTCGCGAGCCCAGCGGCACTTCGGGCAAGGCCCGTCCGGTTCGCGGCCGATGAGGCCGGCGTCAGCAGTGCGGCTCAACAGGTTGGAGACGGCGCCCGTCATTTTTCACGAGGAACCGAGTCGGCCTCCGATAGCCCAGCATCGAACGTGAGCGAGCTCGACAGATCGCGGTAAGCCGCAATCTGCGCCTGAAGGCTCGCGATCTTCTTCTCCGTCGATTCGATCGAGTCCGCGCCGGCAATGAAGCGGAGCGGGGGGCTCTTCTGAGCGGCGATGGTCAGCAACGCGCGCGCGAGTTTCGCGGGATCGCCGCTCTGCTTGCCGTTGTGGGACTTCCAGAAGGTTTGCTGGGCTGCCCGCCGTTCGCTGTAATCGTCTATCGACGAGTCTGCGAAGTTCGTCGATTGCTCGGTGAGCAGTTCCGTGCGGAAAAATCCGGGGTTGACGATGGTCGTGGTGATGCCGAACGGCGCGACTTCCGGCGCCAGTGACTCCATGAAGCCTTCGAGGCCAAACTTCGACGCGGCGTAAGCAGACCCGAACTCGAAGCCTGCCAGCCCTGCAGAAGAGGAGATCGCGATCAGCTGACCTGAGCGCTGCTTGCGCATCCACGGCAGGATCGCGCGGGTCACGTTCATCGGGCCGACCAGGCTCGTCGCCAACTGCCGGCTGATTTGTTCCGGCGTCAGCTCCTCGAAGTAGCCCGCGTAGAAGTTGGCGGCATTGTTGACCAGGACGTCGATGCGGCCGAATCGGGAGATCGCCGCCTGAGCCGCGGCCTCGGCCTCGGCTCGGCTCGTGACGTCCAGCTTGACGACTTGCAGGTCCTTCGATGGTCCTAAGACCCTCGACAAGCGGTCGACGTCGCGTCCCGTGGCGACGACCGAGTGTCCCGCGGTGAGTGCGGCCTTCGCGATATCAACGCCCATGCCACGCCCGGCGCCCGTGACGAACCAAACCTTGCTCATCTTGTCCTTTCGGCCCGGGCAACTCGCGCCTGGGCTCGAGAAGAAGCTAAGGCGCGGGACATTCAGTGAATAGCCGCTATTATGTGCATTAACCTATATGTGGAGTTCATGAATGAAGGGCAGCGAATTCGGCGATTTGGCGGCTTTCGTCGCCGTAGCAGAAGAACGAAGCTTCACCCGCGCTGCCGCCAAGCTCGGGGCGTCGCAGTCCGCGCTCAGCTTCACCATTCGTCGTCTCGAGGCGCGGCTCGGGCTCAGGCTGTTGAATCGCACCACACGCAGTGTGGCGCCGACCGAAGGCGGCGAGCGCCTGCTGCGCACGTTACGTCCCGCGTTCGATCAGATCGACTCGGAGCTCGCCTCACTCGGTGAGCTCCGCGACAAGCCATCGGGCACGATCCGAATTACGGCCAACGATCACGCTGCGGACACGATCCTTTGGCCAGTGATCTCTCAGCTGCTGCCAGCATACCCAGAGATCAAAGTGGAGGTGAACGTCGACTACGGGCTGACCGACATCGTTACCGAACGCTATGACGCCGGTGTGCGATTTGGCGACCAGGTGTCGAAGGACATGGTCGCCGTGCGCATCGGACCGAATTTGCGCATGGCGGTAGTCGGCGCGCCTTCTTACTTCGTGGCACACCCCGAGCCGAAATCGCCCAGGGAACTCGTCAGCCATCGTTGCATCAACTTCCGCCAGCCTACCGCGGGTGGCCTTTATGCGTGGGAATTCGAGAAGCGCGGGCGTGAGCTCAGGGTGAGGGTGGAGGGGCAGCTCACCTTCAATCGCATGCTTCCGATGCTGAACGCAGCACGCGCCGGATTCGGCTTGGCCTACCTGATGGACGACCTCGTGCAGGCGGATGTGGCCGAAGGTCGACTCACGCGCGTGCTTGCCGATTGGTGTGCCCCGTTCTCGGGCTACCACCTCTACTACCCGAGCCGTCTGCAGCCATCTCCCGCGTTCGCGCTGATCGTCAACGCGCTGCGCTTCAAGGGGGATTCTTAAGAAGCGCGCGCGAGTCGCTCTCTGGCGGGAGCCAATCGGCGCCCGTTTCGCAGTCGATGTGTCGCATGCGGACGCCCGTGGCCGAGAGATCGATGCAGCCGAGCAGGATCGGCAGCGAGAAGCGACGCGGCCCGATGGACCCCGGGTTGAAGATGCCGATGCCGCGGTCGCGGCCAATGAAGGGCACGTGCGAGTGACCACAGACGACGAGCCCGACGCGTTCGTTCGCCGCGCGTCGCGCGACTTCGGCGCGCAATTTGGGGCCGTAGACCGCGATGTGCGTGAGCAGAATGCGCAGCCGCATGCTGTTTCCCGCGAATACCTCGAGCGTCATGGCATCGGGGATGGTGCGCGCGTGGACGTCGATGTTGCCGCGCACCGCGTACACCGGCGCAACCTCGGCCAAGCGCGGCAGTACCTCGAGCTCGCCGATGTCGCCCCCGTGCAAGATGGCGTCGGGTGCCAACTCACGGAGGCGCTGTTCGGTCGCAGGATGCGGCTTGGAGTGCGTGTCCGCCACCACTGCGAAACGATAGTGCCCGTCCGCATGCGCGTGCAGGGCGGTCTTGGTAACGAGCGGGGCGCGAGGCATCGCCGCGGATTCTGACACGGCGGCGCGCGATCATCGGCTCGAACACTCCATTCGAGGATGATTTGCGCCGCATCTGACCCGGAGCCAGCTTGGATGCTACCAGCGCAGCGTCTTGGAGACGGTCACTGCATCGCCGGTGAAGGGGGGGATGCGGGCGCGCGCCACGGCGTTCAAAACGCAGGAGCGGAGGCCAACCTGGGGGGCACCGCTCGCGAAATGTACGGCGCGCGCGACTCCTGATGGCGCGAACGTGACCACCACCTGCGTTGAAACGGGACCTTCGCCGCAGCCCGAGGCGGCGCGAGCCGCGCTGCTGAGTGCACGCACGAGAGCGGAGCGATCAGGCCCCGCGCTGCCGCTCGATCCGTGGCTCACGGGCGTGTGTGCGGCCGCACTAGTCGGTAACCCGTGAAGGTCGGTCACGGCGTGCTCGAGTGGCAGATCACTGACCGCGACGACCGGGATCCCGCTGTGAAGCGGTGTACCCGATGGGGCGGGAGCGGCCGCGGGCAGCGCGCTGGCTGCCGCGAGTGGCTTCGGCAACTCCGCGCTGCTCGGGCGGTGCCAGAGTGAGCTGCCGAGCAACGTGCAGCTCATCGTCAGCGCCATCACGGACGCGAGCTCGGCCAGACGTGCGTGACGTGTGGCTCGGGTGACGATGATCTCGGAACTGACCGGGCCAAAAGTCGTGCCTGTGGGAGCGGGCGCTTTTGGCGCCAACGGGGACGCAACGCGCAGCGGCAAGAGGGGCGTATCTTCCCAATCCGGAATCGAGTCCGTTCGCACGAGCGGCGGAGGGCGCTCCGTGACTTGGATCGGCGGTGGCGGTGGAGGGCTCTCCAGTAGCGCGCGGGGAGCGGTGCGTCGCGGCAGACCGAGCGTTGCGAGCGCTAGGCCCGTGCCGAGCTGTCGCGCGCTGAGCAACGCGGGGCGTAGCTCGGTTGCGGTCAGTAATGGACGCCACTCTTCGGTATTGCGCCGCCGGACTTCAGCGCCTTTCGCGAGCCCTTGCCGGTACACCGCGGCGATCTGTGCCGGCTCGAGCTCGAGTTGCACTTTCCAGCGACCGCCGTACGACGGTGCGACTCGCGGCGGGTGCGCAGGACTGCGTTGAGCGTGTCGCCCCGGAATTGCGGATACTCGCGGATTGCGTGGCCTCGATGCACTCGGCTCGCTGTGAATCACGGATTGCCTCCCTCGGTGACTGCCCGAGTCGCATACCATGGCTTTCCGCGCGCGGAAGCTTTCCTTTGAGTACGCTCGGAACGGATCCCCGCCGCTGTGGAATCGGAGTCGCACATCACTCGCGAGATGCAGTTCGACGCTGATGAGGCAGATTTGGCTGAGCGGCACGCGCGCCTCATTCGAGGCGTTGTGCAACGGGTTAGCCCAGCTAGCGAGAGCTGATCGAGACCAAATAGGCAGTGATGCGTCGTGCCTCGTCGTCCGATAGGCGCACGCCTTTCTTTTCGCGCATGTCTTGGACTTGGCTGCTCCACGAGTCGGGCGGCACCGATAGGGGATCGCGGAGGGCATGACAGGTGCCACAACGCGATTGGTACAGTTCACGACCGGCTTGGAGCTCATTCAACGTGCTACTGCTGCCCAGACGATCTCGAGTTCTCGTCACGTCTGCAGCATTCGGTTCCGGCAAACCGGGCGTGCAACTGGCCACCGCGCCAAGGATGACCAGGCCGCTGAACGCTCGAGCGGCCAGGGACGAGCCACGCGCGGATGCGTTACAGATCAAGACCGATGACGCTGCGAAACCAAACGGGTCCGTAGGCGTCTCCCGGGCTGGGTGTGCGGAGGGTGTTCAAGTGGAAGTAGAGCCCGGCTGTCCACCACAACCTGCCGAAGTTGAGGTGCGAGGTGGGCCCGAGGAAGTGATGGACACGAGCATTCTCGCGATCCTGCGGGGGCCCTCCCGGTGCGATGAGTTGCCCGCGTGCCCAATATTCGAGTCCGGGCTGGAAAGTGGGAGTGACTTCGAACGAGGCACCCGCGGTCGGATTGATGATGAACTCCGCTTCGCGGCCATGAGCTTTCGTGTCCAGCGGTCGAGCCCACGCTTCTTCGACCCACAAGTTTGCGAGTAGGCGAACCCTGCCGAGTCGTCGTTGCAAGTTGACCTTGCCTTCGAGCGCCAGCTCGTCGTGCATCGTTTCGAGTTCGAGGTAAAGTCCGATGTCGACGGGCAGCTCGCCGGGCTCTGCAAGCCGCGTGCGGACGCGCCATTTGAGGCCGTCGAACGAGAACGCGTTGTCTCCGCCCGGTAGCGGAGCGGCTTCGAACACTTGGTAGAGCCCGAGCTCGACGCGATCGGTGATGCCGTACTCGAACTCGGTCTGCAGGCGATATTCGGGCGCCCAGATGTTGCCTGGGGTGATGCCAGTCGGATCCAGAGCGACGCGCAATGGATTGACGTCCGTGTACATCTCCACTTCGAGACCGCCTTTGGGGAGCGTCTCGTTGGGGTAGCTAAAGGGCAGCGTGCGGGGAGTCGCGAAAGCCGGCGTTGCCAAAAATGCCGTAAATACGCCGGCGCAGACGACTCTGAAGATGAATTTCATTTTCAATAAGCGCTCTTTGCCCAAAGAGCGGGGCTGAGTCAAGGCCGAGCGCGCATTCTGCGCACTCGCGCACGCTTTGCGCCGCCGACGACGCGAACGACCCTCGTTCTCGAGGGCGATCGGGCGACGCGAACGGCGCGCTTCTTGCTGCTGTGACGCAGCGAGTTGCAACAGAAGTGAGCGAGAACGAATGTCGACCTGGAGTGAGTTACGCGCGACCGTCGGCTTGCCCCAGGGCAAAACGCCGTGGGGCATGCTGTGCACCGTCCTGGTCTTGCTCTCGGCAGGCTGGTTGCTGCAGGAGCGCGCCGCAACGCTGAGCTCGGGCAATCTCGATTACTCGGAGCTCTGCCGATTGATCGACGAGGGCAAAGTCGAGCTCGTGGTCATTCGCGGGCAGACAGTCGAAGGTGATCTCTTCCAGTCGCAGAAGATCGCGGGTCACCAAACCAGCAGCGTTCGCACGACGTTTCCCGCGAACGACTCGACTTTCTGGAGTTTGTTGCATGAAAAGAAGGTGCGGATCCGGGTCGTTGCGACGGGCCCGAGTTTGCTGACACGCTTGATCCTCGGCTTGCTGCCGCTCACGCTTTTCTTTTCGTTCGGGCTTTGGGTTGCGCGACGCCCGTTGCCACACGCGGACGCATGCGTGCCGCCCGCTCGCGCGCGGGAGCCAGTATGACTCACGGGTCGCCAGAGGTTCTCTCGGACGACGCTTCGAGCGTGGTCCCCGATGGCCTGAGCGCGGCGGAGGCGCGGCGGTTGCTGCGTGAGTTCGGGCCGAACGCTTTGCCTGAAACGAAGCCATCGCCGATCTGGCTGAATTTCTTGCGGCAATTTCAGAACCCGCTGATCTACGTGCTGCTGTTCGCGCTGGTCTTCGACATCGGCTCTTGGCTGCACGAGGGCGCGGTAGGCGGCCCCGTCGAGGCGTTGGCCATCGCGGCCGTCTTGCTGTTGAACGCCGGCCTCGGCACTTACCAAGAGAAGCGCTCCGAACAGGCCATCGCGCAGCTCCGTGCGATGGCGGCGCCGCTCACTTGGGTATTTCGCGATGGCAAGCTCACGCACGTTGCCAGCTTGGAGCTCGTGCCGGGAGACGTCATGCGCATCGAGGCCGGCGAGCGCATCCCCGCCGATGGGACGCTGATCGACACCCTCGGGATGATGGTGGATGAATCCTTACTGACGGGCGAGTCCGTCCCCGTCGACAAGGCCCGTGATCAGGAGGCGTTCAGCGGCACGTTGGTGGTGCGCGGGAAGGGCAACGTGCGCGTCACCCGCACGGGTGAAAAGAGCAGCATGGGCAAGCTTGCGAGCTTGCTCGGTGAAATCAAAGTCGAGAAGACCCCGCTCGAAAAACGGCTCGCGGTGCTCGGCACGCAGATCGCGCGCGCCGTCGGAGCCTTGGCGCTCGCGCTCGCCGTGGCAGGCCTTGCCGTCGAGGGTTTCGGGCGGTTCAAGGAGATCATTCTGTTCGCGGTGGCGCTGGCGGTCGCGGCGGTGCCAGAAGGGATGCCCGCGGTCGTCACTTTGACGCTTGCCCTGGGCGTGCAACGCATGGCGCGCCGAAACGCGGTCGTGCGTCGCCTCGCCGCAGTGGAAACGCTCGGCTCCGTGACCGTGATTGCGACCGATAAAACGGGCACGCTGACCGAAAATCGGATGGTGGTTCGCGCGCTGGAGAGCGACCACGTGGAGGACGCGCGGACCGCCATGGTGCTGGCGAACGATGCCGATACGGCCGGGGATGCGGGGGATCCGCTGGAGCTCGCGCTGCTCGAGCATGCGCGGGCAAGCGGCGTGGACGTGGCTGGTTTGCGTCGCGTGCAGCGTCGAGTCGGCAGCCGACCCTTCGACAGCGCTTGGAAATTCATGCGCGTCACCGTGGATAGCGACGGAAAGCAGCGGAGCTTCCTCAAGGGCGCGCCTGAAGTCATCTTGCAGCGTTCGGCGCTTTCGAGCGAGGAACGTGCCTCGTGGGAGAAGCGTGCGGAGGCTGCAGCGAACAGCGGCCATCGCGTCCTCGCGCTCGCCTCGTCCGAAGGCGAGGCGGAAGATGCGCTCCAGTTCCTGGGCTTGGCCCTGCTTTGGGACCCACCTCGCCCGGAGGTGGCCGATGCGATCGCGCGCGCGCATCGCGCCGGCATTCGCGTCCTGATGGTCACGGGAGATCATCCCGGTACGGCCAAAGCAGTAGCCCGCGACGTTGGCATCACTAGTGACTCGGCGCTGACCGGCGCCGATATCGAGCACTTATCGCAGGCTGCACTGCAGGACGCCGTTCGCACGACGAACGTGTTCGCCCGCGTCAGCCCCGAGCACAAGCTCCGGCTGGTGGAAGCGCTGCGAGCCGACGGAGAAATCGTGGCGATGACGGGCGACGGCGTGAACGACGCGCCGGCACTGAAGCGTGCGGACGTGGGCATCGCCATGGGGCAGCGAGGGAGTGACGTCGCGCGCGAGGTCGCAGACATCGTGCTGCTCGATGACAATTTTGCTTCGATCGTTGGTGCCGTCGAGGAAGGTCGGAGCATCTACGAAAATATCCAAAGCTTCATCCGCTTCACGTTCTCGACGAACGTTTCGCTCGTGCTCTTGATCGTCACGGGCGCCGTGGGCTCGTACGTGATGAAGCTGCGCGACCCTTCCGGGATGCTGCTGCTACCGCTGACGGCGGTGCAACTCTTGTGGATCAACTTTCTGGGAGATGGGCCACCCGCGCTGGCCCTCGCCCTCGATCGCAACCCAGGGGTGATGGCGCGACCGCCCCGACCGGCAAAGAGCGCCCTGTTGGATCCGGCGTCCGCTCGCTTCATCTTGATAGCAGGGCTCTTCAAGGGGCTGATTGGGATTTCGCTGCTGTTGCTGCTGCCCGCGCTCGGTTATTCGTTGATTGCGATTCAGACCGTCATCTTCCTCTATGAGTCGATCGCGAAGCTCGTGTCTGCCTATCCGTCGCGAACGCTTTTCCAGCGGCCGAGTCGAAACGCGATCCTTCATGGTGCGGTCGCGTTCGGCGTTGGTCTCCAGCTGCTGACCATCGTGTTGCCCGCGCTGCGCGAGCTTTTGAGGCTCGAGCGGCTCGATGCGCGCGGGCTTGCCGTGCTTGCCGCGGCGATTGCGGCGACCTGGTCGATCGCCAAGGCCGCTTCCTGGCTGCTTCGGCGAACGATGACGCCGAAATTCCACGGCGCAGCGGTTCGCGGCTCCGCCTGAGCGGCCTTGACCGACACGGGCGCCTGGCCTATCGTCACCGTACGATGAGTCAACGCATCGTCTTTCACCGATGAAAGCGAACCCCGCGAACGAATGCTGCCCCCCAGCCCTCGACGGCCCTGACCTTCGACCGGTCGAAGGCCCCGAAGCCGACGAAGAGTTGGCGGAGCTGGCGAAGGCGATTGGGCACCCGGCACGGGTCCAGATTCTGCGCCTACTCGTACGGAAAAATGGCTGTGTTTGCGGGGAAATTGTCGGGGAATTGCCGCTTGCGCAGTCGACCGTCTCGCAGCACCTGAAGGTGCTGAAAGAGTGCGGCCTGATTCGGGGCGAGGTGGATGGCCCGCGAGTTTGCTACTGCATCGAGCCGCGCGCAGTGCGCCGCCTGAAAGCGCTCATCGGTAGCCTCTAAACGTAATTTTACGCTAGAAAAAGTCCGCGCTGCGGCATGCCCCTTGTTTCGAGTTTGTCGGTAAGTGTGAAGTAGATGAATGACGTTTCAATCGCGCGCCGAATCGCGTCCGAAGCCATCGGCACGGCTTTCCTTTTAGCAACCGTCGTGGGTTCGGGAATCATGGCCGAGCGCTTGGCGGGCGGGAATGTGGCGATTGCACTGCTCGCCAACACCGTAGCAACGGGCGCTGGGTTGGTGGCGCTCATCCTCACCTTCGGCCCCGTCAGTGGCGCACACTTCAACCCCGCGGTGACCCTCGCGGACGCTGCGATGGGCGGGCTCGCGTGGCGCGACGTGCTGCCATACGTGGCCGCCCAAGTTTTGGGTGCGTTCGCGGGCGTTGCGACCGCGCACGTGATGTTCAGCGAGGCGATCTTTTCCGCGTCGCAACATGTGCGGAGCGGCCCGGCGCAGCTCGTGAGCGAATTCGTCGCGACCTTCGGGTTATTGTCGGTGATTTGGGGCGTTTCTCGGCGCCACGGTCACTACACTCCGTTCGCGGTCGGTGCGTACATCACCGCGGCGTATTGGTTCACTGCCTCCACTTCGTTCGCCAATCCAGCCGTCACGTTGGCACGCGCGGCAAGCGACACGTTTGCGGGTATCCGTCCGGTGGACGCTCCTGGCTTCATCGTGGCGCAGCTCGTTGGAGCAGCGGCGGCGACCGCGCTGTTCCGTTGGCTCGTGCCATCATTGCCGGAAACTGCAAGCCGCGTCGTGGATCGCGCGGGCGATTCGGAGCGCGCGCGCTCGCTCAGCGCATGAGAATTCGATTCCCCCTTTGGATACGACGAGAACCCATGAAAACCGTACTATTTGCCTGTATTCACAATGCCGGTCGCTCCCAGATGGCCGCGGCTTGGTTCAACGCGCTCGCTGATCAATCGAAGGCGCGAGCCATCTCCGCGGGGACCGAGCCGGGCACCCGCGTTCACCCCGAGGTGCTGACCGCGATGCGCGAGGTCGGCATCGAGCTCGAGGGAGTTCTGCCGCAGAAGCTGACCGATGAACTGGCCGCAACGGCGACAATCCTCATCACCATGGGCTGCGGCGAAGCCTGTCCGGTCGTTCCGGGCCTTCGTCGTATGGACTGGCCGCTCGAAGATCCGAAGGGCAAACCGGTGGAGCGCGTGCGGGAGATCCGGGACGACGTGAAAGCCCGAGTGGTGGCGTTGCTCGAAGCGGAACACTGGCGCTAGCCGACTGACGGCAGCAGCGAGGGTTACGACGTTCCCTTCGACGCGGCTTCGGTCACGAGCTTTGCGGCAGCCTCTTTCCTTTCGCTGTGGCGATCGGTCAAATAGTCCACGTGATCGCGCAGTAGTAACGTGAACTTGTAGAGCTCCTCCATCACGTCGACCACGCGATCTCGATAGGAAGACTCCTTCATTCGGCCATCCTCCTCGAACTGCTCGTAGGCCTTTGCCACCGACGATTGATTGGGGATGGTGAACATTCGCATCCAGCGACCGAGCAGTCGCAGCGAGTTGACCGCGTTGAAGGATTGAGAACCGCCGCTCACTTGCATCACCGCGAGCGTTCGGCCTTGCGTCGGCCGAACGGCGCCGATGTTCAACGGGATCCAATCGATCTGGTTCTTCATCACGCCCGTCACGGCGCCGTGGCGCTCGGGCGACGACCACACTTGTCCCTCCGACCACTCACACAAACTCCTGAGCTCGACTACTTTCGGATGATCGGGCGGCACGCTGTCGCACAGCGGGAGCTCGAACGGATCGTAGAAGCGCGTTTCGGCGCCCATCTCGCTGATGATCCGCGCCGCCTCCTCGGCGAGCAAGCGGCTATACGAGCGCTTTCGCAACGACCCATAGAGGAAAAGGATCCGAGGCGGGTGCGAGGCGGGGGCTGCGGGCGAATGGATCATGGTTTTTCGGCGTGCGGGGAGTACCAGCTACTCATCGCAAAAAGACGATTACCAGGGATCGCCGTCGCCGCACAGCCACAATGCCCGCCGAGCGCGTCGAGCGCGTCGAGTCAGAGGGTCCCCTCTTTTGCCAGCCGACATCGCTTGGGCGCCTCGGGACTTTCCACCTGCAGGGTGGAGTGTCCAATGCCGAATTGCTCGTGCAAGCAGTGACACGCATCCCCCAAGAAAGCCGGATGACACTGGCCTCGAGTCATGACGAGGTGCGCGGTCAGCGCGGTCTCCGTCGTGCTCATGGCCCAGACGTGGAAATCGTGCACTTCCTCCACGCCGGGTAGCTCGGACAGGTATCGCCGTGCGGCTTCCGCGTCGATGCCCTCGGGGACGGCCGCCAGGATCAAGTTCAGTGAATCCTTGAGCACGGACCACGTGCTGGCCAAGATGAAGGCGGAAAGCAGCACACTGACGACGGGATCGATCCAGGCCCAACCCGTGAACAGCATCACCGTTGCGGCGACGGCGACACCGAGCGCGAGTGCCGCGTCGGCAGCGAGGTGCAAAAACGCACTTCGGATGTTGAGATCGCCCTTGCGGCCGGACATGAACAGCAGCGCCGACACCCCGTTGATTGCCACCCCGACGAGCGCCACCACGATCACCGTCGCACCGTGGACGTGCCCCGGAGCGAGCAGCCTGCGCGCCGACTCCCACGCGATGCCGCCAGTCACGAACAGCAACACCACGGAGTTGGTGAGTGAAGCGAGGATCGTCGTGCCTCGGAAACCGTAGGTTCGTTGCGTGGTAGGGCTGCGTTTGGCGAGCAGGGTGGCACCCCAAGCGAGTGCCAGTCCGAGCACGTCGCCGAGGTTGTGCCCCGCGTCGGCGACGAGCGCCATCGAATGGGAGAGGATGCCGTAGACGACCTCGACCGCGACGAACGTGAGGTTCAAGCCAATCCCAATCGCGAAGGCGCCGGATGCTCCCGTTGGTTGGGGGTGCCCGTGCCCGTGTCCGTGTCCGTGGTGGTCTGCTGCGCTACTGTGATCGTGTTCCATTTTAGAGCCCTTCCGACTCGATGAGCGGTTCGACCGGCTCGGAGCGTGTGGCGGTCACCTTTGCGAAAAAAGCGTAAATCACCGGCAAGAGGAGCAGGGTGAGCAGGGTTGCGGAGATGATCCCGCCAATGACCACCGTGGCGAGCGGGCGCTGCACTTCACTACCGGGTGCGTGAGAGAGGGCCATCGGTAGAAACCCGAGGGAGGCAACGAGCGCCGTCATCAGTACAGGACGCAAGCGCAGCTCAGCAGCATGCGCAATCGCAGTGCTGGGTAAGACGCCGCGTTCTTCCAGCTGGCGAGCGAAAGAAACCAACACGAGCCCATTTAGGACCGCGACGCCGAACAGCGCGATAAACCCGACGCCGGCCGAAATCGAGAACGGGATGCCCCGTATCCACAGCGCAAAAACGCCGCCGATCACGGCGAATGGCACGTTCAGGAAGATCAACAGGGCGACGCGCGTCGAGCGGAAGGCGAGCCAAAGCAAGAACAGGATCAAAAATAGCGCCGCCGGCACGACGAGCATCAGGCGCGCACGCGCCTGCTCGTAATGCTGGAACTCGCCGCCCCACTCGGCGCGGTACGCTACCGGGAGGTTGACGCGCCTGCTTACGGCCGCGCGCGCATCGGCAACGACCGACACGAGATCGCGGCCTCGCACGTTGAATTCGACTGTCAAACGACGCGATTGCCCCTCGCGGTTCACTTCTGCTGGGCCCGTCGTGAACTGAAGTTCGGCAACATCGCCGAGCGGCACGACTTGGCCGCTGACCGAGCGCAGTGGCAACGCCAAGAGCGGGCCAAGCTCGCCCTTGAAGTCGTGTGCGGTTTTCACCACGATACCGAAGCGGCGCTCGCCTTCGAGGACGTCCCCGGCGCGGTGACCGACGGCCATGGTTTCCGTCACTTGGTTCACGTCGTCGACGGTGAGCCCGTAGCGGGCGAGTTTGGCGCGATCGGGGGTGATTCGCAGGTAGCGTAAACCCGCCACTTGTTCGACGCGCACATCGACCGCTCCGGCCACCGAGCGCACTGCTGCTGCTGTTTCGTTGCCCAACCGCGTGAGCACGTCCAAATCGGTTCCGTACAGCAAAACCGCGACGTCAGAGCGCACACCGGCGATCAGCTCGTTCGTGCGCATCTGAATCGGTTGCGACACGGCGCCCGCTACCTCGGGCACCGACTTCTGCAACTCGCGAGAAATTTGCTCGCCGAGGCCCGCCTTGGTGAGCCCGGGACGCCAGGTCGCTCGGTCTTTCAGCGCAATGTAGACGTCGGTCTGTTCCATGCCCATCGGATCGGTCGCAAGTTCGGGCGCGCCCGTCTTGCTGACGACGTGGCTCACTTCGGGGACACGCAGAATGGCTTGCTGCATGCGCGCGTCCATCGCTACGGATTCGGTGAGGGCCACTCCCGGGAGTCGGCGAGCCTCGACCAAGACATCCCCCTCGTCGAGCTGCGGAATGAATTCAGCGCCGAGGCGAGTGAAGAGGGCGATGGCCGCGGCGAGTGCCAACACGCTGATGATGAGCGTCGACATCCGCCGGCGCAGCGCGTTTTTCAGCAATCCTAGGTAACTTCGGTGGGCGGCTCTGAGTAGCCAAGTCTCCGCGTGCGCTGGGCCGGGTCGCACGACGAAGCTGGTCAGCACGGGCACGAGCGTGAGCGACAGGATGAACGCGCCGAGCAACGCCAGGAGCACGGTCGTTGCCATCGGGCGAAACAATTTTCCTTCGATCCCCGTGAGCGCGAGGATCGGCAAATACACGATGGCGACGATTGCCTCGCCGAAGACGCTGGCGGAGCGCACCTCGAGCGTGGCATCTCGCACCACGGCGATGCGTTGCTCGGGTGCCAACGGGCTCGCGCTTTCGGACTGTGCGCTCGCCAGGCGGCGCACGGCGTTTTCGACGATAATCACCGCGCCATCGACCAAAAGCCCAAAATCAATCGCCCCGAGGCTCATCAAATTGCCGGACAAGCCGGTCGCGTTCATGACGATGACCGCAAAAAGAAGCGACAAGGGAATGGTCGTCGCGACGACCAAGCCCGCGCGCACGTCGCCGAGGAGGAGCAGCAGGACCAAGACGACGAGCGCTGCCCCCTCGAGCAGGTTTTTGCCCACGGTTGCGATGGTGTTGTTCACGAGCACCGAGCGGTCGTAAAAGGCTTCGATCGTCGTGCCGGGCGGGAGCGATGATTGCATTTCGGCGAGCTTCGCTTTCACGGCGCTCGTGACCGTGCGCGAATTTTCACCCATCAGCATGAGCGTGACTCCGACCACGACCTCGCCCTTGGCGTCGCGAGAAGCTGCGCCGCGTCGCAATCGAGGGCCGAACCGAACGTCGCCCACGGTCGCCAGCGTCACGGGCACACTTTGTGGAGTCGCGCCGATGACCACGCGCTCCAGATCGTCTCGGCTTTTCACGAGGCCAGCGGTTCCAATCACGAAATGCTCGCGATTGTGTTCGATGTATCCGCCGCCTGCGTTCGCGTTCGACTTTTCTAGTGCCTGAACCACTTGTGCGATCGAAACGCCAGAGGCTTGTAAGCGCTTCGGATCCAATATGACTTGGTATTGGCGGTCCTCCCCGCCGAAACTGTTGACCTCGACGACGCCGGGGACGGCTCGAAGTAGCGGGCGAACTTGCCAATCGAGCAACTCCTCGAGCTGCATCGTGTCCAGGTGGTCGTTGCGGATCGAAAACTGGAAGATCTCGCCCAGGCCGCTGGAAATCGGCCCCATTTCTGGCTTTCCATACTGGCTGGGCACGCTATCGCTCGCTTCGCGCATGCGTTCACTGACGAGCTGCCGAGCGAAATAGATGTCCGTGCCGTCTTGGAAAACGACGGTCACGACCGAGATGCCGTACTTCGAAATCGAACGCACCTCCGTCGTCTTGGGGATCCCGGCCATCGAACGCTCGACCGGTACCGTCACGTATTGTTCTATCTCGACCGGTGACAGTGCCGGGGCGGAGGTAATGATCTGCACCTGAACGGTCGTGATATCTGGGACCGCGTCGACCGGCAGATTCAACGCCGCGTGGATGCCGATCGCCAGAAACAGCGCTGTGAGCAGCATGACCACCGCACGATTGCGCAGTGACCACGCGACGATCGCAGACAGGAGCGCCATGTCACTCCTCCCCGAGCGAGCTCTTCAACACGGCGCTTTTCAGCGTGAAAACGCCGTCGGTGACGACCACCTCGCCGTCGCGGAGCCCACTCAGGACCTCGGTCTGACCCGCTGCGGTGTTTCCGAGCACCACTGGGTGAACGTCGAAGTCTCCATCTGCTTGCCGCACGAAAACGGTTGGGCTGCCAGCGAGATCCGTTACCGCGCTGTCGGGGACGAGCAGGGCCGGTGCCTGATTCCCCAGCTCGCTAGTCGCAATCTGCGCGTTGCCGAACAGGCCGACGCGCAGCAGCGAATCGCGATTGTCCAAACGGATCCGCGCCGTCAGCGTGCGGGCGATGGGATCGACCTGCTGCCCCAGGTATTCGATGCTACCCCCGAAGTGCTCGCGGCCATACGCATTCAGTACGACGTCCGCTCGTGCGCCGAGGCGAATTCGCCCGAGGTCTTTCTCGAACACTCGCCCGAGGAACCAGACCTGCGATAGGTCCGCGATGCTCCCCAGCACTTGCGCCGTCGAGACCGGTTGGCCGACGACGGCATCACGCGCCATCACCACACCCGAAACCGGCGAACGCAAGACCAACTCGGGGGAACTACCGAGAGCGTCGGCCCCCGTTGCCTTGAGCTGTTCGCCAGAAGCCTTGGCCTCGGCTTCGAGCGCGTCAGCCGTGGCGTTGGCGTCAATCGACGATTGCTCCGAGGCCAAGCGCTGAGCGAGCAAATCCTTGAGGCGCTCGGCGTTGGAGCGCGCCGCCTTGGCTTTCGCGAGCGCGGCAGCGTATGCCGATCGCAAATTGCCGAGCTCGGGGACGCGAATCGTGGCCAAAATGTCGCCTTTTTTGACGAGCTTGCCCTCTTGGAACTCGACGCGCTCGATTCGACCCGCGGCCGGCGAAGAGATGCGGGCGGCGCGATCGGGGTCTGCGGCGAACTCTCCGGCGAGCGCGACCGTCTCGGCGAGCGTGCCGCGCGCCACGGGGATCGTCTGCACGTGTGCATCGCGCACCACCTCCGGAGTCAACCGAATGCGTCTAGGCAAAGCGGGATGCTCGGCTTCGTCGGCGTGCGCCGACTCGGCCGGCTTTGCGCCCGCTTCGGCTGAGTGCTCGGAAGCGGTCTTGGAGCACGCGCTCGAGCCGGCCAGGCACGCCAGACCCACGATCCAAATTCTCATTCGCCACTCCCAGCAATCGGCAAGCCGGCCGCGACAATCAAGTCAACTGACGAGAGGCAAAGCTCGAGCCTAGCCTGCACCGCGCCCAATAAAAGTTCGACGAGTGCTTGCTGCGCAATGGTCGCGTCTCGGATCGACAATCGCCCGGCTTCGATCTCGGTCGCGATGCTCGCGAGCCCCTGGTCGGCGCGGGCGAGCCGTTCGGGTGTAAAGGCGGCGGCTTGCGCTTGGGCTCCCTCATAGGCTTGAAGGGCGGTCAGCCATTGGAGCCGAATCGCGCGGCGAACCCGCTCCAGCTCGGTTCCTGCGCGCCGCGCGAGCGCCTCGTTTTCTGCAATTTCACCAGCGTAAGTGCGACCGACAGGAGACGGCAAAGGGATCGGCACGGCAAGGCCGGCTCCGATCACGCGCTCGTTGAAGCCGTCGTTCTCGACGAATGCCGAAACGGTGACGTTCGGGATGCGAGCACGCCGATAAGCGGTCGCTTGAAGTTCGAAAGCGCGGCGCTCGAATTCTGCGGTCCGCACTTCGGGACGTACCGCGACATCCGAAGGCCCGCGGTCTGACGACACCCGTTCAGCACTGGCGAGCGGAACCAACTCACCCTCGAGGTTGAGTGGTGCGCTGCTCGAGTCGGAGCGGACGAGGCTTGCCAGCGTCAAGGACGCGGTGCGGGCTCGCACCGTCGCCCGGGTGCGGGCCTGGGTGACACGAAGCGCTGCGATGTCGGCTAAATCCGATTCGACCCCCGAGGCCAAGCCCCGAGCCGCCGCAGCCTGAGTCGCCACGCTGACGCGCTCCAAGGTTTTCTCGAGTCGAGTGGTCAGTGCGAGCTCATCGCGCGCCGCGAGTGCTTCGAAATAGGCGCGCCAGGCTCGAGCGACGACCTCGCGGTCGATGGCGGCGACGTTGCTGCGACGCGCGGCGAGCTGGGCGTCGATGGCGGCGCTGCGCGTGCCTCGTTGGCCGCCGATTTCGATTTCTTGGGCGAGGGACGCCGTCCAATTCGTGGCCTGAGCCCCATTCGCCGTGCGCCGACTCGCAGCAAGCGAAAGGATCGGGTTGGCAGGGAGCACCGGACTCACGGCTGCGCGTCGGCCCTGAAGCGCTTCGACAGACTGCCGTTCAGCGCGGCTCGCGAGGCTCGCCGAGAGCGCGCAAGGCGCCACGCTCTGGCGATTGACGGTCGAGCAATTCGGATCGTCCGCGGCAGCGGTTGGACGACAAAAGGCGGTGAAGCCGACCGCCAAACAGGCGGCCCATCCCTGATGAATCATGAACGGCACTCCTCGGCACTCGGCGCAGACACGCCAGGCCTCAATCCGTTTGTCCGCGCCGAACGCGGAAAAACCAGCTACTCGTCTATCGACTACGCAAGGAGCAGCGGCGATTTCGGCGGTCGGAACACGAACAGCGGTTGCCCACGGCTGGGAGAGGACGCCTCAGCGGGGGCGAGCGTCGCGGCTCCGTCAGACGTCGGCAGCGCGACGAGTTCGCCCGCGCGCTCTTGAAGCACCGCTGGAGCAACGTGTGAGCAATGACACTTCGGACAACCCGGCGGGCATTCCCGACCGCTGTGGTCGTTTTCGCAGCCGTCCGAACACGGTTGGGTCTCCGCTGCCAGTGCGTCCCAAGTATCGACGGCAGCGTGCGCAATTCCAGACAGCTGAAGCAGCAACACGGCCGCGAGGATTCGTAAGGTCCGGTACCAAAACGGCCACAGCTGGCGGCGGACGCGAGCAGCGGCGCGGAGCCGTTGGGGCTCCGTCGGCTCGTTGCGCGTTCTGCCGTGATTCACGTCGGTATCGTGAGCCCGGTCGCTGCGGTCCGTCAATGGGCCGGTCGTCGATTCTTTGCGTCCTTTCCTGGGCATCGCTGTCTTCATCGATAGGAGGCCACGATGCTCGATTCATCCGCAGAAGACGTTCGAAATACGGTCCGAGAACATTATGGGAAGGTTGCCGAGGGTAACGGCGCCGCGGGTTGTGCGCCCGGGTGCTGTGGTGCCGTCACTCCCGGGGCGAGTGCGGCCTTGGGCTACTCACCGGACGAGCTCGCGGGTGCACCCGCAGGAGCCAACCTCGGGCTCGGTTGCGGCAATCCGCAGGCGATCGCAGGCCTGCGCCCGGGAGAAACCGTGCTCGATTTGGGCAGCGGCGGCGGATTCGACTGCTTTTTGGCGGCTCGCCAAGTGGGCCCCACGGGTCGGGTGATCGGCGTCGATATGACACCGCAAATGATCGGGAAGGCGCGCGAGAATGCGCGCGCAGCCGGCACGAGCAACGTCGAGTTCCGCCTCGGGGAAATCGAGCATTTGCCGCTCGAAGATGGCTCCGTCGACGTCATACTCTCCAATTGCGTGATCAACCTCTCGCCGAGTAAGCCCGATGTCGTTCGCGAGGCATTCCGGGTGCTCCGCCCAGGCGGGCGCTTAGCCATCTCGGACGTGGTCGCGACCGCGCCGCTCCCTGAGCGGTTTCGCGAGGCGGACTCGGCGCTCACGGGCTGTGTCAGTGGAGCCGCCAGCGTCGCGGAGCTGCAACGAATGCTGACGGAAGCGGGTTTTGCAGAGGTGGCAGTGCGTCCTCGCGCGGAGAGCCGCGCATTCATCAAGGATTGGCTGCCCGGTACGGGCGTCGAAGCGTACCTCGCCTCGGCGACGATCGAAGCCACGAAACCCGCGCCGACGCGCTCGTGCTGTGGGCCCGCGTGCTGTACCCCGGGAGCTAGCCAGTAGTGATCAGCAACGACACGCGCTGCGCGCACCGAGAGCTCGAGGAACGCCTTCGACCGTTCGTGGCGCGGCGCGTGCCTCGAGCCGACGTCGAAGACGTCTTGCAAGACGTCTTTCTGCGTGCGCAGCGCGCGCTCGCTGAGCTTCGCGATGAAGAGCGTTTCGGGGCTTGGATGTACCGCGTCGCTCGCAGCGCGATCGCGGAAAGCCATCGACAGCGCTCGCGGCATCCCATCGTCGACGCGGACGAGGTCGAGTTCAGCGCGGCGCCCGAAGGCAGCGGACCGAGCCCGCTCGAAACCGAAATCGCGGCCTATCTCGTGCCGCTGATCAGCCGCTTGCCGTCGCCGTATCGGGAGGCGCTGACGCTCACCGAGCTCGAGGGCTTCACGCAGCAAGCGGCTGCTGACGCGCTCGGAATTTCGCTGTCGGGCGCGAAGTCGCGCGTTCAGCGCGGGCGCGAAAAGCTTCGGGCCTTGCTCGACGATTGTTGCAGCATCGCCGTGGACGCACGAGGGCGCGTCATCGACTGCGAGCCGCGGCACGCTTCGGGCTGTCGCTGCAAGAACGAGTGACTGCGTCGAGCCGCGCGCGTTCTGTCGTTCCGCGCGCGGCGCCTCTCAAGCCTCTAGCCGACGCTCTTTGGCTTCTAGTTCAGGGTGGCTGCCGAAGCGTTCCGTGAACTTGGGCTTCGCGTCGTTGTACGATTCGAGTAGGCCGAGCCAGTTCATGAATCGGACGAGCTGGAACGTGGTATCGAATTGGCTCGGCAAAAAGGCCAAATTCGCCGAGCTCGGGTAGAGGTGGTGGTTGTCGTGCCATTCGGACGCGAGGTAGCCGTAGAAGCGTTGATTGGTGGCTGAGCTCCGCTCGTCGAACTCCCAGCCGGGCACCTTCTCTTTGCCGCGGTGGCCGCGCCAGCCGAAATCCCGCAGCAAGAACCAGAGCGTGTAAGTGGACGCGTACCAAGTGACGAGATACGGCAGCCCACCGAACGCATAGGCGAGGCCGCCCCAAAACAGCTGGGCGACCAGCGTGCGCAGAAAATAGTGCGGCAAATACTCGACCGTGCCGGTCTTGAGAAACTGCGCGTACGTATTCATCTTGAAGCCGATGTGAGCCACGCTTTTCTGGAGCTGCTGATACCGCTCGGCCGAGATGTTCACGTTCAGCTTCTGGATCGAATCAATCGCCACGTAGCTGCCGAGCCAACCGATGTGCGGACCATACGGATCGCCCACGGCCTCTTGAAACGCGTGGTGTTGGCGATGCGCGATCGCGTAGTGCTCCTCGGGTGTGTAGAGCGGGTTGAACCACAGGAACAGCCAGCTGTACGCGCGGCGCTTGAACTTGAACACCCGGTGCGCGCAATAGCGGTGGTACCAAAGCGTGTGCGGCCCGTTGCACAGGAAGAGCACGCTGCCGAGCCAAAATACGCCGGTTTTCCAACTGAAATAGCGCGTGAGAAACAACGCCAGGCAGCCGAACGTCGCCCAATGAGCCACGAACAAAAGGGCATTCAGCGCGCGGCGCGGCTTGCGCACGAAGTCGATGATGTCGATCCATTCGATCAGGACTTCGCGCACGCTGGGGTGGTACGGCGTGAGGCCGTCCCTCGTGTATTTGTAGGTGGGCTCGAGCAAGAATGAATGCTTGGGGCTGAATGGTTCGGTCATTGCGCTCCTCCATCGACGGCTTGGAAGATGCCTTCCGGGGGTTCGGTCGGGGCCGGGTTGGCCTCGGCACTGAGGTCTCGTTGCCCGTAGCGGGCGAACAATGCCGCTCGCCGACTCGGGTCGATGTTGATGCGATTGAGATCACCGGCCACGTGCGTCAACTTCATGAGCCGCGGATCCATGATCCGAAACCAGAGCCAAGGCACACAGGCGATGGAGAACATGCCCAGGTATCCGCTCGGCAAGCGCGGCAAATCCTCGAAGTTGCGCAGCGATTGATAACGTCGCGAGGGGTACGCGTGGTGGTCGGAGTGGCGCTCGAGATGAAACAACAACAGATTCGTGCAGACTCGATTGCAGTTCCAGGAATGGTGCGGTTTGCAGCGCTCGAGCCGGCCAGAAGGCTCGCGGAGGCGGAGCAACCCATAGTGTTCGAGGTAGTTGGCGCTCGTGAGCAGCCACCAAGCCTGCGCATTGTGTAACAGCAAAAACGGCACCATGACCGGGCCGAAAGCGGCGATCAGGCCGCCCTGCAACAACGCCGAGATCGCGTAGGACTGAATGATCTCGTTTTGCCAAATGGGGAGTTTCTTGCGTCGCACGCGCTCGCGCTCGGAGAGCCAGCTACGCCGCATCGCTCCGGGGATCTCGCGCAGTGCGAAGCGATAAATCGATTCACCCATGCGCGCGCTCACGGGATCTTCGGGCGTGGCGACGTCGCGATGATGGCAGCGATTGTGATCCACCCAGAAATGGCCGTAGGCCGGGATGGCGAGGATGATCTTCGAAAGCCACTTTTCTAACGACGAGGTCTTGTGGCCGAGCTCGTGGCCGGTCGTGATGCACAGGCCCCCCGTCACGCCTGCGCCCAAACCGAGCGCGAGCACGCCCCACGTCAGGTGGTGCGTTCCCACCCAATAGGCCGTGCCGAGCAATTCGAGGTAGGCGAGCGGCACTACCGCGTACGTCAACACGCGGTAGTAACTATCCTCTTCCAGGCTGCTCACGACCTGATCGGGCGGATTGTCGGTGTCTTCGCCCAGGAAGAGATCGATCACGGGCGCGACCACGTACGTGAACGCGAGCGGGAGAAATAGCGTGATTTCCAGGCCCGTCCAGGCGTGGAGAGCAATGCCCGCGAAGGGAGCGAGCGCGTACAGCAGCGCCATCGCCCAAAACGGTCGCTTGCGATCGACGTAGGTGGCCGTCTGCCCGCCCGCAGTTTCGTAGCTCAATACTTTCATCGCCTGTCCTCCCGTTGCTTGTTCCCGCCGACGCCCTGTCCGCCGTCAATTGACCTGCCGCTCGCGCGCTTGCCAGTAAGGGGCACGCAGCTCGGCGCGCCGCACTTTGCCCATCGAGTTGCGCGGCAACGTGCTCACGAAGTCGATGGAGCGTGGTAGCTTGTACTCGGCGATGTCGCGCCGCGCGTGGTCGATGAGCTCTGCGGCCCGCGGTGAGGTGCCAGGCTGTACCACGACGAACGCCTTGACGACTTCACCCCAGTGCTCGTGTGGCACGCCGATGACCGCGGCTTCAGCCACTGCCGGGTGCTTGAGCAGCGCCTCCTCGACTTCCGCCGGATAGATGTTTTCGCCCGCACAAATCACCATGTCCTTGATGCGGTCGGTGATGAAAACATAGCCGTTTTCGTCGATGTAACCGCCGTCTCCGGAATGGATCCAACCCTCGCGGAGTGTCTCGGCGGTTTCGCGCGGCAGACGCCAATAGCCCACCATGTTGGACTCGGACTTGATGCAGATCTCGCCCACCGTCCCCGGAGGAACGGCGCGCCCTTCGCGATCGACGCATTTGACTTCCACACCGGCGAAGGGTTTGCCCGCGGCACGCAGCAGGCCTTGATCGGTGGAGCGGTGATCTTCGGGGCGCAACAGCAGCACGGCGTTGCCGGTCTCCGTCATGCCGTAAAATTGTCCGAAGTCACACCCCATTCGCCGCTGGGCTCGGTAGAGCAAGGTGGAGGCAATCGGCGAACCTCCGTAAAAGCATTGGCGCACCGAGCTGAAGTCCGTCTGCTTGGCGAGCGGATCGGCGAGCACCATCTGCAGCATCGCGGGCACGAAGCCGAGACGCGTGACGCGGTGCTTTCCGATGGCTTGCAGGACCTCCGTCGGATTGAACGCGGGAATGACCACGAGCTCGCAGCCTGCCGCAAAACAGCTGGTGACCCACCAGGCGCTCCCGACGTGAAAGAACGGCAAGTTGAGCAGGCCGATATCGCCCGGCTGCCACAAAAACCAGGTCTCTCCGGCGTCACGCATGGCGTCGTGCACCGCAAAAAAGCTGCGGTGCGGGAGCTGCACCCCCTTCGGACGACCCGTGGTGCCGCTGGTATAGAGCTGAGCGACGACGTCGTCACGCGTGGCGGGACGCACGCCGAGTGGGGTGGGCGCGGACTCACGCCACGCGCGATACGCTGGCCAACGAGCGTGCTCGCCATCGAGCGCGATGATCGTAGGCCGACGCTGGAGGCGCGCTTCGAAGGCTTCGACGAGTGGATAAAATTGTTTCTCGACGAACAGGATCTGAACTTCGGCGTCGTTCACGATGTACTCGAGCTCCGCGGCGGCGAGCTTGAGGTTGAGCGGCGTCATCACTGCAGCGGCATAGGCTGCGGCGAACAAGAGCTCGAAACTCTCGAAGCGATCGGTGCTGAGTAACCCGATTCGAGCGCCGCGCGTCACGTCAGTGGCGATGCGTTCGCCGGCTTGCTCGGCGCGTCGCCGGAACTCCGAGTACGAACGTTGTTCGTCGCGGATGGTGAGCGCAATGGGGCTCTCCGTTCCGCTCGGCATGCTCTGTAGAATATCGCCCAAGGTCGAGAGCTTCGTAGACATCAGTGTTCCCCGCTAGTTGACACGCTGACCCCGTGCCCGTGTATGGTAAGAAGGTTAGTGCAAGATGGGGTCTGCGTGCAGCGCTTGTTTTGCGTGACGTGCGTGTGTTGCCGGGATTCATGCGGTTTGGCGGGTGAATTCGATGTCATGGGGAGTTCGAGATCGAGTGAATGAGGTGTCATATAGAGTTCGTGGGTTTTCATGAACTGGATGTCACGCGTTATTCGATATTGAATGGGTCGTGTGCGGGGCGCGCTCGAGTCGCGCGGGTCGAATCAAGCGCGGGTTTTCGCGTGAGGGCAGGTAAGTGATGTTCAACTCTTCCGTCGATGTCACAGGCTGGAATGGGGCAACCGGTCATGCGGGGCGCTTTCTCGTATTGGCCGACGAGGGAGAGCTGTGGAGGGAGTGTCAGCTTCTGCTGGAGGAGAACGGAGCGGAGTGTTCGGTTGCGCGGCGCGCACGCACAACGCCGATTCCGGATGCCATCGAGGTGGCAATCGACGATCCGCTCTGGCTCTCCCAGCTATTGCTGAGTCTCGATACTAGCGCGCGGCCACTTACGGCGGTGTTGTGCTTGGCGCCGCAATTCGCCAGCGCGGACCCGCCCCACGGGTACCCAGTGGCGTCGCTCGGGGAGGCGGCACGCACGGCGGGCTTCACGTTGCTCTGCGTGGTGCCTCGTGCGGCGTTGCCCGATGCAGCCAAGCACACTGCCGCCGGCGCCGTGCTGCCCATCGACGGGAAGGACGCCCGCATCGACGCGCCTCTCATCCTGCAGTCGCTGCAGCAGCTGCTCGCAGCTCGCTCGGGGCCGAGCCTCGCTGAAAAGCTCGCGGAGCTCGAGCCGAGCCGGCGTTTTCGGGCCTGTTGCGATGCGGTAGCCGTGCCCGTCTCGCGGATCTTGGGCGTCGAACTTTCGTCACTTCGCCCCGAGACCCCCTTCGCGAGTCTCGGCATCGAATCGTTGAAGGCGCTCGAGTTGCGTGTTGCGCTCCAGCATCTGACGGGACTCGAGCTCCCTGCCACTGAGCTCTACAACCATCCCACCATTGCGTCGGTAGCGAGCTACGTGCTGGCGCGCTTCGATGGCTCGGCTGACGCCTTCGAGCTCGGGCACGACCAAGCGGCGGAGCCGATTGCCATCATCGGCATGGCTTGTCGGTTGCCGGGCCACGTGAATTCACCCGAAGCCTATTGGCAGCTGCTCTGCACCGGAACCGAGGCGGTTTCCGAGGTGCCACCGAGCCGCTTCGATATCGACGAATACTACGATCCGAACCTGCAGTTTCCGCCCGCAGTCGGCACGACCGTGTCGCGGCGCATGGGCGCGATCGATGATTTCGATCGCTTCGACGCAGAGTTCTTCGGTATCTCCACCCGAGAAGCCAAGGAGATGGATCCGCAGCAACGCTTGCTGCTCGAGGTGTGTTGGGAAGCGCTCGAAAACGCCTGCTTGGACGTGACCGCGCTCGATGGCAGTGCGACCGGCGTCTTCGTCGGCCTGATTCCGTGTGGTTATGCCGAGCAATGCGTGCCCACCGCGCACTTGGGGACGGGCACGTCGAGCAGCGTCGCGGGCGGGCGCATTTCTTACTGTTTTGGGCTGCGAGGCCCGAACCTGACCATCGACACGGCCTGCTCCAGTTCGCTCGTGGCCACGCACCTCGCCTGTCAGAGCCTGCGCAACCGTGAAAGCCGCATCGCTCTGGTCGCGGGCGTCAATCTGGTCGTGAACTCGAACGGGCACGTGGCGCTCTCGCAATTGGGGGCGCTTTCGCCAGATGGGCGCTGCAAAGCCTTCGACGATTCGGCCAATGGCTACGTGCGCGGTGAGGGCTGCGCCGCGATCGTCCTGAAGCGGCTTTCAGACGCGTTGGCCGATGGCGATCCGATCTGGGCCGTGGTGCGGGGCAGTGCCGTGAACCAAGATGGCCGCAGCAATGGGCTCACGGCTCCGAACGGCGCCGCTCAGCAGCAGCTAATCCGGGATGCGCTACGCAACGCCGGCGTCGCGCCGCACGAGCTGCAATACGTGGAGGCGCACGGCACGGGCACCGCGCTCGGTGATCCGATCGAGATCAACTCGCTGAACGCTGTCACCAGCGCGGGGCGCCCGAAGAGCCAGCCGCTCTTGGTGGGCTCGTGCAAGCCGAACATCGGTCATTTGGAGCCCGCCGCCGGGATTGCTGGGCTGATCAAGGCGGTGCTGTGCTTGAACCACCGTCAACTGCCGCCGAGTTTGTTTTGCGAAAAGCCCAACTCGCGTGTGGCGTGGGCTGATATCGGGATCGAGGTCGTGCGCGAGCTACGCGCTTGGCCCGAGTCGGAAGCGGAACGCATCGCGGGCGTCAGCTCGTTCGGGTTCAGTGGCACCAACTCGCACGTGATTCTGGCCGGCGCACCGTCACGCGAACCCGCACTCTCCGCCGAGCCAGCGCCCGGCGCGAGCTTGCTCACCGTGTCAGCCCGAAGCCGTCAGGCGTTGCAGGAGCTGTGTCGGGCCTATGCCGCACAAATTGCTCACAATCCAGGGCAATTTCGCGATATTTGCTGCGGCTCGAATCGCGATCGCGCGCACCATGCGTATCGCGCGGCGTTCGTGGCGGAGAGTGCGGCTGAGCTCTTGGCCGCGCTCGCCGATGAGGCCAAAATCGCGGCCCTGGGCGACGCGCGACCCAAGCGTCAAGCGCGAGTGGCCTGGCTGTGCACCGGACAAGGCGCCCAATTTCCGGCGATGGCGCGAGCGCTTTACGCCTCCGAACCCGTGTTCCGCGAATGGCTGGACGAGTGCGACCGTCTGAGTCAGCGCGAGCTTCCGAAATCGCTCCGCCAGGTGTTGCTGTCCGATGATCCGGACGTTCACCAGACGCGCTTCACTCAGCCCGCGTTGTTCGCTTTCGAAGTGGCAATGGCTGCGCTGTGGCGGCAACGAGGCGTGACTGCAGATCTCCTCATCGGTCATAGCGTGGGCGAATTCAGCGCTGCCTTTCTGGCGGAAGTGTTCTCTTTGGAAGATGCGCTGCGCCTCGTGTGTGCGCGCGCACGGCTGATCCAGGATCTGCCGACGGAGGGCGGCATGCTTGCGCTTTCGCTTTCCCGCGCCGAGGTGGACGAGTGGGTGCGTGGGCACGCCGATGTTTCCGTTGCCGCCTACAATGCCCCGAACAGCGTCGTGGTATCGGGCGCCTGGGGCGAGCTCACGGCCATCGAACGCGAGCTCGCGGCGCGCGGCCTCAAATCGCGGCGCCTGCAGGTTTCTCACGCCTTTCATTCGGCCCAGATGGAGCCCATTTTGGATGCCTTCGAGGCAGAGGCGCGCACAGTGGCGCTCTCGGCTCCTCGTTGCCCGATCGTCTCCAACGTGACGGGTCAATTGATGGGTGCGGAGATGGCCCAGGCCTCGTACTGGCGAGAACACCTGCGGGCTCCAGTCGATTTCGAGAACGGAGTTCGCACCGCGGCCAAGCACGCGAACGTCTTTCTCGAGCTCGGGCCGCAACCCACGCTCGTCGCCTTGGCCGCATCGACCTTGGAGAATGAGCCCGTGCGCTTCGTCGGCTCCTGGCGAAGCCAGGGCGAGCCGCAGCTACACCTGGCGCGGGCCAGCGCCGAGTTGTACACGGCCGGCGTTCAGCTCGATTTCGCGGCGATCGGCCCGAAAACCCACGCCAAGATCCGCCCGCCCGCCTACCCCTTTCGGCGCGAGCGTTACTGGCATGGTGGTGGCAGCAAAGCGCGCGGCAGGTCGGGGCTATCCGTTCACCCGCTCCTCGGCGCGAAACTCGACAATGCGGCGGGGCCGATCGTGTACGAAGCCGAGTGGGCACTCAGCGATCTCGAGTACCTGGCTGATCACCGCGTGTTCGATCGCGTGGTGGTGCCGGGCGCCGCGGTGATCGAGACATTCGTGGCCGCGCTGCGTGAGGTCGCGGGGGAGGGCGCGTGTGGTTTGGCAGATATCGTGTTCGAAGCGCCACTCGTGCTCGAAAAAGCGCGACCGCTCCGCGTGCAGTGCGTGGTCGAGCCGGCCGACGGCGAAGGCTTTGGTTTGTCGCTCCACGCGTACACCAAGGAGGGCGCGCAGCCCGGTACTTGGCGGCGCTGCGCTGCGGCGCGTTCGGTGGCAGCCGAGGGGAGCCGCGCTTCGGCCGAGCGAATTGCCCAGGCCCGTCACGAGTGTTCGACCGCCTATGACCTGGAGGGCCTGTACGATCCGGAACGGCTCGGTGGGCTGGCCTACGGTCCTGCTTTTCGCGGTCTCAAATCAGTCGTCGTTGGGCAACGGCAAGCGCTGGGTGAGGTGGTGTTGGCGCCCGCACAAGCCGCGGAGGTCAGCCGCTACACGCTTCACCCCGCAGCCCTCGATGCTTCGCTACACGCGCTGTTCGCCCTGCGCGTCGACGCGGGCGAAGGGACGTACGTGCCGATGGCCGTCGATCGCTTGCGAGTATTCTCGCGGGCGGAATCGAAGATCTTTGCGCACGTCGAATTGCAGAGTGACCCCGGTCAAGAGATCCGGCGGGCCCGCGTGCTGCTTTGGGATGAATTCCAGCAGCCAGTCGCCGAACTCGAAGGATTGACGCTGAGGCGAGTGTCAGAAAGCGCTCGCCCAGCAGAGACGAAGACTGCAGGCAGTTGGTACGAGATCCGCTGGCAGCACACCCCGCTCGTCAAGGAAGCGCGCCTGCCCAGTGATGCCGCGCCTCAGCAATGGCTCGTCATCACGTTGGGCACAGCCGCGTCGACGCGGCTCGGTTCGGCGATCGCCGCCCGTTTGCGCCTGAACGCGACCTGTCATGAAGCCCACTTCGATGCCCACGACGACGCGACCGCGCTGCAAGGCGTGCGTGCGCGAGCGGCGGCGCTGCTCGAACGCATGGCGCCCGCAGAGCGTGCGCCCGTCCCCGGCGTGGTCGTGGTGTGCGATCCGGAGCCTGACCAGGACGTGTCGCGGGCCGCGACGGCAATCACGCTGGCCACGATCAACGTTCTGCGCGAGGCGCTGGGCCGAGTGCGCGTGGTGCGCCTACTCACGATTGGGGCGACGCCGGTGTGCGGTGCCGCACCGGCGCTCTCGGTGGCGCCGCTGTTCGGTTTGGCTCGCTCGCTCCAGCAAGAATTTCTGCACGGCGGCTTCGCGCATCTCGATCTCGACGCGACCGACCCCCACGGTTCGCTCGAGCTCGCGCTCGCGGAGCTGGCAGTCGCGACCGCCGTCGAAGGGCAGGTCGCGTTTCGCAGAGGCGAACGCTGGTTACCGCGGCTGGTCCGCTCGGGCGCGCTCGCCGTCGGCGCACTCAACGCTCCGAACCCGGAGCTGCTCGCCCAGGCGGAGCGCGATAAGACGTTCCAACTGAAGGTCGGCGCCGGCGGCTTGCTCGAGGCGCTCAGCCTCGAGCCGTGTGTCTTGTCGAAGCCGGCGGCTGATCAAGTTCGCTTGCGAGTGCTGAGTGCGGGCATCAACTTCCGTGACGTATTGAACGCGCTCGGCATGTACAAAGGCGAAGCGGGCCCGCTCGGCTGCGAATGCGTGGCGCAGGTCGAGGCAGTGGGAGCCAACGTGAACCACGTGGCAGTGGGTGACGTGGTGATGGGGCTCGCTCCGGGCTGTTTCGCGCCCTTCGTGAATGCGCCAGCGGCTGCGTTGATCCGCAAGCCCGAAAACCTCACCGTCGAGGAAAGCGCGACGATCCCCTTGGTGTTCTTGACCGCGCTGTATGCGTTCAAGCACCTCGCTGGGCTGCGAAAAGGCCAACGAGTGCTGATCCACAGTGCCGCCGGCGGCGTGGGGATGGCGGCGATTCTGCTCGCCAAACACCTGGGGCTCGAGGTTTTTGCCACTGCGAGTCCAGGGAAATGGGCCGCCGTGCGACGCCTCGGCGTGCGGCACGTGATGAGTTCGCGCAACGTGGAGTTTGCCGAGACGATTCGCCGCGTGACCGAAGGCCGCGGTGTCGATGCCGTGCTCAACTCATTCACGGGCGAGTTCATCAGCCAGGGGCTCTCGCTCCTGTCGCCGGGTGGCTACTTCTTGGAGATGGGGAAGGCCGAGATCCTCAGCGCGGCCGAGGTCGAGCGCGCCGCTCCCGGGATTCACTATCGTCCCTTCGATTTGGCGGACGCGACGTCCGCACAATTGCAAGAAATGTTGGCGGAGCTCAAAGGGGCTTTCGAAACGGGCGTGCTCCAGCCACTCCCGCGCACCGTGTACGAGCTTGCCGATGCGCCGCACGCGTTTCGCCACATGTCCCAAGCCAAACACGTGGGAAAGAACCTGCTCCGGGTGCAAGAGCTGGAAGCCGCGCCCTGGGTGCGACCTGATTCCAGCTACCTGATCAGCGGCGGCTGGGGGACTTTGGGTTTGGAGCTCGCGCGGGCGTTGGCTCAGGCGGGAGCCGCGCACCTCGTGCTGCTCGGGCGCAGCGCACCGTCGGAGACCGCGCAGAGCGTACTCCGAACGATCGAACAATCAGGAACGAAGGTCGAACTCGTGCGAGCGGACATCAGTCAGGCATCGGCGCTCGCCGCAATCCGCGCCGGTGCACACGAGCGGCCCCCGCTGCGCGGCATTTTCCACGCTGCGGGCGTGCTCGCCGACGCAACGCTCGCACAAACGAAAGACGAAGACGTTCGTCGTGTAACGGCGCCCAAGATTGCCGGCGCTTGGCATTTGCATGAGTTAGCGCAAGGGCTGGAGCTCGATCACTTCGTGTTGTTCTCTTCCGCGAGTTCGCTCATCGGTTGGGCGGGGCAGAGCGGTTACGCCGCGGCCAACGCGTTTCTGGATGGCCTCGCGCATCACCGCCGAGCGCTGGGCCTGCCCGCGCTCAGCGTCAATTGGGGGCCGTGGGCGGGAGAAGGCATGGCCGCGTCGCTCGGCGCGGGCTGGGCGGCAGCCGGAATCCAACCACTGCCCACTCCATTCGGGCTGGCGGCGCTACGCCAGGTGCTGACGTTGGGCAGGGCGCAGGTCGCCGTGATCACGCTGAATTGGCCGCGATTTCTGCTGCGTTACCAGGGCGGGCAAATGCCCGGCATCGTGCAGGGCTTTGCTCGCGCCGTGGTGCCGAACCGCGATCACGGCGCACTCCAGCGCTTGCTCGCCAAAGTCGCGCCGGGGGAGCGCTCGCAGCTGATCGTGGACTACCTGTCCAGCATGGTGCGCTCTGCGTTGAGCCTCCCCGCAGAGGCCGATATCTCAGCCGAAAGTCATTTGCTCGCGCTGGGCGTCGATTCGCTGGCGGCCGTTCAACTGCGCAATCGGCTTGCCAATGAAAGCGGGGTCAACCTTCGCAGTACCGCGCTGTTCGAACACGCCACGATCGGCGCGCTCAGCGCCCATCTCGAGCGCGAACTCCAAAAGCTCGGTGCCGAGTCGTTGGCTCCGGCCATGAGCAAGGCCGTCGCGCCCTCGGCACAGCTCCCCGCCTGACGGTTCAGAGCGATAGCGAGGCGTGACGCGCCACGAAGTCGACGAACGCTCGCTCTTCGAGTGCGGCGTCGGCACGGCATTTTTCGGAGAGCGAGCGGACCGATTCGATGATCTCGCGGTTCGCGCGCAGCTCGTCGACCATGGTCATGAGCTCGGTCCCGCGGAGGTTGCGGTGCTCGAAGGCCCGCCCCACCTTGTGAAACTCGACTCGAGCGGCATTGCCCGGCTGGTCCGAACCGATGGTAAACATCAACACGGGTACGCCAAAGTAGACACATTCGCGAAGCGTCGCGGGCCCGCCCTGTACGATCGCGACGGACGCGCGCGCTAGCACCTCGAGTTGTGGAACACGCGGCAAAACTTTGACGTTCGGCGGCAAGCTCGCGAGCCGTAGCGCTTCACAGAACGGGCCGCACGAGACCACGAGTTGCCAATCGGGTCGTGCTCCGAAGGCTTCGATCGTGGTTCGCAGAAAGTTCTTCAGATGGGCGCCCATGCGCGTGAGCCGGTCGGACCCTTCACCGCTGACGATATTGTGACCGTACGTGGTGCTCACGAAGCAATAAGCGAGCGGTCGCTCATCGAGACCTTCGGCCCAACTCGCGTCGAATTCTCGGCGCTGCATGGCGTGACTGCCGGATAGATAGAAGCGCCGATCGCCGTGGAGCGCCGGCCAGTCGAGTGCCTTGTGCCCGACGACGATGTCCGGCAGAGCGGGGCGGGGGCCCCATTCGCCGTAGCAGTAACGCCAGCCGTGCTTGACTGCACGGTGGCGGGCCGCAAATTCGAAGATTCGGAGCAATAGATTCTCGGGCAGCCGCCGCCAGCGGAACAACGGCGAGGCGCGCTTCGTGTACCAGGCGCCGGCCCACGCCGAGAGGTTCTTGACCTTGCCGAGCCGCGAGTTTTCGAGCGGGCGCGAACCGCTGAACACGGGCGGCCAACGCCAATCCAGCCGAGAAGCGTAGTTGCTCGAGAACACGATCGACGGCACGCCGGTTCGAGCGGCGACGAACGCGGCGGGTGTTGCCACGTGCACGTTGAAAAATAGCAAATCGAGCTGCAATTTGGCTAGCAATTGGTCACCTTCGGCGATGAGCTCGGTGAGCCAGCGCCGCTGACGCTCGAGGAATGCGAGTGCACCGAGCGTCGGCCCGTGACGATTGAGGTCTGCACCCAAGCCCAAATACGGAAAGCCGTTCTGTTGGACGTGACTGCGTGCCTCTTCGCTTTCGTCCCCGACGAATACGACTTCGTGACCGAGCCGCGCCAAGAGTGCAGCAATGGCCAAACCGGCATTGCACGATGACCGTTCACTGATCGTCGCAATCCCGATGCGAAGTTTGCGGCGCGGCTCTGTCGCTCTCACAGCGCGCACTTCGGCCCCCCGAGTTCCGGTTGTATCCCTCATGTCGAGGCGGATACTACGGGATCAATCCTGCGCTCGCAAATCTCGTTGGTTCGTTTTTCGTTCGCGATGAGACTGGATTCGCCAGAGTTCGCCCGCACCGACTGGTTCGAGCACGTAGCCAGCGGCGGTGATCGAATCCAGTAGGGGGCCGAGCTTTTTTGCGAACGGTTCGAATGCGTTCAACTTTCCAACGACGAACACGTTGGGGGCCGCTGCAGTTCGTTGCAAGTCATCGATCGATGTCATGACCATGAATTCGGCGTCAGGAAAAGGCAGGCTGAGCAAGAGTGGAGTGACGCCAGGTGCGGGGAACACGAGCAGTGGCTGCGGAACTCCTTCGAGCGCCGCGACCGCAGCATCGAATCGCGGTTGATGCTTGAAACGTGCTGGGTTGTGCGCGACGCGGTAACAGTCCAGCGCGCCCACGCCGAGCAACACGAACAGCGCCGCGTGACCCGCGAAGACCACGAGCCGGCGCGGCCATTCCGATCGTGAGCCCGGTTCGACGCTACTCGGAGTCGCCTGTTTTCGCGTGGTGAGCCACACCGGAAGCCGGTCGAACAGCCACGTGAGGCACAACAGGCTTGCGACCATGGTTGGCTGCTCGTAACGCGCGACGGCGATGCGCCCACCGCCGAGCAGCAAATCTTGTAGGCCAAGTAGCGAAGGGATCGCGACGAGCAACGGCACGATGACCAAGAACGCGAAGCGCTCGCCGCGGCGCCAGAGTAGCGCGGCCGTGAGGAATACCAGTGCCGGCACGAGTAGCGAGATCAATTGGCCGACTCCGAACGCCCACCACGAGCTATCGGTGATGAAGACGTGCGCGCCGACTTCGAACGCCCAGCAGTGAAAGATTTGGATCAAATGCACCGGTTTCGACAGCCAATGCGTGGAGAACGCGCTGTACATCCGGTGCTGGTACACCGCCCAAAGCCACGGGGTCATCAGCAGGACGCCCACCGTAGCGGCCGCGGCGAACGGCAGCACCAACCGGAATGAGCGCGCTTTGACGGCGGTGACCAGCATCACCACGCCGTGGGCCGCAAGCACGCCGAGCGAAAGGGGATGACTGTGCAGCATCAGCGTGAGCGTCAGCGCGTAAAGCACCCACCAGCGACGGTGCGGGCTCCTTATCGCGTGAACTAGTGCTGCCGTGGCGAGGCAAATGGCCAGCGCCCACATGCTGTAGCAACGCGATTCGTAAGCGGAGAGCAAACGCTGCGGTGAAACTGCCGCGAGGCACACTCCGATCCAAGGTGCCCACTTGGAGTGAAACAATTCGCGCACGAGCCAAAAGAAGCTGGGCAAGAACAAGAGAGAGAACAGCACCGAGACCGCGCGAGCGGGTGTTACCGGATCCGGCCAGAGTTCTGCTGCCAGGCGCACCAATAAGTAATAGAGCGGCGGCGCGGGCGGATCGTTGGCGACGAACGAATGGACGTCGTCGGCGATGCTGCGTGTGGGGGAGGGCACCAAGAAGCGACGCTGGAGCAACGAACCCGTGATGTGTGGGCCGAGCTCCGAAATAGTCGCGGCGTCCGCCACGCTATGGCCGGAGACGAAGAATGACGTCTGAACCTCGTCATTCCACAACGGCGCGTGGGTAGCGAAGGCGACGCGCAACCAGCACCCGTACGCCACGATCATGGTGATCGAGAGTGCGAGCGCAGGTCCTCGAAATCGAGCCCATCCCGCCCGAATCCAGTGCGACATGCCGCGCATTGTGCGGGGTTCGAACGCGTTTGGAAATCGATTTACGCGTCATTCGGTGTGCGGCAACAGGCTCGCGTGAATAGGAGTTTGATTGAAACAAAATGACCAGCTCCTTCAATGAAGTGTGAACGACGCGTCAACGTGTGTTCTGCACATGACGACGAGTTCACCTCTTCTCGAGTACTCCGTCGCTGAGTCGCGCGTGTCACGGCGAGTTTCGCCGTGCGCGCATCGCTTGACAGAATGACTCCTGCGCATAGAGTCCTCCTCGCGGGGACAGGCGCTGATGTCTTACGGCAGTGGCATGGAGTAGCGCTCTCTCGAGCGAACCGTTAGCCAACAAGGTGGGAGAGATGACGAAGCACGAAGGGCACGACGAGGCGATCGCGATTGTCGGTATTGGCTGCCGCTTTCCGGGTGGTATCGGTAGCCCTCGGCAATTCTGGGAATTTCTGTGTCGTTCCGGAGATGCCATCAGTGAAGTCCCGAGTGACCGCTGGGACGTCGATGCGCTGTACTCGGCAGATCCCGCGGCAGCAGGGCGCTCCTACGCGCGACGCGGCGGTTTTCTCGGCGATATCGATCAGTTCGACCCGGAGTTCTTCGGTATCTCGCCGCGCGAAGCGGCGCACATCGATCCGCAGCAACGGCTCCTGCTCGAAACCGCCCACGAAGCCATGGAGGATGCCGGTGAGCGTTGGGATGCCCCGGCCGTGCGTGACGCAGGCGTGTTCGTCGGCGTGTTCATTCACGACTACCAACACATGCAGTTCACCGATCGAGAACTGCTGGGCGCGCATACCGGTACCGGCACGGCGATGAGCATCACCGCCAACCGCATCTCGTACGCGTTCGATCTGCACGGACCGAGCATGGCCGTCGACACCGCTTGCTCGTCCTCCCTCGTTGCGGTCGATCTAGCTTGCAAAGCGATTCTGCGAGGTGAGTGTGACATCGCGCTGGCGGGTGGGGTCAACGTCATCTTGAAGCCCGAGATGACGATCGCCATGAGCAAGGCGACGATGCTGTCGAAAGACGGCTACTGCAAATCGTTCGATTCACGAGCGGATGGTTACGTCCGCGGTGAAGGCGCAGGCATGGTGGTGCTGCGCCGCTTGAGTCGAGCACTCGCTGAGGGCAACCCCATCTATGCCGTCATTCGCGGTTCCGGTGTGAACTCGGATGGCCAAACGAAGGGCATTTCAGTTCCCAACGGCGCAGCGCAAGAAGCGCTCACGCGTCGCGTGCTGGCCGAATCCGGAGTGAGCGCTGCCACGGTGGATTACGTGGAAGCGCACGGCACCGGCACGCCAGTCGGCGATCCCATCGAAGTTTCTGCGTTGGGTCGCGTGTTTTCGGAAGGCCGGGGCGCGGACGATGCGCCGGTGTTGCTCGGTTCCGTAAAAACGAACATCGGGCACCTCGAGTCCGCCTCTGGCGTGGCAGGGCTGATCAAGGCGGCGCTGTGCCTACAACAACGCGCCATCCCGCCCAATTTGCATTTCCTCAAGCCGAACCCCGCGATCGACTTCGAGCGCTTGCGCCTGCAAGTCGTGCAAGAGCTGCAGCCGTGGCCCGAAACCGATACTCCGCGCCGCGCGGCCGTGAATTCGTTCGGCTTCGGCGGGACGAACGCGCACGTGATCCTCGAAGAGGCGCCGGCGACCTCGACGCGTCCCGAAGCAGCCGTCGCAGGGAGCGCCGCTTTTCCGACGCGACGCCTCGTGCTGCCCATGGGCGCACACAGCGACAGCGCCCTCCGCGGCCTAGCCAAGGACTACGCGCAGGTTCTGGAGCAGGGCGCGGAGGTTCGAGATCTGTTGTACACGGTCTCGCAGCGTCGCTCACATGGCATCCAGCGCGCCGCGTTCGCCGCGGCTGACGGCGCGGAGCTTCGTCAGCGCTTGCTCGAGTTCGCGGGCGGTGCTCAACCGAGCGGCGTGAGCAGTGGTGAACGCCGCGAGGGCTTTCTCGGGCAACCGGTGTTCGTGTTCTCGGGCATGGGTCCGCAGTGGTGGGGCATGGGCCGGGAATTGCTCGAAAATGAGCCCATTTTTCGGCAGGAAGTGGAGCGAGTCGCCGCGGAACTCCAGCCGCTGACGGGCTGGTCGGTGATCGATCGGCTACTGGCTGACGAAGCCCATTCGGAGCTGCAGGAGACGCACGTCGCGCAGCCGGCGATCTTCGCACTCCAAGTGGGCCTTACGGCCGTGTGGCGTCACTTCGGCGTCGAGCCGAAGGCCATCTTGGGTCATAGCGTCGGGGAGGCAGCCGCGTTGTACGCCGCGGGCATCCTCACCTTGAAGGATGCAGCGACGGTCATCTATCACCGAAGCCGCCTGCAGCGCACCACGGCCGGCAGCGGCAGCATGTTGGCCGCAGGGGTCGACGTGAAGCGCGCCAACGAGCTGTTGCGCGGCCTCGAGGGATCGGTCGCCATCGGCGCCATCAATAGCCCGAGCTCACTCACGCTTTCCGGCGATACCGTCCAGCTCGGCGAGCTTCTGCGCAAGCTGGAGAGCGAAGGCAAGTTCGCTCGGATGCTGCAAGTCGAGGTGCCGTACCACAGCCCGAAGATGGATGTGCTCGAGCGCGAGCTTCTCGAATCATTGCGCGGCATCCAGCCCCGAGCCGGCGAGGTGGACTACTACTCCACGATCGACGGCCGAGTGCCGAAGAGTACGGTCGGGGACGCGGCCTATTGGTGGCGAAATGTGCGACAAACCGTGCAATTCGCCGCTGCGATGGACGCCGCCATCGAGGACGGTCACGCCTGCTTCCTCGAGGTAGGGCCGCACCCGGTGCTGCGCGCCTCGATTCAGGAGTGCCTGGGCAAACACCGAGTGCAAGGCAGCGTCGTGGCCACGTTGCGCCGCGGTCAGTCGGATTTCGATACGCTCGCCACGGCTCTGTGCGAGCTGCACGTCGTCGGCGCCAGCATCGCTTGGGACCACGTCACTGGTTGGGGGCGGTTGCTTCAGCTTCCCACGTATCCGTGGCAGCGCGCGCGCCATTGGTCGGAATCGTCGCAAGCGGAGCAATACCGCAAAGGCCTCAGCGTCGCATCGACACTACGAGCGAGCCGCGCGCGTCATCCGCTGCTCGGCGCCGCGCTCGAGTTGCCCGCGCCCACTTGGTTGCAAACGCTCCGGCTCGCCGAGCACGCCTACCTGAAGGACCACCAAATCCTCGGTGAAGTCGTATTTCCGGGCACCGGGTACCTGGAGATGGCCCTGCAAACGCTGGCGGAAGCAGACGATCAGGCAGGAGCAGAGCCGCGCGATGGCAGCTATCTATCGCTCAGCGACGTCGAGATCGGCCGCGCCCTCTATCTCAAAGAAGGCGAAGAGACGCGCCTCGAGACGAGTCGCAGCGGCGATCGCTTTCGCATCCACGGCTGCACCGGAGCCGATGGCAGCTGGGTGCGGCACGCTTCCGGGCGCTGCCGCCGCGAAACGGCCGCCCTCACTCCCGCGCCGCTCGATTTGGCGAGCGTGAAGGCACGCTGCTCGAATTCGCTGCCCGCTGATTACGGCTATCGCCTCTTTAGAGACGTCGGCCTGGAGTACGGTCCGACATTCCGCGCGATCGAGGCGCTGTGGTACGGGCCTCAAGAATCCCTCGCCCGGCTCGTGCTACCAGCGGGGCTGAACGAGGTCCGCGGCGCTCTGCCATCGGCATTTCTGTTTCACCCAGCGCTGCTCGATGCCTGCCTGCACACGCTATTCGGCGCACTGAATCTGAATGGGGAAGATGCGGATCGGCGCGGCAACGTGTTTCTGCCGGTCAGCGTCAGGCAGCTCCGCGTGTACGGCAAGCCGAGCGGCACACTGTGGAGTCACGCGGTGCTGCATTCGCGCGCCAGCCAACATTTCGAAGCCGATATCCGCGTTTACGACGAAGATCAGCGCTTGGTCGCGGAGGTGCTCGATCTGCGTTGCCAAGCGCTGGAGCACCCATCGGCGGTCGCCAAGAAGCGCGAACGCGAGTGGATGCTGGAGTATCACTGGCAACCAGCGCCGCGCGCCGCTGCGAATAACGAAGTCGACGGGCGTTGGCTGCTGCTCGTGCCGCACGTCGATCATCCGCTCGTGAGCACGCTGCGGGAGCGTGGGGCCGAGTGCTTGATTGCCGTGCCGGGAGCGAAATTTAGCCAGCAGGGCAACGTCTGGTGTCTGCCTCCAGGCTCTGCCGAGGCCTTCGAGGCGTTGCTCGCCGAGAGCGCGCGCGGCGGCGCGCTGCAAGGCATCGTCCACGCGTGGTGCCTCGGGCAACCGCTGGCTCCCGAGCTCGGGGCGAGCTGGGAGGCGCAGACGCTGGGCGCAGGCAGCTTGATGTATCTGGTGCAAGCGCTCGCGCACGTCGTCGAGACGGGCGAGAGCGCTGCGCCTACTCCCGTCAGGCAGCCGCCTGGTTTGTGGGTGGTGTGTGAACACACCCAAGCCGTGACGGAGGGCGATCCCATTTCGCTACCGCACAGCACTTTGTGGGGCCTGCGCCGAGTGGTGGCCAATGAGCATCCGAGTCTGAACGCGCGCATCGTCGATCTCGACGGCGAAGCCGCGAGCTTGCGCGCTCTCGCCAACGAGCTCGCTCACCCGCCGCTCGACGACGAGTTGGCGCTCCGCAAAGGCGTCTGTTTTGCGCATCGGCTAGAGCGCTACGTTCCGCAGGAGATCGGCTCTGTTTCGGCTCCGGAACGCGCCGCGGAAGTGCGTTGCATGGAACTTGCGGTGCACAAGCCCGGCGATTTGAAGTCGATGGGCTGGGTCCATTTGCCGAACCTCGAGCTCGGCGAGCACGAAGTGGAAATCGAAGTTTGGGCGACTGCGCTCAACTTCAAAGATGTCATGAAGGCGACCGGGCTCTTCCCCGCGCGCCTGATCGAAGGCAACCTGTGGTCCCGTGAAACCTTGGGCATGGAGTGCTCGGGGCGCATTTCGCGAGTGGGAGCGAGAGTCGAGCACGTGCGCGTGGGTGACGAGGTGATGGCGCTCGCGCCGCGCACCTTCGCTTCGCACACCGTGACGCACGCCGCCCTGGTTGCTCCCAGTTCGGGTCTCACGCCGGCGCAAGCGGCGGCGATCCCGGTGGCTTTTTTGACGGCGGCGGTGGGGCTCGAGCACCTCGCGCAACTGCAGCCAGGCGAGCGGGTATTGATTCACGCCGCGAGTGGCGGTGTTGGGCAAGCGGCGATCCAAATCGCCCACGCGATCGGCGCGGAGGTGTACGCCACTGCAGGCTCTGAAGAAAAGCGGCAGCTCGTGCGCGCTCTGGGTGTAGAGCACGTGTTCGACTCGCGCTCGCTGCGCTTTGCCGAAGAAATCCGTGAAGTGACGCGCGGGGCCGGTGTCGACGTCGTGCTGAACTCGCTGTCTGGCGAGGCCATCACGCGCAGCCTATCGGTGCTGAGTGATTACGGTCGTTTCATCGAGCTCGGGAAGATGGACTTGGATCGAGATTTTCCGCTCGGTTTACGGCCATTTACCCGTTGTTTGTCGTTCCACTCCGTGGACCTCGATCGCATGCTCGCGCAGCGGGTGGAGCTTTGCGGACGGATCTTCCGCGGTATCCAGAGCCGCCTCGCGGAGGGGCGGCTGCGCGCGCTCGACATTACCGAATATCGGGCGGAAAGCGCGGTGGATGCGTTCCATGCCATGGCCGGCGCCAAGCATACCGGCAAACTCGTCGTGCACATCGCTGCCCAAGACGTGCCCGTACAGGACACGCGGGGCATCACCTTTCGGGGTGATGCGTCGTATCTCGTGAGCGGCGGTCTGGGAGGCTTCGGCTTGCAACTCGCGCTCTGGTTGGCTGCGCGCGGCGCCGGGCGCTTGGTTTTGCTCGGAAGGCGCGGTCGGGAAACGCCGGGCGCTCACGAGGCAGTGCTCGCTTTGCAAGCGCTCGGCGCGCAGGTGCAACTCGAAGCCTGCGACGTCGCGAGCGCCACCGACGTGGCTCGAGCCCTCGGCAATGTGCCAGAATCCATGCCGCTCCGCGGTGTCTTTCACGCCGCCGCCGTCTTGGATGACGCGCTGCTCAAGAATTTGGATCTGGCGCGCTATCAGAAAACCTTCGGACCCAAAGCGATCGGCGCCTGGAATCTCCATCGGCAAACGCTCGGCCTCGGGCTCGACCACTTCATGTGTTTTTCGTCGATGGCCTCGGTCCTCGGCAATCAAGGCTCGGCGAACTATTGCGCTGCGAACTCTTTCGTCGACGCGCTCGCCCATCATCGGCGCCGCGCGGGCCTCGCCGCGCTCACCGTCAATTGGGGCGTAATCGCGGACGTGGGCATGGCGGCGGACGAAGACTTTTATCGCCAAAATCTCGAGCGAAATGGCCTTCAGACCATCCACTCGCGTCATTGTCTCGATCTGCTCGGGGTGTTGATGGAATCAGGCCGCGTGCAGACCACGGTGTGCCCGATCGATTTCGAGACTTGGTTGAAGTTCAACCCCGCCGGGAAAGAAGCCCGGCTGAGCGAACTGTTGACGGCCTCGAATCGGAGCCGCGATACCTCGCGCACTCGAGCCGCCGATGAGCTGGCACTGCGCGCGAGCCTCGCTGGGCTCGAACCTGCGGCCCGCGTGGAGCTCGCGCAGACAAAAGTTCGTGAAGTGTTGGCCCAGGTGCTGCGCATCGAAGCCGCGAAGGTCGACGTGAGCCGCTCGCTCACGGCTCTGGGTGCTGATTCGCTGATGGCGATCGAGATCAAGAATCGTCTCGAGGGCCTCGGTCTGGCGATGTCGGTGACGCAACTCTTGAGTAGGAATTCCGTCGCCACGCTCGCCGCGGCCTTGCTCGAGGCTTCCGGCTACGGTTCGAGCAACGAGGAGCCCGACACCAGCGCGGTGAGCGCCGAGAGCACCGCGGCTTCTTGGTTCGTGCGCCGCGAGCCGCGCCACTCCGCGAAATTGCGGCTGTTTTGCTTCCCTTACGCGGGCGGCGGTCCCTCCGTCTATCACCAATGGCCGGAGTCACTCCCGGATTGGATCGACGTGCTCGCCGTCAATCTGCCCGGTCGCGGCTTGCGCAGCGAAGAGGGGTCACTGGAGAGCATCGCGCAAGTTGCCGACGCTATCTTGCCCGAGATCTTGCCCTTGCTCGATCGCCCGTTCGCGATGTTCGGTCATTGCATGGGCGCTATCGTCATGTACGAAGTCGCCCAGCGGCTCGAGCGAAAGCACGGCAAAGTCGCGGCGCAGATCTTCGCGTCGGGCTGCATGGCGCCTCACCTCTACAATTCGCCGATCGTCCATGAGCAGGACGACGACACCTTCCTGGACGTGTTGCGCCTGATCAGCTTCAGCGGCACGCGCGCCCTGATCGAAGATCCGGAACTCCGTCATAGCTTGTTCCCACTCCTTCGCTCGGACTTCCGTGCGGTCGTTCAGTATGGGAGCTCGTTCGAAGTGCTCGCACCGCTGGCTGCGCCGATCACCGGTTTGGCTGCATCGAACGACCTGTTTGCGGCCCCCAAGGCGATGGAAGCTTGGGGGCGTTACACGTCTCGAGGCTACGATCTGGCGCAATTACCGGGCGATCACTACTTCGTCGAAGCCGATCGCGAGACCGTCACTCGGATTGTCAGCGCGCGCCTCGCCTCGGTGATCGAGCCCGCCACGCCCACGGCTCTGCCGGCGTTGGCCCACGTCACCTGGCGAAAGCCGGACAACGATCAACTGGGGCAGGCGCCACGCGCACTCGAACGCGGCGCGCACGTTGCGTTCGCGCCGCAGAAAACCCCAAAGACCACCGTGCTCTGCTTCCCTCCGGCGGGCGTCAAGGCGGAGGAGTTCCCATTGCCGAAATCCGCCGATCCCGATCTGGTCTACCGAGCCGTCGAATGGCGCGGCAAGGGCCCGCTCGGTTCGGTGCGGAGCGTGCAGCAGGCCGTCGACCTTGCCTACGACGACATCGCGCCGCACCTGGAGGGGTCGTTCGTGTTTTACGGCCATTGCCTCGGAGCGATCGTCGCCTATGAATTGGCGCTGCGCCTGCAGCGCGAGCACCGGCGCGTTCCCGAGCACTTGATCGTGGCAGGTGTGGTGGGGCCGCACTTGTACGTGGCGCCAGACGCACACCAACTACCGACCGAGAAATTGCTCGAGTTGCTCGGTGTCCTCAAGTACCCATTTGCGGAGCGTCTCGCGCGCGACCCGGCTTTTCTCGCCGCGCGGATCGGCGTACTGCGCGCCGATCTGGAGGCGATGTCGCACTACCAATATCGCGAGGGGGAGCTGCTCGATGCGCCGATTACGGCCATCTCGATGCGGCATGATCTGTGGAGTTACCCCTTGCGCACCGAGACGTGGCGCTACCACACGCAGCAACGCGCCGACGTCGTGCATTGGGAGGGGGATCACTACTTCAACATGCGGCACCCCGATCGGGTTCACGAACTGGTGCGTGATTTTGCCGTGAACTCGGCCGCCGCAGAATAGCTCGCGGGCCCCCAAAAATCGCCAGAACGGAGGTACGGATGCAAGCAGCAATCGAACGAGATTTCGAGCACGGTGACGAAGAGGGCGAAGAGGTCGCCCCGCGCGGCCAACGGCAAAAAGAGCGGCGCGCCATCAGGACGCGGTTGCTCCTGAAGTCGCTGACGTTCTCGGCGCTGACCTACGCCGCGATGGTGCTCTACGCCCACCATGTCCTGCCGCTATGGGGGTTGATCGTCGCCAATCTGCTGTTCTACATCCGCGCCTATTTGCGGATGCACGACCTCTGCCACGCCTTCTCCACGAAGGGCTGGGTCGTGAGATTTTTGCCGACGGCGCTGTTCGCGAACCCGGTGTGGGGCGGCGTCGCGCCGTTCATCACCACGCACGTGCAGCATCACGTGTATCTCGGTTCCAACCAGGATCCGTGGCTCCAATATTACGTGGGCCACCCGCTTCGCGCGCTGTTCTTCAATATGATCGAGCCCGAAGTCAATTTGTACAACTACCTCAAGCAGGGCCGAGCGGATCGCAAGCTCGCGGAGAACCTGGCGTTCGACGTGCTTCGGCACGGCTTGAACCTGTTCTTCTTTCAATGGGCGTACGTCACTCATGTGCTGATTCAGCGCACGTGTCACGGTCTCGGCGTATTCCTGTTCAATTTCTGGCCGCATCGCGAGCGGTGGACGGCGGACGCCGCGATTGGTTCGTTCAATCGTGAGCGCGAAATCAAGCCATACGCCTGGTTTTTCAAGACATTTTGGGGCACCGCGATGACCGAAGCCGGCATGTATCACAACCGCCACCACGTCCTCGGGCAGATGCTCGAGCCCTCGCACCGGTACGTCGAGCTATCGGATGAAGGCGGCTACACGCGATTGCACGATGAGTTGCCGCTCGCCTCGGTGCAGTTCATCGCCTCTGGGCCCAAAGGGAATTTCGGCTGAGAGCGAGGTTAGCCAATGGAGCAACCCTACATGGCTGGCGACGTTCTGGCGCTCGATACCGCCGAATCCCTCGAGTCGGCCGAAGCACACGGATCGCCGGAGGCCCACTCTGCGAGCACGACCACACTCCGCGCAACACCGAAGGATGTCGCGCGCTACCACCGCGCGATCTTCCTCCGCTGCGCGCTCACCTTCGGCACCATGGCCCTGTGCCACTTCGGCTATTTGCCGATTTGGGTGCTGCTGGTCGCAAACCTCGTGCTCTATCCCGAGATCTACCTGCGGATCCACGATATCGGGCACAGCAGCCCAGCGAAGCGTTTCGGTTGGGTCGCGCGCTTCGTGCCCATCTCGAACCCGATCTGGGGCGGAACACGCGTGTTCGCGACGATCCATCGCGAGCACCACAAGAACCTAGGCACCGATCGTGACCCGTGGCTGCCGTATTACACGGGGCATCCGCTGCGCGCCTTGTTCTTCAATTTCATCGAACCCGAATACAGTTTCCGAGCTTTCGTGCGGCAAGAAGGGGTCGATCGTGAGTTGGTGCTGAACGTCCTGTTCAACCTCGCCGGCCTCGTCGTTGGGCTCTGCGTGTTTCAGTGGACGTATGTGATCCACCTGCTCAGTCAGCGCGTGGTGCACATGGTGGGGATCTTCTTCTTCAATTTCTATACGCATCGCGAAACGCTCCGCGAAAGTGCGCCCATCGGAACCTGGGAGCGCGCGGAAGAATTGCGCCCGGTGTTGCCCGTGCTGCGTTTGCTCTGGGGCAAGGACACGATCGACGGGCTCATCTACCACAATCGTCATCACTGCTTGGGGCAGCAACACATCCCGGTTCAGAATTACAAGCACCTCGTCGATACTCGAGCCTACACCCATTTTCACGACGAGTGGCCCATCACCGCCATCAAGAAACTGAACGGCTAGGCCGCTCGCTCCCGCGCGCTCGTCGTGTCGAGTTTCGATGCGCCAAGAAGCGCGTTACGGGAGCTTGAGTTGACGATCGGCGGGCACGCCCACACGGGTTGCCCAGGCGTTCCACGCTTTCACCATTTGCATCACGCGCGCGGGCTCCGCCTTGGCCAGATCGTTCAGCTCCGAAGGATCGGTCGATAAGTCGTAGAGCTCGACGATATCCCCGTCTTCGTGACGCACGACCATCTTGAAATTGCCGTCGATCCAGCCGCGATTCGTCTCGTGTTCGAAGCCGAGCTTTCGTGCGCTCGTGGTCTTCGGATCCGCGAGCACGTCGAGTAGTGGAGTGCCCTCGAGCGGCAACACGGCGTGCCCGCCGAACTGGGTGGGGTGAGTGGCCTGGGCTGCCGCTAAGATCGTGGGCGCCAGATCGATCACGTCAGCGACTTGGTTCGTCCATGCCCCGGGAGCCATCGTTTTCGCGGGCCACGAGACGATGAGCGGCGAGCGCACTCCGCCGCCGTGCGTGTAGTGCTTGAAGAAGCGGAAGGGCGTGTTTTGGACGTTGGCCCAACCCCCACCCACTTGCACGTGGTCGCCGCCGTTCTGGGCGCCACCGGATTGTTGGCTGGGCTGGCCCATGTTCAGCAACATCTGCCCGGTGAGCGGCGCGGGGCTGCCGTAGGCCGTGCCCACGACTCCTCCTTCGTAGTTTCCGCCGTTGTCCGACTGCACGAAGATCAGCGTGTTTTCGAATTGACCCTCCGCCTTCAAGCGAGCGACGACGCGCCCCACCGTGGCATCGACGGCTTGGATGCAGGCCGCGTACAAAGCCATTTTGCGGGTCAGATCGGCCTTTTGATCGTTGCCCAAGCTCGCCCAAGCGGGGATTTGTTGCACGGGCGGGTTCATCGCGTTTGGCCCCGGATTGCCGAGGAAGGGCTCGGTCGGGGAGAGCCCGAAGCTCGAGTCGATGACGCCTCGAGCTTGCATGCGCGCGTAGCGCTGACTGCGGATCTGCTCCCAGCCACTAGTGTACATCGCGAGGTACGATTGCCCTCCAGCAGGCACCGCTTCGGCCAGCGCGCTATCCACTTGGATGGGAAAGTGCGGCGCGTTGAAGGGCAAGTACATGAAGAAGGGCGCGTTGTCGTTTTGGGCGTAGTGGTAGTTCAAGTAGTCGAGCGCATAGTCACCGATAGCGGTTGCTTGATAGAAATCACGCGGCCCGTCGCCGTACACATGCGCAGGGATGGCGTTGCCTTTGGAGACGAAGCCATACTTCGACTTGTCCCATTTGCTTGCCTCCGCGCCGGCTGCCTGAGGCCCGAAACCGAACGCGTGATCGAAGCCGCGACTCCGCGGCACCTGCTGCGGCAGAGTCCCGATATGCCATTTGCCAGCCATATAGGTGCGATACCCCGCGGCTGACAGCACCTCGGGAATGGTCACGTTGTTGTCGTAGCGCAGGGGCGGGAGCGGATCGCCCGGCACAGTGGCCACTTGCTGCGTGTACAACCCGGTGAGCAAAGACATGCGCGTCGGGCTGCAGCGGGGCGTGACGTAGTAGTTGCGGAAACGGGTGCCACGCTCGGCCAACTGATCGATGTTCGGCGTGCGAATTTCGCTGCCGTAGGCGCCGAGATCGGAATAACCCATGTCATCCAGCAAAACGATGACGATGTTGGGGCGGCCGAGACTCGTGCCACCACCCGCGCCCGCGGTGCCGCCTACGCCGCCGGTGTCCGCGCCGCCCGTTGCGTCACCGCCGAGCCCCAGGCCGCCCGCGCTGCCCCCGGTGCTCGCGCCGCCACTCGGCGTTCCGCCGCTATCGGTGCTGCTGCCGGCAGAGCCGCCGATCGCTTGCGCGCCGCCAGCGGAGTCGCCGCCGTTCGCGCGCGTTGCCACGGGGGTTCCGCTTGCCGTGCCGCAGCCAGTCCCGAAAAGTGCGAGGAATGCGCAGCCGAAGACGCGCAACGAGATTTGCTTGTCCATGATCACCTGGGGAAGAGGGGCGGAAACTCGGCGAGTGCGCTGTGCGACAGCGCGCTGTGAGGCGCGAACTCGCACTCGCCGCGCTGTCTCAGACCGCGCCGTTGCGACGAGTCTGCGGAGTAGGGCCTGAAGATTGAGCATGAGGATCGGGCAGGGTGAGAGCAGTGGTGAGAACTGCACTCGGCATGCCAGGGCGAGGGGCCTCGCCCGCGCAGCGACTCGACCGGGAGTGATGGGCGCGGATGGGGCTCGGCGAGGCCCGCAACCTCGGGATTTCGCGGGCTCAGGGGCAACCGAAGCGAGCGTGCGATTTGTTTGTGGCAGCGGCTTCGGGGAGCGATTACTGCGTCCCGCATGTCAGAAACACTGCCTATCGCTGACGGCCTGGTTGTCGTCCTGAATTACACGCTCCGATCCGAAGAAGGGGAGGTGATTGATTCGTCGACGGCTGATGACCCGATGGCGTACTTGCATGGCGCTGACAACATCGTTCCCGGTCTCGAGCAAGCGCTCGCCGGTAAGACGGTTGGCTTTCACGGCAAGATCTCGGTCGACCCAGAAGATGCCTACGGTGAACGCGAAGACGTGCCGCCCGATGCCGTACCGCGCTCGGCCTTTCCCGCCGATGCCGAACTCGAGACGGGCATGCAGTTCATGGCCGAGGGTCCGAATGGCGAACACGCGCCGGTGTGGATCGTGGGTGTCGAAGGCGACAAGGTGTTGGTCGATTCGCAGCATCCGCTGGCAGGCGTGACACTCAACTTCGAGGTCGAAGTGCTCGCGGTGCGCAAAGCCACCCAAGACGAGTTGAATCACGGCTATCCGCACGGCCCGACTGGGCACGAAGGCCATCACCACTGAAGTCGACTCGGCCCTGAGTCGGTAACGCCGGTCAGACAAGGCTGCAATTCGCAGCTTTGTCTGACTGTGGTCGTTTTGCGTGTGGCGTTTTTGAGGCGCCGAAAAAACTTCACGACGACGGTCGGTTGCGACACGGAATCGCGGCCGTGCGTACACTCACCCGCGCGGCGTGGTCTCGACCTTTCGTGGTCGAGCGGAAACGCCTCAGTTCGTAAGGGAGAAACGCATGTACCGACGTCACCAACTCAGGGTCTCCAATCTGGTTGCCGCTGCGGCACTTCTCGTTGCCTTTGGCGCGATTGACTGCGGCACGAACCGCGGCTCTTCGGATTCCGAAGCCAACCGCACGGGAACGGTCACTCAGGCGGCAACTGGGCTGTACGACTGGTTGCAGTTCGGCGGGGATTCACGGCACGGCGGTAACAACACGCTGGAGACCAAGCTCACGCAACAGAACGTGAGCGGCTTGCAACAGCTGTTCAAGATCAATCTCCCGGAGACGATCGAAGGCGCGCCCGTCGTGCTCACCAACGTGAACACACCGAGCGGTCTGCACGACATCGCTTACATGACCACGCGCACCGGCGTGATCCTCGCGATCGACGCGTACACGGGCAGCACGCTTTGGTCGAAGCAACCGGTGGGTGGACAAATCACGATGTCCTCACCCGCGATCGATCCGTCGCGTGCCTACGTGTACAGCACGGGGCTCGACGGCTACTTGCACAAGTACGCGGTGGGTGACGGCACCGAAATCACCGGCAATGGCTGGCCCGAGCTGTTCACGCTCAAGCCGACCGTAGAAAAAGGCGGCACGGCGATCACCATCGCGACCGTCGGCGGCGTCAACTACCTGTACATGGGCACCGGCGGCTACGACGGCGATGGTGGCGATTATCAAGGCCACGTGACGAGCGTCAATTTGAGCACCGGCGCGCAGAAGGTGTTCAACGACATGTGCAGCGACCAAACGATCCACTTCACGCTCAACGCGGGAACCGATTGTTCGTCGGCAAAATCCGGGATTTGGGCCAAAGCCGGGCTCACCTTCGACCCCGCCACCGGGCGTTTGTACGTGGCCACCGGCAATGGCACCTTCAATCCAGCCACTCACCTGTGGGGCGATTCCTTATTGGCGCTGAACTCCGACGGCAGCGGCGTGAATGGCGGCCCGGTCGATAGCTACACGCCCAGCAACTACCAAGCGCTCCAAAATGCGGACAAAGATCTGGGCAGCACCAACCTGCTGATTTTGCCCAACAACGGCAGCAAGTATCCGCACCTGGCCGCGCAAAGTGGCAAAGACCAACTCGTGCGCTTGATCAACTTGGATAACCTGAGTGGCCAGGGAGGCCCGGGTCACGTCGGTGGAGAGGTCGCGTCGGCGGCGCTGCCCACTGGTGGCGAGAACCAGAACCCGTCGTCGAGTTGGATCAATCCGGCCGATGGCAGCACGTGGCTTTATTTCGTGAGCCCGGCCAATGGCATCAACGCGTTCCGCGTCGCCGTCGATGGCGCGGGCAACCCGACTCCGGTCGCGATGTGGCACGCGGGCGGCGGTGGTGGTGGCGCTGCGATCGCGAACAAGGTGCTTTACTACGCGTCGGACAACAACTTCCACGCGCTGAACCCCATCACCGGCGTGGAGCTGTGGCACAACACGGGGATCGGCACGATTCACTGGCAGACACCCACGATTGCCAATGGCGTGGTGTACATCGGTGACAAGGGTCGCCAGCTCACGGCCTTCGCGCTCAACAGCGAAACCGCGCTGTCACGCGCTGGCTGGACGGCGACGGCATCGCAAGCCAGTACCACCGCAGGCAACGCGCTGGATGGGAACGTCGGCACGCGCTGGACATCGGGCCAAGCGATGACGAATGGCATGTTCATTCAGGTCGATATGCAGAGCGCGAAAACTTTCGACCAAGTTTCGCTGGATGCGGGCAGCGGTGGTGACTACCCGCGCGGCTTCCAAATCTTCGCGTCCAACGACAGCGCGAATTTCGGCTCCGCGATCGTGAGTGGCGCTGCGGCAGGGCAGACGGTCACCGTCAAATTCCCGCAGCAGAACGACCGCTTCTTGAAGGTCGTGCAAACGGGCGCGGCGAGCAGCTGGTGGAGCGTGGCCGAGCTGAACGTGTACACGTCCGGTGGCGGCACGGGTGGCAGCGGTGGTTCGGGCGGCAGTGGCGGCTCGGGCGGCAGCGGCGGAACCGGCGGTTCCGGTGGCAGCGGTGGCAGCGGTGGCAGCGGTGGCAGCGGCGGAGCGCT
>Ga0105245_10000223_pt1 | contig 53966 bp, 49 predicted proteins | sample KBSM54metaG_FD_81523 | JGI IMG/M metagenome (GOLD analysis project Ga0105245, IMG submission 81523) | Miscanthus rhizosphere microbial communities from Kellogg Biological Station, Michigan, USA - KBS M5-4 metaG | ecosystem: Host-associated > Plants > Roots > Rhizosphere > Soil | place...
CCGCTCGCGAGCGGGAAGAAACCGAGCGGCCGCGCCGCCGAGACGAGCGCAGCCATTCCCCACTCGGCGAGCGTCGACCGCACGGTCGCGCGGCCACCGCCGAGCCGCCGCACCGCGTGCGGAACGAGCGGATAGACGCCGCTGAACATGAGGGCGTGTGAGACCGCGGCGACACCGCCGCGCCACGCGAGATGTCGGAGCGAGTGTCGGCGCTGCATCCGAAATCTACTGAAACAACTAGGGCTCGAGGCCCGGGACGTCGGCCTCGATCTCGATCGCGATCTCCTTCGGGATCCCGAGCAGGATCTGGAGCCGGTCGAGCATCTTGCGCTCGGCGTGGGCGAACACGTGGTCGACCACGGCCATCCGACACGCGGCGCGATAGATCCCGCGGCGCGATTCGGGGTTCAGGTTCTGGAGGTAAACGTCGGGGAGCTCGATCTTCTTGTCGAGGAGCTTCGTCGCACCTGAACGCTCGTCGGGAGTGAGCTCGGCGTTGCGGATCAGCCGGCGCATGCCCTCGGCTTCGGCCTCGGCCAGAACCCCATCCGCCCACGCCACCGCCGCCCACACCCTAATCACACTCAGGATCTGCGACTCGGCCATACCTGGATCATCTCACAGAGTGACCGCGATGCCGATCCGCTCGCGCAACAGGCCCTTCAGCGTGGCGCGCAACTCCTCGCCGGTCTTGGGGGCGACCCAGCTCCCGGCGCTGGTCGGATCGAAATGCCAGGCGGTGGCGATCGCCGCCATCCAGATCTGCCGTGCGGCACGATGGGAATTGATGACGATTCGGGTCCCGTCGCGCAGGTCCAAGCGAAGGACGCCGTCGCTGACCGTGATCTCGACCTGGTCGGGATCGACGTCCGCAAAGGCGTCCTCGATTGCCTGGAGCTCCGCATGAGCCGTGGTGTCGAATGTCGCCTCGTCCATTGGCGCGATATAGCGCATTTTTTGGGTTAGCATGAGGGTCATGCCGCCCGCGTCGGACATAGACCTCGACGACGGCGAGCCCGTCGAACGCGAAGGACGAGAGACGCTCCTTCCGTCGGTCACCCGGTCGGTGCTGTCCACGAAGAGCTTCGTCGCCGAGAGTCTGCTGAGCTCTCCGAGCGGCTCGCAGGTCGCGTTCGGCGAAGACGCCGACATGTTCGACCAGGACGTTCCGGACGCGGCGGACGATCCGATCACGATCGTCGGTCGCCAGCGCGGTGCGCGCGGCGGCGATCTCGTCGGCGGTCGCTACGTCGTCGAAGGCCAGCTCGGACGCGGTGGCATGGGCCGCGTGCTCAAGGTCCGCCACTCCGCACTCGGTAAGCCGTTCGCGCTCAAGCTGATCAAGAGCGCGATCGCGACGAACCCGAAGATCCGCGAGCTGTTCTATCGCGAGGCGCGCCTCGCCTCCGCACTGACCCACGACAACATCTGCTCGATCGTCGACTTCGGCCAGGACAACCACTACGGCCTGTTCATGGTCATGGAGCTCCTCGAGGGCCAGACCGTGCATGCGAAGCTCAAGCACTCCGGTCGGCTCACGCCGAAGGTCGCGTGCGACGTGATGTGGCAGGTCGGCGATGCCGTCCGGTTCATCCACGGCCGCCAGATCCTCCACGGCGACATCAAGACCGAGAACATCTTCATCGTCCGCACGCCGGCGCAGCGCCGCTTGATCAAGCTGCTCGACTTCGGCCTGTCGCGCGCCGACCTCGGTCGCGACGACGGTGTCGACGGCACGCCCGAGTACCTCGCGCCCGAGCGCATCGACGGCGAGCCCGCTTCGCAGGCCTCCGATATCTACGCCATGGGCATCGTGTTCTTCGAGCTGCTGACCGGCAAGCTGCCGTTCACCGGCGCGACCGCGAAGGACGTGATGAAGAAGCAGCTGACGTCGGTGTGCCCTGCACCGTCGAAGCTGATCGACGAACCGCTCGACGACCGCGCGGATCAGATCATCGAGCGCGCGCTCCAGAAGGATCCGGCGAAGCGCCACCCCGACGTGCCGTCGTTCCTCTACGAGCTGCGCGCGCTGATGGGCATGCTCGGCATGGAGTCCGGCGGCAACGCGCGCCGGCGTGCCCTCGCACCCGACGCTGCACGCGAACGCCGCGAGCACGATCACCGCGTGAAGGCCGCGGCCGAGGTGTTCGGCTCCGTCGCGATCCCGATGGCGTCCTGCGATCCGGACGGTCGCGTCCGCGCCGCGAATCACGCGTTCCTCGAGTTCCTCGGCGCCGCCGGCGATGCCGGTGGTCTCCAGCTGCGCGACTCCGCGCTCCCCGAGATCTACCCGTCGCTGTTCGAGGACCTCGCGACCGTCGCCGCGTCGCGCCGCCCGCTCAAGCGCGTGCTGTATCTCAACGAAGGTGGCGATCGCGTCGTCGAAGCCGCGATCGTGCTGACGCCCGCGCCGAGCTCGGCCGAAGTGACGGCCGGCGAAGTCCACATCGTCCTCCACCCGCTGCGCGCACTGCTCAGCTAGCGACAGCGCGAGGCGAGACCGGTGTACGCGGTCGAGCGGCCGCGATCGAGCACCTCGGTCTCGTAGCAGTTGCCGTCGCGCGAGGCCTGGACCTGAAACGCGCGCGCCGAGCTCGCGAGGTCGTGCGACCACGCGGGGCGCCAAGCGTCGAGAAATTCCGGCGCGTCGCGATCGACCGCCAGATCGAGCGTCGAGCTCCCGCTGACCGTTGCCGTCGCGAAGCCATGGACGATCGATGGCGTTCCGCCGGCCGAAACCAGGAGCTCGTAGCCGACGGCATCGAGCGGTTCGTGCTCCCACGCGACGGAAGTGCCGAGCTCGGACATCGCATACGTGACGGTCGGCGGCGGTTGGAGCCTGACCGTCAGATCGCCGGCGTCGACCCGCGCGTGGTCGCGGTATTCGCTCGCCGTCGCCGAGGTCTCCTCTTCGATGTCGACGTCGACGAACTGATGCTCGCCGGGAGCCAGCGCGGCGGCAGGCAGCAACAGCGCGGTGTCGACCGCCGTCGCGAGGTAGAGCGTCTCGCCATCGCTCTCCGCCAACCAGCTGCTCGTCGTCGGTACCCGACCCGAGACCATTCCCTGAACATTCAGCGGCGCGCGCGCGAGCGTGACTCCTTCGCTCGTCAGATCGATCGGCGGTTGGGGATCGAGCCCGGGCAAGAGGTCGACATCGCGGCGAACCACGACGATGTCCGCGGTGACCGGCGCGAACAGAAACGTCTGCCGGCTCTGCCACGTCGCGATGTCGTACGACCAGTTCGCCGAGTCCGACGAGGCATTCTGATGCGTCAGGCCCAGCGTGAGCGTCCCTGGCTCGTCGACCGTTCCCGTGACCTCCGCATTCGCCGCCGGCGCAGCGACGGTGCTGCACGCCTCGATCGCGAGCGTCGGAGACAACTGTTGATCGCCATCGGCCGGATCTGCGAACAGCTCCTCGACGTCGAACCCGCTGTCATCCGCGCACACGAACACGAACTGATACGGCCCGTCGCTGATCACGCGATAGCCGCGCGCGGTCGGCACCGCGTCGTGCCACACGCCATTCGCCTTGTAGCCGACGAACGAGGCCGCGCCGTGCGGCACGACGATCTCGATCGGCTGCTGGTTGTCGCCACACGCCGCCACCAGGAAGCACGCGACCAGCGCGCGCCTCATATTCCCGGCGTCGGCTCCTTGAGGCGCTTCAGATCCTTCTCGATGCCGGGCGTGATCGTGACCTTGTTCTGGTCGTCGACCCAGACGACCTCGAAGTCGTCGAGCTTGTTGTCCTTGATGATCTTCTCGCCCTGCTCGACGCCATCGATGAACATCACCTTGCTCCACGCATCGGCGGTGAACGCGTCCTTCGCGCGGATCGTCACCGAGCGCGACGCGTGCGCGGGCTCGCCGGTGCGCGGGTCGAGGATGTGGTGATAGCGAACGCCGTCCTTGACGAAGCCACGCTCGTAGTCGCCGCTCGTCGAGAACGAGTGATCCTTGATCGGTGCGACCGCGAACATCGAGTCCTTCGGGCCGCGCGGATCGCGGATGCCGACGACCCACGGATCCTTGCCCTTGCTGCCCGCGACGTACATGTCGCCGCCGGCCTGGACCATGAAGTCGGTGAAGCCGCGGGCCTTGAGCAGCGCGACGCACTTGTCGACCGCGTAGCCCTTCGCGATGCCGCCGAGCGTGATCGCCATGCCCTTGCGCTTCAGGAACACGGTCTTCTTCGTCTTGTCGAGGATGACGTCCTTCCAGCCGATCAGCGCGAGGCGTTTCTTGACCTCCGCTTGATCGGGGAGCGAGCCGTCCATGTCCTCGTCGAACTTCCACAGGCCGTGGAACGCCTGGACGGTGATGTCGAACACGCCACCGGAGCGCTTCGACACATCGAGCGCGCGCGCGATCACCTGGATCGTCTCGTCGGAGACCTTGACCGGCTTGTCCCCCGCGGCCGTGTTGATCCGCGAGAGGTCCGAGTCCGGCAGCCACGTCGTCATCTCTTTATCGAGACGCTTGATCTCCGTGAACATCGCCTCGGCGGCCTTCGCGGCATCTGCCTCGCGATCGGTCCAGAACCAGACGGACACGCTCGTGCCCATCGCCTTGTCGTTGTACGTGAGCTTGCCCGGCGCCGCCGCGACCGAAGACGCGGTCGCCGCGAGCGCGAGGGCGACGAGCGCGACGCGCATCGCTAGTGGCGAAGCATCGAGATGATGCCGAGCACGATCAGAATTCCGCCGACCCCGAGTGCGACGAGCACCGCGCCGACCGAAACGGCGAGCGTGCCCTGGGTCTCCTGCTGGATGCCCTTCCACATGCCGAAGCACGCGGGGATTGCACCCGCGGCAGCGATGATGCCGCCGAGGATGGAGCCATGCGTGATCCCGCCGTTCATCGTCGCGGCGATCACGATGCCGACGATCGCGAGACCGATCGCAGCGAGTGCGGGCGTCTTGGAGTCCGGAACGGGGTCACCCATGCCGCAACGCTAGCATGAGGTGGGTCAGCTTTCCGTATACATGCGTAGTTGCTCGCGCATCACCTCGTCCGTCAGTGACTTCTGCACGGGCTCGAGGAGGCAATCCGCGAGCACGAGCATGAAATCCTCGACGTTCTTTTCTGCGACGAGCTTGGCCATCAGCGTCTTGGCGTCACGGCTATCATCACCTGCGAGCAACTCCCTCACCTTTGCCACCGACAGATCACCCTGGAAGTCGATCATCAAGTTCTGGCGGAGATACTCGATCAGACGATTCACGCCAGCTGGATAACGCACCACAGCGACAGGATCAACCTTGCGGACACCGTCGAATCGACCGACGATGTAAGGCGCGATGCCCCGCGTGCTGCTGACGGGATTTTGCGCGGTGCCGGGGCCGCGTCGTGCGGGCGTCCAGCTCCGACACGTCATCCGCGCGCTCACGCCATCGTGCTCGGTCGACCTCCTGGTCGTCCGCGAAGGCGACCAGGGCTACGTCGAGCGCCAGGGCTCGGTCCGCGTGCTGCGCGTGCCCGCACCGGAGACCGATCTCAAGGCGCAGATCCAGTCGTTCCAGCGCGCGCTGCGCCGTCAGCTCGAGGGTGCCGACTACGACGTCGTCCACTGCCGCGACTCGTGGAGCGGGTTGACCGTGCTCGAAGCACGCGAGCGCCTCGGCTACGCGGTCGTCTACGACCTCACGCGCGCACCGATCGGTGAGAGCGCACTCGATCCCGAGCTCGACGCGCAGTACGCGCGCGACGAAGAGGCGTGCATCCTCGCGGCCGACATCGTGCTCGCGCCGACCCAGGCCGCGGTCAAGGCGCTGCAGAATCGCGGCAAGCCGGATCGCGTGATGATCGCGCCACCCGGCGTCGACGTCGATCGGTTCGACTGGGATGACCCGCCGACGGGTGGCCCACCGCGGATCGTCTACGCGGGCTCGATCGATGCGGGCCGCGGCGTGCGCGTGATGATCCGTGCGATGGCGGCGATCGTTCGCGAGGTCGATGCGCGACTGGTGCTCGCCGGCCCGGTCGTGTCGCCGCGGTTCGAGGCCGCGATCAAGGATGGCATTCGCGAGCTCGGCCTGTCCGACAAGGTCGAGCTCGTCGGCGTCGTCGACCACGACGAGATTCCCGCGCTGCTCGCGACCGCTTCGGTGTGCGTCGTGCCCGCCGCGTCGGACCTCACGCCGAACCCGACGGTCGTGTTCCCGACGAAGCTGCTCGAGTACATGGCGTGCAAGCGGCCGATCGTCGCGCCGCGCCGCGAGACGGTGCAGCTCGTCGTCGAGAATGCGCGCGAGGCGCTGCTGTTCGAGCCCGGCGATCCGATCGATCTCGCGCGCAAGGTGCTGCGCGTCCTCGGCGAGCCGATCCTCGCGCAGCGGATCGCGACCGCCGGGTACGACCGCGTGCGCAGAGACTTCACCGCGAGCGCGACCCGCCGCGCGATCCAGAAGGCCTACAAGATGATCGCCGATCGGTTCGGCTCGGTCGACCACGGCGACGAGGACGCGCCGAAGGTCGAGATGCTGACCGACGACGACTTCGAGGCGACGGTGTTCGAGGAAGCGCCGATCACGCCGGCGGCCGTCGACACGGCGCTCAACCGGATCGGCGATCCGCACGCGCTCGAGGATGCGCTCGCCGCCCTCGACAACGGCACCGCCAGCTCGTCGGAGCGGCTCGCGCCACCGCCGCCACCCGATGATACGCTCGATCGCCAGCCGGTCGCACCGGCGCGCGCCGATACCCAGGCGTGGACGGTCTCGGCGCTGGTCTCGCCACCTCCGCGCGAGGCGGGCGGCACCGGCTTCACGACGCCGGTCCTGCCCGACGACTGGGTCGTCACGAACGTCGCCGGTGCGGTCCGCGCGATCGCGATCCCGCCGCCGCCACAACGGCCCTCCGACGGCCCCTCCGATGGCCATGCCGAGCTGATCGACGACATCGACACCGGTGCGGTCGCCGCCCGCAAGGAGCACGACGACGGCACCCCCGTCGAGGGCAACGCCCAGGTCGTGTCGGTGCCATTGACCCCGGGCGACGGCTTGTTCGTCGCGGGCGAAATCGACGTGCCGACGCCCCCGCCGGAGAAGCGGATCACCGAGCCGCAGGCGGCGGTCGATGCCGAGGAGTTCATCGCGGCGAGCAGCCTGCTCGGCAACGCCGAAGCCTCAGATCCCGACACGGGAAGCCGCACGCCACCGCTAGAGCGCCGCAATCCGTAGTACCGTCGCAGCGCGTCATGCCCGTCGTGGCACTGGTGAATCTGCTGTTCGGTATCGGCTTCGCGCTGATCGCGCGCGATCGAATCAAAGCAGACGGTCCGTTCGCATCGCCGGCGTTTCCGCTCGTCGTGCTGCACGCAGGCGCTGTCGTCGCGCCGATCGCGCTCTACTTCTACGCGGTGCACCCGGCGTGGAGCTGGATGTACTTCTTCGACCCCGAGAAGATCAGCGGGATCGCCGTGCTGCCGCTGATGGTCGGCCACGCCGCGCTCGTGATCGGCGCCTGGTATGGCGCGTCGTTCCTGATCCGGAACGGCCTCCAGGGCGCGCTCTATTACGTCGGTGGCGCGATCGCGCTCACCCTGCTGATCCTGATCGTCGCGTGCATTCACCGGATCGATACCGCCACCGACTTCCTCGGGTTCTCCGATGGCAAGCATGGCGTGCCGCTGTTCTCGGTCCGGCTCGGCTGGGCGTTCGTGGTGTCCCTCCTCGCGCTGTTCGGTTCGGCGGTCTACGTCGCGATCGAGCTCGGCCGCGACAGCCGCCGCGTGCAGAGCCGGTGATATGATCCAGCCGGTGCGGGTGCTCGTCCTGATCGCGCTGCTGGGCGCCTGTGGTCCGATCGCGTACGTCAGTCAGGTCACGTTGCGCGCCGACGATGCCGTCGAAGCAGCGCGCGCCGCCGACGCCGAGAAGTACAGCCCGTACTGGTGGACGCGCGCGAAGGAATATCTCTCCATGGCCCGCGAGGTCGCCGGTCACGCCGACTACCAGGGAGCGAACCACTTCGGCCGGCTCGCCGAGGAAGCCGCGATCAAGGCGAAGGCCGAGGCCGAGGCGCATCCCAAGACCGAGCCCGCGAAGCCCGACGCGGTGGCTCCCGCGAAGACCGATGCGATCGCGCCTGCGAAAGATCCCAAGACCGACATCGCACCCGCGAAGGACACGCCTTGAGGAAGGCGCTCGCGCTCGCGCTCTCGGTTTCGCTCGTCGGCTGCGCCGGCATGGGCGTGCGCGACCAGACGACCGCGACCGAAGGGCTGATCGCGACCGCGCGGGATCACGGCGCTCAGAAGTGCGCGCCGGTCGAGCTCGCGATGGCCGAGTCGCACAACGACTACGCCGAGCACGCGCTCGACGAGGGCAACTACTACTCCGCTCGCCGGGACGCCGAGGTCGCCGCGACGAACGCCCAGAGCGCGATCGACAAGTCGCCGAAGGACAAGTGCGTCGGCTACGGCGACCGCGACGGCGACGGCATCAAGGACAACGTCGACAAGTGCCCGGACCAGCCCGAGGACAAGGACGGCTTCCAGGACGAAGACGGCTGCCCCGATCCCGATAACGACAACGACGGGATCCCCGACAAGACCGACAAGTGTCCGAACGAGCCCGAGGACAAAGACGGGTTCCAGGACGAGGACGGCTGCCCGGACCTCGACAACGACGGCGACGGCCTCAACGACGCGATCGACAAGTGCCCGAACGATCCCGAGGACAAGGACGGCTTCGAGGACGAAGACGGCTGCCCCGTTCCCGATAACGACAAGGACGGCTTCCTCGACAAGGACGACAAGTGCCCGAACGAGCCGGGCGTCGCGCCGGATGGCTGCCCGAAGAAGTACAACCTCGTCGTCGTCACCGAGAAGAAGATCGAGATCAAGCAGACGGTCTACTTCGACTTCAACAAGGCGACGATCAAGAGCGTGTCGTTCGCGCTCCTCAACGAGGTCGCGCAGGCGCTCGCCGACAACCCGAAGATCAAGGTCGAGATCCAGGGCCACACCGACTCCGTCGGAAACGATGCCTTTAATCTGAAGCTCAGCCAGTCCCGCGCCGAGAGCGTGCGGACTTACCTGATCAAGCGCGGTATCTCGTCGGACCGCATGGTTCCCAAGGGTTACGGCGAGAACGTGCCTATTGCCGATAACAGGACCGAGGCTGGCAGGTCTCAGAACCGCCGGGTCGAGTTCGTCATTACAGAACGCTGATTTTCTTGTTATGACAGTCGCATGAGGGTGTTCCGTTTCGTCGCGCCCATCGCTGCGCTCCTGTTGTTTGCCGGGCCCGTTCACGCGGATCCGAAGGGAGACGTCAGCGCGAAGATCAAGGCTGCGATGGAGGCGTACGACTCGTTTGATTACGACGGCGCCAAGAAGCAGCTCACCGCCGCGATCGCGACCGGCAAGAAGTCCAAGCTCGATCACGACCCGGTGATGGCGAAGGCCTATCTCGATCTCGGCATCGTCGCGTTCGCGGTGCCCGATGAAGCGGCGGCGAAGTCCGCGTTCGTCGACGCCGTGAAGATCGATCCGAAGATCCAGATCGACGTCGCCTACAAATCGCCGGAGCTCGCGAAGCTGCTCGATCAAGCGCGCGGCGAGGCGAAGTCGGGCGGTGGCGACACGGTCGGCACCGGCGGCAGCGAGCCCACGCTCGACCTCGGCGGTGGCGGCGGCGAAGACTGCGGCAGCGTGAAGGGCCTCGAGCACACGATCATCGACACGGCGAAGGCCGGCGCGCCGCAGCCGATCGAGGTGATGCTCGGCGCGGACGTCAAGGCCGCGAAGGTCTCGGTGATGTACCGCAAGGAAGGCGCGACCGACTTTACCGAGGTCAAGCTGACCAAGCAGGGCGCGTGCAAGTACACCGGCGCGATCCCCGCGGCGGCGATGAAGGGCTCGCTCGTCCACTACTACGTCGCCGCGTACAACGACGGCGCGAAGCCGGTCGCTTCGAAGGGCTCGTCGGGCTCGCCGAACATCATCGAGATCAGCGGCGTCGCGGCGAAGGGCGGCGGCGATGATGAAGATCCGATCGGCGGCGGCAAGAAGCCGTCGGGCGGCGGCGGTGGTGGCGGAAGTAGCGAGGACATCTCGTCGAGCGCGACCGTCACGCCGAAGGGCCCGCAGAAGGTCTACATCGCGGCGATTGCCGGCAGCGGCGTCGGCTACCTGACCGGCACGACCGAGGGCATGAACACGGTCAAGAACGCGGGCCTCGGCAAGAGCATCGTCGTGCTCGTCGCCGAGCTCGGCTACTTCGTCAACCCGCAGCTGTCGATCGGCGCGGCGTTCCGCATGGGCTTGCCGATCGACGCGAACGTCGACGGTCACGCGACCGGCGCACCCGGTGGCCTCCTCCGCCTGCGCTACGCGATGTCGCCGACCGGCGAAGGCCTCCGCGTCATGGGCCAGATCGGCGCCGGCTACCTCCGCAATACGCTCAAGCTCGACACGACCCAGACGATGGGTGGCGACACCGACATCGTCGCGCAGGGCCCGCTGCTGCTCGGCGGCGGCGTCGGCTACATGAAGCGTCTCGGCAGCACGGTCGCGTTCGTCGCCGACCTCGACGTGCTCGCGGGCATCGCGGTCGTCAACAAGATCGGCCTGTCGCCGCTGAACAGCGGTGTCTCGGCCGACGCTCAGATCGGTTTCGCGATCGGCTTCTAGTTCTCGGCCACAGTGATTCTGACCTCGGGTTGAGCTCCTGAACCGATCAAATCTCTGTGGCGAAGTATTAGGCACCCGGTTGGGTCGTGACCTCGACCATCGCGTCGGGGCGAACCCAGCGCGCGACCGCGGCATCGGCCGTGGCCGCCGTGACCGTGCGATAGCGAGCGAGATCGGCCGCGAGGCCATCGGGCTCGCTGGTGTAGAGCGCGTAGCGCTGGAGCAGCTGGGCGCGCCGCGCGAGCCCGTTGAGGCCCCAGATCGCACCCGCCTCGCGCCGCGTCGCCGCACGCGCGAGTCCGTCGGCGTCGCTCGGCCGCGCGACTTCCTCGTCGAGGATCTGCCGCACCGCGCTCGGATCCGCGCCGCTGCGCAGGTCGACCGAGACATGAACCTCGCCGCCGAGCCGGCTGTTCGTGGTCCACGCCGACACGCGCTGGGCGAGCTGGGTCTCGTAGACGAGCCGCCGCCACAGCGTGCCCGTGCCGGTCGCGGTCCACGCAGCGGTCACGAGATCGAGCTCGGGCTCGTCGGCCGCGAACGCCGGCGGGCCGAGCCACGCGCGGTGGATCCGGGTGAGCGCGGCGAACCGATCGCTGCAGGACTCGACGACGGGCACGGTGACCTCGGCGGTCGCGGGCTGGCGCTCCGGGCGCTGCGAGCGCGGGAACGAGCCGAAGAACCGATCGATGACCGCGTGCACGCCATCGTCGACGTCGCCGGCGATCACGAGCGTCGCGTTCGCGGGCACGTACCACGTGCGATAGAACGCGAGCACGTCGTCGAGCGTCGCGCCCTCGATGTGTGGCGTCAGGCCGATCGTCAGGTAGCGATGCGGATGGCCCTCGGGATAGAGGCCCGCCGCGATCAAGAATCGCTCCGCGCCGTACGGCACGTTCTCGTAGCGCTGGCGGCGCTCGGCGACGACTACCTGCTGTTGCTGCGCGAGCCGCTCGGCGGTCATGCCCGGCGCGAAGTAGCCCATCCGATCCGATTCGAGCCACAGCGCGAGCTCGAGCTCGTGGCTCGGAACGACCTCGTGATACGCGGTGCGATCCGCGCCGGTCGATGCGTTCGCATCGGAGCTGCCGGCCTTGCGCAGGATCTCGTAGTGATGCGCCGGCACGTGCAGCGAGTTCTTGAACACGTGCTCGAACAGATGCGCGAACCCGGTCAGATCGGCGCGCTCGTCGGAGCTGCCGACCCGGTACCACACGCTCGTGCAGACCTGCGGCACGCTCGGATCGCGATGGACGATCACGTCGAGCCCGCACGGCAGGGTCCTCCGTTCGATCTCGAGATGCGGTAGTCCGTCGCTGTCGAAGTGGATCATTCGCGCTTGCTCCGCAGCGACAGTGCCAGCTGGTAGAGCTCGCGGCGCGGCTTGCCCGTCTTGATCACGAGCCGCGCAGCGGCATCGCGCGGGCCGAGCCCTTCCGCGAGCAGCTGGGTCAGCTCGGCCTCGATATCGATCTCGGGCGGCGCCACGCTCGCTCCCTCGACGACGAGCGTGCACTCGCCGAGCGGCGCCTGGGCCGCGTAACGGATCGCGAGCTCGCCGAGCGTGGCGCGGACGTGCTCCTCGTAGACCTTCGTCAGCTCGCGGCCGAGCGACGCCCTGCGCGCCGCGCCGAACGCCTTCGCGAGATCGTCGAGGGTCGCGTGCACCCGATCCGGCGCCTCGTAGAAGATCAGCGTCGCGACTTCCGCACGCAGCGAGCCGAACAGCGCCTGGCGCGCGCCCTGCTCTCGCGGCGGGAACCCGAGGAACGTGAACCGCTCCGTCGGCAGGCCCGAGCCGATCAGCGCGGCGAGCGCCGCCGATGGCCCGGGAATGACCTCGACCCGCGCGCCCGCTTCGACCGCCGCCTCGACGGCTCGCGACCCAGGATCCGAAACGCCCGGCATGCCGGCCTCGCTGATCACGGCGATCTTCTTACCCGCCTCGAGCGCCGCGACGAGCCCCTCGGCGCGCTCCGCTTCGTTGCCCTCGAAGTAGCTCGTCACCGGCGCCCCGCCCGCACCCGCATGCGCGAGCAGCACCTTCGCGCTCCGCGTGTCCTCGGCGTAGATCGCATCCGCCTCGCGCAGCACGCGCGCCGCGCGGAGCGACAGGTCCTCGAGGTTCCCGATCGGCGTGCCGACGATGTAGAGCGTCCCGCCCATTTAGTCGCGCGTCAGCGCTTCGATGTCGACGGCCGTGCCCATCTCGGCTTCGAGGTACTTCTTGAGCCGATCGAGCACCCGCTTCTCGAGCTGGCGTGCGCGCTCGCGCGACACGTTGTAGCGATCGCCGAGCTCCTGCAGCGTGAGCGGCTCCTCCGCTAACCAGCGCTCGCGGAAGATCGTCTGCTCGCGACCTTCGAGCGTCTGCGCGAACGCCTCGAGCTTGGACTTCAGCAGCTGCGCGAACTCGTTGTTCGCGACCGCGCGATCGGGTCGATCGTCTTCGCTCGGCAGAAAATCGAGCCGCGTGCGCACGCCATCGTCGTCGCCGCCGGAGCCGACCGGCGCATCGAGCGACGCTTCGGGCGCCGCGAGCCGGCGCTCCATCTCGATGACGTCCTTCTCGGACACGTCGAGCTTCTCGGCGAGCAGCGCGGAGGTCGGCGCGAAGCCGAGTTGCTCGAGCTTCTCGCGCTCCTTGCGCAGGTTGAAGAACAGCTTGCGCTGCGCCTGGGTCGTGCCGATCTTCACGAGGCGCCAGTTGTTCAAGATGAACTTGAGGATGTAGGCGCGGATCCAGAACGCGGCGTAGCTCGAGAGCTTCACGCCGCGATACGGATCGAACTTACCGACCGCCTGGATCAGGCCGATATTCCCTTCCTGCACGAGGTCGAGCAGGTTGCGGTGGGCGCGGCGATACTCGTACGCGATCTTCACGACGAGCCGGAGGTTCGCCTCGATCAGACGGCGCGCTGCGGCAGTGTCCTGCTGTTCGACGAGCTTGACCGCGAGGTCGTGCTCCTCCTCGGGAGTGAGCAGCGGATAGCGCCGCGTCTCGGCCATGTACGCCGCGAGGGGATCGCGACGCGCGAGCGAGCCCGACTCACGGCGCGCCGGTACGCGTGGTACGTCGTCGTCGCTGGGCTCGGGCCCGTCGGCGGCGACCTCGTCGTGGCTGTCTTCCCCGACGTCGATCGTCCCTGCCGAGGCGAGATCGGTATCGAGGCCCTCGTCCTTATCGTCCTCGGAAGACTCGTCGCGATCTTCGGCTTCAGCATCCTCCGCCGGGCGCTCGCCGACGTCGATGACCTTCGATTTCTTCGTGCGACTTTTGCCGGCCATCGCGTCTCGCGACTGTACTACATGCTCATACCAACGTCGCGTCGCCACTCCGTGAGTGGCAGCCGGTGGTTTGCACCCTATAATCGCGAGATGCGAAGTAGGTTGAACCTCGCCCTGGTGGGAGTCGCGGGTGTCGTCGCACTCGTCCTTACCGTGCTCCGCCATGAAGGTGTTGTCGCGTTCGGTCTGGAGACTCACGAAGTCCGTGCGGCTCCAGGACAAGCCCCGAACGACAAGCACGACTTGTCCGCTCTCAAGATCTTCAGCTCCACGCTCGTGCGCGTGAAAGATCGCTACGTCGATCCGTCGCGCATCGATCCGAAGAAGATGCTGTACAGCGCGCTCGACAGCGTGCAGTTCAACATCCCGGAAGTGCTGGTCGAGCCCGATGTCGCCCGCAACAAGGTGACGGTCGCGGTCAACGACAAGAAAGAGGTGTTCGACACGGATGATGTCGACTCGCCGTGGCACCTCCAGCGCAAGCTGAAGAGCATCTTCCGGTTCATCGAGACCAACATGAACGCCGGCGCCGACCTCGCGAAGGTCGAGTACGCGGCGGTCAACGGCATGCTGTCGACGCTCGACCCGCACTCGATCCTCATGGACCCCGAGCAGGCGCGCGACATGGACGTGTCGACGAGCGGCAAGTTCGGCGGCCTCGGCATCGTGATCCGGATGATCGACAGGAAGCTCACCGTCGTGAAGCCGATGAAGGACACGCCGGCGTGGAAGAAGGGCATCAAGGCCGGCGATCACATCGTCAAGATCAACAACGAGCCGACCGAGAACCTCACCTCGAACGAGGCGGTCGATCGGATGCGCGGTGACCCGAAGACCGGCGTCACGCTGTGGATCGAGCGCAAGAACCAGGCGAACCTGATGCGGTTCGACATCGTGCGCGACATCATTCGCGTCTCGCAGGTCGAGCACAAGCTGCTCGACTCGCACGTCGGCTACATCCGCGTGAAGCAGTTCTCGAAGGGCATCGCCCAGGACGTCGCGCAGGCGATGCAGGAGATGTCGGGCCAGGGCGCGACGGCATGGGTCCTCGACCTCCGCGGTAACCCGGGCGGCCTCCTCGAGGAAGCTGTCCAGCTCTCCGACCTGTTCGTCGATAGCGGCACGATCGTGTCGACGGTGTCGGGTCGCGATCGCGAAGCGCGCCGCGCCGAGCGTGGCTTCGGCGATACGACCAGCTCGCTCGCGGTGCTCGTCAACGGTGGCTCGGCGTCTGCGTCGGAGATCACCTCGGGCGCGCTCAAGAACCTCGACCGCGCGGTCATCATCGGCACGCGTACGTTCGGCAAGGGCTCGGTCCAGGAGCTCTACGACAACGACGACCACTCGAAGCTGAAGCTCACGATCGCGCAGTACCTGACCCCGGGCGACCGCTCGATCCAGAACCTCGGCATCGTCCCCGACATCCAGCTCCAGCGGATGTACATCCCGGAGAAGAACGACGCGGCGAGCGACATCGTGCGCATGCTCGCGCCGACCCACAGCTACGGCGAGAAGGACCTCGACGCGCACCTCGTGTCGACCTACGCGAAGGACGGCGACAAGCCGACCTACGAGGTGCCGTACATGTTCGAGCGCAAGAAGACGCCCGAGGTGAAGGATCAGAAGGCGGCTCCGCCGAACGACGACGAAGACGCGCCGGACGACGACGAGATCGTCGAGGACTTCGAGATGCGGTTCGCGAAGCAGATCGTGTCGGGCGTGACCGCTTCGACCCGGCCCAAGCTGGTCGCCGGTGCGAAGAAGATCGTCGACAAGGTCCGCGGCGAAGAAGAGGCAAAGCTCGTCACCGCGCTGAAGGGGATCAACGTCGACTGGAGCGCGGCCGGCAACGACACCGGCACGCCGAACCTCGACGTCGCGCTGACGACGTCGGGCTCGACGATCAAGGCAGGTCAGGACATGACGGTCACCGCGACCGTCAAGAACACCGGCGCGGCCGCGGCGTATCGCGTGCTGCCCCGGATCCAGGCCGAGGACGGTGTGTTCGAAGACTTCGAGCTCCCGATCGGTAAGGTCGGTCCCGGCGAGACCAAGACGTTCACCGCGCACCTCAAGATGCCGGAGGACGCGGTCGATCGCGTCGATCGGCTCGGGCTGGAAGTTCGCGAGGCGCGCAACGCCACCGCGAAGGTCACGCCCGCGGAGATCCATGTCGAGTCGCTGCCCCGCCCCGTGTTCGCGTACGCGTGGCAGCTCGTCGACGACGGCAACGGCGACGGCCTCGTCCAGCGCGGCGAGAAGTATCACCTCCAGGTCACGGTGAAGAACACCGGCATGGGCGCGTCGACGAAGGAAGCGCAGCTGATCCTCCGCAACGCGACCGGCGACGGCGTCGATCTCGACAAGTCGCGGTTCGACCTCGACGTGCTCGAGCCCGGCAAGACGATCACGAAGGACTTCCCGCTCGCGACGAACGCGACGCTGAAGGCCGACGAGATGGTGCTCGAGCTCATGGCGTACGACCCGAACCTCGACAGCCAGTCGAGCGACAAGCTCCACTTCAAGGTGACGCCGAGCGTGACCGGTACGCCCGCGAAGGGCGACGTCATGGTCAAGGCGGTCAGCACGATCCGCGGTGGCGCTTCGGATGATTCGAGCGTCGTCGGCACGGCGCTAAAGGGCGCGAGCTATCCCGCGATCGCGACGTTCGGTCCGTGGACGAAGATCAAGCTCGACGCCACGGGCGCGAAGGTCGGGTTCATCGCGAACCAGGCGATCGCGACCGGCGGTGCGGGCTCGAGCCCGTTCACGCCGACCTACAACACGACGCCGCCGCTCATCAACCTGACCTCGAAGTCGCTCGAGACCCGCGGCGACACGTTCAAGCTGCAGGGCACGGTCACCGATGACCAGCACGTGAACGACGTCTACGTGTTCGTGTCGAACCCGACGGCCAAGGTCGAGAGCAAGAAGGTGTTCTACCGCTCGAATCGCGGCGGCAAGAACGAGCGCGCCCTCGACTTCGCGACCGACCTGCCGCTGTGGCCGGGCTCGAACATGGTCACGATCGTCGCGCGCGAGAACAACGACGTGCGCTCGGTCAAGACCGTGTACGTCTACAAGGACGCTCCGCGCACCGCGGCGACCCCGTAAGCAGGGGCCGTAACTAACCCAGCGGTTATGGCATGATAGCCTGGGCTGAATCCCGGGCGGTCTCCGGGCGTCCAAACAGGCAACCATGCGCACTCTGTTCGCTCTGGTGCTCGTCGCAGGTCTCGGCTCCGCAGCATGGGCCGACGCCACGACGGGGTCGTACGACGTGAAGTTCGAGGAGATGGGTCACAACTGCAGCCCGCCGCCGGTGGCGTTGGCGCGCGGCAAGCTGACCATCGCGACCCGAAAGAACAGCCTCGTCGTCAACATCGACACGATTCCCGAGATGGCCGGCGTCCCCGAGAAGGGCGGCAAGGTCAACGCGAAGACGGTCAAGGGCGCGGTCCCGACGACGGTCGGCGGCCTCGACGCGAAGTACTCGATCGCGGGCAAGATCGACGACGGCGGGATGGTCCAGCTCGTGCTCGTCGCCGAGTACATCAAGCACGACGACAAGAAGCCGTACTGCACCCAATCCTGGAATGTTACAGGTTTGCGTGGGACGCCTGATAAGCCTGATAAGAAGTAGTCACGTTCGCTAGAGTCGCGCCATGAGGGCGCGGCTCGCGTGTTGGATCTTGGTCGCGGCGTGCTCGTCGCCGGCGGCGAGCCACGGCGATGCGGCGATCGCGATCGATGGTGCGCCGATGATCGACGCCGCGATCCCCGCTGATCACTCGCTGACCGGCGAGCGCGATCGCCTGCTCGCGAGTTACCTCGCGTGGCTCCAGGCGAACCCGACGCCGCAATCGAACGGTCTCGCCGGTTCGCTCCACACGGTGTGCGAGCTGTGGTCCGCGCTCCAGCCCTCGGGCAAGAGCGTGTTCCTCACGATCACGCACCGGCTCTACGGATCCAAGCTCGCCGACGCGACGACGATGCTCGAGCACGTGACGAAGCTGTATCGCGTCGTCGGCGGGCAGGATGCGAGCGCGACCGCCGACGGCAGCTGCGGCGGCGGCGAGTACAACCGGATGATCATGCAAGAGGACGCGGCGCTGCTCGCGGCGCAGCTCGCGGCCAATGCCCACCAGGGCGCGCAGCCGTACGACATCGCGGACGTGATCACGACCAGCGCCTGGCGCGACTCGCACGACGTCGGCGGCCCGCACGCGCCGTTCGACAAGAGCGACGAGACGAACGCCGGTGCACCGCGCGGTCAGACCCAGTACTTCGCGAATCCGGCGTCGGCCGCGGCGACCGCACCGCTCGGCCGGATGGACCTGATGACGCTCGTCGATCCGTACGCGCTCGAGATGGACGAGGACTACGACTGCACGCACAACTCGAACCCGGCGTGCAGCTACATCTTCTACGGTCCGGCGTGCGCGCCAGAGACCAACGAGCCGGGCACCCAGATCTACACCGGCAACTACGGCGACTTCGCGGCGAGCTACGTTCCGACCGGTTGCTAGAGGCAGGGCCGCGTCGCGATGTACGGCGCGTACGAGCCGTCGCGGTGCGACACGAACGTCAGCACGGACTCGTCGAGCGTGAGCGATGGATCGCCCTCGTCGCCGTTCGTATCGATCTCGGCAAGATCGTGGAGCTGCGAGAACACGTCGCTCGGGCTGATCCGGACCGCGGAGACGACCTTGATCGCGCTACCGCTCTCCTCCTCGAACCACAGGCGCAGGCGATCGGCCGAGAGCGCCGGGTAACCGACGCCGCTCGGCAGGCCGCCGAGCATCTTGCCCGCCGGGAACTCGCTCGTGCGATCGGGACGCTCGGTGATGTAGAGGTCGCCTTCGCCGGCGGGGTCGACCGCCGAGCTGTAGACGAGCGTCAGGCCATCGGCGCTGATCTGCGCGCCGGCCATGTCGAGCGTCTGGCACAGCGCCGAGAGCTCGACCGGCGGATCGAACGCCGCGGACGTGGTCGCGCGCGTCGCCCGGTAGATGCAGTTTTTTGGCACGCCGGCGCTGTCGAAGTAGAGCTCGAGGCCATCGCCGGTGAGCGAACCGCCGTACTGGTCCTTGTTCGCGAACGTGCCGGCGATCGCGGCGCCCACGGGGAACGGATCGGCGCGAGTGGCGCGTTGGCTGGTCCACAGGTGCTGGTTCGTGCCGTCGGATTGATCCCAGACGAGGCCGAGGCCATCCGGCGTGATGAACGCGGCCGTCTGGAGATCGTTCGTGCTGCCGCTCGCGATCTTCTGGATATCGGTGAACGTGCCGGTGCCGAGGCACGCCGCATCCGGGCCCGCCGCGTCGCGAAACGGGACGACGTCGGCTTGGAAGTCCAGTCGCCCACAGCCGGCAACTGCGACCAGGGCAATGAACCTCAGCGCTTCCACACCTCTGCCAGGATCGCACCGTTCGCATCGACCGAGAACACTTTCGTGAACCCCGTCGGGATCACGCAGCGATGCGTCTGCGGCGAGTACGCGACGATCCAGTCCGCGACGTCGGGCGTGCGCGCCATCGGGATCCACAGGTCGCCGCGAAACCACGCGAGGTGCTTCGGCTCGATGCAATCGCGATAGACGTGTGCGCCCTGCGGCGCGTTCGCATTGACGTAGTCGACCGCGCGATCGACGCCCTCGCCCCACCACGCGGTCTCGAACAGCTGATGCGCGGCGACGTTCCCCGCACCGCCGACCTGCTCGCCGAAGAAGTCGAGGTAGTACGGATGGACGCGGACGAGCGTGATCGCGAGATACAGGAGCACGGCGGCCGCGGTGTACGCGAACCGCCACGGCAGCGCGGACGCGATGTAGTCCCAGCCAGCGGCACCGATCAGCGCGAGCGCGAGCACGCACGGCATCACGTAGCGCACGCCGTCCTGGCGAACCGGTGACAGCGCGACGCCGAGCGGGATCACGAGCCACGCGATGACGATCAGCGTCGCGCGGCGGTCCGGGGCGCGCACGCTGCGCACGAGCCACGCGAGCACCCCGACGAGGATCCCGATCGGCAGCGTGCCCGCGAGGTACGCGAGGAAGTAATGCGGCCCCGGCGTGTTCGTGATCGAGCCGAGAAACGGCTCCGGCGTGTGGACCTGGCTGAGCTTCTCGAACGCGGCCTGGAGGTTCGCGATCGGATGTGGCCACAGGCGCGGCCAGATCGTGTACAGCGTCGCGAGCGCGACCGGCGGCATGATCACGAGGCCTTCGAGCGCGGCGCGGCGCGGACCTTGGACGAGGAGGATCGCGATCACGAGGGGTCCGAGCAGGCCGTTCGTGAACCGCGACGCGAGTGCGAGGCCGATCACGACGCCGAGCGCGACGCAGCGCCAGCGCAGCGTGCGTTGATCCGGTTCGCCATCGCGATGTGCGAGCGCGAGCAGGATGCCGAGCGCCCACCACATCACCGTCGGTGATTCGTGGCCGACGATCTGGCCGTGCGCGACGAGCGGCGGCAACAGCGCGGCGATCGCGGCGGCGAGCACGCCGACCCGGAACGAGAAGATCCGCGCGCCGATCGGCACGAGCAGCGCGCAGCCGAGCGCGACCCACAGCGCCGATAGCGCGCGCGCCGGGCCGAAGCCATCGGCGAACTGCGCGCCGATGCCCTCGAGATACTTCATCACCGGTGGGTGCTCGTAGTTCCAGCTCCACGCGTCGCGGCTGGCGTCGAGCGAGACCAGGTTCGTGATGTAGTTGCGGCCCGCGGCCCAGTTGACGTCCTCGTCCCAGGTCTGGCCGTGGCCCGAGAGATCGATCCAGCGCGCGGCGACCGCGACCGCGAAGATCGCCGCGATCGCGATCCACGTCGTGCGCGACACGAGTGCGAGCCGGCGCCGCGCGAGCATGCACGCCGACGCGATCGCGATCGCGAGGATCGCCAGTGCGACGACACCGTCGAGGATCGGGACGCCGGGATGATCGAACGTCGCGGTCTCCGGCGGCTCGGGCGACAGCGAGCTCGCCGAGATGTATTCCGGATCGCCGCGCCGACCGACCGGACTCCACACCAGGCGGGCTCCGGGCGGAGCAGCGAAGTGGATCGCGATCGGGCCCTGCGGCTGGATCATCCACAGCGTCTTGAGTCCCGGGCCTTCGATCTCGCGCGTGCCGATGACGAGCCGCGCCGGGCCCGGGCTGAGAAACCCGATCACCGAAGGGCCGCTGCGCGCGATGTACAAGGAACCGCGCAGCTCGGTCGTGCCCGGCGGATCGCGCGGATCGATCTCCGCCATCGGCGTCGGTGCGAGGCGGGCCAGCGGCTTCGTCGCGAGGCACGCGCGCATGCCGAGCAGCGCCGCGATCGCGACGACCGCAGCGACCGGCCACAGCTTCAGCGCACGCGGCCCGGGCATTGGAACTGTCGCGCCTTCTTCGCGAAGAACGTGTAGAACTGGCCGCGCTCGGCGAGTGCCGGGATGAACATCGTGACCTGCTCGTAGCCGCGGTTCAGCCAGAACCCGGCGTTGCACGGCAGCGGCGGTGACACCGGGCCGCGATGGATCTGGTAGCAGCTCATCACGAACGTCGGATCGTACGCGGCGAGCAAAGTATCGCTGCCCCACTTCGTATGCCCTGCGCGCGGATTGCTGCGCGGTGACTCGTGCGCGATCGTCTCCGACACGAGGCCGAACACGTCGACGCCGCGCATCCTGCCGTAGTACGGCTGCGCGCCGGCGCCGCCGACGATCGCGAAGTCGTCGTCATGAAAGCACGGCTCCATCGCGCGGCCGATCGCGGCGCGGTCCTCGGTGTAGACCATGAGGAACGCCGGCGAGTCGATGCCGTGATCGTTCGGGCACGAGCGGTTCGCGCACGACCGCGTGCTGTCGATCGTGAGCCCCGCCTGCGTCACGGCGAACGCGAGCACGATCGCGGCGGTGACGATCGGGAGGTAGCGGAGCCGGCCGGCGATCCACTCGAGGCCGAGGACGACGAGGATCGCCATCGCGACGAACACCGGCATGATGAAGCGGTGGAGGCCCATGAAGTCGCCGCCGACACTCGCGGCGTACGGCAGGTACACGACGCTGATCAGCGCGCACGCGAGTGCGAGGACGAACCGCGGCGTGCGCGGCTTCGCCGTCACCGCGCCGAGGATCACGATCGGCGACACCCACAACAGGTGGGTCTGCTTCAGCCACACCCACAGGTAATAGCGGCCCGACTCGGCCATCTGTGCCGCCATCTTCGGATCGACCCACGGCCCACTCGCCTTCACGTAGTACGTGTTCGGGAACGGCCAGCCGTAGTAGTGCCAGCGCCACGCGAACCACGGCGCCCACAGCACGAGGAACGCGCCGGCTGCGCCGAGGTCGTTGCGCGTGATCCATCGCCGCGTCGAGACGTTCGCGGTGATCCGAACGGCGCCGATCACCGCGGCGATCAACAGCCCTTCCGGGCGCGTCATCGCAGCGAGCGCGAGGGCGATCGCGACGCGCAGCATCGGCCGGCCGTACGGCGCCTCGTCCTCGGCGGCGACGACGCCGTGGATCGCGATCGCGACCAGCATCGTGAATAGCTGGGTCTCGAGCCCGCCCGAGGTCCAGCACGCGAACCCCGCCGAGCACGCGAGCAAGATCGCCGGGACCGCGGCCCACGGCGTGCGCCGGCCGAACGCGCGCTCGCACGTCCGGAACACGACGACGAGCGTCGCGATCGCGCACGCGGTGCCGAGCACGCGCGAGCTCAGCTCCGGCGAGATGCCGACGATCATCAGCGCGCCGAGGATCACGGTCCACAGAAAGTTCGTGTAGCCCTCGACCGGGTGACCGAGGTTGAACGCGAGCTGGCCGTGCTCGGCGAAGTTGCGCGAGAACACGAACGAGATGTACGCGTCGTCGGTGACGAAGTTGTACGCCAGCGAGTGGACGACGAGCGCGACCGCGGCGATGCCCACGAGGAGCCAGCGCAGACGGTCGGACGACATCGCGCGGACGATAGCTCAGTCCCAGGTCAGCCAGGTGCGCCGCAACGACTCCACGTCGGGCGGCGGCTGCCGATCTGGCCCGAGGAAGTCGACTTCAGGAACCTTGGTTTCCGCGCGCGGCTCGATCCGGTAGCGCTCGAAAAACTCGTCGTAGCCCACCTCGAGGAACTTCAGGTAGTGCTCCGAACGATTGACCACGAGCACGTCGCCCGGTCCACGTGCAGTGATCTCGCCGATGAAGATGGCGCGATGGGCACTCGGTCCCGGCTCGACGACGATCGCGTCGTGTGCGTGCGACAGCAGAGCCCATTCGGCGCCGAGCGCCGCGATCAACACGATCATCGGTGCGATCCGCGCCAGGTAGCGGCGGAACGAACGCCCCGTCGTGGCCTGCGGAACCTTCGGTTCGACACGCCGTTCGCGATGCCGGATCGCGTACCAAGCCGATGCCACGATCGCGACGAGGCCGCCATAGACGGCGCTGTCGTAAGCGAACCGAGACACCAGCACGCCGCGACGATAGCGCACTCGAGTCGGCGTGCGATGCGCCCGCCATCCTGCTGGGCTGCCCGGGAAGATCCATGATTGACGCGGCACGTCATTTGACTTATAGTTCTATAAGTCAGATGCCAATTCCCGACGGAGAAGGACGCCAGCGGATCCTCGATGCCGCGATCACCGGGTTCGCGGAGCGCGGCTACGCCGGCACCACCACGGCCGCGATCGCCCGCGCCGCCAAAGTCACCCAGCCGCTGGTCCACCACCACTTCAAGTCGAAGGATGGGCTGTGGCGCGCGGCCATGGACCAGGTGTTCCACGACGTCTCCGAGGTCGTGCCCGATGATCCCGCGCTCGCTCCGGCACAGGTCGTGTTCGACGCGGTCGAGCGGTTCGTGCTCCTGGCCGCACATCGTCCCGCGATCACGCGGATCCTCGCGCGCGAAGGCACCTCGCCCAGCCCGCGCCTGACCTACCTCGTCGATCGCTACCTCCGCGCGCCGTTCGCGCGGATCATCGGCGTGCTCCGCGCGGGCCAGAGCGCGGGTGTCATCCCGCGCTCGCTTCGTCCCGAGCTGCTGTTGTTCTTTTTCCTCGGCGCGGGGAATCACATCTTCGACGTCGCTGCCTTGGCGAACGAGAGCGTCGGCATCGACGTGGCGGCGCCTGCAACGCGCGCCGAGTTCATCGCGCTGATCCACGACGTGCTCCGCACCGGCGTGTTTCGCAACCAGGAGGCTCCATGACCGATCCCGAGATCCCGCAGCCCCGCCCTCTCCCACTCGTCGGCAATGCACCCGACATCGACACGCGAACGCCGGTGCAGAGCATGATGGAGCTCGCCCGCGAGCTCGGCCCGATCTTCCGGCTGACGTTCCCGTCGCAGACGCTGACGGTGGTGAGCGGCCACGCGCTCGCCGCCGATGCGTGCGACGAGACCCGGTTCGAGAAGCATGTCCACGGCCCGTTGAAGAACATCCGCGAGCTCGCCGGCGACGGCCTGTTCACCGCCCACAACGACGAACCGAACTGGGGCAAGGCCCACCGCCTGCTGATGCCCGCGTTCGGCCCGATGGCGATGCGGAGCTACTTCGACGACATGCTCGACATCGCGGACCAGCTGTTCGCGAAGTGGGAGCGGCTCGGCCCCGACACCGCGTTCGACGTCGCCGACAACATGACGCGGCTCACGCTCGACACGATCGCGCTGTGCGCGTTCGGCTACCGCTTCAACTCGTTCTACCAGGAGGCGATGCATCCGTTCGTCGAGTCGATGGTCCGCTCGCTCGCCGAAGCCGGCGCGCGGAGCCGGCGGATCCCGCTGCAGACGAAGCTGATGTTCATCACCCAGCGCCAGTTCGATGCAGATAACCGCTACATGCACGCGATCACCGACGAGCTGATCGCGAAGCGCCGCGCGCTTCCGGAATCGCCGAAGGACTTGCTCGGCCTCATGCTGAGCGCGGTCGACCCGGTCACCGGCGAGACGCTCGACGACGCGAACATTCGCAACCAGCTCGTCACGTTCCTGATCGCCGGGCACGAGACCACGAGCGGCCTGCTGTCGTTCGCGACCCACCTCTTGCTCGAGCACCCCGACGTGCTGGCGCGTGCGCGCGCCGATAGCGACCGCGTGCTCGGCACGGATCTCCCGCGGTTCGAAGACCTCGCACAGCTCGGCTACCTCGATCAGATCCTGCGCGAAACCCTGCGGCTCTATCCGACCGCACCCGCGTTCGCGGTCCACGCGAAGGCGCCGACCAAGCTCGCCGGGCTCTATCCCGTCGGCGTCGATGATCCGGTGCTCGTGCTCACGCCGTCGCTCCATCGCGATCCCGACGTGTGGCCCGATCCCGAGCGCTTCGATCCCGATCGATTCGCGCCCGACGCTCGCGATCGGATCCCCGCGCACGCGTGGGTGCCATTCGGCAATGGCGTTCGGTCGTGCATCGGCCGCGCGTTCGCGATGCAAGAGGCGACGCTGGTCCTCGCGATGATGCTGCAGCGCTTCGACATCTCGCGGCCTGCACCGTACGCGCTCGCGATCAAGGAGACGCTCACGCTCAAGCCCGATGGCCTGACCGTGAAAGCACAGGCGCGCCGGCCCGGGCTGCGGTTCGCATCGCGCGCCGTCGAGGAGGTCGCGGCGCCGGTCGCGGTGGTCGGGCACCAGACGCCGCTGCTGCTCCTGTACGGTTCGAACTCCGGCGCATCGGAAGCGTTCGCGCGCCGTCTCGCCGCCGATGGTGGTGCGCGTGGCTACGCGATCCGGGTCGCGCCACTCGACGCTGCCACACGCGCGCTGCCGACGACCGGTGCGACCGTGATCATCACCGCGTCGTACAACGGTCAACCGCCCGACAACGCGCGCGCGTTCTGCGCCTGGTTGCCCGAAGCCACGGCGCTCGCCGGTGTGCGCTATGCCGTGTTCGGCTGCGGAAACCGCGACTGGGGCGCGACGTATCAGGCCGTGCCGACGTTCGTCGACGACAAGCTAACCGCTGCAGGCGCCGAGCGACTCATGCCGCGCGGCGAAGCCGATGCACGCGGCGACTTCTTCGGCGACTTCGAACGCTGGTATGCGCCGTTCTGGGACACGCTCGGCGCCGCGCTTGGAGTCACCGCGAGTGTCGTGACCGCGCAGCCGCTCTATCAGGTCGAGGTCGTCGCGCCCGCCGGCACCGAGCTCGTCCAGCAACACGCGCTCGAGCTCGCGACGGTGATCGAGAACCGCGAGCTCGTCGCGCCCGGCGGGCGCTCGAAGCGTCACCTCGAGCTCGCGTTGCCCGCGGGCCAGACCTACACGCCCGGCGACTACCTCGCGGTGTTGCCGGAGAATCACCCCGAGCTCGTCGACCGCGTACTGCGCCGGTTCGCGCTCGATGGCGATGCCGCGGTCGTGCTGCTGTCGACGCGCGGCGCGATGGCCGCGTCGCTGCCGACCGGCCGGCCGCTTTCGGTGCGCGCGCTGCTCGGACGCCACGTCGAGCTCTCCGCGCCGGCGACCCGCAAGGATCTCGACCGCCTCGCGGCCAGCAATCCGTGCCCGCCGCACCGCGACGCGCTGCTCGCGCTCGCCGACCGCCATCAGCGCGACGTGCTCGAGAAGCGGGTCAGCGTGCTCGACCTGCTGGAGCAGTACCCCTCGTGCATGTTGACGTTCGCGGAGCTCCTCGAGCTCCTCCCGATCATGCGCGTCCGCCAGTATTCGATCTCGTCGTCGCCGCAGCGCACGCCGGGTCATTGCACGCTGACGATCGCCGTGGTCGATGCTCCCGCGTGGTCCGGCATCGGCACGTTCCGCGGCACGGCGTCGAGCTACCTCGCGCAGCGCGATGTCGGCGATCAGCTCGCGGTCGCCGTGCGCTCGCCGCACAACCCGTTTCACCCACCCGAGCCGAGCGTGCCGATGATCCTGATCTGCGCCGGCACCGGCCTCGCGCCGTTTCGCGGCTTCCTCGAGGACCGTGCGCTACGTGGCGGCGGCGCGGAGTCGCTGTTGTTCTTCGGCTGCGATCACGCCGAGGTCGACTTCCTCTATCGCGACGAGCTCGCTGCATGGGAGCGTGCGGGCGTGGTGACGGTGCTGCCTGCGTTCTCGCTCCAGCCTGTCGGAGATGTCGCGTTCGTCCAGCACCGCGTCTGGCAAGAGCGTGCGCGCGTGGCCGACCTGATCGATCGCGGTGCGGCGATCTTCGTCTGTGGTGATGGCCAGCGCATGGCGCCCGCGGTGCGCTCGACGCTCGAGCGGATCTATCGCGATCGACAGAAGTGCAGCGACGCAGAAGCGCGTGCGTGGCTCGAGGCCCTCGAGCGCGAGGGTCGCTACGTCGCGGACGTGTTCGCGTAACTCAGTCAACCAGGTGCGCCGTTCGGCACCTGGATCGCTCGGTGACGCTTGACCGGGCCCGAGGAAGTCCGCGTCGGGAACCTGGTCTCTGCTCGAGGCTCGGCGCGCACTCGGCCCCGCTTCGACGACGACCTCGTCGTGCGCATGCGACAGCAGTGCCCATTCGCCGTCGAGCGTCACGATCACGCGTTGGAATCGCGATGATCTAGTACGCCGCTCGTTCAGGGCCCGCGTTCCTGCCAAAGGCTTCGAGCACAGATAGTGACCGCGTCGACGGCGCGCTCACCCTCGTACAGAGGGTCGAAACGGACGACAAATTTGGAGTCGTTGGCGATCACCGGATGAGCCTTGTTGTCGACGGAGTTGATCGTCGTCTTGAACCGCGCGGCCGCCGCCCGAAACGCGGGGCCGACGACATATGCACATCCGTCGGTCTCGTAGGCATCACAGCTGGCGGGCCGAAGCTGGACCGGTGCCGGCGGAAGATCCGGAGGCCAGACAACCGCATTGGCCAGCGCCCCGACTCCCCTCTGTGCGCCAAAAAACACAGCATCGAATTCGTATGCGGTGAAACGATCACCGCCTGTTGGGAGGCTAGCGACCAGTCGACGATATGCAGCGGCAAACCGCGCCGGCGGTGGAGCGCGCGTGAAGTCTGGAAGCGGATCCCTCGCGTCTGGAGCTCCGGCGGGCAGAGACGGCTTCGGCTCGCTCCCGAGAAAACCGTCGCGATAGACGTCATACACGGATGCAGTCCGCCAGCGCGACCCGGCTCGAACGACAATGGTCGTTAGCTGTCCACCGTCGAGACAGCAGGGCTTGTCGACGTCGGTGTAGCGCGCAACCCCATCGAGCTCGGTGAACACGTCGTGTGCGATGTCTGCGGCCGCTTCCGGTGAGATCGCGGACTGGCGCTCCTCGTCTCGTCCGCCGCGCGCCTTCGAATACAGCACGCTGCCGTCCGCCCAGATCGCGATCGTTGGTTGCGACGGCTGGTAGCCGTGCAGATGGATCTCTTGAAGCACGACGATCGGCGGCTCCCCTTCGCCCGGCGTGCGGACCGTGACCTCGTTGCCCGTACCGCGACACGTCGACAGGATCGACGCCTTCGTCGGGACGGGCTGCAAGACCTTCGTCGCCACCGTGGGTACGGTGACGCCACGAGCGCAGTCGCGCATGAGACGAAGGCACGCATGGGCGAGTCGACTCATGATAGCCGACTGTCGTTGCCTCTATTCGTCGCGGTCGCTACCGCCGGGCACTTCGAATGCGCTGATCAGGCCGTATTTGCGCCAGCCGACGTTCAAGAGCCAGGTCCGCGGCGGACAGACTAGTGGTAAGACGTACGAGGGTGGCTGGACGTAGCGCTGGCCATCGCGGGACTCGCGCTCCTTCCAACCTTCAAACGTGACGGCGCTCGAGAACGGATCGAGGTGCCACGTGCGCGACCGCTCGCCCTTGTCCTCGCCGTGATGGCGCCAGTTGTTGAGCACGTAGGTCAGGCAGTTCCGGACCTGGCGTGGCGTCTTCAAGATCTTGACGTGATAGCGGTCCGGGAACACCGCCCCGCGCCGGCGCCTGCCATGCTCGTCGAGAATCAGAGCGTTGATGTGCTTCGCGGCGGAGATGCCGAACGTCTGCATGCCCTTCGCGAGCGCGTGGCGGTTGGCCGCCTCTACGATCAGATGGATGTGCGTGCGCTGGACGCTGAACTGGACGATATGGAAGCTGTCTTCGAGCTTCCACACGGTGATCAGCGCCTCGCGGATCGCGTGAAACACGTCGATCTTGCGCAGCGAACCGATATCGCAATGGACGCGCAGGATCACGTGTGCGGGCTCGTTCGCGCGCAGCGCGAGCCGCCTCTCGTGGCGCTCGCTCGCTCGTTGCCGAAGGCCCAACTTCTTGAACGACGGCCGACCGGCGCCCGGTCGGGCACCACCGCGCCATTGATCGTTCTTGTCGCGCTTGCGCCGCACCCGTGGCAGCTCGAGCTGTCCGTGGCGTTTGCGCACGTATTGCCCCACTTGGAAACCATATCCATACATCGGTTCGTCGTCAATGAAATACGCCGATATTTTAGGGATCCGCATCTGCGCCTCCGGCGACCATCTCGGGCCGGCGTAGCGTCGCGCGTTCTGGATCCGCCCTAGGAGAATGGGTTGGCCGCTGGCGCGAGCTCGGCCTCGTGCATCTACGTAGGCGGTGTAGCGAGCACCGCCGTCGAGCGCGCGGTTCGCCCGAGCACCGAGTCGGCGGTCGCGCGACCGCAAGCCGGGTGCTCGCGCGAGCTGCGCGCTCGGCGTCGGTGCTCGTTACATCGCTCCAGTAGATGCACGAGGCCGGGCTCGCGCCACCGGCCAACGTATTCTCCTGATCGCGGATCCGGAACGCGCGGCGCTCCGCAGGTCCGATAGATCTTCGACCACGCGGAGAATCGCTCCTGAGAAGTTCGCTACGCTCGTAGCGTGAGCCTGGACTTCAACGCCGCGTTCGCGATCGGCCCCGGCTATCATGGGAAGGACTGGCTGCGCGACGAGCTCGCACGCGAGGCCGATCCGATCCGAAGGGTCGTCGGGCGCTATCGGCATCGCTGGCGCGCCAAGACGTGGGAGGTCGAACGAGGTCGTGACGAGATGGTCAACATTGTCGGGCCTGGCGGGTTCGCGTTCACGATCTCCGCCTGCGCGGTGTCGCTCTATCATCTGCTCCCGTTCAGGGTCTTCACGAGCGACGAAGCGCAGCGCGACCTGTTGCGCGGAGCGTGTGCGGCGATCGCAGAGCTCCTCGGCTCGCCACGCGTGATCTACGTACACGAGCTGGTGATGGCCAGCTTCTACGGTGGGATCGATCTCGACGGGATCGAGGCGGATCTTCGGGCGAAGTTCGGTGCGCCGGCAGCGACGTTCGAAGCACTGGACGCCGCCGAGAATTTTGGCTCGGGCTGCTGGTATGTCGAACAGCTCTAGCGCCGGCGATCGACGCAGCAGGTGCACGCGAGGCTCGAACGGCGCTACGTCGCGGACGTGTTCGCGTAGCTGGCGAAGTCGGCCGCGAGCTCGATCGCGAGCCCCTCGGCCTCCCAGCGGATCCGCGTGAGTCCAGATGGATCGCGGTGGATCTCGGCCTTCGTCGTCGGCGCGGTGCGCATCGTGAACGGACGCCCCAGCGGTCGGTCGTCGACGAACACCAGTCCCTCTCCACCGCGGCCGCCGATCACGACGTGACGACCAGAGATCGTGACCGCCGTCCGCGACTCCATCGCGGGCGCCTCGGTCGGCTCGATCGCCAGGAACGGCAGCGCCGGCATCGCGGCGCCGTGCTCGAGGCTACGAAGCAAGCGATCGAGATCCGCGCCCGCCGCGGTGACCTCCGGCCCATCGGGCTCGTGATCGCGAGCGTCGTCGCTCGAGAACCGGTGGGTGAGGCGTTCGGCGAGCTCGGCATCGACGATGTGCCGGGTCACGAGCTCCGCGAGCCCACCGGCGACGTCCTCGCTCTCGACGAGCTCGAGCACGAGATCGCTCGCGAGGTGCGTCGCGCGACGCAGCGCGACGGCGGTCGCCTTGGCGTCGTGTTTCGCGAGGGAGGTGCGCACCTTGCGCAGCTGGCGGCCGAGTTGCTCGTAACGTCCTGACACGCGAAATAGCGTAACCGGCGGGGCGCCTGCTGCACCCTTGCGCGGCGAGCAATTCATGCCCAGTTTATGAGCTGGAGGTGGAATGCTCGCGACCATCCTGATCGGTTTCTTTGTCGGTGTGCTTGCACGCTGGATCAAGCCGGGCGCTCAGGCCATGGGCTGGATCATGACCTGCCTGCTCGGCATCGGGGGTGCCGTTCTCGCGACGTTCATCGGGCAGAGCCTCGGCTGGTACGAGCGCGGCGATCACGCGGGATTCCTCGCGTCGGTCGGCGGAGCGATCGTCGTGCTGATCGCGTACGAAGCGATCAAGCCACGCCTGGTCCGCCCGGCGCCACCGGACGATCAGCGCTAACGCAGGCGATCGACCCACACGATCAGCGCGGGGAACGCGGCGAGCCACGCCCATAGAAATCGGTTCAGGCCGAACACGATCGCGTTGCCGAGGTGAAACAGCGCCGCGATCGCGAGCAGCACGCGACACGCGGCCGGATCGACGAGCGCGATCGGAAAGCCGCACTCGAACGCGAGGAGCGCGTAGCCAGCGGCGCGCGACACCCTCGAGATCCACCGGATCAGCGCGGCGGGCACGCCGTACGATGGCAGCGCGACCAGTGCGGCGAGTGCGGTGCCGTCGCGCCAGTGCGGCTCGCGCAGCTTCGCGATGCCCGCGAGCACGTACGACAGCACGAGCTGCGCCGCGGTGTAGCCGAGCCCGATCTCGGGCGCACCCGAGCGCGCGACGGCGAGGCCGAGCAGCACGACGAGCAACATCGCATCGCTGCCGCCATTGAACGTGCCGCGAAACCGCACGGCGATCGCGAGCGTCGAAGCGAACGCGAGCCACGGCCACACCGGTTGCGCGAGCCACGGCAACGCGAGCGCACTCGCGAGCTGGACAGCGAGCACGAGCCACGTCCCCGGTGTCGAGAGCACGAGCCCGGCGACGCGCGCGCCAGCTGGCGAGTAGTCGCGCTTCACCACCGACCACGCGTAGACACCCTGCTCGCTCCACGCGCGATGCACGACGATCAGCTCGAGCGCCGCGATCGCGGTCGCGAGGCTCGCGAGCCGCGCGATCCAGATCGTGCCGGCGGCGAACGTCATGCGGCGGCGAGCTCCGCCGACACGAGATAATCCGAGACCTCGCCCTCGCGATCGACCACGACCTTCCACTGCCAGCGTCCGGCAGGTGCGTGCGCGCGCGCGATCCGTGCGACGAGCTGGTAGCTGACGAGACCGGTGATCGCCGGCGCGTCGTGATCGAGGCTCGGGTCGAGCTCGTCGACATCGGCGACCAGGTGCTCGACGGCCGACTGGTCCGCGAGCGCGAGATTTCCCCGCGGCGAAAACGCCCAGCTCCACGCGCGGCGCGGAGGTGTGGCGATCGGCTGCCACTCGCCACCGGTGTTCCGCACGAACAGGCGCGGCGCCTGCGTCACGCGGTCGAAGAACCGCCACGACGGAAGGAGAGCGCGCAGAAGCTGCAGTTTCACCGCGTCACTTCCGCAAGAATCGCTTCGATCTTCGCGAACGCGAGCTTCCCGCACACGGCATCGGCACCGGCGGTGGAGAGCGCGGCATTGCCTGCATCGTGCGACGACACGGCGACGATCTTCAGTTTCGACCCGGCGCCGCGCAGCGAGCGAACGAGCTCGTCGCCCTTGCCGTCATCGAGATCGAAGTCGACCAGCGCGACGTCGAACGTGGAGACATCGAGAGCGACCCGAGCAGCCGCGATGGTCGGAACGACCTCGTGCGACGCGAGAAACGCGCCCGTTACGACCGCGGCGAATTCGCGGTGATTGTCGACGAACAAGATCCGCATTTAGCGCCGGCCTAGCCGGAGACCAGCTGCCTTCGGATCAGCGTCGGCGTGCCGATCTCGTGCAGGAACAGTGCGAGGTGGGGAGCAATGAACAAGCAAGACTCCGAGAGCTCCGCCGCCTTGAAGGCAGCCGCCACGATGGTCAGTTTACAGGTTGAGAATTCGCTGATCAGGATCCCAAGCAGATTGCCGAAGCGCTCCTCAAGATGCTGCGGAAACCCAGAGCTGCCCTCGAGGTCGGTCGTAAAACGAGGGTCGACATAGGCGAGCAGGCCACGGAGCGTCTCGCCCCGCTTCGGGCCGATCATCTTGCCGTGCACACGCTCGCGCTTGGCGGCGAGAACGTAGGCCTGCACGAACCGATCAACCGCGGCCGCGAGCTCGACGTCATCGACCGGCTTGCTCGCGGTTGAATAAGCAGCGCCGTGCCCGAACGGGTCGGGTTTGCCGTGACGGGGCTTTCCCACGCTCCCGATGATACGCTGCAAGGCCACGAATGGCGGTTCGACGTCCCATCCGCGAGGTGCTTGCCACAGGCACACTCGTGGGGCTGTTCGCGGGATTCGTCGCGGGAGCGATCGACGCGATCTGGTCGTGGGCACCGGCAGCGCAGTTCGTGCCGAGCGTGGTGTCGCGCCTGCGGTTCGTGCTGTTCACCGGGCTCTCCCACGCGCTGGTCGGCTTCTTCGCGGGCCTGATCGTGACGCTGCTGCTCCTCCTCCTGTCGCGCGGCACGCGCCTCGGCGACCTGATGCGGTTCGCGTTCGCGCATCACCGTGAGCGCCAGGCGGCAAAGCCGCACGAGGCGACGATCGGGATCAGCGTCGTCCTGGTCGGTCTGCCGATCCTCGCGGCCGCGCTCTACGTCGCCTATCGCACGACGATGCCGTTCGTCGCGAACCGGCACGAGATGCGGCTCGTCGTGCTCGTCGCGATGGCGAGCGCGTTGGGCGCGATCGTGGTCGCGATTCCGCTCGCGTTCGTCCTCGCGCGGCCGGTCGAGGCGGGCATCGCGCGGCTGGTTCCGCGCGCGCCATGGCTCGCGTCGGTGTGGGCGCCGTTCATCACGGCCGCGATCCTGTTCGCGCTCGGCGCTGCCGTGTGGGCGAAGCAAGAGTGGCAGACCGCGAAGGTGTTGCCGCTGCGCGGCCCGGTGGTCATCGTGCTCGCACTGCTGCTCGCCGTCGGGTTCGCGCGCGTCGCCGCGTACGCGGTGATTCGCGCCGAGAGCCTCCCGAAGTGGCCGCGGCGCGCCGCATGGGTCGCGCTACCGATCTTGCTCATGATCGCCGTGCTCGCGACCGGCGGCTCCGCGTCGGTGATCAAGGCGGAGCTCGCGTACACCGGCGTCGGCGGTCCGATCGCGACCACGCTGCGCGATCGGTTCGATCGAGATCACGACAAGTACTCGCGCTTCCTCGGCGGCGGCGATTGCGACGACTCCGATCCGAGCGTGCACCCGAACGCGCCGGAGATCCCCGACGACGGCATCGATCAGAACTGCAACGGCACCGATGCGGTGAGCCCGCCGCCGCCGGACCCGCACTTCGTCGACGTGCCGGCGAGCGTACCGAAGGACTTCAACGTCCTCCTGATCACGATCGACACGACCCGTGCGGATCACCTCGGCGCGTATGGCTACAAGCGCGCGACGTCGCCGAACCTCGACAAGGTCGCTGCAGGCGGCGCGCTGTTCGAGAACGGCTGGGCGCACGCGCCGTCGACCCGCTATTCGATGCCGGCGATCCTGACCGGACGGCTGCCGCTGAACGTTTACTACGACCCGAACGCGCGGACGCCGAGCTCGTGGTGGCCCGGCCTGTTGCCGAAGGCGACGACTATCGCCGAGTACCTCGCACCGCTCGGGTTCGTCACCGGGGCGATCACGAACTACGAGTACTTCGATCGCGCGCGTCACTTCGATCAGGGCTTCGTCGAGTACGACAACGAGGACGCGCGTCTGCACAAGGACGCCGGCGGCCCGGAGTCATCGACGGGCAGCTCGTCGAAGGAGCAGAGCGACAAGGCGATCAGCTTCGTCGATCGCCACTCTAATGAACGCTGGATGCTCTGGGTTCACTACTACGACCCACACGCCGCCTACGAAAAGCACGACGGCATTCGAGCGTTCGGAACCGACCCCGAGGCACTATACGATGGAGAGATCGAATTCACGGATCTCCATCTCGGCCGCGTCTTCGACGAGCTGCGCGCGAAGGGGCTCTACGACAAGACGGTGATCGTCGTGACCGGCGATCACGGCGAGGGCTTCGGCGAGCACGGCGTGTTCTTCCACGGATTCCATTTGTACTCGGCGCAAACCAAAGTCCCGTTCATCATCCGCGTCCCCGGCTTGCCCGCGAGGCATGTCGAGACGACCGCGGGACATGTCGACATCATCCCTACACTGGTCAACCTCGCCGGCGGAAAGCCGAACGAAGACATGATGGGACGCTCGCTCGTCGACGTGCTGGCAGGTAAAGATCGACCCGCCATCGTGTTCCAGCAACTCAGCTCCGAACGCGGTGAAGTGCGCGGCGCCGTCGATGGCCCTTGCCACGTGATCTACAACGCGACGGTCGCGACGACCGAGGCGTATCGCGTCGATCGCGATCCGCTCGAGACCCGCGACGTCTCGGACGAGGGCGAGTGCAGCGAAACGCGGCATGCGCTCGCCGCCTGGTATGACCTCGAGACCGTGCCGGCGGGCGCCGCCCAGGCGCTGCTCCCGGCGAAGCCCTCGATCGCGAAGCCGCTCGATGTCGACTTCGGCGACAGCGTGCGGCTGCTCGCGGTGGACGCGCCCGCCTCCGCGAAGCTCGGAGACACGATAGACGTGACCTGGACATGGGAAGCGCGCGGTCGCGGCCCCGATGGCTGGAAGGTGTTCGTCCACCTGCTGAGCCCGACGAAGCAGTCGACAAACTTCGATCACGATCCACCGCGACCGTTCATCTGGTGGCGAGCCGGCCAGTTCGTTCGCTACACGACGAAGATCACGATCCCGCGCACGACCGGTACGGGGACGTTCACGCTGGTCGCCGGGCTGTGGAACGGCAAGAAGATGGCGGCGAGCGGCGGCCACGCGGCGATCACCGACAACGAGGTCAGCGTCGCCACGATCGAGGTCACACCGTAATGGGCGAGCGTCGCTTCTGGCGCGTCGCGCCGTGGATCGTGCTCGCGTTCGCGGGGCTCTATCAGCTCGCGCTGCTGGTGATCGCGATCAAAGGCCGCGTCACCTATCCGTACGACCTCGAGTGGATGGAGGGCGGCATGCTCCACCACGCGCTGCGCGTGCAAGAGGGCCACTCGCTCTACCAGGCGCCGTCGATCGACTTCATCCCGTACCTCTACACGCCGCTCTACCCCGCGCTGCTCGCGATGCTCGGCAAGGTGTTCGGCCTCGGCTACACGCTCGGTCGCGTGATCTCGGTGCTGTCGCTGCTCGTGATCGCGAGCGCGGCGTTCGCGACGATCGTGCCGGGCGGCGCCACGCCTGCAAACCTGCCGCGCGCGCGCGTGATCGCGACGCGGTTCGCGCGCCGGTTCGTCGCGATCGCGCAGCCGATCGCGTGGTGCGGCGCGATCCTCGGGCTCGGCCTGTTCGCCGCGATCTATCCGTACGTCGAGGGTTGGTACGATCTCGTCCGCGCGGACACGCTCTTCCTCGCGATGGCGACCGCGGCGCTCGCAGCGATGCCGCACCTCGCGCGCGGGCCCGAGGACTTTCGCGGTCACGCGCGCGTCGCCGGCGGCGCTGCGATCCTCGCGCTCGCGTTCTTCTGCAAGCAGACCGGCGTGTTCTACGTCATGCTCGGCGGCGCGATCGTCGCCGTGATCAACTGGCGCAAGGTCGCCGCGTACGTCGCGACCGCGGGCCTCATCGGCCTCGGCGGCACGCAGGCGTTCAACACCGCGACCGACGGCTGGTTCTGGACCTACATCTCGAAGATCCATCGCGCGCACGACTTCAACATGGATCGGTTCTGGAAGTCGTTCGGCAACATCCTGTGGCACTTCCCGGCGATGACGATCGTGATCGGGGTCGCCGCAGTCTTGCTCGCGGTCTCGTGGTGGCGGACGCGCGAGCTCCCGGCCGCGGCGCCGGCGTTCCTGTTGTGGCTGTCGGCATTCGCGCTGTCGGTCGTCGTCGGCGCGATCGGTTGGGGCACCGAGTTCGCGCACTTTAACGCGTACATGCCCGCATTCCTGCACGGTGCGCTCGCCGCCGGTGCCGCGCTGCCGCTGCTCGCGCAATGTATCCAGGCGTGGCGGGTCGCGAGCCGCGAGAGCGCGAACGATTCGTCGGCGCTGACCGCGATCGATACCAAGATCGCGCAAGGCGTCGCCGGTGCCGCCGCGATCGCGCTCGCCGCGACCTGCATCACCGCATCGTGGTCGCCGTCGAAGTTCGTGCCTACCGAGCGCGATGTCGAGGCCGGCGACAAGTTGATTAAGCACATCGCATCGCTCGAGGGCGACGTGTGGATGCCTTCGCACCCGTGGTACCTCGTGCTCGCCGGCAAGCAGCCGCACGTCCATCGCATGGGGATCAAGGACGTCACCGTGCGCCAGACCCGGGTGGTCAACGGACTCGACGACGCGCTCGCGAGGCACAAGTTCTCGGCGATCGTGATGGACGATCGCGACCTGTTCCTCGAGCTGCCGCAGCTCACCGCGCAGTATCACCCCGCGTTGAAGCTGCCGGCCGACGAGCGCCCGCGGGTGTTCACCGGCGCGCACGTCGTGCCCGATACGATCTGGCTGCCGCGCTTGCCGACGACGCCGCCCGCCGGCGCGAAGGCGGTGTTCGACTTCGAGCAGCCGACCTGGCAGGGCTGGACGCGGTCCGGCCCGGCGTGGGGCGATGGCCCCGCGATCGAGCCCGAGTCGGGCCAGGGCCTCGTCGTCGGCGTGACGGGCCAGCGGTTCGCGAACTCGATGCACGGTGGCGATGTCTCGACCGGCCGCGTGACCTCGCCGAGCTTCCTGATCGACGGGCACCGGATGTCGCTGCTCGTCGCCGGCGGCACCGACGATACGAAGCTGCGCGTCGAGCTGTGGGTCGAGGACAAGCTCGTGCGCACTGCCGGCGTGCCGCCACCGGGTGGCGAGTCGCTGCAGCGCACGACGTGGATGATCGACGACGATCTGATCGGCAAGCGCGGCACGCTCGTCCTCGTCGACGATTCACCGACCGGCCACCTCGTCGTCGACGATGTCTGGATGTGGGCGAATCCGTGACGTAGGCTCGGGGCCATGCGCCTCGCTGCCCTGTTCGTGTTGATCCCGACGGTCGCGTTCGCCGATCGCGTAGCGCCGAATGCCGGCGCACCGGCGCGCCCCGAGCCCCAAGGGGAGCTCGCACCTCAAGTCATGCGGCCGATGCCACCGCGCCCGGTGCCCAAGCCGCAGCCGTCGGCCGAGGTCCTGAAGCAGAGCAAGCTGCTCGCCGGTGCTTTCACGTGCAAGGGTAACCGCACGCAGCCCGACGGCTCGTCGCTGCCGTTCGTCGCGAAGATCGCGTTCAAGCCCGACCTCGACAGCGCGTGGATCGCGGGGCAGTGGACCGATCCGAGCATCAAGATGACCGACTACCGCACGTTCGACGACGCGTCGAAGCAATGGACCCGCTTCCTGCTCGCGAGCGACGGCTCGCACGAGACCCTGACGTCGCTCGGCGACAAGGCGGGCGAGTGGCTGTGGGAAGGCGCGCAGAGCTCGTCGACTGGAACGCTCCAGTTCAAACATCACGAGAAGCTCGCGGGCAAGCAGCTCGACCTGTGGGGCGAGGCGTTGCTCGGCGGCACGTGGACGAAGGTCTACACGGCGAGCTGCAAGCGCTGACCGACACGGTCGAGCGACCGAGTCTTGTCACCGCGCGTACAGCGACACGATCGGGACGCCGCCGGCGCGCAGCACGAGCTTCGGCCGCACCGTGTTGTACGCCTTCCAGATCATGTAGTCGTGGCGATTGAAGTGGAGCTCGTGGATCACGAGCGCGTACTTGCTCGCCGCGATGCCGGATGATTCCGGTCCCGCGTCGGGATACGTCTTCGGCAGCTCGCCGAGGCGCATGTACCAACCCCACGCCGGCGACGCGTCGTGCGAGTACACGGGGCCAGGCGGCAACGTCTCGAGCGCGGGCAGCACGCCCTTCGCGGCGACGCCCCAGAACTGCCGGTTCATCCCGTGATCGGCGCCGCCTGGCGCGCCACCGGCGAGCGCCGAGTACCAGGTCAGCGCGTACGGATGCGAGACGATCACCTCGGAGACGCCCGCGAGCACGATCGCACCGCCGACGATCGCGAGCCCGACCCGCTCGGGGATCTTCGAAAACACCGCGAGCGCCTGGCGCGCTGCCCAGATCCCGCCGACGCCGGCCGCGATGCAGATCGTCGGCAGCACCGCCATCCAGTGCTTCTCGGCGCCGAAGATCGGCGTGGTACCGAGGAAGAACGGCGCGATCGCAGCACCCGCCGACAACACCAGCAGCAGCACCGGCGCGCGATCGCGATGCTCGCGCCACTTCGCGATCCACACGCCGGCGCCGACGCCCGCGGCGGCGAGCGTCGCGGTCGGCACGGTGAACAGCGTCGTGACGATCGCGACGTGCCACGGGAACCGCGGCGCGTTCCAGTTCTCGCCGAGGTACTCGAAGTTGTAGTTGACGTGCGTCATGTGGAACTTCAGCCACGCGACGACGTGACCGATCGGATCGAGCCACAGCCATGGCCACAGCACGAACAGCACGAGCGGCCCGATCACCGCCATGCCGACCGCGACGCGCCAGTTGTGCCAGAGGTTGCGCTGGCGCCACGCGAGCACGCCGTAGTGGACCGCGATCGCGAACGGCAAGAACAGCGCGGTGTGCTTCGTCGCGAGCGCGAGCCCCCACGCGACGCCGACCTGCCACGGCCACTTGCGGCCGTCCAAGCACCGCCAGTACGCGACGATGGTCGCGAACCACAGCGTCATGATCGGGGCATCGAAGCAGTCGAGCCCGGCGTGGAACAACGCGCGCGGTAAGACGATCAAGCACGCGACCGCGAGGATCGCCTCGCCGAGCCCCCACAGCTCGAGCACGAACCCGAACACCAACCACGCCAGGATCCCGTGAAGGATCGCTGAAGGCAGGCGATACGCGGTGAGCTCGTCGAGGATCGGCAGCTTGTCGTGGAACCAGCGATGCGACAGCCCCGATGCGAGCTTGATCAGCGGCGGATGCTCGGGGTTGCCGCCGCCGCCCATCGCGCCGCCGAACGTCGCGTCGATCAACTTTCCGTCGAAGCCGTGCTGGAACTTCGCGAGCCCGGTCCACCACTCCGCATAGCGCGAGCCCGCGGCCATGTAGACCGTCTCGTCGCGCGCGATGCCGACATCGCGCTGGAGCACGAGCACCGCGAGCGTCGTCGCGATCGCGAGCGCGAGGCCGATCCACTTCGGCTTCATTGCCGCGCCTCCGCCGCGAAGCAGATCAAGCGATCCGGCGACACCGCGCGCGCGACGAACGTGACGTCTGCCGGGCCCGGCGTCGTCGGCAGCTCGAACCGGACCCAGCCGTCGTCGACGCCCGCCATGACGTCCGCGGACGCGGCCCCCGCGTGGACCTCGAGCTCGCCCGGCGTGCGGATATCGCGGCGCTTGAAGATATCGGCGAGCCCGACGTAACCGACGAGCTTCGTCCCGAGCGTCATCGGGATCGTGATCGTGACCTTGCCGTGGGCCGGTGGCACGATCTGCCAGCAGCGATGCGGCGCGAAGCCGACCTCGGCGAGCTCGAGCGTCGGTCGCGCGCCATCGGACTTCGGCTCTTTCGCGAGCGCATCGTCGACGACGATCGCCGGCGTCCTCGTGTAGTGGCGCAGCGCGACGCCGTCGAAATCGGTCGAGGTTTGCGCGGTCAGGCCCTCGACCTCCGGTGCGTGCGCGCCGCGGATCGCGAGCTCCCAGATCGAGCCGTACTTCGCGGCATCCATCCGCGCCGCCATGTCGAGCGGGATCAGATCGCCGACGTGCATCCGGCCGACCGGATCGATCCAGCCCGGGGCAAACACGATCAGATCGCCGGGCTTGGTCGCCTCGCGCAGCGCCCTGCCCGCGCGCGCCCACGCGTCGTCATCCGGCACCGCATGGGCAGCGTGGAACGTCGCGACGATCTCCCACAGGGCGACGACGATCAGCAGAAGCGCCGGCGCTGCAGCGAGCCGCTTCTTCACGGTGCCGCCAAACTACCACTATGATGGCCCGGATGTCGGGCCCCAAGGTCTACGCCGCGCTCTACGCGATCGGACTGGTCGTGTACGGCCTGCTCGCGTCGGGCCGGATCGGCCAGCAGTCGCAAGCGCCGCAGTTCGTCTACCAGGCCGATGCCTGGCTCCACGGCCACGCCTCGATCCAGCCGCCGCTCGTCGACAACGACTGGGCGAAGCTCGAGACCGCGACGCTCACCGACGGCCGCGACGTCGAAGGCCGCCGCATGGTCTCGCGCCCGGTGTTTCGCACGCTGACCGGCGAAGAAATCCCGCTCGCCCAGGTCCGCGCGACCAAGGCGATCACCTGGTACATGTCGTTCCCACCGCTGCCGACGCTGCTGATGCTGCCGTCCGCCGCGATCTCCGGCCGCACCGGCAACGACGTGATCCCGACGCTGCTCGTCGCCGCGCTCGCGCTCCCCTTGTGCTTCGCGCTGCTCCGCCGGCTCGCCGCGGCCGGGCTCACCATCCGCTCGCCGACCGACGACCTCTGGCTCGTCGCCGCGCTCTGCTTCGGCAGCGTGTTCTTCTACAGCTCCGTCCAGGGCAAGGTCTGGTACACGGCGCACGTCGTCGGTGTCGTGCTCGCGCTGTGCTACGCGTGGGCGTCGATCGAGGCGCGCAACCCGATCCTCGCCGGCCTCGCGCTCGGTGCCGCCGCGCTCACCCGCACGCCGATGGCGTTCATGTTCCCGCTGTTCGTGTTCGAAGCGTGGCGCATGTCGGGCCGCCGCCTCGCGCCACAGCTCGTGAAGTTCGCGATCCCCGTGATCGCGTTCGCCGCCGCCGGCATGATCTACAACGCCGTCCGGTTCCACGCGCCAACCGAGTTCGGCCACACCTACCTCGACGTCCGCCAGCAGGCGCAGATCGAGCAGTGGGGCCTCGCGAGCTACCACTACCTCGCGCGCAACCTGACCGTCGGCTTCACGCTGCTCCCCGAGTGGCTCGGCCACGCACCGTGGATCCAGATCAGCGGCCACGGGCTCGCCCTGTGGTTCACGACGCCACTCGTCCTGTTCGTGCTGTGGCCGAAGGACAAGCCCGCGATCCACCTCGCGCTGTGGGTCACGGTCGCGCTCGTCGCGATCCCATCGCTGATGTACCAGAACTCCGGCTGGGTCCAGTTCGGCTACCGGTTCAGCCTCGACTACATCGTCTTCTTGATCATGCTCGTCGCGATCGGCGGCCGTCCGATCGGCGCGCTCGCGAAAACTCTGATCGTCATCGCGATCGCGATCAACCTGTTCGGCGCGTTCACGTTCGATCGCGACTGGCGTTACTACCGCGTCGCCGGCAACGCATACGACGTGATCGTGTCACACTAGCCGCATGCCGACTCCCGACCTCATCGAGCGTGTCCGCAGTCTTCGCGACGAGCTCGGCGAGACCCAACCGGATCCGCGCATCGACGAGCTGAAGGCTCAAGCCGACAAAGTGCTCGCCGAGCCGGATCACGCGCCGCACTACACGTCGCTCGCAGATCGGCTGCGCTTCCACTACACCGGGTTCAAGAACGATCACCCGGCGCTCGCGACGTCGATGCAATCGCTCGTCGACACGCTCGGCAAAGCCGGGCTCTAGATCACTCGGGCGCGGAGAAGCTGCCCGGCGTGATCCCGCCGCTCGAGTTCATGCTCGCCGGGTTGTACGTGTCGCCGGGCGCGCCGTGTCCCGGCGACGGGCTGAAGTAGTTCCCGATCGAGCTGCCGATATTCCCGACGTTCGTCTTGAAGTTGCTGATGCCCTGGCTGAGGCTGGGCGCATCGGACTGGTTGAACGCCTTGAACGTGCCTTCGAGGCCCAACTTCAAAGCCTCGGCCCCGGCTTCGATGGGGGCTCCGGCGCCACCGGTAACGTTGTCGAGTTGATCGGAGGTGAGCCGTTGGAGTGTGTTGCGCATGACCTGCTCTACAGCAGCCCCCGTGCCACGCCGGCGCTCAATGCTTACAGGCTGTTCGAGAGATCAGGCTGCGTTCTTCAGGCAGCCGATCGTCTACTCGACGCTACGGTCGGAACGGCTGTTCGTCTTTACCGCGGACGGGATTCGCGAGCCGGCGCGCGACGGCGTCCTGCTCGTCCTTGGTCAGGCGGCGGACGTAGACGCCGGCGGCGTCGATGCTGCGCGCACCGAAGAAGCCCTCGGACACCGCGTACTCGACCTCGATGATCATGTACGGGTCGTCGCCGATCCACATGAGCTCGTGCTTGCGCGGGATGCCGACCCACGAGCTCAACGTGAACTTGTCGCGAGAACCGTCCTCGTTGAGGACGACCATCGTGATGCGCTCGGTGGCGGTCACGAGGGCAAACCTAGCACGTCGAGCATCGTGTAACGACCGGGCGGTTTGCCCACGACCCAGGCCGCGGCCACGAGCGCACCGGTCGCGAAGATGCTACGCGAGGTCGCGCGGTGGGCGATCTCGATGCGCTCGTGCTCGCCGAAGAAGTACGCGACGTGCTCGCCGACGACATCGCCGCCGCGGAGCGTGGCGACCCCGATCTCTCCGCGCGGGCGCGGACCGACGTCACCGTCGCGGGTGTGGCGCTTGACCGCATCGTAATCGGCCCCGTGGCCAGCGGCGATCGAGCGCGCGATCGCGAGCGCGGTGCCCGATGGAGCGTCGCGCTTCATCTTGTGATGGGTCTCGACGACCTCGGCGTCCCACGCGGGACCGAGCGCGCGCGCGGCCTGGCGGACGAGGCCGAGCATCAAGTTGACGCCGAGCGAGAAGTTCGCCGCGACGACGACGGGCGCGACCTTCGCGAGGTCGGCGAACAGCGCTTCGGCATCGCCGCCGAGGCCGGTCGTACCGATGATCGCGGCGCGCTTCGCCGCGATTGCAGCGCGGGCGGCGGCCAGCGTCGCGGCCGGCGTCGAGAAGTCGATGTAGACGTCGGCGTGCGCGAGCGCGGCGGCAACGTCGTCGCCTTGGTCGACGACGCCGGCGATCTCGACGTCCTCGCGCCCCACGGCGGCGGCCTGAACCGCCTTGCCCATCTTGCCGGCGGCGCCGACGACAACGACCCGCGCGGTCATCGCTAGAGCATGCCCTGTGCGTGCATCTCGGCGCGGATCTCTTCGCCGAGCTTCGCCGTCGCGGGGACGAGCGGCAGGCGAACGTCCGTCGAACAGCGACCGAGCAGCGCGAGCGCGGCCTTCGTCGGCGCGGGCGACGGCTCGGCGAACAGCAGCGCGTTCAGGTGGCGCAGCTTGTAGTGGATCTTCTTCGCCTTGTCCCACTCGCCGGCCTTCACGTGATCCCACATGTCCGCCATGTCCTTCGGCGCGACGTTCGACACCACCGAGATCACGCCGCGCGCACCGAGCGCGTAGAGCGGAAACGCGGTGCCGTCGTCGCCGGAGAGCACGGCGAGGCGCTCGCCGACCTTCGCGATCAGCTCGCCGCCGCGGACGAGGTTGCCGGTCGCGTCCTTGATCGCGACGACGTTCGCGTACTCGCACAGGCGAGCCGCGGTGTCGGTCGTCATGTCGCACGCGGTGCGGGTCGGCACGTTGTAAAGGACGATCGGCAGCTTCGTCGCGCGCGCGATCGCCGAGAAGTGCTGGTAGAGCCCTTCCTGGTTCGGGCGGTTGTAGTAAGGCGTGACGTGGAGCAGCGCATCGGCGCCGGCATCCTCGGATGCCTTGGTGAGCGCTAGCGCCTCACTCGTCGCGTTGCCACCGGCACCGGCGATCACGGGCACGCGGCCGCGCGCGGCCTTGACGGTCGCGGCGATCACCGCGACGTGCTCCTCGACGTCGACGGTCGCCGATTCGCCGGTGGTGCCGACGGAGACGATGCCGTCGATGCCGTTCTCGATCTGCCAATCGACCAGCTTCGCCAGGGTGTCGAAATCGACGCGGCCCGCCTTGAACGGGGTCACGAGCGCCGTCAGGCAGCCTTCGATCGCGTGTTTCACCATAAGGGACCTCATACAACTAACGCGGAAACCATCCAACACATTCCGACACTTGGAATTCTCCTTGTGTTTTACATGCGCTGCGTTATGAAGCCGCCTCCCATGCAGCGACTGGCTTATGTTTCGTTCGTCTTGCTAACCGCCTGCGCGACGAACGGCGAGGCGCTCGACGGTAGCGAGCAGGACACCACGGCGACGACCTACGTCGACATCCAAGAGTTCGGCAACGGCGCCGAGGACGCTTGGTATGGCATCCGCGACAAGCTGAACGGCGAGTTCGATCAGGTCTGCGGCGACACGTTCTGCGAGGGTGACTTCTCGAACATCACGCCGCTCAGCGTGTTCTGCTCGGTGACGTCGAAGAACGCGACCGTGCACGACTGCGCGTGGACGTTCACCGCGTCGCAGCACCAGGTCGATCCGAAGCTCGGCTCGGTCGGCGTCGACGTCGTCACGTACCAATGCCACTTCAAGCCGAAGACCACGGGTCCGAAGCTGATCGCGGCGCTCCAGAACGCCGACGACGCGCTCCACGCGACGCTGCCCGGCATGGGCTCGATCTACGACACGCTGACCGATTGCTTCGAGCACCCGATCGGCGAGACTCCGATCACGGTCCAGGCCGGCACGACGTACGTCGACGCCGAGGACTATTACGTCTCGACCGCGAGCATCGCGCGCTGGACCACGGGCCTCGCGAACCTCCACCGCGGCTTCGATGACGTCTGCGGTGACACGTTCTGCGGCAGCGACTTCGGCGACGTCCAGGCGCTCGACCTCGGCTGTGCGATCACGAAGTCGACCGGCAACGTGAAGGCCTGCACGTGGAACTTCGGTGGCAGCTACGGCCAGATCGCGAAGACGGGCGATGTGGCTCCGGTCACGAAGACCTGGTCCTGCCCCGTCGCGGTGCACGGTACGATCGGCGCGATGATCACCGTGCTCACGAGCACGACGGATCCTCAGACCAATGCGATCCAGCGCGCTTTGCCGGGTGGTACGTCGGCGTACGATTCGATCGCTGGTTGCGTCACGCGCTGATCTCGCGCATGCGAAACACATAAACGCTGCACGACTCTCTTTTGAGTCGGTGGCTTACGCGGTAGATCCGATGGTGTTCTGGAGGGATAGTGATGCGCTCTATCGTTACTTGTGTCGTCGTCGCGCTGGCTGCTGCGGGATGCAGCCACCCCGATAACCCCGGTCCGACGCTGATCATCAGCCCGTCGGATCCATCGGGCACCGTGAGCATCACGGGAGCGACCGATTTCTCGGCGGTGATCGAGCACACCACGGCGCAGGAGACCGTGACGTGGACGCTCGCCGGTGGCGGCAACCTGTCTGCGAGCACCGGGCTCCACGTCGTCTACACGCCGCCCGCCGGCACCGCGACCGCGACGCTGACCGCCGCGACCGCCGACGGCCTGACCGCGACGGTCCAGGTCGCCTCGGGCCCGATGACATTGACGAGCGAGACCATCCCCGGACTGACGGCGCCGGTGAAGGTCGAGTACGACGCCCAGGACATCCCGCACATCAAGTGCCAGACCACGATCGACTGCATCGCGGTCCAGGGCTACGTCCACGCGCGCGATCGGTTCTTCATGATGGACTTCCTCCGCCACGTCGCGCGCGGCCATCTCGCCGAGCTGATCGGCGTCGACGGTCTGTCGCAGGACTACCAGCTGCGCACGCTGTTCACGACGCGCGCGGGCCATCGCCTCGAGGACGACCTCGTCGCGAACATGGATGCCAACTCCACCACCATCATCACCGCCTACGCCGCGGGTGTGAACGCGTATCTCGGCGAGCTCCGCGGCAAGCCGTCGCTGTTGCCGGGCGAGTACGCGCAGCTGCCGTTCCCGATCAAGCCGGCGGACATCGCCGAGTGGACGGCGCAGGACACGCTCGCGATGGCGCGCCTCCAGCAGTTCCAGCTCTCGGAGACGATCGAAGAAGAGGTCGGCTTCGGCAAGTTCTATGCGGTGTACGGCCAGGGCGGCGCACTCCAGGATCTCGCGAAGGTGAACGCGTGGATCCGCGCGGCGGCCCCGACGGGAGAGCAAGCGCACACGTTGTCGGCGACCGCTTCATCGATCGCCCCACAGTTCAACCCGACGCAGGCGAGCTCGCTCGCGGCATATTCGGACCTGCTCGGCACGACGAAAGCGCAGTACGAAGCGCTGCGTGATCGGCTGAAGCCGCTCGACGGCTCGGTCGGCTCGAACAACTGGGTGATCTCCGGCGCGAAGTCGGCGACCCACCAGGCGATGGTCGCGAACGACCCACACCTCTCGCTCCAGTACCCGCCGCTGTTCCACCTGTCGACGATGACGTCGGCGACGGCGAGCGACAACCTCGACCTCACGGGCGGCGCGTTCCCCGGCATCCCGGGCGCGCTCGTCGGCCGCGGTGCACACGTCGGCTGGGGCGTCACCGTCGTCGGCTACGACGTCACGGACGTCTACCTCGAGCAGTTCCTCCCGCAGGGGAGCTGCCCGTCCGCTGCGCCGTGCACGCTGTTCAAGAGCGCGCCGGCCGCGACGATTCCAGTGCCAGTCACGTTCATGGTCCGCACCGCGAACGGGCTCGTCGACGCCGCGGGACTCGCCGCGGTTCCGAACAGCCACGTCCCCGCGCCGCCCGCCGTGATCTTGATCGTCCCCGCGCACGGCCCGATCATCCAGGCGCCCGACTCGAACGGTAAGGGCGTCAGCGTTCGCTGGACCGGACAGGAGGGCAACACCCAGGACCTCCGCGCGTTCTTCGGCCTCAACACCGCGACCAGTGTCGACACCGCGATGGTCGCGCTCAAGGACTACGCGACCGGCGCGCAGAACTTCGTGCTCGCGGACGACCAGGGCCACATCGGCTACGACCCGCACGCGCTCGTGCCGGTGCGCAACTTCGCGGGTCCGACAAAGCCGCCGTGGCTCCCGCTGCCGGGCGACGGCACGGCCGAGTGGGGCGATGGCACGAGCGATTGCGCGAGCGCGACCGCGACGCCCGTGCCGGCGTCGTGCTGGATCTCGGATGACCAGCTGCCGCAGGGCAAGGATCCCGCGAAGGGCTACTTCTTCACCGCGAACGCCGATCCGATCGGCGTCACCGACGACAACAACCCGCTCGCGCACCCGCCGTACCTCAGCTTCGACTGGGACGACTCGACGGGCTTCCGCGCGACCCGGATCCAGGAGCGGATCGAAGCGGCGCTCGCCGCGAGCGGCAACGTCTCGCTCGACGACATGATGTCGATCCAGTCCGATCACGTGTCGCGGCCCGGCAAGTTCTTCGCGAGCTACATCGCGACGCTGCCGACCACCGGCGACTCGGCCAACCTGACCGCTGCGAAGGCGATGATCGCGACCTGGCTCGCCGACGGTGCGGACTGCCCGACCGGCCTCACCGGCACGGATCCGAACCTCTCCGGCGTCGACACGAGCGGCACGGTGCCCGCGGATTCCGCGGGATGCTTCCTGTTCCACGCGTTCCTCCGCGACCTGATCCAGAACGTGTTCACCGACGACCTCGCAATCATCGGCCAGGGCGTCAACCAGCTGCAGACGCTGAAGGGCATCATCTACATGCTCGACGTCGAAGCGATGGGCTCGACGGCCGCGAGCTCGTTCTGCAACAACGTGTCGTCGACCGGCGCGGTCGTCGCGTCGAAGACCTGCGCACAGCAGGTCGCGATCGCGCTGGCCCAGGCCTACGGCGATATCTCCAACAAGTACGGCACGCCGAACAACTGGCTGTGGGGCCGCGTCCACACGATGCAGCCGGTGCCGCTCCTCCCACTGATCACGACGAACTACGAGCCCGGTCCGTACGCGCGCCCGGGCGGCGCGTTCACCGTCGATGTCGGCTCGCCCTCGAGCGCGTCGTCCGGCCTCGCGTTCCCGTTCGGCTCGAGCGGCAACGTCCGTCACATCTCGGTGATGGATCCCGCGAAGCCGATCGTGAAGATGCAGCTTCCCGGCCCGGAGCGTGACGTCCCCGTGCTGTTCGGCGGCCCCGATCTGCTCCTGCAGTGGGTCAAGAACCAGTACTTCGACTACGCGACGAGCAGCCAGATCGACGCCGCTGTCGTGTCCACCCAGACCTTCACGGCGCACTAGTGGAGACCCCGATGCTTCGCACTACATTATTCATCACGCTGCTCGCGGCTGCTTGTGCGCCCGACATGGCTCACAACGCGCCGACGAACTTCGCGACCGCGGTGTTCGATCCGACGACGTCGCAGATTCCTCTGCCGAACGACCTCGCATTCACGAACCCGCTCAACACGGTGTGCGGCGATCCGACGGACACCACGTCGTCGCCGCCGAAGTGCGCGCAGGCCGAGTTGCTCCTCGGCTTCAACGGCAAGTTCCCGAGCGATCAGGACGTCGGCATCACGATCGACTTCACGCAGGTCGTGTTCGACGACAAGGGCCAGACCACGAACACGGCGCCGGATCTCGATCTGACGTCGTTCACGCCCGACAAGTTCTTCGTCTACGGCGTCTCGGGCACCGCGCAGGGTGAGGCGGCGCTCGAGCCAATCACCGCGAGCTCGTACGTCAAAGGCATGACGAAGGGCACGCTGACGATCCACCACAAGGGCTTCGCGCCGTGGACCACGGGCTCGTACGTCGTCGCCGTGCGCGGTGGCGCCGATGGCGTGAAGACGAAGGACGGCTCGCCGATCTACGCGTCGCAGGTGTTCAGCCTGATCGAGCAGGGTCAAGACATGACCGACCCGAAGAACATTGGGCTGCTCAAGGCGCAGTACGGCACGCAACAGGCGCTCGCGCTCGGCGCGCAGCTCAACCAGGTCATCACCCTCTACAAGGGCACGCTGTTCCCCGTCGCGGACATGAAGTTCCCGCACCAGCAGCTCGCGATCGGCCTGACGTTCCAGACCCAGCCGACGGTCACGAACGTCTCGATCGATCCGGACCGCAGCCTGGTGCCGCTGCCGATCGACCTGCTCCGCGATCCGACCACGGGCCACCTCACGGACCAGGCGGCGTGCGCGTTCCTCAGCACGCCGGTCGACGCATCGGGCAAGTGCACGAGCGCCGCGGCCGGCGGCTTCCTCGCGCTCGATGGCTTCTCGACGACCGGTGCGATCCTCGCGCCGACCTCCGAGCTGATCGAGGCCAAGACGATCGATAGCAACTCGCTCCGCCTCTACGACCTCACCGACAAGAACAACCCGGTCCAGGTCCCGGCGGCGAACCTGATCCTCGAGCCGTGCGAGTTCACCTCGGGCTGCACGGCGGCAAATCCGCTGTCGCCGGTGATCGCGATCCAACCGGCCGGTGCGACCGCAGGCGATCCGTCGTCGGTGTTCCGGACCAAGGCGCTCAAGGACAACACCGACTACGCGGTCGTGATGACGACCGACATCAAGGACAAGGCCGGCAACCCGATCGGTCCCGGCACGGTCGCGAAGGTCGTGCGGTTCAAGAACCCGATCTGGGTCGGCGGCAAGTCGCAGCTCGTCGGCATCGCGGATGACACCGCGCACCAGCTCGAGAACATGCGCCTCCTGCTCGCGCCGCTGCTCGGTCAGCTCGCGGGCGAGGGCCTCGATTCGGCGCACCTCGGCATGGCGTACACGTTCCACACCCAGACGATCCTCGACACCGCGACGAAGCTCGCCGCGCTGCCGTACACGCAGCCGGCGGCGACCGGCAACACCTCGACGGTCCACACGCTGACGCCGACCGCGGCGTTCGCGAAGTACGGCGTCGACCCGACGAAGGTGCCGGGCACCGCCGTCACGGATCACATCAACGAGATCCTCGAGGTCGACATCACGACGTTCAACCTCCTGAGCGAGCTCACCGGCGCGTTCAACTCGGATCCGACGCAAGCGCAGGCCGAGACGATCCACGTGTTGATCGCGACGCCGAAGGCACTGACGGTCCCCGCGTGCACCGGTCAGCTCGCCGGGTTTGGCAAGTGCGCTCCGCTGATGGTGTTCCGCCACGGCCTCGGCGGCGGTCGCGCCGACATGCTGACCGTCGCCGATGGCTTCACCGCGCAGGGCATGGTGGTGGTCGCGATCGATGCCGCGAAGCACGGCGATCGCTCGTACTGCACGCCCGGCTCGGCGACGACGAACATCCCCGGGTTCGCGGCACCGCAGTGCGCGCCGAACAACACGTGCGTGACCGCGTTGCCGCAAGGCGCGCAGGGTGACTCGGAGCCGCCCGGCAAGTGCGTGCTGTCCTCGGACATGACGACGCCCGGCACGTTCGCGTACCGTGCGGTGTCGGCGACGTGCAACGCGCTCAACGCGTGCGGCGGCTATCAGTTCGCCGCCGGCATTCCGTTCGACTCCTCGAACTACCTCGTGACATCGAACTTCTTCCGCACCCGCGACACGTTCCGCCAGGACTTCATCGACGAGTCGCAGACGATCCGCGCGATCGCGTTTGTACCGACCGGCGCCCCGCCGACCGGTCACAACCTGTTCGACTACATGATCGGCAGCCCGACCGAAGGCTTCATCATCAACCCGGGCGCGGTCTACTACTCCGGCCAGTCGCTCGGTTCGATCCAGGGCGTCGGCGATGTCGCGACCAACCCGCGGATCTCGAAGGCGGCGTTCAACGTCGGCGGCGGCACCGTCGTCGACATCTTCACGAACTCGCCGTCGTTCGTCGCGTCGACGCTCGCGCTGCTCAACTCGCTCGGCATCCAGCCGGGCACGTCGGCGTACATCCAGTTCCTGGTCGTCGCGAAGACCGTGCTCGACCCGGCCGACCCGGTGAACTACGCCGACCACCTGACCGAGCACACGCTGCCGAACCTCCTCCTCGATCAAACCGGCGCGACGCCGCAGACCGCGAAGAAGGTGCTCGCCCAGATCGCGTTCTGCGATCAGACCGTGCCGAATCCGTTCAACCTGGTCCTCGCGAACAACTTCGGCACGGTCGGCCCACTGCCTGCTGCGCCGAACTTCGGCGCAGGAACCGGCACGTTCTCTCTGTTCTGGAACCTCAGCACCGGCGGCGCACCGACTCAGAACGGTCTGTTGGCGTGCACCAACGGGTCCACGCCGGGCGCGGTCGAGCACGGCTTCGTCACCGACTGGAAAGATCCGTTGATCACGAGTACCGCGCAGTCCGACATCGCGAACTTCGTTATCTCCGACACCAACCCGCCCAGCATCCGCGCGCTCCCGTAGGTAGGCCATGCGTAAACTCATCATCGCAACATCGCTCCTCCTGCCGGCCACGTCGTTTGCGGGCGGCTACATCATTCCCAACGAGAACGCTCGCGACCTCGCGCTGTCGTCTGCGACCACCGCGTCGCAGACCGGCCCAGAGGCGCTGTTCATCAACGAAGCCGAGCTCGCGGGCCAAGACGGCCTCGCGATCGCGGCGAGTGGCGAGGTCCTCGTCAACCGCACGACGTGGTCCGACGAAGGTCAGAGCGCGTCGCTGATCCCGCAATACAACACGCCGCCGAGCGGCACGATCGGGTTCGGCAAGCACCTCGACAAGAACATGGCTCTCGGCCTCGCGGTCGGCGTGGACTTGCCGGCAGGTGGCGCGCTCGTCTGGCCGAATGGCTGGCAGGGCCAGGAGTACATCCAGACCGTCGATCAGAAGGTGTTCCGGATCGGCGCGGGCGTTGGCTTTCAGCCGATTCCGGCCGTGAAGATCGGCGCGTCGTTCTATCGCTACCAGGCGACCGAAGAGCTCCACCAGTCGCTGAACTTCCTCGACCACGAGGGCGACGGCGGCATCGGCCTGTCGGGCGGCGCGAACTCGTTCGCGCTCGGCATCGGCATCCACGTCCCGCAGATCCCGCTCGTGATCGGTGCGCACTACTCGCACTCGGGCACGCTCGATCTGTCGGGCAACGCGCACTTCACGAACGTGCCGCCTCCGTTCACGCCGATGGTCCACGACCAGGCCGTGACCGAGACGCTGCACATCCCGAACGTGTTCCAGGTCGGCGCGTCCTACCAGATCACGCCGTGGGTCCAGGCGATGGCCGCGTTCACGTTCGAGCGCTGGTCGCAGTACACGTCCGATACGTTCGTCGGCTCCGACGGCTTCACGGTCAGCGTGCCGCGCGACTATCGCAACGCGCACGTCTATCGCGGCGCCGTCGAGTGGCGGCTGAGCGGTCTGCCGCAGCTGACGACCCGCTACGGCATCCTGCGCTCGATCTCGTCGCAGCCGACCGACACCGTGTCGCCGTCGCTGACCGACGGCAACAGCACGGCGGTGTCGATCGGCGCCGGTTACGAAGTCACGCCCGCGTTCCGGATCGACTTCGGTTACCAGCACGCGTGGTTCGACACGGTGACGGCGACGGGCATGGACGCGTTGCCCGGCTCGTACTCGACGCACGTCGATCTGTTCTCGCTCGGCATCAACTGGCGCACCGACCTCGGATTGAAGCGCGAATAGAGGGTCGGTGGGACAACCGAAGATCTCGCTGTATTTCATGCCCTGTGAGGTGATGCTCGTCCTGGCTCACCCCACCGGCGTCTTCTACAAGAACCAGGTTGCCGGGTACGCTTGTCGGCAGGAGGAGCTCGAGGGAGTGCTCGCCTCAGTCGACTTCAGCGATGCCCAGACCGAACGGATCATGACGTTCGAGTATCCGAACGGCGGTGTCGATAACGGCGTCGCCGATCAGCTCGATCAGGTGCTGAGTTCGTCCTCCCGGAGCCGGTTTATCCGTGTGGATCGGTCGCGGGTCGCAGATTCGTTCGAGGCATGGGTCTACGTCGTGGTCGAAACTCCGCCCGACGAGCCTCCTCCCGGTCGGGGGGATTATCACGGCAGCATCTACGGGTTTGGAGCGGCGAAAGGCGTACTCACGTGGCACAACTCGGATTGAAGTCCGCGCTGGTCGCGCTGATGCTGTTCGGATGTGGCTCGGCGACGAAGTCCGCACCGGCGGCTCCTCCCGCATCACAGGCCGGCCCAGAAGCCGGGGTCGTCGCAGCGCTTGCGGCGTATCGCCAGAGCGTGCTCGACATGAACGTCGACGCCTCGGTCGCGCTGATGGAGAGCGACATCACACTCTCGCACGGCGACCAAGCGCCGCTCGTCGGCCGCGACAAGGTCG
>Ga0105245_10000225_pt1 | contig 53752 bp, 50 predicted proteins | sample KBSM54metaG_FD_81523 | JGI IMG/M metagenome (GOLD analysis project Ga0105245, IMG submission 81523) | Miscanthus rhizosphere microbial communities from Kellogg Biological Station, Michigan, USA - KBS M5-4 metaG | ecosystem: Host-associated > Plants > Roots > Rhizosphere > Soil | place...
ACGGAAGCGCAGCGCCGCATTCGGCACCATCAACACGTTCTCCGCCGACTTCGTCAGGAAATTCACGCGCGCCGTCATGCCGGGCAGCAACTTGCCGCGCGAGTTGTCGACCGCGACCACCACCGTGTAATTCACGACGTTGTCCTGCGTCGTCGACTGCAGGCGCACCTGCTTCACCGTCCCCTTGAACGTCTGATTGGCGAGCGCCTGCACGGTGAACTCCGCCGGCTGGCCTTCCTTGATCTGCGCGATGTCGCTCTCGCCGACCTGCGCGAGGATCTGCATCTGCGAAAGATCGTTCGCGATGAGGAACAGCTGCGGCGCGGAGAGGCTCGCCGCGACGGTCTGTCCCTGCTGCACGTTGCGCTCGACGACGACGCCGTCGATCGGCGCGTAGATGTTCGTGTACGAGAGGTTCTGCCGCGCGCGATCGAGCGCGACCTGCGCGGAACGCACCGAGGCGCGCGCTACGTCGACGGCCGACTGGCTCTGCTCGTATTCGCTTTTCGCAATCAGGCCGGCGCCGTTCAGGTCGCGATTGCGATTGTTGTCGCGCTGACCCTGGAGAAGCTGCGCCTGCGCCTTGTCGAGATTCGCCTGCGCGTCGGCGACGGCCTGCTGCTGCAGCGTCGGATCGATGCGCGCGAGAAGCTCTCCTTTCTTCACGTGATCGTTGAAGTCGACGCGAAGCTCGGAGATCTGTCCCGAGACCTGCGTGCCGACGCTGATGGTCGTGACCGCATTCAGCGTGCCGGTCGCGGAGACGGTCTGCTGGAGATTGCCGCGCTCGACGGTGACGAAGCGGAACGACGGAGCGGTCTTCGCGAACGCTTCGCGATAGACGAGCAAGCCGGCCGCGGCGAGAACGACGATCAGGATGGCGAAGAAAATGGATTTCTTTCTCATGATGCCTTTGAGAACGCGGGTGAGAGGGGTGGTGTTGCGGGTTTTCGGCGAGATGCACGCGGGTGGCGTGGATTGCACTTACGCGATGTGAGTGGAGGACAGGCGCCCTCGCCTGTCCCGCGCAACAAAAAGGACAGGCGCGGGCGCCTGTCCTCCACTGGAAAAAGTCAGTGTTGCCAGTGTCCTTCGTGCGAAGCGCGCTCGGCCTGCATGGCCTGGAACTGCGCTTTCTGCTCCGCGGTGAGAATCGCCGACAGCTTTTCGTTCTCGGCGGCGCGGATCTGCTTCATCTGCGCGCGATTGGCTTCCATCGCCGGCTTGAGAGCGTCGAGCTTGGCGGTGTCGTTCGCGTCCTTCGCGGCGCGGAACGCTTCCATCGTCTCCTTCGACTTCTTGAAGAACTCGGCGTTCTGCTCGCGCGACGTCTTCTTGATCGCGTCCCACTGCTGCTTCTGCGCGTCAGTCAGGTTGAGCTTCGCCGCCATCTCGTGGCGGCCGCGGCCTTCGTGACCTTCACGGCCTTCGTGGTCGTTGCCCGCGGTGACGCCCGCGACGGCGAGCGCCGCCGTGAGACTGACCGCGCCAACTGCACTGATCCATTTCGTTGCTTTCTTCATGGGGTGTGTCTCCTTCGTCGCGAAGAGACAAGACGACCGCGCCTTTGCTTTCGCGATTTCAGCGAACTGCACGCCGGTGTCACGAACTGCACGGATCGCAGTTCGAACGGAGGCACGATCAGCGCATCATGTGCCGCGGATGACTTCGTTGTCGCGGCGCGAGCTGGTTCTCATCTTCGTCTTCTGGACGGCGCTGGCGATGCTGTCGTCCGTCAATCGCCTACTCGATCCGCGCGGCTTCGGCTTCCGCGGAATCTCACCCGCAGCATCGATCTCGCTCGAGTTCGTCGAGTCGTGGCTGTGGGCGGCGCTGACGCCATTCGTCTTCAGTCTCAGCAGAAAGTTCACGTTCGAGCGATCCCGGTGGGTATTGCACAGCCTCCTGCTGCTCCTGATCGGCCTCGTCCTCTCGATCGGCGTCTTCTTCATCCTCGCACTCGCACGTGCGCAGATCTTCGACACGCGCGTTCCACTGCGCGAGATCGGACGCTTCCGCTTCGTCAATCACTTCCTCGTCTACCTCGCCGTGCTCACCGCTGGCTACGCGCGCGTGTACTTTCTGCGCGAGCAAGTGCAGAAGGAGCAGTCGGTGCGCCTGCAGGCGCAGCTCGCCGACGCGCAGCTCGACGCGTTGCGTATGCAGCTCAATCCGCACTTTCTCTTCAACACGCTGCATGCGATCGCGGCGCTCGTCGAACGCGATCCCGGCGGCGTGCGGCGGATGATCGCGCGACTCAGCGAGTTGCTTCGCCTGGCGATGGACAGCGATGCCGAGCATGAAGTCCCGCTGCGCGAAGAGCTCGATTTTCTGCGACGCTATATCGAGATCATGGAGATTCGCTTTCGCGATCAGCTACGCGTCACGATCGATGCGCCCGAAGAGACACTCAACACGCGCGTGCCGCGGCTCATCCTCCAGCCGATCGTCGAGAACGCGTTCGAGCATGCGAAAGGCGAAGTCTCGATCACGGCGCGCAAACGCGGTGACGCGCTCGTCGTCTGCGTTCTCGACAACGGACCGGGCGTCGCGGCCGGCAGCGCCGAAGGCGTCGGCATCACGAACACGCGCGCACGGCTCGCGGCGTTGTACGACGGCGCGGCGTCGTTCACGCTGAAGACGCGGCCCGAAGGCGGCGCGATGGCGGAGCTTGTCATTGGCTGACGCGAAGACGCTCCGCGTCATCGTCGCCGACGATGAGCCGCTCGCGCGACAGCGACTCGAAGATCTGCTCGCGAAAGACCCGTCCATCAACGTCATCGCCACTCCATCGAATGGCGACGAAGCGGTCGACGCAATCCGCAAATATGGTCCCGATCTCGTTTTCCTCGACGTGCAGATGCCGGGCAAAACCGGATTCGAAGTCGTCGAAGCGGTCGGCACGGAGAAGATGCCGGTCACGATCTTCGTCACCGCGTTCGATCAATTCGCGCTGCGCGCGTTCGAAGTCGCCGCTGTCGACTATCTCGTCAAGCCGTTCGACGACGATCGCTTCGCGCAAGCGCTCGCCCGCGCACGCAAGACGATCGAGCTGCACGAGATGGAGCGCTTCACGCGGCAGCTCGCGTCGCTGATCAACGAAGAGAAGCCGAAGAAGAAGGACTTCCTCGATCGCATCCCTGTCGAGATGCGCGGACAGATGCGCGTCGTGCCGGTGTCGAAGATCGACTACATCACCGCGAGCGGCGCGTACGCCGAGTTGCACGCGGCCGGCCGCACGTTCGCGGTTCGCGAACGCATGCAGACGCTCGAAGAGAAGCTCGATCCCGAAATCTTCTTCCGCGTGCATCGATCGGCGATCGTGCGCGTCGATCACATCGACGTCCTCCTCCGCGCGCCCGGAGGCGATTACGCGGTGCGCTTGAAAGACGGGACGGAGTTGCCGCTCAGCCGGTCGAAGCGTGAAGCGCTGGAAGCGATTCTCGGCGCTTGACCACCACCGCCCCGAACTCGTCGGCCGACAACGGATACGCGAAGTAATAGCCCTGCACTTCACGGCAGTCGTTCTCGCGCAGGAACTCGAGCTGTTCGAGCTTCTCGACTCCTTCCGCGATCACGCGCAGGTTCAATCCCTTCGCGAGCTGAATCACCGAGCGCACGATGGCGGCGTCTTCGAATCCGTCCGGCACGTCTTCGACGAATGACTTGTCGATCTTCAACGCGTCGATCGGAAATCGCTTCAGGTAGTTCAGCGACGAGTGTCCCGTCCCGAAGTCGTCGATCGCGATCGAGACGCCGATCTCGCGCAGTCCCTGCAACACCACCAGCGTCAGTTCGATGTTCTCCATCGCCACGCTCTCGGTGATCTCGAGCTCGAGTCGCCGCGGCTCCAGTCCCGATTCCGCGAGCACCGACGCGACGAGCGGAATCAACGCCTGATCGCGAAACTGTCGCGCGGAGATGTTCACCGCCACGCGAAAATCGGGATAGCGCCGCGCTTCGCGACACGCCGTGCGCAACACCCACTCCCCGATCGTCACGATGAATCCGCGCTCCTCGGCCACCGCGATGAACTCCGCCGGCTCGACCAGTCCGCGCGCGGGATGGCGCCAGCGCAGCAACGCCTCCATGCCGACGATCTGCTGCGTCTTCACGTCGATCTGCGGTTGATAGAGCAGCTCAAATTCCTCGCGCTCCATCGCCTGATGCAGTCCGCTCTCGAGCGTCATCCGCTCCTGCGTCGATCGGTTCAACTCCTGCGTCGACATCTGATACGTGTTCCGCCCCTCCGCCTTCGCGCGATACATCGCGTTGTCGGCGTTCTTGAGCAGCGTCTCCGCGTCTTCGCCGTCTTCGGGAAAGAGCGTGATGCCGATGCTCGTCGTGACGTAGAGGCGCTCGCCGTTGACCTCGACCGGCTCGGCGATCGTCTGCAGCACTTTCTGCGCGACGACGGCCGCATCCGCGCGCGAGCTGAGCTCCTGCAGCACGATCGTGAACTCGTCGCCGCCGACGCGCGCGACGGTGTCACCTTCACGAACCGCTGCCTTCAACCGCGCCGCGACAACCTTCAGCAACGCGTCGCCGGTGGAGTGGCCGAGGGAGTCGTTGACGAGCTTGAAGTGATCGAGATCGAGGAAGAGGACCGCGACGAGTCTTTGCCGGCGCTGCGCGAGCGCGAGTGCGAGCGTCAGATGCTCCTGAAAGAGGCGGCGATTGGCGAGACTCGTGAGCGCGTCGTGATACGCCTGATACTCGATCTGCTGCTCCGCCGTCTTGCGCTCGGTGATGTCGCGAATGAGTCCGATGACGCCGGCGATGTTTCCCTTCGAATCGTAGTGCGGGCGATAGACGCCGGAGACCCATCCGCGACGCTCGCTGTTGGGAACGTAATAGAAGATGTCGGGCGACGAAACCTGCTCGCCGCTCAGCGCGCGCACGAGAAGGTCATCGACGTGTTGCTCGCGAAGATGCGGAAAAACCTCGGGCGCGAGGCGGCCGATGACGTCAGAGGCCGGGAGTCCCGTCAACTCCTCCATGAACCGGTTGAAGACGATGTAGCGGAACTCGCGGTCGTAGACGACGATGCCTTCGCCGGCGTTCTCGATGATCTCAGTCGCGAACTGATGCGATTCATGAAGCGCACGCTCGGCGCGGACGGACATGATCATCCTGACGATGATGTAGAGCGCCACCAGAAACAGCGCCAGCGCCACGAAGACCTCGGCCGATTCCATCGTCGCGCAGTTTGGCGACGCGCCACGCATGTTGCAACTGAAAGTTCGCTACGATCGTCACACTCGATATGAAACACGCAATCTGCGGTGTCGCCGCTCTCTTCATCACGATGAACGCGTCCGCGCAGTTCATGCCGCCGGCGCGCGATCTCCAGGACGTCCAGGCGCTGACCGCGGAGTATCAGCGGCTCACGAGACAGGCGATCGCCGAGCCGGGGCGATGGGCGGAGGGACTGATGCTCATCACGAGCGTGCACATCAGCCTTCGCGACGGACCCGCGCCGGCGGCGATCGACAACGCGCTCGAGAAAATTCGTCAATGGGAGTCGAAGCACGAGCGCGACGAACAACCGCCGCCGAAGGACATCATCCGCTACGTGAAGCTGGTGAAGACGTGGCTCGAAGACGCGAAGAGCGGACCGCCGCCGAATCTGTACGCGATCCGCGAGCAGATCCATCACGAGGTGATGCATCCGATGCAGCGGTATCTGATGCTACAGGTGGAGCAAATGCAGAACGTATCCAACACGTTTCAGGCGATGTCCACACAGTTGCAGGCGCGCATCGGCGAGGTGGCCCACGCGGTGGCGAACGCGTCGCCAGAGAAGCCGTGACTTCAATTTATCCCGAGCGAAGCGAGGGATCATCGGAGGCGCAGACGCAAGTGTCCGTGTGCGTCGCTGCGCCTCCACTGATCCCTCGCTTCGCTCGGGATAAACTGAAAACGGACCAACCGTGACCAGCTATTGCGACATCGCGCCGGGACATCCGTTTCACGGCCCGTATCACGACAACGAATACGGATTTCCCGTCGACAACGACGACGCGTTGTTCGAGCGACTGATCCTCGAGATCAATCAGGCCGGCCTGTCGTGGCTAACGATTCTCAAGAAGCGCGAGGCCTTCCGCGACGCGTTCGCGAACTTCGACATCGCCCGCGTCTCACGCATGCGCGAGGAGCGGCTGCTGAAGAACGAAGGAATCATTCGCAATCGATTGAAGGTCGCCGCCGCGATCGAGAACGCGAAACGCGTGCGTGCGCTGCAGAAATCGCACGGATCGTTCGCGAAGTGGCTCGACGCGCATCACCCCCGCTCGAAGGACGAGTGGGTGAAGCTGTTCAAGAAGACGTTCGTGTTCACAGGAGGCGAGATCACGTCATCGTTTCTGATGAGCGTAGGGTATTTGCCGGGCGCGCACGAGAAATGGTGTCCGGTGTACGCGAAGATTCAGAGCCGCATGAACTCCGAATAGAGCCCGTGAAAATGATGCACGCCGTTCTCGCGCTGCGGTGAGTAACGTCCCGCCTCGTACGTCGACGACTTCAATCCTCGCTGCACCGCCTCGCAGATCTCGATGTCCTCGATCTGGATCTCGTCGCTGAACGAGATCGTCTCGCCGATCTCCTTCTGCGCGTGTTCCGGATCGCGGAAGTACCACTCGAACACCGTGAGCGTTCGTCCATGCCCGATAGGCACGATGAGATTCGTCGAGAAGTTGTCGGTGTAGACGTTCAGCATCAAGTTCGGAAAGATCCAGAAGTAGCGGACGTCGTCGTCGCCGCGCAGCCGCTCCGTGCGTTTCACCGGAGCGTGCTGAATCGAATACGACTGCTTCGTCTCCGTTCGGTACTTCGGGTAATCGAGCTCGCGGAAGAGCGACGGATGCACGATCGGGATGTGGTAACCCTCGAGGTAGTTGTCGACGTACACCTTCCAGTTGCAGTCGAGCTCCCAATCTTTCCGCGCGGCGAAGCGAAACGCGCTCGTGTCGCGCGCGTTCATCTCATCGAACAGCTCTCCGTAAACTTCAGCGAGCGACGGAGCGCTCGGATCGAGGTTGACGAACAGAAGTCCGAGCCACGACTCGATGCGAAATTGCGGCAGCGCGCACGTGTCGCGATCGAATCCGATGACGCCGTCGAACTCCGGCGTCTTGAGCAGGCGTCCTTCGAGTGAATACGTCCAGCCGTGATAGCCGCACTGCAGCACGGGACGTTTGCCGTCACCTTTCGCGACAGGACCGGCGCGATGGCGGCAGACGTTCGACATCGCGCGAACGACGCCGTCGTTGCCGCGCACGATCAGCAGCGGCTCGTCGGCGACCGTCGTCGTGAAGAACTGTCCCGGCTCCGCGACCTGTTCCGCGCGTCCGGCGAGCTGCCACGTGCGCGCGAAGATGGAGCGGTTCTCGTCGCCGGCGACTGCGGCGTCGATGTAGTAGCGCGCGGGGATCGTCGACGCGCGCTCGAGTTGCGGTTCGAATTGCCAGGTCATCGGTTGAAGCGGATCAGAAGATAGATCGGATAGCTCGCGACGAGAAGTCCCACGGCCCAAAGACTATTTCCCGGATCGCCGGCAATCGCGCCGACGAGGAACGCGACCGAGGCGAGGAGCGCGATCGACGTCGTGATCGGATGCCCTTTGGCGCGGAACGGCCGCTCCGCGTCGGGCGCGCGCCACCGCATGACGAAGAGCGACGCGAACGACAGCGTGTAGTTCGCGACGAAGAAGAACGCGAGCTTCGCGAGGACGGTTTCGAACGTGCCGGTGATGATGAAGCCGACCGCGATCGCGCTGCTGATGAGAAGCGAGATGTCGGGCGTGCCACCGGCGTTCACTTCCGCCGCGCCGTGCCAGAAGAGCCGGTCCTTCGCCATCGCATAGATCACCCGCGGCGCGATCATCACGTTCGAGTTCGCGGCGCTGATCAAGCCGATGACCATGATCGCGAGCACGATGAAGTAGCCGTTCGGACCGAAGAGGAATCTCGCCACAGTCGCCGCCGCCAACTTTTCGCCTGCGATGGTGCCGAGGGGGACGACGCGGACGAAGGCGACGTTGATGAGCAGATAAATGACCGTGACGAGTGCGAGACCGCCGAACATTGAGCGCGGCAGATCGCGTCCCGGATTCTTCACTTCGCCCGCAAAGTAGATCGGCGCCGTCCAGCCGTCGTACGTGTAGATCACCGCTTGAAGCGCGGCAACGAATGCGATGAGCAGCGACGTCTCGCGCTCGACTTCCACTCCGCCGTCGGTCGGATTGCGGCCGCCCGCGGAGAAGCAGGCGATGATCAGCAGAATCAGCGCGAGCGCTTTCAACGCGCTGGTGATGTCCTGTGCCGCGGCGCCCGACCGCACGCCCATCCACTGCACGACGGTCAACACCGCGACGACGACCAGCGCGATCACGCGCGCCGGCGGAAGGTGCGGCATGAGCACGACCGCGTATTCGCCGAGGGTCATGGAGACAAGCGCGGTGGTGCCGCAGGTCGAGATCCAGTCGCTCCATCCAACGATGAAGCCCGCGTAATCGCCGAGCGCACGTCGCACGAAAACATATTGGCCGCCCGACTGCGGCGTCATCGCGGAAAGCTCCGCGAGCGCGTTCGCGCCGAGCATCGCGTAGAGCGCGCCGATGATCCAGACGGAGATGAACGGCCAGAACGTCGGGAGGTTCGACGCGATCTCGCCCGGCGTCCGCATGATCCCCGCGCCGATGACGTTGCCAATCGTCACGGCGAGACCGAAGGTCACACCGAGAACCGTCAGCAACGAACGCGTTGGGCGGGACACGCCGAGAGTTTAGGGCATGAGGCATGGGGCATGAGGCATGAGATGAGGCAATCCCATGCCCCATGCCTCATGCCCCATGCCCTTTTCTAGTCGCGATCCTTGATCGACACCGGCCCGTTCGACGCCGAGAGGTGCACGACGGCAGGACCCGATCCGAACTCGACGCGGCGCGGTGCGTCGTCGTCGTCGAACATGCGCTGGCGCGCGGTGCGGCAGCCTTCCGCGCGGCACGAGAACGGGCCGTGGCCCTCGGATTCGACCACGACGCCGGAGCGATAGTCGTTCGGCAGCTTCAGGGACATGGGACCGTTGTGCGCGTGCGCTTCGAGCGATCCGCTGAGCCACGAGCGGCCGTTGAGCTTCACCGTGATCGGGCCGTTCTGCGCGTCGAGCTTCACGACGCCCGATCCACCGGTGAATCCGATCGGGCCGTTGTGTGCGTCGGCGGTGATGTTTCCAGCGACATTCTTCAATTCGATCGGGCCGTTGTGCGTGTGCGCGTTGAGCGTGCCGTTGAAGTCCGCGATGTCCAGCGGACCGTTGTGCGAGTCGAGCTCCAGCGACGCGCCGCGCGGCGCGCGAACGATGAAGTAGACGATCGCGTCGACGTCGTCCGGCACGTTCGCGCTCAGCTCACCGCCGCGCAACACCGTCGTCACGTCGCGCGTGCTTCCCTCCCACGCCGCCTTGCACGACTTCACCGAATACGACGAATCGTCGGTGCCCAGGACGTACACGCCCCCTTGTTCCGGCGGCCGCACGCTCAGCGAGCGCAGTCCGCGCGCGGCAGGAACGTCTTCCTCCGTCATCGGCAGCCGATCGCCGCCGTACAGCACGACGATGTCGCGACACTCGGTGACGCGGTCGACATCCCCGATGTTGATCGTCAGGTTTCGACCGTGTTGATGCACACGGGCGCACAGCGGAAGCGCGAGCAGGAAGAGCGCGGCGGCGACAGTCTTTCTCATGCGGGCTTAGACGCCGCCACGCTCGGCGCGGTTAGGCTAAACTCTTGACGCGATGCGAACATCGCCGCTACTCGTGTTCCTCGCGTTGAGCCCGCTCATCCTCGCGGCGGGCGATCCTCCGCAGAATTGCCCCTACGGCGGCGGCATCCCTTTCGATCGCGCGGCGCTCTATCACCGCATTTCGGCGAGTGCGGAAGCCGTCGCGCCGACGCCGACGATCCCCGGCCGGCGTCGTTCGGTCGGACAACCGGGCTCGCTCCCGGTCGCGAACTTCATCGACACCTACATCGGCGCGAAGCTGCAAAAGTCGGGAGTCATCCCGACCGCCATCGCCGGCGACGAAGAGTTCCTCCGCCGCGTCATGCTCGACCTCACCGGCGAGATTCCCGACACAACAACGCTCGAAGCGTTCATCGCCGATCCGTCGCCGCGAAAGCGCGAGCAGAAAATCGATCAGCTGCTCGCGTCGGACGCGTTCGTCGACCGCTGGACGATGTGGTTCGGCGATCTGATGCAGAACAACAGCGTCTATCTCTTCTACAACAACCGCGACGCGTACAACGCGTGGATTCGCGACTCCATCCGCGGAGGCAAACCGTACGACCAGATGGTCCGCGAGCTGATCGCGGCGAGCGATGACAGCATCAGCGGCAAGTCGGCGAACTACGTCGCGCGCCAGTACGCCGGCGGTCCGGTTCAGGACACGAGCGACAACCTTGCCACCTTCGCCGCCGACAAATTCCTCGGCATTCCCCTGCTCTGCATCTCCTGCCACAGTGGTCTCGCACATCTCGAACAGGTGAACACCTACCTGCGCGGAAAGTCGCGCACCGATTTCTGGCGCACCGCCGCGTTCTTCTCGCGCACGGAGCTTGGATGGACGTGGTATCCCGATCCGCTCGATTCGAAGGAGCGCATTCTCACGTGGCTCGTTCGCGACAACCAGACCGGCCGCTATGAATTGAACACGACGACCGGAAACAAATCGCCGCGCGCGGCGGCCGCGGGACAACCCGACTACGTTCTCCCCGCGTTCATCCTCAACGGCGAGCAGCCGCGCTCCGACGAGTCGTATCGCGTGGCGTTCGGCCGCATCATGACCGGCCACCGCCAGTTCGCACGCGCCACCGTCAACGATCTCTGGAAAGAGATGATGGGACTCGGCATCGTCGAGCCTGCGCACGCATTCGACCTGGCGAAACTCGACACACAGGCGACGCATCCGGAACTTCTCGAAGCGCTGGCGGACGACTTCATCTCGAGCGGCTACAGCTTGCGATCGACGCTCCGCACGATCGCGATGTCGAACACGTACCAGCTCTCTTCGAAATATCGCGTGGGCCAATGGAACGAGAACTGGGTTCCCCTCTACGCACGGCATTATCCGCGGCGCTTGATGGCGGAGATGGTCTTCGACGCCGTCGTGAAAGCGACCGGCGTCGCAACGAGCATCGACGTCAAAGGATTGACACCCGTCTCGCGCGCGATGCAGCTTCCCGAGCCGATCGAGCCGGATGGGCGGACTCCGATCGGACGCTTCCTCAACACGTTCGGACGCGGCGACCGCGATGAGAAGCCGCGCACGACCGACAGCTCCATCCTGCAGGTGCTCGCCACGATGAACGACGCGTTGGTAACGACGCGCGTGCGTCGCGACACCGCAAACTCCGCCGTCGGACGAATCCTCGCCGCGACGAGCGATCCCGGCACGATCGCCGATCAAATCTACATGACCACGCTGTCGCGAAAGCCGACCGCGAACGAACGTCAAGTCGCCATCGATGATCTGCGCGACGGTCCCCTCGGCGAGCGTGCCGAGGATCTGCAGTACGCGCTGCTGAACACGTTGGAGTTTCTGTACAACTGAGAATCTCCGTGCTGACCGCCTTCGTCGCATGGAGCGCGCTCGCCGCGGACGCTCCCGTGCCGAAGTGTCCCTACGTTCCGTTCGATCGCCAGGCGTTGTTGCAACGGCTGTCGGCGAATGCAGAGGCGGTCGCGCCGTCAGCGGCGACTTCGGGACGGCGGCGTGCGGTGCGCACCGACGGTCCGCTGCCGGTTTCGAACTTCATCGACACGTTCATCAATTCGAAGCTGCAGAAAACGGGAGTGATGCCGACGGTCATCGCCGGCGACGAAGAGTTTCTGCGCCGCGTCACGCTCGATCTCACCGGAGAGATTCCCGATCGAGCGACGGTCGAGGCGTTCGTCGCGGATCCATCGTCGAAGAAGCGCGAGCAGAAGATCGATCAGCTCATCACGTCCGACGCGTTCACCGATCGCTGGACGATGTGGTTCGGCGATCTCGTTCAGAACGTTCTCGCCAGTACCATTCCGCTCTACTACCCGGGACGCAACGCGTATTACTCGTCGATCCGCGACTCCATTCGCAACCACAAGCCCTACGATCAAATGGTGCGCGAGCTGATCGCCAACACCGGCGACAGCGTCTCCGGCGCTCCCGCGAACTACGCCGTTCGCCAATTCAACGGTGGTCCGCCCGAAGATCTCTTCGACAACCTCGCCACGTTTTCGTTCGACAAATTTCTCGGCGTTCCGCTGCTTTGCGTTTCCTGCCACAGCGGCGCCGGTCATCTCGAGAGCGTCAACACGTATCTGAGAGGCAGATCGCGCCAGGAGTTCTGGCAAACGGCGGCGTTCTTCTCGCGCACGCGGTTGCGATTCACCGTTTATCCGGATCCGCTCAGTCCGAAAGAACAGCTGAACACGTGCTTTCTCACCGAGAGTGACACCGGCCGCTACGACTTGAACACGACCGACGGCGCGAAGTCCCCTCGCGTGCCCGCTGCCGGACAGCCCGACTACGCCATGCCGAAGTTCGTGCTCAGCGGCGAAGAACCGCAAGCCGGCGAGTCGTATCGCGTCGCGTTTGCGCGCATCCTCACGAGCAATCGCCAGTTCGCGCGCGCGACGGTGAACGATCTCTGGAAAGAAATGTTCGGCCTCGGCATCGTCGAGCCGGCTCACGGTTTCGATCTCGCGAAACTCGATAGCCAGCCGACACACCCGGAGCTCCTCGAAACGCTGTCGAGCCAATTCATCTCCAGCGGCTACGACCTGCGATCGGTGCTGCGCGCGATCGCGATGTCGAGCACGTATCAACTCTCGTCGCGCTACACGCCGGGCGCGTGGAACGAGACATGGGTTCCGCTCTACGCGCGGCACTATCCGCGGCGCATGATGGCGGAGATGCTCTTCGATGCCGTCGTGAAATCGACGGGCGTGAGCGTAAGCATCGACGTTCGCGGGATGCAGCCGGTCGCGCGATCGATGCAGCTTCCCGATACATCGGAGCCAAACGGCAAGACTCCGATCGGACGATTCCTCAACAGCTTCGGCCGCGGGAATCGCGACGATGCGCCTCGCACGAGCGAAAGCTCGATCATGCAGACGCTCGGGATCATGAACGATCCGCTCGTCACGACGCGCGTGCGGCGCGACAGCGCCAACTCCACCGTCGGACGAATCGTCGCGGCAACGAGCGATCCCGGCGCGATCGTCGACGAGCTCTATCTGACCACGTTGAATCGCAGACCGACCGCGGCCGAACGGCAAACCGCGATCGATGAATTGAGCGCGGGGCCCATCGGCGAGCGCGCCGAGGATCTGCAGTACGCGCTGTTGAACACCCTGGAGTTCCTTTTCAATTGATAATGAGGCGAGCGATGGCGAAAAAACATGAATGCCCGACGTGCCAGCAGGCGAGCGGACTCCCGCTCGGCCCGGGCTTCACGCGGCGCAAGTTCATGCAGGTCGCGGGCACCGGTTTGGTCGCGTCGTACTTCGCCGACGTCGTCGATCCCTCTCTCCTCTTCGGATCGACGACGACCGCAGGCGTGCCTCTTCAGAACACCGCGCGAAATTGCATCTTCATCTTCCTCCTCGGCGCGCCGAGTCAGGTCGATATGTGGGATCTCAAAGAAGGTGCGTGGACGCCGTCGGATCTCGCGCCAACGAGCTACGGCGATATCCGTTGGCCGCGCGGACTCCTGCCGAAAACGGCAGAGCATCTCGAAAAAATCAGCATCGTTCGCTGCGGACTCGCATGGGTCGCGATTCACACACTCGGACAGACGTGGGCGCAAGTCGCGCGCAATCCAGCCGGATTGTCGGGATCGATCGCGCCGCATATCGGCGCCGTCGTCGCATTGGAGTCGCAAACATCGCGCAAAGCATCCGACGTGTTGCCCGGTTTCCTCGCGGTGAACGCCGGATCGATTCCGGGATCGGGTTACTTCCCCGCGCGCTACGGACCGTTCGGCATTCAACCGCTCGCCGAGGGACTGCCGACGCTCATCCATCCCGAAGGACCCGCGCGATTCGACCGGCGTTGGAATCTGCTCCACAAGATCGACGGCAATCGCAAGACCGGAGAGCTCGGCAAGCCTTCGATGGACACGAACGATTTCTTCGATCAATCGAAGGCATTGATGGACGCGCCGGGCATCAACGACACGTTCAAGTTCAATGAATCCGAGCATGCGCGTTACGGCGCAACCGACTTCGGCGATTCGCTGCTCGTCGCGCGCAATCTGGTCAATGCGAACCGCGGCACGCGCTTCGTCCAAGTCACGCTCCCGGGTTGGGATCACCACTTCTCGATCTACGAGAAGAGCGGCGGCGATTCGTTGTACATGCAGGGCGGCCAGTTCGATCCGGCATACGCCGCATTACTCGCCGACATGTCGACGATGCCCGGTGCGACGCCGGGAAAGACGCTGCTCGACGAAACGCTGGTCGTGGTGGTCGGCGAGTTCGGACGCACCGTCGGTCCGCTCAACGAGAAGAAAGGGCGCGATCACTATCAACGCAACTCGATCGTCTTCGCCGGCGGCGGCGTGCGCGGCGGCCGCGTGATCGGAAAGACCGACAGCCTCGGCGATCAAGTGCTCGACTATCAATGGAGCGGACAGCGGGACGTGCGACCCGAAGACGTCACGTCGACGATCTACTCCGCGCTCGGCATCGACTACACGAAGACGCGCGCCGACGATCCGCTCGGCCGCGGATTCGAATACGTTCCGTTCGCGAAGGACGGGATCTACAAGCCGATCACCGAGCTGTTCTGAGCGCGGCGGTTTCCCGCCGCGCTCATCGAGCTACGAATTCGTGATCACGAGCTCCACTCGTCGATTCTGCTGACGTCCAGCCGAGGTCTTGTTCGTCGCGACCGGCTCCGCTTCACCCTTGCCGGCAGCGGTGATGTGATCGTCGGGAACGCCGGCGCTGACGAGGAAGTCGCGCACGGCCTGCGCGCGCTTCTCCGAAAGCGTCATGTTGGTCTGGTCGCTGCCGACGCTATCGGTGTGACATTCGACGGCCACGCGCAGTCAGGCGTCGACTTTCAACTGCTCGGCGATTTTCGTGAGCGTGTTTTTCGCGCCGGGCTTCAACACGGACTTGCCGGTGTCGAAGAAGATGCCCGGCAGCGTCACGATGAAGCCGCGCGGGTCGCGCTTCGTCGCCGCGAGACGCGCGAGCTCGTTCTCCATTCGCAACTGTCGCGCTTCGGCATCGCGCGATGCGAGCTCCTGCCGCGTTTTCTCGAGCTCCGCCTGCGTGGCCTGCTGTTGCTGCTGCGCCTGTTGCGTCTCGGCGTGCGCGTGTTGCGTTTCAGCCTGCGCCTCGTTGACTTGTTGCTGGAGCGCCTGCGCTTGCGCCTCGGCCTCCTGACGACGCTTCGTCAACTCCGCGACCGCGGCCTGATGCTGCTCCTCGGCCTTCGTGCGCGCCGCGATGTCGGCTTCGCGATCCTTGCGCAGTTGTTCGAGCTCCTGCTGCCGCGCGACGAGATCGGCTTGACGTTGCGCGAGAACGCCTTCGTTGACACTCCCCTGCTTCTGCGCGGTCTGCAAGTCCGTCCGCAGACGCTCGATTTCCGTCGACATCGACTGCTCGTTCGTCCGCTCGCGTTCCTGAATCGCGCGCAGCGAGAGCTGCTGATCTTCAACTTGACGGCGCAGATTCTCGACCTCGTTCGCGCTGCCCGACGCGATCGCTTTCTCGTATCGCGCGATGGCTTGATCGAGCGTCTGCTCCGCGGCAGCGCGCGCGGCGCGATCCTGCGCCTGCTCCTGCGCGAGTTGCTGCTGCAATTGCTGCGTCTGCGCTTCCGCGGCAGCGCGCTGCTGTCGTTCGAGCGCGGCCTGGCGCTCGCTCTCCGCTTGCGCGAGCTTCGTGCGCTCGAGCTGCAGCGGCGTGATGTTGCGCGTCGCTTCGTTCGCGCGCGCGGTGTAGAGCGCGCGGCGTGACATCATCTCCGCGGTGTACGAAAGGTAATCGGCGTTATCACTCGTCGCAGTCGCCTTCGTGATCTTGCGCGCGGATTCGAGGTTCTGCTGCGCGACGCGAAGATCGTCTGCCGCGAATTGCTCGGCACCCGCGGCTTTCGCGGCGTCGATCACCGCCTGCGCGAAGTTGATCCGGTCGCGCGAGTTCGCGCCCCGATTCAACGCTAGCGCGGGCGACTCATCGGCAAGCGTCAGTTCGGCGCGTCCGCCCAGGCGTGTAATGTCGTTTTGCAGAGAGCGGATGGCGGCGTTCGTGCCGATCCAGCGCGCTTTCGCGAGTGCGGCGCGCGCTGCCCACAACGCTTCGACGGCCTCCAATCGCGCTTGATCGCGATTCGAAGCCTTGTTCGCGTTCCAGTTCTGCTGCGCCGTTTTGTAGTGATAAGACGCCTCGTCGTAGAGCGTCGGCGCGTACGTTGACGCGTCTGCTTGCTCTGCGGCTTTGAGCGCCGCCTGAGCCTGATTGAGATTGTCGAGCTCGAGCTGCGCCACTCGTTCCGGCGGCGTCGCTTTTTGCGCCGCGGCCGGGAACGCCAGACAGGCCGTGAGGGCCACCACGCACACACTTCGAACCATACGAGTCCTCCTCCGTTTGTTCGACGGAGAAGGATGCAAGAGTCGAGCGCGCTTCAGCGTTCGCTGATGGCGACCGGACCGTTGTGCGTCGTCAGCGAGACCGACACGGCGCCACTGCCGAGGTCGATGTGGCTGGGCCAGCCGTTGTCGTTATCGCCGTATCGCACGCGAGTACCCCGGCGGCAATCCTCGGCGCGGCACGTCACCGGCGAGTTGCCGTCGGTGTCGACGCTCACGCCTGACCGGTAGTTGCGCGGCAACTTCAGCGCGAGCGGTCCGTTGTCGGTGCGCGCGTCGAGGGTGCCGTGCTCCCAGAACGAGTTGCGCAAGTCCACAGCGATCGGTCCGTTGTTCGTGCGCATGACGACGTCGCCGGATGATCCGCTGAACGCGACCGGGCCGTTGTCCGCCGTGAGCCGGATCGAGCCCGTCGTGTCTTTCGCGCTCACGGGACCATTCTCCGCGTGCGCGTAGATGGTCCCGTCGACGCCCTGCACGCTCACGGGACCATTCGACGTGCCGAAGTCGCCGCGCGCGCCGCGCGGCATCTCGACGAGGAAGTAGATGATCCAGTTACTCGAGCTCGGGCCGGTCGCGGAGAGGCGATCACCATCGCGGCGCACCTGAATGCTGCTCACCGATTCATCGAGCTCCACGGCCTTGCACACCTTGACCGAGAATCGCGGCGCGTCTCCGCTGCGAACGTAGATGCCTCCTGCCTCAGGCGCGCGAATCGTCAGCGTTCGCGCATCACCGACCGCCACCATCTCCTCGGCGCGAACCGCATCATGATCGTTGAGGATCACGCGCAGGTCGCTGCAGTCGGTGACGTCGTCGACGATCGGCGCGACGCAGATGCCGCAGTTCATGTGACGATGAGAGCCGGCGAATGCGGTGGTAGCAGCGATGACGAGGAGAGCAACCGTCAGTGTGTGTCGCATGAGGGGTAAGACGATGGGGTTTGGCGTCGGTTAGTGAAACCTGTCATTCCGAGCCGCGAAGACGGCGAGGAATCCCCATCGCAAGAACGATTACCCCCCCAGATATGCCTTCTTCACACGATCGCTCGCGAGCAGCGCCTTCGTCTCGTCGTGCAGCACGATCCGCCCCGTCTCCATCACGTATCCGCGATGCGCGGTCACGAGCGCCATGTGCGCGTTCTGCTCCACCAGCAGGATCGTCGTTCCCTCGGCGTTGATCTCGCGGATGACGCGAAAGATCGTCTGCACCATCTGCGGTGCGAGTCCGAGCGACGGTTCGTCGAGCAGCAGCACTTCCGGTTTCGACATCAGCGCGCGAGAGATCGCGAGCATCTGCTGCTCGCCGCCGGAGAGCGTGCCGGCGTTCTGCTTCATCCGCTCTTTCAAGACCGGGAAGAGGCTGAAGATCCGCTCGTACTCCGACTGCTGCACTTTGTCTTTCCGCAGATAGGCGCCGAGCTCGAGGTTGTCGGCGACGGTGAGATTCGCGAAGATGCCGCGGCCTTCGGGCACGTGCGAAATGCCCATCGCCGTGATCACGTGAGGCTTCACGCCGGTGATGTTCTTGTCGTGGAACGTGACGGTTCCCGAGCGCGGCTTGAGCAATCCGCTGATCGAGCGCAACGTCGTCGTCTTGCCGGCGCCGTTCGCGCCGATGAGCGTGACGATCTCGCCCTTCTCGACGTCGAGCTCGATGCCGTGCAGCGCCTCGATTTGGCCGTAGGAGACGTGCATTCCGCGAACCGCGAGCATCGTCATATCAGCGTCGCATCGTCGGCGGGCTCGCCGAGATACGCCTCGATGACGACCGGATCGGCGCGCACCTGTTCCGGCGTGCCGTGCGCGATCGTCTTGCCGAAGTTGAGGACGAAGATCCGCTCGCAGATCCCCATGACCAGTTCCATGTGATGCTCGATGAGAAGAATGGCGATGTCGAAGCGATCGCGGATGTCGTGGATCGTCTCCATCAGATCGTGCGTCTCGCGATCGTTGAGTCCCGCGGCCGGCTCGTCGAGAAGGAGAAGCTTCGGACGCGCCGCGAGCGCGCGCGCAATCTCGAGACGGCGCTGATCGCCGTACGGAAGATTCTTCGCGCGATATTGCGCGCGGCTCTCGAGTCCAAAGATGCTGAGGAGCCGCAGCGCCTCGTCTTCCGCGAGTTGCTCCGCCTTTTGAAATCGATTCGTGTGCAGCACGGCGGAAGTGCCGGAGTACTTGTAGTGGATATGGCCGCCGATCTTCACGTTGTCGAGCACCGTGAGCTCTTTGAAGAGGCGGATGTTCTGAAACGTGCGCGCGACGCCGAGCGCAGTGATCTCGAACGGCTTGAGGTTCGTGGTCGGAACGCCGCTCACCTCGATCGTGCCGTCGCTCGGCTTGTAGACGCCGGTGAGGATGTTGAACACGGTCGTCTTGCCGGCGCCGTTCGGTCCGATGAGACCGATCAGCTCATGCGGCCGGATGGAGAGATTGAAATCGGAAACGGCCGTGAGTCCGCCGAAGCGGATCGTGACGTTGTGCGTCGCGAGAAGTTCATTCGCCATCGGCGGGATCCCGATCCTCAGGAGTCGTGTCTTTGCGTCGTTTCAAAACCTGCCACAGCTCGCGGCGCCCAAGAAGTCCCTCGGGCCGCGTGAGCATGAGGACGATGAGCATGATCGAGTAAATGATCATGCGTGGATCCTTCCCGCCCGGCATGTAGTCCTTCACCACACGCAACCCCTCGGGAAGAAACGTAAGGATGATGGCGGCGATGATCGAGCCGCTGATCGATCCGAGTCCGCCGAGGACGACCATGACGACGACCTCGAAGGACTTGATGAACATGAACATCGTCGGGTTCAGATACATCATGTAGTGCGCGAACAGGCCGCCCGCGACGCCGGCGAGAAACGAGCCGATGACGAAGGCCTTCACCTTGTACTTCGTGGTGTCGACGCCCATCGCTTCCGCCGCGATCTGATCTTCGCGCACCGCAAGGAACGCGCGTCCGACCGACGACTTCACGAGTCGCATCGAGATCAAGACCGTGATCACGACGAAGAAATAGACCCAGAAAAAGTTCGCCCACTTCGGAATGCCGGAGAAGCCGCGCGCGGCGCCGACTTTGTCGATGTTCAGAATGAGAACGCGAATGATCTCGCCGAAGCCGAGGGTGACGATGGCGAGATAGTCGCCGCGCAAGCGCAGCGACGGGAGTCCGACGACGTATCCGGCGATCGCGGCAAGCACGCCGCCGAGAAGAACCGCGAGCAGCAGGAAACCGTTTTGCGCGATCCACTGCGTGGTTCCTTCCGGGATCTTGTCGACGATCGGGCTGAAGTAAAAGACGGTGAGGAACGACGCGAAGTACGCGCCGACGGCCATGAATCCGGCGTGGCCGAGCGAGAACTGTCCGGCGTGGCCGTTGATGATGTTGAGGGAAACCGCCAGCGTGATGTTGATGCCCATGATCACGATGATGCGGTTGTAGTACGCCATGCCCGAGATCGGAATCGCGTCGAGGAGATACGCGAGTCCGATGAGCACGCCGACGAGAACGATCAGATAGATGAAATCGCGGACGAACCAGGGCAGCGATTTCATCTGCGGCTCCGCCGCCACGAATTGAAAATTGAAAATTGAAAATTGAAAAGACGGCTCGCGCGGAGCGCATTTTCAATTTTCAATTTTTCATTTTCAATTTTCATACTTTCTCCGCCTGGTACTTCCCGAAGAGTCCCGACGGGCGGAAGAGAAGAATGATGATGAGGATCACGAAGGCGATGGCGTCGCGATAGTTCGAGAAGCTGCTGCCGCCGACGAATGCCTCGATGATGCCGATCACGAGACCGCCGACGACGGCACCCGGCACGTTGCCGATGCCGCCGAGAACCGCGGCGACGAACGCCTTGAGTCCCGGCATGATGCCCATCAGCGGATCGATCTTCGGATACGAGAGTCCGAACAGAATGCCGGCCACGCCCGCGAGCACGGAGCCGAGCACGAACGTCATCGAGATGATGCGATCGGTCGGAATGCCCATCAGCGACGCGGTCTCGAAGTTGAACGACACGGCGCGCATGGCGCGGCCGAATTTCGTCCCGTAGACGATGTACTGCAGCATCAGCATGAAGATCAGCGCGACGACGAGCACGATGATCTGGTAGTTCGTCGTGGCGATCCCGCCGAAGTTGATGATGTGCTTCGGGATGAGCGTCGGAAAGAACTTCGGATCGGCGCCGAAGACGAACTGGCCGCCGTACTCGAGAAGGAACGACACGCCGATCGCCGTGATCAGCGACGCGATTCGCGGCGCGCTCCGCAGCGGCCGGTACGCGACGCGCTCATTGAGATAACCGAAGGCGCCGCAGATGATCATCGCCAGCAGCATGATGCCTGCCGCGGCGAGCGGCGAGTTCGCTTCGCCGGTGCCGAGGTGCCTGGTGGCCTCGCGGCCGGCGTAGTAGCCGACGAACGAGCCGAGCATGAACACGTCGCCGTGAGCGAAGTTGATGAGCTTCAGGATGCCGTAGACCATCGTGTACCCGAGCGCGATCAAGGCGTAGATCGAGCCGGCGGCGATCCCGTTCAACAGGTTCTGCAGGAGAGTCTGCATTTAGATAAAAAAAGCCCGGCGAAAACTACCCGCCGGGCTTCTCGTTGTAAAGAGAAAGTTCAGTTTCAATGAGTTGCGGTGGTCGCGGTCGTTGCCGTCGTCGACGTCGCAGGAGCTGCGCCGCCGCTCGGCTCGACGCTCGCCTTGAGCGTCAGCACGCCGTTCTTGATCTCCTCGATCACGAGCTTCTTGCCGAACGCATTGCGATCCGGTCCGATGTTGATCGTGCCGGTGACGGCCGGGAGTCCCGACGTCGCGGCGATCGCGTCGCGCAGATCCTTGCCGCCTTTGCCGCCGGACTTCTCGAGCGCCGCGCCGAGAACCTTCGCCGCGTCGTAGCCGAGGGCCGCGAGGGCGTCAGGAGTGGCGCCGTAGCGGTCTTTGTACTTCTGCACGAAGTCGCGCACGATCGGCGCGGGGTCGCCGTAGAAGTAGTGGTTCGAGTAGTACGAGCCTTCGAGCGCCTTGCCACCGATCTCGATGAGCTTCGGCGATTCCCAGCCGTCGCCGCCGACGAGCGGAGCGGTCATGCCGAGGTCTTTCGACTGCGCGGCGATCTGACCGATGTCGGTGTAGTAGCCGGGAACGAAGAGCACCTCGGGGTTTTGCGCTTTGACCGACGTGAGCTGCGACTTGAAGTCGCTGTCGCCGTTCGCGTAGCTCGCCTTCGCCACGATCTGTCCGCCGAGCTGCGTGAAGCGCTCTTCGAAGAAGTGGCCGAGTCCCTGCGAGTAATCGCTCTTGACGTCGGTGAGGATCGCGGCGCGCTTCACGCCGAGAGTCTTGGCGACGTATTCGCCGAGCGAGTGGCCCTGGTAGTCGTCGGTGAAGCAGATGCGGAAGATGTAGTCGCCCTTCTTCGTCACTTCGGGATTCGTCGATGACGGGGTGATCATCGGCACCTTGTTCGACTGGCAGATCGGCGCGGCGGCGATCGACGCCGACGACGCCACTTCGCCGAGAACGGCGATGACGTTGTTCTGCGAGATCAGCTTCGTGACGGCGGTGGCCGCCTCTTCCTGCTTCGACTGATCGTCTTCGGTGATGACTTTGATCTTGCGTCCGCCGACGCCGCCTTTGGCGTTGATCTCGTCGACGGCCATCATGATGCCGTTGTGCGTTGACTGACCGAACGTCGCCTGCGGCCCGGTCATGGATCCGTACTCACCGACGAGGATCTCGGCCCCGCCCGTGGCCGAGCTCGAGGATGTGGTCGTCCCGCTCTCATTCTTCTGCGGGCACGCGGTCATCACCGCGAGGCTCAGCCCCGCGAGGATCACGACTAGTTTGTTCTTTCGCATATTCGTCCTTCTCTCCGAAAGTCGCGCGGATTCTATAGCAGCCGCGTGCATGCCGCGCGCCCGTTTGACGAGGGTGGAGGGCCGAGGGATCATCGAGTCATGAGCAATGCCCTGATTACGTACGACGACTACGTCGCGTTGCCCGATGACGGGAATCGGTACGAGGTCATCGAGGGGGAGTTGTGTTTGGTTCCGGCACCGAATCGAAAACACCAGAAGGTCTTATTCAATCTCACTCTCCTACTCGGCAACTTCGTGAAAGCGCGTAAGTTAGGCGATGTTTACGTTGCGCCCTTTGACGTGGTGCTGTCGACGATCAACGTCTTGCAACCGGATGTCCTCTTCGTGTCGAACAAGCGTCTGAAGATCCTGACCGAGGCGGGAGCGAGCGGCGCGCCCGACCTGGCAATCGAGATCCTTTCCGCATCTACACGGCGTAGAGACGAGGTCACGAAGCTGCGTTTGTACGACGACTTCGGAGTTGATGAGTATTGGATCGTGGATCCAGGGCGGGAGCGTGTTCGCGTTTATCGCAGACACGCTGAGCGCTTGGAACGAGTCTTTGAACTTGGCTCCGGCGAAGTACTCACGACGCCGCTCTTCGCGGGTTTGTCGATTGCGGTTGAACAGATGTTCGAAGAGTGACATTGACGTACGACGAGTATTACGTGTTGCCCGACGACGGGAAGTGGTACGAAGTTCTCGATGGTGTGTTGTCTATCCGGCCAACGCCAAATTTGAAGCACGCACTCGTTCATCAAAATCTCCTCTTCGAAATGCATGACTTCGCGAAGAAATCGCGCCTCGGAGCAGTCTATCTGCCACTCGATGTCGTTCTGTCCGAGACGAACGTCGTGCAACCAGACATCATCTTCGTCTCCAACGAGCGAAAGCACATCCTTACTGAAGCCTGTGTTCGCGGCGCGCCCGATCTCCTGGTCGAAGTCGTCTTCGAAGCCACGCGCGAACGTGACGAAGTCACGAAGTTGAGTCTTTACGAGCGATTCGGCGTCGAGGAGTACTGGATCATCGACGCCGAGCTGGAAACAGCGAGAATCTATCGCCGCCGCGGAGCAAAGTTCGAGGAGCAAACGACAATGACCGGATTTGCCACTCCGCTACTGCCCGGCTTCGAGATTTCGCTGGCGGAGATCTTCGAAAACTAGAGCGCCACCCACACACTCTTCGTCTGCGTGTACTTCTCAAGCGCGTCCTTCCCCTGATCGCGGCCGAAGCCTGACTCCTTGAATCCGCCGAACGGGAGCGCGGGATCGTACAGGTTGTACGTGTTGATCCACACCGTGCCGGCTTTGATCGACCTCGCGATGCGATGCGCTTTGGTGATGTCGCGCGTCCAGACGGCGGCGGCGAGTCCGTACACCGTCGCATTCGCCTTCGCCACTGCATCCTCGGCATCATTGAATCGAATCGTCGCGAGGACGGGACCGAAGATCTCTTCGCGCGCGATGCGCATGTCGGGCTGCACGTCGTCGAAGATCGTCGGCTTGACGAAATAGCCCTTGCCGGTGCCGATGTCGGCGCGCTCGCCCCCGGCGACGAGCTTCGCGCCCTCGCCCTTGCCGGCGTCGATGTACGACATCACGCTGTCCATCTGCTCTTTCGAGACGATGGCGCCGAGGCGCGTTTTCGGATGGAGCGGATCGGCGGCGACCATCTTGTTGGCGCGCTCGATCATCTTCGACATCAGCTCATCGTGCGCCGACTCCTCGACGAGTAGCCGCGACCCCGCGGCACACACTTCGCCCTTGCCGTAGAAGATCGCGTTGAGCGCGCCGCGCGCGGCGGCGTCGAGATCGGCGTCGGCAAAGATGACGTTCGGCGATTTGCCTCCGAGCTCGAGCGAAACCTTCTTGAGCGTCTTCGCGGCGCGCGCCATCAGGCCCTTGCCCACTTCCGTCGAGCCGGTGAAGGCGATGGCGTCGATGCCCGGATGATCGACCATCGCGTTGCCGACGACGCTGCCGCGTCCCGGCACGACATTGAGGACGCCGGCGGGAAGTCCGCACTCCTTCGCGTACTCCGCGAACTTCAACAGCGACAGCGACGTGTTCGACGCCGGTTTGATGACGACGGTGTTCCCGCACGCGAGCGCGGGCGCGATCTTCCACACGGCGAGCATCAGCGGAAAGTTCCATGGCGTGATCGCGCCGACAACACCAACCGGTTCGCGCAACGTGTACGTGAACGCGTTGTCGGCGATCGGAATCGTCTCGCCGGTGTTTTTGCCGCTCCATCCGCCGAAGTAGTAGAGGCACTCCGCGGCGGCGGGCGTATCGACGAACTGCGACTCGAAAATCGGCTTGCCGTTGTCGATCGTCTCGATCTTCCCGATCTCCTCGGCGCGCGCCGTGAGCATGTCCGCGATGCGGAAGAGGATCTTGCCGCGATCGCGCGGCTTCATCTTCTGCCACTCGGAACCGGGCTCCATCTGCGCGCGCGCAGCGCTCACGGCCGCGTCGACGTCGGCGGCACCGGCCGAGGCGATGTCGGTGATCTTTTCTTCGGTGGCGGGATTGATGGTGGCGAACGTTTCGCCCGACTTCGCGTCGACGAATTCACCGTTGATGAAGAGCTGGTTTCGCATCGCGCGGAGCGTATCACTCCGCGCGCCGGCCCTCACTCCTCGCCGCAAACACGAACGGAATGATCGCGCACGCCGTCACGGCGACGCTGACGAGCAGCCCGCGCGTGAGTCCGTACGCGTCGCCGATGATCCCGGTGATCAGCGGGCCGGGACCGACGCCGAGGAGGTTGAGGACGAGGAGCGCGAAGGCGACGATCGTCGAGCGCACGTGCACCGGCGAGAGCTCCTGATACGCGGAGAAGAGCGCGCCGAACCACGCCGTCGTTCCGGCGCTCGTCAGGAACCAGCAGACGTAGAACAGCGGCGTGCCGGGCGTGATCGCGTAGAAGATCGCCGCGGGGACCGCGAAAAACGCGGTCATCATGACGAGGCTCCAGAGCCGGCCGCCGCGGAAACGACGCGCACATGCATCACCGAACGCGCCGCCGGCAACGTTGCCGATGAAGCCCGCGAACACGGCAACGACGCCGGAGCGAAACGCGGCCTGACTGAACGTGAGTCCGCGCTCCTGAACGAGCCACGTGACTCCGTGAAGTGCGGCGCCGGATCCGTAGCAGAGCAGCGAACCGCCGGCGAGCGCCAACACGAGCGCGGGACGCTCGATCAGCGACTGCCACAGATCGCGCAACAGCTCGCGTGCGGACGGTTTCACTTTCGCCGGATCGGCTTTCTTGCGCGCGGGCTCATGCAGCACAAGAAGAAAAATCGTCGCGAGAAGACCGATGATGCCGAGCGCGTAGAACGAAAAACGCCAGCCGTATCGCGGCGCGAGAAAGCTCGATGAGATGTACGCGACCGCCAGCCCGAGCGGAATGCCCGCGTAGTAAACGCCAACGGCGAGGCCGAGGTGCCGCGCGGGAAACGCGTCGCTCAACATCGAGATCGACGCAGGCGTCAACGTTGCCTCGCCCACCCCGACGAAAATCCTCGGGATCGCCAGCTGCACGAAACTCCGCGCGCGGCCGGAGAGCGCCGTCATCGCACTCCACAAGAAGAGTCCCGCTCCGATCAACGGGAAACGACGGAAACGATCGGCGGCGATGCCGAGGAAGAGACCCACGAATGTGTAGAAGAAGACGAAGCCGAATCCGGTGAGCAGACCGATCTTCGCTCGCGTGAGGCCGAGGTCCGCGATCAAGAGCGGCGCAAGGCTGGCGATCAACATCCGATCCACGAAGTTCAGGATGTTGAGCGTCGTCAAAAAAAAGAGAAGGCCCCACGCCGCGCGCGGGACCTTCTCAGTGACGTGATTGTCCAATCTAGAAGAAACGATACTCGAGCGTGGCGATCACGGTTCTTGGCGCTCCGTACGAACCGGTGAGCACTCCGAGCGCCGGGATGTTGTAGCCATTCGTCAGGTATCCCTTGTCCGTCAGGTTCTTGCCGTTGACGCCGATGCGCCACCTGGCGTCGGGCGACAGCCAGCTCACGTATGCGTCGTACAGCGTATAGGCCTTCTGGGAAATCGGCAGCAGCGGCACGCCGGGTTTGCCCGGATACGGACCGCCTTCGTTCGTGAGGATCGCGTCTCCGCGATACGCCGTTCCGACGCTCGCGTTGAGGAGACCACCGTACAGCGGGAAGTGGAAGTTCAGATGAAGCCCGCCGGTGAACTTGGGAGCGTTGGTGATCACCTGCGTGTCGACGAAGCCATCGTGGTTCGCGTCGAGGAACTCGTCGGGCTTCGCATCGAGATAGCTCGCGAAGCCGCCGACGCCGAGCCACGTCATCGACCGGCTCGACGCATCGAACTCCACCTCGGCCCCGCGCATCGTGGCGTCGCCGGCGTTGATGAAGTTTCCAAAGAACGCGTCTTCGACGCCGTCGCCGTTCGAGTCGTACGCGGTGAACGTCGAAACCTGAATGTCCTGATACTTTCCGTCGAAGACCGCGGTATTCAAAACGACCTGCCCATCCGCCAGCACGGACTTGATTCCCGCCTCGGCGACCGTCAACACTTCATCCTTGAACGGTTCCGCGGACTGCGGAAAGACCGTCGACTGCGCGCGCACGTTGAATCCGCCGCTCTTGAATCCGCGGCTGAGCGTCAGGTAGCCCATCAAGCCGTCGTGGAAGTGATAGTCGATGCCGAGTTTCGGCGCGATCGAGTTGAAGGTCTTCGTCTTGTCGTAATTCGCGGTCACGGCGGTGACGGTCGTGAACGTGTCATTCGCGTAGCCGGCGTTGAAGGCGATGCCGTTTTTCTTCTCGCGCGTGGCGCGAAGACCGAAGTTGAGATTCGTTTTGTCGGAGACTTTGTACGTGCCGTCGCCGAAGAGCGCGATCGAGTCGGTGAGCGTCTTTCCGTTCGTCGTGCCGAAGATGCGGTTGAGGAAGATGTTCTTCACGAGACCGCCGGCTTCGCCGTTGAAGTAGTAGGCGCCGAGGACGCCGGTGAGCTTGCCGGGAGCCTCGTAGTTGAGCTGGAACTCCTGCGACAACTGCTTGTCGTAGTACGTGGCAATGACGTCGGTGATGCGCGCCGGCGTCGTATCGAAGTCGATGTTGTTCTTGCTGTCTGACTGGCGATACGCGCTGATGGACTTGAAGCGCCACGCCGGATTCACGTCTGTGGCGATGACGAGTGACGAGCCTTTCGACTTCGTGCCGTTGAGCGGCGCGAGTCCGCTCTGCGTATCGAAGCGGCTGTTGTTCGGCGCGCAGCTCACCGCGAACAACGGGCAGAACGGATTCGCCGCGAGGCGCTGATAGCCTTTCGGCTCGGCGTCGTCGTTCGTGTAGTCGACGTTCAACTGCACTTTGCTCTTCGTCGTGGGAAGCCAATCGAGAGCGCCGCGCAAGGCTAGCGTGTTGCGGTTGGAGACATCGCGGCCGGTGAGCAGGTTCTCGCCGTAGCCGTCGTGACGCAGCGAAGCGATGGCGATTTTTCCGCGAAGTTTCTCGGGGATGAGCGCGCCGCCGACGCTAGCGCGGACGTCGAAGTTCGACTGCGTTCCGGGCGAGATCGAGATCGATCCGGAGGTCTTGTCCGTCAGCGTCTTGCTGACGTACTTGATCGCGCCGCCGATCGTGTTCTTTCCGTAGAGCGTTCCCTGCGGTCCGCGCAGGACTTCGATGCGCTCGACGTCGTAAACGTCGAGCAGCGCGCCTTGCGGCCGCGCCATGTAGACGTCATCGATGTAGAGGCCGACGCCGGGATCGACGCCCCACAGCGGATCGGCCTGTCCGATGCCGCGCAGGAAGACGGTGAGCGTCGTCGACTGATTGCGCCCCTGATAGATGGCGAGGTTCGGAACTTCGGTCTGAAGTTCGGAGATGTCGGCGGTCGCGTCTTCCTCGAGTTTGTCCGAGGTGACGACGGTGACGGCGACGGGAACCTCCTGAATGTTCTCTTCGCGCTTGCGGGCCGTGACGACGATCTCTTCGCTCGCCTTCTGCTGCTGGGAGGCGTCGGCCTTCGCCGTTTTCTCCGCCGGCTTTTCCGTTTTGTCTTTGGTTTCCTGCGCCGCGAGCGGCACGGCGACGGCGCCGAAAAGGACGGCGGCGCCGATGAGGAGGCACCGCGTGACGACGGGGGCAACGTTGATCTGAACGAAATCCCGCATGATTGGTCCTCTATTTTTTCGGATTGCAGACTTACCGACTGGCTGGTTTGTTTTGTGTGACTCTAAGCTCGTTACCTGCGCCTGTCAAGAGAAGCCTCACTTGCCGCGCTTCCGCAGCATTCCGTGGCGCAGGATGCGCGAGATCTCTTCGACCACTTCGTCGGTGTTCTTGCCGAAGTGGTCTTTCACGCCGAACAGAATCTCGATCGAGAAGTAGTTGTAGAAGATCCGCGTGGCCAGCATCACCGCTGACGTCGGCGATAAGCCGTCCTGCAGTTTCGAGCGCAGGGTCTTCTCCATCCCGTGCGATTTGATGAAGGTCTCGAAACGGCTGGCCATCTGTTCGTAGAACTTCCGAACGTGCGTGCCGTCGAACTCGACGACGTCGACGTAGATCAGCGCGACGTACTCGCGATAGTCGTGAACGGCGTCGCGGGCGGCTCGGCCCAGCTCCTCGAGATTCTCGGGGAACGTGCCGGTCGCCAACGCGCGATTGAATGGGAAGTCGGGCTTCGAAAGCTCCTGAAAATACTGGTCGAGCAGCGCGCGAAAGATCGTCTCTTTGTCGGGAAAGTGGTGATAGACGTTCCCCTTCGACAAGCCCGCTTCGTCGGCGATGTCGTTCACGCTCGTCGCGCCGTAGCCGCGATGCGAGAAGAGCTTGAGCGAAGCCTTCAGGATCTGTTTGCGGCTCCGCTCCGAGCGCTTGTCTTGGTTCAAGTTCCTTCTCCGATCCGTTCGCGCAGCTTCACCTTCTCGACTTTTCCGTAGGCGGATCGCGGCAGTGCGTCGACGAAGATGAAGCGTTTCGGCAATTTGTATTTCGCCACGCGGCTCGCGAGGTACGTGGTGAGATCGTCGCTCGAAACGCCGCGCGCGACGACGAATGCTACTCCGCTCTCGCCCCAGGTCTCGTCGGGAACAGGAACGATCGCGGCATCGTCGACGGCCGGATGCAGAACGAGCTCGCCTTCGATCTCCGCCGGATAGACGTTCACGCCGCCGCTGATGAACATCTCCTTGCGCCGGCCGGCGACGTAGAAGAAGCCTTCGTCGTCGCGCCGCGCGAGGTCTCCGGTCTTGAACCAGCCGTCGCGATATGCGGCCGCGGTCTCCGCCTCATTCTGCCAATAGCCGCTGCTGACATGCGGACCGCGAATGTGCATCTCCCCGACTGCGCCGGTGGCGACTTCGCGGCCGTCGTCGTCGAGAAGCTTGACGTCCGTGAACATCATCGGCCGTCCGATCGATCCTTTTTTTCGCGCGGCGTCTGCATCGGTCATCGTGAAGCAGTTCACGCCGACTTCCGTCAGACCGAATCCCTGCCGCAACGTCACGCCGCGCTTCTCGTACACGTCGGCAACGGACGCCGGCAGCGGCGCGCCGCCGCTGATGCACCAGCGCACGCTGTCGAGTCGCGTCGTCGCGAACTCCGGCGCTTCGGCGAGCATTTTCCAGATCGTCGGGACGCCGAGGATGACGGTGCAGCGCTCGCGCTCGACGGTGCGCCAGATTTCGGCGGCGTCGAATGATTTGTGAAGAACGATCGTGCCGCCCGCGCAGAAGAGCGGGATCAGGAACACGGCGAGTCCGCCGGCGTGATAGAGCGGCGTGAAGACGGGCGAGATGTCGTCTTCGCGCAATCCCCAGTTCATGACGGTGTTGTAGCCGTTCCAGAAAAGCTGGCGGCGCGGAATCATCACGCCTTTCGGTTTGCCGGTCGTGCCGCTCGTGTAGAGGAGGCAGGCGATGGATTCGTCTGTGTGGGCCAGACATTCTTGTCTGGCCGGCCGGACAGGAATGTCCGGCCCACACAACGGAATGCCCAACGACGACGCCAGTTCTTCGAAGCCTTCGCCGTACCAGAGTGCGGCCATCGTGCAATCACTCGCGATGACTTTCAGTTCGTGCGTGGTGGCACGCGTCGAAAGCGGCACGGCGATCACATCTGATTTCAGCGCGCCGAAAAAGAAGCAGACGTATTCGACGGAGTTGAAGCCGAGGAGCCCGACGCGATCGCCGGGGGCGAGACCGCGATGAATGAGCTGCGCCGCCGCGTTTTCCGCGCGCGCATTCAACTGCGCGTACGTGAGGCGCTCACCCGTTTCGATCGAGACTAACGCGAGCTTGTCGGGCGTGATGCGCGCCCGCTCACTCAGCAGGTCGCCTTCAAACATTGAACGAACTTCGCAGGTTGCTGGCGGTGAGGAATGTGCGCGGCGCCGTCGATGATCGAGAGCGTCGATCCCGGAATCCTCTCGTGAAGTTTCTTCGCGTAGGCGAGCGAGAGGATGCCGTCGTCGCGTCCCCAGATCAGCGAGACCGGGACTTTGATCTCGGCCAGATGCGCGTCGACGAGATGCTGCACGACGTCGGCGAGATCGAGGCGCGTCAGCGGAAGATTCTTGCGATTGAGAAGTGCGTCGAGCACGTCGTCCGCGGTTTTCGTTTCGGGGCCGTGCACGGCGCGCATCATCGCCGCGGCCTCTTCGCGATTCTTCGGAAGGAGCGGAACGCCGGTCATGTCCCACGCCATCCCGCTCGCATCTTCGAGCACGAGCCGCTCGACTTTGTCGGGATGCTGCAGCGCGTAGAGCATCGCCAGCCATCCGCCCATCGAGTTGCCGGCGATGATCGGTTTGCCCGCGGACTCGCGATCGAGAATCGTCTGCAAACGCGCGAGCATCACGTCGTACGCAATCGGTCCGGTCTTCGGTTCGCTTTCGCCGTGGCCCGCGAGATCGGGAACGATCAGGCGATAGTCGCGACTGAGTGCCGGAACGACAGCCGCCCATGTCCCGGCCTGATCGTTGACGCCGTGAAGAAGCACAAGCGTCTTGCCCTTTGCCGCGCCGCCGGTCCAGTAAACGGATCCGTCGTCCGTCGTCTTGCGCGTCAGTCCCGCGGCTTTCAGCTCACCGCGGCTCCACGCGACATAGGCATCGAGCGGATCGGCGCCGGACGCATTCGCGGCGATCCCGAAGAACACTGCGGCCATTGCGATCATCCTCATCATGATGGTTGTCCGAAGAGTCGCGGCTCATGTTCCGGCATGCGAAACGCCGCCGCGGCCTGGTTGTAGCCGACGCCTGATCCGACGAGCACGACCAGATCGCCCGGCTTGATCTTCTTCTGTTGAATGGCGTCGTCGAACGCCATCGGAATGCACGCGGAGCCGGTGTAGCCCCACTTCTCCATCACCATGTGCGTTTTCTCCATCGGCAGATCGAGATCCTTCATCACCAGCTCGATCGTCGGTCTTCGCACCTGCGTGAACGTGATGTGATCGATGTCGTTGACGTCGAAGCCGCCGTTCTTCGCCACCTGGCGCACGAGCTTCGGCCACCCGGCGTTGTTGATCTCCGGCGGATAGCGCTCGACCATCCGCACCGCGGTACGACCTTCTGCGACCGACTGCTCACTCGCCGGTTCGACCGTGCCGCCCGACTGAATCAGCCAGTTGCGGTGATAGCTGCCGTCCGCGGCGAACGCGGACGAAATGAATCCGCCTTCGTCACTGCGCTCGAGAACCGCCGCTCCCGATCCATCACCATAAAAAAAGAGGACGGGATCGTCGTCGCTCGCGAGCTTGTGCATCATGTAGACGCCGACGACGAGCACGACGCGCAGTGCGCTGTTCGACGCCATCAATCCCGCCGCGGTCGAGGCGGCGGTGGGAAACGAAGCGCAAGCGCATCCGACGTCGAACGTGCCGCTGTTCTTCGCGCCGAGCTTGTGCTGCAACACGACGGACGTCGCGGGCGTGATGTAGTCCGGCGAATCGGTGCCGAGGATGATGAGGTCGACGTCTTCGGGAGTGCGGCCGGCGCGCTCGAGCGCCTGGCGCGCGGCGGGCAGCGCGAGATCCGACGTCGCCCAATCCGATGGCGCGTGCCAGCGCGTACGAATGCCGCTGGCGAGCTCCATCTTGTCGATGAACTCGTTCGCCTTACCGGTGAATCGTGCGCGCAACGCATCGTTGGTGACCTCGATGCCCGGCACGAAACAGCCGGTGGCGACGATGTTCGGATTCGACATCAGGTTCCCATCACCAGACCGCCGTCGACCGAAAGCACCGCCCCGTGGACGAAGCGCGCCGCGTCGGACGCGAGCCACACGTAAGCGTTCGCGATGTCGACGGGATCGCCCATCGTGCCGAGGGGCGTTTTGCCGGCCATCGATTCGAGCACTTTCTGCGGCATCGCCTTCACCATCTCCGTGGCGATGAATCCGGGAGCGACGCAGTTGACGCGAATCCCGTAGCGACCGAGCTCGCGCGCCCACGTTTTCGTGAGATTGATGACGCCTGCTTTCGTCGCGGCGTAGTTCGTCTGTCCGAAGTTTCCGTACAGTCCGACGATCGACGATGCGTTGAGGACGACGCCGCTGCCGGCCTTGATCATGTGCGGCACGACGGCGCGCGTGCAGACGAAGACGCCTTTCAGATTGACGTTGATGACGGCGTCGAACGTCGCGTCGTCCATCGTCGAAACGACTTCGCCGTCTTTGACCTTCACCAGCTGCGCGTCGCGAAGAATCCCGGCGTTGTTCACGAGGACGTCGATGCGTCCGTGCGCGGCCAGCACCGATTCAACGGCCCGCTCGACCGACTCGCGGCTGGTGACGTCGACGCGCGGCTCGCTCACGACGTCCCAGACCACGACCTTCGCGCCTTCGGCTTCGAAGCGTTCGGCGGTGGCGCGGCCGATGCCGGCGGCGCCGCCGGTGATGATCACGACTTTTCCCGTCAGGTTCAGATTCATGCTAGTTATCGACCGGCTGGTCGGTAAGTTTCGAGTTTAGGGAACCGACCGCGGCGAGTCAAGCAACCAGCGTCAAACCGCCGCCGCTTCCACGTACGGCTTCACGTCGAAGTTGCGCTCGTACATCGCGTGGATCCGCTCCATCGCGTCGTCATCGAGCGTCGCGTGATCGGATGCGGACGCGAACTCGTCGAGCTGCTCTTCGTTATAGATGTTCGGCAGCGCCGACAGGATCGACTTGTGCGCGTACAGCCACAGAAGCGCGAGCTGTCCGATCGTCACTCCCCGCTCTTCGCAGAGCGGCTTCAGGAGATCGATCTTCTGCAGCCCTTCGACGAGCCATGCGCGCGGACGATGCGAGCGGTGATCGCTCTCGTCGAACTTCGTGTCGATCGTGTACTGGCCTTCGAGCATGCCCGACGAATGCGTCACGCGAATCAGGAACTGCGGTTCCGGATGCGCCTTCCACGCGCGGAACGACGGATCGAATGCGGTCGTCGGCGCGCACATCTTCTTGTTCGTCTCGCCGCGCATCGCTTCCGGGACACCGGCATACGACGCGCCGCGGTCGGCGGCGAGGATGAACTCGCGTCCCGGATCCTGCTCGAGGACGTTGTAGATCATCTGCGTCACCGGTGCCTTGCGCACCGCGTTCGCGTAGATGCCCTCATCACGCCAGCCGATTGCGGGACCGAGCGACGGTCCGTACGCGAGAATCTTTCCCTCGCTCTTCAGCGACTCGAGCGTGTCCCAGTGCTCGTCCTTCATCAGCGTGTCGACGCGCGGATTGTGCGGCTGGTAGATCGCGATGTGATCGGTGCCGAGGCGCGCGAGCGACTGCTCGCAGGCGAAGCGAATGAACTTCGGCGACATGTCCTGCGGCAGCTCGCGCTGTCCGCGCGGACGTTCAGGATTGTTGTAGAAGTCGTAGCCGAACTTCGTGCCGATGATGAGATCGGGATGCTCTTTCAGGATCGGCGCGAGGATCGTCTCGCCGCGTCCGTTGCCGTACGCGTCGGCGGTGTCGATGTAGTTGATGCCGCGATCGATGGCGCCGCGAATGATTCGCTGCGCTTCTTCGTCGGTGTAAGTGCCCCACCACCCGGTCGACACCGTCCAGGTGCCGAAGCCGAGCTCGGAGAGTTGCAGGTCAGTGCCGTGGAGGTTGCGGTAGCGCATGACCGCGAATCATAGCGCGCCGATCCCGTGCAAATCCGTACCGGTCCGATCCGCGTAATGAATGCGGAGGATCTCGATGGCGACAGTCATGCTCATGCATTGGCCCGAAGTAACGAAGGAACAATACGAACGCGCGCGGCAAGAAGTGCGGTGGGAAACGGATACGCCAGCAGGCGCGAAGTTCCATGTCTCATGGTTCGGAGACGATGGTCTGCACGTGCTCGATCTGTGGGACACGCCGGAGCAGTTCCAGGCCTTCGCGGAGACGCGGCTTGGACCGGCAACGCAGCGCATCGGGATTCAAGGCCAACCGAAGGTCGAGTTCGCGGAAGCTCACGCGATCTTTGCGCCGAACGTGTAGCTGAAAACACGAATGGGCGGACGACCGTCGTCCGCCCATCCGACAGGTTTCGCGACTTACTTCCCTGCGAACGCCGGCTTGCGCTTCTGGTTGTATGCGCCGAGGCCTTCCTTCGCGTCTTCGCTCTGGAAGAGCTGCTGCTGCAGTTCGCGCTCGACGGCGAGCGCGCTCTCGAGTGGGACTTCCCATCCGGTCTGCACGCTGCGCTTGATGCGGCCGACGGCTTTCGACGCTTTGTTCGGCGGGCAGAAGCTCCACGCGTACTCCATCACGCGGTCCCACCACTTCTTCCCGTTCTCTTCCGCCGGCCACACGTAGTTGACGATGCCGAGGCGGTGCGCTTCTTCGAACTCGAAGAGGCCACCTTCGATCATCAGCTCGATCGCTTTCGTCTTTCCGACGAGGCGCGACAGACGCTGCGTGCCGCCGGTTCCGGGAAGAACTCCCAAAGCGACTTCAGGAAGACCGACTTTGCCGGAGCCCTGAAGCGCGATGCGAATGTCGGCCGCCATCGCGATCTCGAGTCCGCCGCCGACGCAGTGTCCGTTCAACGCGGCGATCACGAGCTTCGGTGTGTGCTCGAAGCGCAGAAGCGTTTCGTTCGCATGCAAACAGAAGAAGTACTTGAACCCCGGCGTCACCTCGGAAAGCATCTTGATGTTCGCGCCCGCGGAGAAGAACTTCTCGCCCGCGCCGCGCAACACGATCACGTGCACGTCGTCGTCCATGCGCGCGCGCAGGATGCATTCATCCAGCTCGCGGTTCATTTCATAGGTGTAAGTGTTCGCGGGCGGGTCGTTCAGCTCGAAGATCGCAACGCCCTTTTCCACGCGGTAGTCGATGAGATTTCCAGACATCAATTAGCTCCTTAGCAAAATGAGGCGTGCATTCTAACGCCCATCGCCGAATGAGATTCCGACGCTGCGCGCGGTGTGCACGATCGAGCCATCCGGATCGACGGATTTGGGATTCGACACGGCATCCTTGATCGGCACCGGCACGATGTCTTCGCCGCGCAGCGCGACCATCTTTCCGAAGTCGCGCGAGAGCACGAGATCGGCTGCCGAGGCACCGAAGCGCGTGGCGAGAATGCGATCGAACGCGATCGGCGAGCCGCCGCGCTGGATGTGTCCGAGGACCGTGACGCGGATCTCGAGATCGATGTGCTGCGCGATATCGCCCGCGACCTGATATGCGATTCCGCCGAGGCGGCGCGATTCTTTGTCGAGGTAAATCTCTTTGCCTCCGAGGCGTTTCGCGCCTTCGGCGACGACAATGATGTCGAACTGCGAGCCTTCGCGCTGCCGCGAACGGATGGAGTCGACGATCGCTTCGGGCGTGTACGGAATCTCCGGGACGAGGATGATGTCGGCGCCGCCGCCGAGGCCGGAGAAGAGCGCGATCCATCCGGCGTGGCGGCCCATGACTTCGAGGATCATCACGCGGTCGTGACTCTCAGCGGTTGAGTGCAGGCGATCGACGGCGTCGGTCGCGACGGCGACCGCGGTCATGAATCCGAACGTGTAATCGGTCGCGGCGAGATCGTTGTCGATCGTCTTCGGCACCGCGACCATCGGGATGCCTTTCTCGACGAGCTGCTGCGCGATGCGCAGCGTTCCGTCGCCGCCGATCGCGATGATGCCGTCGATGCCGAGCTTGTGAATGTTCTCGACGACTTCGACTGAGCGATCGATGCATGAACCGTCCGGTCCGGGATACTCGAACGGATTGCCGCGATTCGTCGTGCGCAGCAGCGTTCCGCCTTTCGGCAGAATCCCGCGGATGGCCTCAGCCGTCAGCGGCACGACCGCATTCGTCAGCAGCCCCTCGAACCCGAACTGAATGCCGACGACCTCGGTATCGGCGTGAGAGAGCGTCCGCGCCGCGGCACGAATCACCGCGTTGAGGCCGGGGCAGTCGCCGCCGCCCGTCAGAATTCCGATTCTCTTTTTAGACATAAAAAGTGATGAGTCATGAGTGAAGAGTGATGAGCACGCTCCGCGTACCACACGATCGTCGCAAAGGCGAAGCCACTCAGCACTCGTCACTCATCACTCATGACTCGGACTCTGGCATTTATTGTGCTCATCCATACCCGCGTAACGGGAGGAAACATGAATATCATTGGATGGCTGTTGTTCGGTCTCATCGTCGGCGCCATCGCCAAGTTCCTGATGCCTGGACGCGATCCCGGTGGCTGGATCGTGACGATTCTCCTCGGCATCGCCGGCTCGTTCGTCGGCGGCTTCCTCGCTTCCACTCTGATGGGGCGAAATGAGCAGTCGGCCGGATGGATCGGCTCGATCATCGGTGCGATCGTTCTGTTGTTCATCTACCGGCTCATCGTAGGCCGGCGCACCGTGGTGTAAACCCTCTCCTCTCCCCTGGACGTTGTGGCGAAGCCTCGCGCGAGCGAGGCTTTCGTCTTTTCCGCAGCCTTCAACAAACTGTGACGAAGCTCGTAAACCATCGTGGGAAGCGGAACTCACGCTTTCCATGTTCGTCTCAATCGGTGACGACGGTCTGCGCGTAGACTGGCACCTGCGGTGCACGCGCGACGGTGCTGGAACTCCCATCAATCGCGAGAGACCGGCGTTCCCCAGAGGCAAGGAGGAACCACTAAGACCTATGAACTACTCAATGAAACGCTCCTTATCGACCGGCGCGATCATCATCGCTTCGGTCACCTTCGGCATTCTGATCAGCGCGGACCTCGGCTTGATGCCGAAAACGCACGCGCAGTCGGTGGCCACCATTCAAACGCCGAACGCGCCGGTGACTTCGGTGACGATTCCGTCGTTCGCCGACGTCGCGGCGCGCGTGATGCCCGCAGTCGTCTCGATCACCACGACGGAAATCGTGAAGACGGGCGACCTTCGCCGTAACGGCGCGATCAGCCCGTTCGACTTTTTCTTTCCGGATCCGCAGGGCAACGGCAACAACAACCGCCGCCGCGGCACGATGACACCTGAGGATCAGGATGACGAGCGCCGCCAGCTGAGCGGCGGATCGGGCTTCATCATCTCGCCCGACGGCTACATCCTCACGAACAATCACGTCGTCGAAGGCGCCTCGAAAGTGGAAGTGCACTACGGCGCCGACGAGAACGGCAACGGCGGACATCAGGTCACCGCGAAAATCGTCGGACGCGATCCGGCTACGGACCTCGCGCTCCTGAAGATCGACTCCGCCACGCCGCTGCCGTCGATTCCACTCGGCGATTCCGAGCGCATTCGCAAAGGCGACTGGGCCATCGCCGTCGGCAACCCGGCGCAGCTCGAGAACACGCTCACCGTCGGCGTCATCTCCGCGAAGGGACGATCGCTCGGCATCAGCGTCCAGACGGCGTCGTTCGAGAACTTCATCCAGACCGACGCCGCGATCAACTTCGGCAACTCCGGCGGACCGCTGCTCAACATCAACGGCGAGGTCGTCGGCATCAACACCGCGATTCGCGGCGGCTCGCAGGGACTCGGATTCGCAACGCCGATCAACACAGCGAAGCGCCTCCTTCCGCAGCTGCGCCAGGGCAAAGTCGTTCGCGGCTACCTCGGCATGAGGATCAGCGAGATCACCGACCGTTATCAGCAGGCCTTCGGTCTGTCTCCCGACGTGCATGGCGCGATCGTTCAGAGCGTCGATCCGGGCAAGCCCGCGGACACCGCAGGCATTCAAGCCGGCGATGTCATCGTCGACATCGACGGACGCCAGATGCGCAACAACCGCGAGATCATCGACTACATCTCGTACGTTCCGATCGGGACGAACGTGAAGATCGGGATCCTGCGCAACGGCACGCACGTGAACGTGACCGCGAAGACCGCGGAACGGCCGCTCGACGGCGAGCCGGCGAGCGAGTCTGACACCCCGGGCGTGGAGCCTTCGCGCAACAAGCTCGGTCTCTCGGTGCAGGACATCACGCCGCAGCTCCGCCAGCTGTACAGCATTCCCGACAATCTCAACGGCGTCGTCGTGACGAGCGTCAAGGACGTCTCCGCCGCCGGCGAAGCGAACATCAGCGAAGGCGACGTGATCAGCGAAGTCTCCGGGCAGAAGGTCACGAACGTCGATCAGTTCCGCCGCGCCGTCGATGCACTCAAGAGCGGTCAGTACGCACGCGTCTACGTGTCGTCGCCGACGCGCAACGGACGGCCATTCTCGTCGTACAGAATTCTCCAAGTCCCGTAAATCTGCTCTGTGTGGGACAGGCATTCGTGCCTGTCCCATACAATCGCGGCGTGACCGACGAGCAGTTCATGCGCCGCGCGCTCGCTCTCGCTGAGCGCGGCCGCTACTCCACTTCGCCGAATCCGATGGTTGGCTGCGTCATCGTTCGCGATGGCGAAGTGATCGGCGAAGGGTTTCATGAGCGCGCCGGGCAACCGCACGCGGAAATCGAAGCGATCCGCGCCGCCGGCGGAGACGTTCGCGGCGCCACGATGTACGTGACGCTCGAACCGTGCACGCACTTCGGACGCACGCCGCCGTGCGCGTCGGCGGTCATCGCGGAGAACATCGCCCGCGTCGTCATCGCGATGCGCGATCCCAACGAAGTCGTCGACGGACTCGGCATCGCGAAGTTCGAAGAGTGCGGCATCCACGTCACCATCGGAGTCTGCGAGGCGGAAGCGCGACGCCTCAACGAAGTCTTCGTCTGGAGCGTCACGCGCAAACTGCCGTTTGTGACTCTGAAAGCGGCGATGACGCTCGACGGCAAGCTCGCGACCGTGACGCGAGAGAGCCAATGGATCACGTCGGAAGTCGCGCGCGAGCGGAGTCTCGACCTTCGCGAGCAAGCGGACGCGATCATGATCGGCAGCGGCACTCTCCTCACCGACAACCCGCGCCTCACCCGACGCCTCGGGCGCAACACCGCGATTACGCCGTGGACGCGCGTCGTCGTCGACACGAGCGGCACGCTTTCGCCGCACTCGCAACTCTTCAGCGACGGAGGACGCACGATTCTCTTCTCGACCGCGCCGCCGGAAGGGCTCGCGAAGAACGTCGAAGTCATCACGATGAATGCGATCGACGGACGGCTCGATCTCGAGCCGGTGCTGCGCGACCTTCACGCGCGCGGCGTGCAGTCGCTGCTCGTCGAAGGCGGCTCGCTGCTGCACTCCGACTTCATCCGCCGAGGGTTGTGGCAGAAGATGGTGGTGTTCGTGGCGCCGATTGTTGTCGGTGGCGCGGAAGCGCCTTCGATCTTCGCGGGACAAGTGATGCGATTGACAGATGCACACCGCTTTCGCTTTGATCGCGCGGAGTTCGTCGGGAGCGATCTGATGATCGTCGCGTACTCCAACTGATGTTCACCGGCATCATTCATCATCACGGAATCATTCTCGAAACAGGCGCACGCCTGCGCCTTCGCACGAGCGATCCCGCGCCGTTCACGCGCGGCGAGAGTCTCGCGGTGAACGGCGTGTGCCTGACGGTCATGCCGGAAAGCGACGGCACGCTCGCCTGCGACGTCTCGAACGAAACGCTCTCGCGCACGACGCTCGGCGAACTCGAGCCGGGCGCGCGCGTGAATGTCGAGCGCGCGCTCGCCGTCGGCGATCGACTCGGCGGCCACATCGTGCAGGGTCACGTCGACACGACGGGAACGTTGGCGTCGATCGACGGCGAGATCTATCGCTGGAGCTTTCCGAGCGAATACGCGGATCTCGTCGTCAGCAAAGGCTCGATCGCGGTCGACGGCGTGTCGCTCACGATCGTCGATCCCGATGCGACGAGCTTCGGCGCCGCGCTCATCCCCGAGACTCTCCGCGGCACCAACCTCGGCGACGCGCGCGTGGGCATGCGCGTGAATCTCGAGTTCGACATGGTCGCGAAGTACATCCGCAATCTCGCCGCGCCGTATCTCGCGCGAAAGGCATGACACCGCGGATCAAACGCGCCGCGGCGCCGGAGCCGCCGTTCTGGTTCCGCACCGCGCTGTCGCCTTATTCGGCGCGGCGCGCGTCGCCGATCTCGATCGACTACATCGATCTCGTTGCGTCGCATGTCGATCGCGCGGAAACGACGGCGGCGATATTGGAACCGCTCGCGCTTGACGACCCGCTGCTCATCGTCGCGACGGATTTCCCCGAAGCGCTTCACCGGCGCGGCGAAGAAGCGCTGAAGCTTTTCGGCGATCTCGCGATCACACATCTGATCTCGACGCGCGGCGCGATGCCGGAGTCGATGCCCGAGGACGCGGTGCTGGTCGTCGCGGCGTGGCCGCCGGAGATCGAGAAGCTCGAAACGCTCGGCGGGACAAACAACTGGGGTATCGCGGTGCCGGTGCTGCATCCGATCACCACGGATCTCGCGCTGCTCGAATCGCTCGCGGATCTGGCAAAGAATCGCGGCGCGTCGTTCTTCACGTCGATCGCGGTGAGCATCGAGCCTGCGGCAAAGCATGATCTCGCGCGCAACGACGACGACGCGTACGAGCTTCTCTTTCACGGCGACGCCGACGCGCTGCACGTCGCGACGGAACGCCACATCGCGGCGCTCGCGCACGAGCGCGATCTGTTCGACTTCGTCCCGCCGCCGAGGTGGAGCGAGAAGTCGAACTGGAACGCAGCGGTGCTGCTCACGCTCATCGCCACGCGCATGATGGCGATGGAGCGCGACGTCGAGCTGGCGGGAACGCTGGCGCGCTCGGCGCGCGCGATCGCGGAGCTCGACAAGCCGCTCGTAAGGATCGCGGAAGCGGCGAGCCTGTCGATCGTCGAGTCGCTCGATGAGGTGAGCGTCGATCTGCTCAGCGAGTGGATCGAGAGCGGCCGTGCGGCTTTCGCGGAGCGCGTGAACGCGGAGTGGCGGCTCCGCCGCGACGCAGGTCTTTCGAGTGAGTGACCTTCACGACCGTCTTGATGCCGCCGCGTACGTAAAAGTCGCCTTCGACTTCGAGATAACGCGGATCGAGCAGCGTGATCAGATCGTTGGCGATGCGATTCGTGACCGCTTCGTGAAACGCGCCCTCATCGCGGAATGACCAGAGATAAAGCTTGAGCGACTTCAGCTCGACGCAAAGCTCGTCGGGGATGTAGCGAATGCGAATCGTCGCGAAGTCGGGCTGCCCGGTCATCGGACAGAGACACGTGAACTCCGGCGCCTCGAACGAGATCTCGTAGTCGCGCTCGCGATTGGGATTCGGAAAGGTCTCGAGTTTCTTGGTTGGTTGGCTGGGCATCTATTTCTTGGGCGCGACCGCCATCAACTTCTGATTCAGTTCCTTGATGCGCTCCTGCAGCTGCGCGATCTTCCCTTGTGCGTCGGCGCGAAGGCGCTCGTTCTCGCCGCGCATGCGGGCGATCTCTTCGTCCTTCTGCCGGTCGCCGCCCTGGTTCTGCGCCATCTGCGAGCGCACGTAGTCGATGTCGTGACGCAGGCCTTCCATCTCGTCGTCCTTTTCGGAGAGGCGCTGCCGCCACTGCACTTCTTGTTCTTCGTAGAGCCGCTTGATGTCCATCAGCTCGGTGATCTGCGAGAAATCGGAGTAACTGGGAGCCATGTCTCCTCCAGAGCGGACGCGCTCTTCGATTTGCGGGAAGAGCTTGCGGAGCTTGAGCGAGAGATCATCGGGATCGCTCGACAGCGCCATGGCGTCGGCGTAACTGATCTTCTGATGCACGAGCAGTGCGATGAGCGATTGATTCATCGACTGCATCCGGTACAAACCGACCGAGCCTTCGATGGCCTCGAGGATTTCTTTCGTCGTCCCCTCTTCGATCAGCTTCGCGATCTGCGGCGAGTTGCGGAGCACCTCGACCGCGGCGGTCTGTTTGTTGTCGACGGTCTTGACGAGCTTGAGCGAGATGATGCCGCGGAGCACGAGCGCGAGCTGCGCGCGAATCTGCTTGTGCTGCTCGGGCGGGAAGGCGTCGATGATGCGGTCGATCGTCTGCGCCGCGTTGTTCGTGTGCAGCGTGGAAAAGACGAGGTGGCCCGTCTCCGCGGCGGTGAGCACCGTCTGCATCGTCTCGACGTCGCGCATCTCGCCGACCATGATCACGTCGGGATCCTGGCGCATGGCATTGCGCAGCGCTTCTTTGAATGACGGCGTATCCGTGCCGACCTCGCGTTGCGAGATGGCGGCGACGCGATCGGTGAAGAGGAACTCGATCGGATCCTCGATCGTGACGATGTGCAGCGGCTCGCGCTCCGAGATCTCCGAGATCATCGCCGCGAGCGTCGTCGATTTGCCGGATCCGGTCGGACCGGTGACGAGCACGAGTCCGTCGGGAATCGACGTCATCTCGCGAATCGCCATCGGCAATTCGAGCGCGTCGATGGACAGCACTTGAATCGGGATGCGGCGAAACACCGCGCCGACGGTGCCGCGCTGCATGTAGACATTCGCGCGGAATCGCGCCACGCCCGGAACGCCGTATCCGAAGTCGACCGACTGCTGCTGATCGAACTTCTCTTTCTGGGCGCGATTGAGGAGCGGCAACAGCAACCGCTCGAGATCCGGCGGCTTGAGCGGCTCCGTCTTCACCGGCACGAGCTTCCCCTGCACGCGTACGAGCGGCGGCCGCATCGGCTTCAGATGAAGATCCGACGCCTGCTGCTTGGCCATGTAGATCAACAAGTCGTTCAGCGTGAACGAGGGTTGACTCTCGGCCACCGGTGTTGGGGTTTGGACGGTCACTGGTGCGAATTATAAGAGTAATGAGTGATGAGGAATGAGTGATGAGTCTCACGGCACTCGTCACTCATTACTCATCACTCATCACTCGTTCCTCATGCCTTCCTCATGATCGAATCCAAAATCATCAAGAACGCTTCTTGTTGTTTAGGATCCGTCTTGTTGATGACGGCGATCGTCTCGCCGATGCGGAAGCGTTGATGGAGTTCGTCGGCGGAGTGTGACGACGTGATCACGATGCGGCGGCCGGAGACGTTTTTCTGGCGCGCGTAGTCGACGAACTTTTTCCCGTCCATGCCGGGCATCTCGAGGTCGACGATCAGGAGATCGATCGTGTCGTCGATCTTCGGCAGCGCGTCGTACGGATGGTTGTACGTCTCGACGTTGACGGAATCGGCGTAGCGCTCGAGGATGAAATTCGACCAGAGGTCGCCGTACGACACCGAGTCATCGACGATGACGACGCGTTTTCGCTCCATCGCTGCGACGCGCATCGTACTTCACGACGCCTCCGACGATGGTAGCGGCGACGCGGCCGCGCAGCGACAAGCCGATGAACGGCGAGTTCATCGCCTTCGACACGAACGGCGCCTTCACCTCCGTCGTGCCGTCGATGTCGACGAGCGTCACGTCGCCGATGCTTCCCTTCTTCAGCGTGCCGCCGGGCAGGCGAAACACACGGGCTGGACCGGTCGAGAACAGCTCGATCAAACGCGGCAGCCCGACGCGCTTTCGCAGCGTGTCGTGGCAGACCGCGAACGCTGTCTCCAATCCGATCACGCCGAACGGCGCGAGATCGAATTCGACATTCTTCTCGTCGAAGTGATGCGGTGCGTGATCGGTCGCAATCGCGTCGACGATCCCGTCGACGATCCCTTCGATCAGCGCTTCACGATGTTCCTTCGAACGAAGCGGCGGATTCATCTTCAGATTTGTCGAGAACGACTGCACCGTGTCGTCGGTGAGCGCGATGTGATGCGGCGTCACCTCGCACGTCACGTTCACGCCGCTCGCGCGCGCGGTGCGCACGGCGTCGATCGCGCCGGCGGTCGAGAGATGCGCGATGTGCAGTTGCGCCTTCGTGAGTCGCGCCAGGATGACGTCGCGCGCGACGAGCGTCTCTTCTGACGCCGCCGGAATCCCGCCCATGCCGAGGAGGGTGGAGTAATAGCCCTCGTGCATGACGCCGCCTTCATTGAGGTTCGCGTCTTCTTCGTGCGCGACGACGGGAATCCCGAGCATCGAGCAGTACTCGAGCGCGCGGCGCATCAGCTGCGCGTTGTAGACCGGCTTGCCGTCGTCGCTCACCGCGACGCAGCCTGCCGTTCGCAAGTCCGCGAGCTCCGCGAGTGCCTCGCCTTTCAGTCCCTTGCTCACCGCTCCGATCGGATAGACGCGGCACGATCCGTTGCGCGCCGACTCCGCGATGATCATCTCCGTCACCGCGCGCTCGTCGTTCGGCGGAACCGTGTTCGCCATCGCGCAGACCGCGGTGTAACCGCCCGCGACCGCGGCGCGCGTTCCGGTAGCGATCGTCTCTTTGTGTTCCTGCCCCGGCTCGCGCAGATGCGTGTGCAGATCGATGAAGCCGGGCGCGACGACGAGTCCCTCGGCGTCGAATACGTCGGCGTTCGACTTGATCTTCTTGTCGACTCGCGTCACGCGTCCGTCTTCGATCAGGACGTCGAGCTTCGCATCGAGCTCTTCGCTCGGATCGATGACGCGGCCGTTCGTGATCAGAATGTTCATTCGACTGCGTGCGCTCCGCCGAGAAGATACAAAACGGCCATGCGAACGGCGACGCCGTTCGTCACCTGATCGAGGATCACCGACCACGGTCCGTCGGCGACGTCGCTCGCGATCTCCACGCCGCGATTCATCGGGCCGGGATGCATCACGATCACGTCTTTCTTCGCGCGCTTCAGGCGATCGGGCGTGAGCCCGAACGTGTTGTAGTACTCGCGCAATGACGGGAAGCTCAGCTTCCCCTGCCGCTCGAGTTGGATGCGCAGCATCATGATCACGTCGGCGCCTTCGACCGCTTCGTCGAGCGAGTGCACGATGCGCACGTTCATCTTCTCGATCTCGTACGGCATCAATGTCGGCGGTCCCGCGAGCGTGACCTTCGCGCCCATCTTCGTCAGCAGATGAATGTTCGAGCGCACGACGCGCGAGTGTGCGATGTCTCCGATGATCGAGACGTTCACGCCCTGCAATCGCCCGAGGCGCTCGCGAATCGTGAAGGCATCGAGGAGCGCTTGCGTCGGATGCTCGTGCGCTCCGTCGCCGGCGTTGATGATCGCGGCCGGCAATCGATCGGCGAGCATCTTCGGCGCGCCCGCGTACTTGTGGCGCATCACGATCATGTCGGGACGCATCGCCATCAGGTTCTCGGCGGTGTCGATGAGCGTCTCGCCCTTTTCAACTGCGGATCCCGACGCCGCGAAGTTCAGCGTGTCCGCCGACAAACGCTTCTCCGCGATCTCGAACGAGACACGCGTGCGCGTCGACGGCTCCATGAAGAGATTGATGACGAGCTGCCCGCGAAGTGCCGGCACTTTCTTCACCGGGCGCTCGCTCACTTCCTTGAAACCTTCGGCGGTATCAAGGATCAACGTGATGTCTTCAGGCGAGAGCGGCTCGATGCCGAGGAGGTCTTTGGTTTTGAGTGCGGAAGTGGCGGTACGCATCAAAAAGGTTGCGCGGTTCCGAAGTTGCGCGGTTGCGCGGTGCCAAGCAACCGCGCAACTGCGCAACCGCGCAACCTACTTCTCCATGATGAGCACTTCATCCTCGTCGTCCGTCTCAACCAATTTCACCTTGATGACTTCATTCGCGTCCGTCGGCACCGTTTTCCCGATGACGTCGGCGTGAATCGGCAGCTCGCGATGTCCGCGATCGACGAGGACCGCGAGCATCACTTTGCGCGGACGGCCGAAGTCGATGAGCGCGTCGAGGGCGGCGCGAACGGTGCGGCCGGTGTAGAGAACGTCGTCGACGAGCACGACGACTTTGTCGTCGATCGGCTCGGGCAACTTCGTCGGCTTCACGACGGGTTGCGGCGCGATCGTCGTGAGATCGTCGCGATAGAGCGTGATGTCGAGAATTCCGAAGGGAACTTGCTGCCCTTCCATCTCGCCGATCTCTTTCGCCATCCGCTCGCCGATCGGCACCCCGCGGCTGCGGATTCCGACGATGAGCAGGTCATCGAGCCCGCGATTCTTCTCGACGACCTCAATGGCCATGCGGCGAATCGCGCGATTCATGCGCGGACCATCCAACAATCGTTTCTTGACGTTCATGGAGCCGGCGCAGGATAGCAGAACTGAACACGGTTCGTTAGCATGGAAACTGCACCGAAGGCGCCTTCATGACTCGCGCTCGCGTTTTGATCGTCGAGGACAATTCCGACATCCGCCGGCTGTACGCGATTGGTCTCAATCAGCGCGGATACGAGGTCAAGCTTGCCGCGAACGGAGCCGAGGCGGTGGAGCGGATCGCGAGTGAGCGTCCGGACATCATCCTTCTCGATTGGTTGATGCCGCTGATGGACGGCGGTGAGGTGCTCGACAGGGTCTCCAACGACGTCGCCGACACGTCGGTGATCGTCATCAGCGGCCAGCCTGCGCCGCTCCAGCTCGATCCGCGGATTCGCTCGTGGCTGTGCAAACCGATCACGATCGACGAGCTCGTCACCGCGATGGCCGCGCCCGCCTAAACGGGTCGCCAACAGCCAAGTACGCTAGAATCGCAAGTCGAATGGCCAAATTGTTCTTCGTCGGCCTGGACGGCACGGAGAAAAGTTATCGCCTGCAGACGCACCGGCCGTTCACGGTCGGACGCGATCCGGGCAACGACATCATCCTGCGCGATCCGAAAGTGTCGCGGCACCACGCGGAAGTCGTCTTCGAGCGCGGATTCTTCGTGCTGCACGACCTGGCGAGCGCGAACGGCACGTACGTGAACGGCAAACGGGTGCGCGTCGCGCCGCTGACGCACGGCGCCAAACTGCGCATGGGCAACAGCATGGGGCGATTCTCCGAGGAGCTGCCGACGGAGAGTGATGCGCCGTCGCTGTACGCCGCGGAGCCGTACGAGCAGCCGATGCCGCCACCTTCGGCGTCGTCGAGCGACAACCTCGAGATGTTGCCGACGTCGGGGCATGAGCGCGTGAACATGGACACGCTCCCGCACGAGAAGCTCGCCGACGCCGACTTAAAAAAAAACTAGCTGACGAGGGAGAAGGACCGACGGAGCCGTTCGAGACGCCTCCTCCGGCTCCGGTTTCCAGTGGAGGACAGGCGCCCGCGCCTGTCCCGACAGGCGAGGCGCCTGTCCTCCACAAAACGAAACGCTTGCACTTCATGACGGGCGTGCCGGCCGGCGAAACCGTTCGCGTTCGAGACGACGAAGCCAACGTCGTCTACTCGTATCGCAGCTTCGCGAGCGTCATCGGCATCGTTGCGTCGCTCGTCGCCGCGATCGTGATCGTGAGCGGCGTCTCCGCGACGCTCTTCCTTCTGCTCGAACAACATCCCATCACCGCGATCGCCGCACTGGCGCTGAGCGTCTTCTTCTCGCTCGTGATCGTGATGCTCGTTCCGCCGGTGAGCGTCACGCTGTTTGCCGACGACACGCCATCGATCACGATCTCGCAGCGCTCGCGCACGTCATTCCCATCGGCGACGTTTGCCGTCGTCACGCCCGACGGTCACACGCTCGCTCTCCTCCGCAAGTCCCTCTTCTCGCGCCTCGGCCGCAATCGCTGGACGATCCTCGACGCCGGCGATCGCGAGATCGGCTTCGCGCACGAGGAATCCCTCTCCCGCGCCCTCACCCGCAAACTCCTCGGCAAATTCAATCGCCGATACGAGAGCGACGTCGTCGTGCAGATCGCCGGCCGCGATGCGGCGCAGATTCTGCGGCGCACCGAGAACGACGTGCTTCAGATCAGCGGCAGCGACGCGATCGACGATCGCGTGCTCATTGCGTTGGCGACGCTGGTGCTGGGGGCTGAGCCGTAGCCGACGGACCGACCTCGATTCCGGCGTAGTACTGCTTGAGGATCCGATCGAACGTCCATCCGCGAAACGCCATCCCGTACGCGCCGACCTGACACATGCCGACGCCGTGTCCCCAACCCTTGCCGTAGAACGTGTAGCGATCGACGCCGTCGGCGTCTTTCGTTTTTTCATACACGAAAAGATTGTCGGGAACGTTGAGCGACCAGCGCACCGGAAGTCCGCGCAGCATGAACTTCCGTCCGCCTTCGGCCGTCACTTCCATCTCCGCGATGCGCTGCGATGCGTCGACGGTCACCGGACGAAGATCGATGAGCTGCGTAATCGGATTGCGGTTGTTGATCGACTTCACCAGCTCGTCGGCGCGATAGCTGCGCGTCCAATTCGAGAAGCTCGACGTGCGATCGAACGCGGCGCCGTCGTAGTTGCCGACGACGATCAGCGCGACCGGCTGCTTCTTCGCGTTGAGTTGCACGACGGCGCGATCGCCGATCATCACCGGCACGCTCGTGTACTCCTCGAAGCGATCGCCGAGGCGGCGGAAGATGGGGATGCCGGCGGGAAGGGTGTACGAGGTCAGCTTGCCGTCCGCTTTGATGGTGACCTTGCGGCCGTCGAGCGAAGCGATCTTGCCGGTCGCGTCGTTGAGCATCTCGTGTTTGCGCATCCAACCGTTGAGGATGGCGAAGAGCTCTTCGCGCGGCATCGCGGCGTTGAGATCGATGTGATCGATTTCCTGCGCGGGCCACATGCCGTACTTGATGAGGAACGCGGCGGCGAGATAGGCGGAGTCGTCGCTTCCGCTTTGCGGGAAAAAGTACTTGCGATCTTCAGGGAGAGTGAGGGTCTTGGCGTCGGCGGAGAAGTGGAGAACTTCGCCGAGGTAGCGGAGGACGTCGCCGCGCCGCGATGACGCCGGCGGGGGCGCCGGCGCCCCACTGAGCAACGGAGCAACAGCCGCTTCCACCTCTGGCGCGCTCCATGTTGGTGACTCGGCGAGATTCGCTTGCGCGGCGAAGACGCGCGCGTTCACCTGCTGCTCCGTGAGCATGCCGCTGTCGCTGCGTCCCGCTAGCGTGAGCATCTCCAGCTCCACGCAGCGCGTGCGCTTCAAATACGGATCGTTGCGGCCGGGGAACATCGTCGCGACATCGGACGTCTCGCCGCCGCACGTCGCGGTGTAGAGCGCGTCGATCAGTTGGCCCTGATACGTCATCACGAGGCCCGCGGTGTCAGTCACCGCGCGCGACGACAGCGCGTCTTCACCGGAGAATCCGAGGTACGCCTGACACGCTGGGCCCGGACAAATATCGAACCCCTCGGTGCGGAACTGATTCATCCGCCGCACCGCGTACGTGCGCGCGGCGACAGCTTGCGCTTTGAGCGCTTCGAGCTCGTCGAAGACCTTCGGTCCCATCTCCGCCGGCACGACGCCTTTGAGATAGTCCTCGAGTCCGAGCTCGTTGATGATGTTGAGCAGACCGCGCGAGTTCACGAACACGCGCACAGCGGTGCGATACGGCTTGTCTTTGATCGAGATCGTCTGTTCCGTTGCCGGCATCACCAGAATCGACTCGGCGGTGATCGTCGTCTTGTCGCCTTCGTCGTCGGTGATCTCGATCCGCTTCTCGAATGGCTGATCGGAAGGACGCCGCACGACGAGCATTTCCTGCGCATAACCGCGCTGCATCAACTGATCGCGAAGCGGATTCGCCGACGCCGCGTCGGGGAAGTCGCCGGCGAGGATGCGATAGATGCCGCCGTTCGCGGCGCCGGCGTCGAAGATCATGTCGACGCGCTGTCCGGTCTCCGTCTGCACTTTCTTCACGAAGTCGGTGGCGCTGTCTTCGTTCGAGATCGCCGCGACTTGCACCGCGTATCGCACCGGCGCTTCGCGCAGCGGCGCAGTGACGGTGAATCCGCGGCGCAGCGTTGAGGCTCCTGCATTCGTGGAGATGAAGTAGCCGCCGTCGATGCGATCGAACGTGAAGCTCGATTGATCGCTGAGCATGCCGACACGAATGCGCGGAGCGGGAATCGTTTTCGACAGCGACGCGATCGGCGTTAGCGCGTTTGGTGAACGCTGCTGCTGCGGCGGCGGGGGCGCCGCCGCCCCACTGAGTACCGGTGGTGGCGCTGGAGGGTTGGCGCTCGAACATGCGAGCGCGAATGCCGCGAAAAACAGAGCCAGACGTTTCATGAAATCACTCGTAGCAAAAGAAAAGCCCCGCCGGACTGCAGCGGGGCTTTTCTCGTTGATGTTCGTTGTGAAGGCTATGGGATGACCAGCTGAATCACGACGCGACGATTGCGCAGTCGACCTTCCGCGGTCGAGTTATCGGCAACCGGCTCGCGTGCGTCGCGGCCTTCGACCGTGATGCGCGAAGGATCGATGCCGTGGCGCGTGACGAGGTAGTCGCGAACCGCTTCGGCGCGGCGGCGATCGAGATCCGCATTCGGACCCGTGTTCTCCTTGTCGTCGGTGTAGCCGATGACGAGTGCGGTCGATGACGGTTCCTGCTTCATGCGCAGTGCGACGTCGTCGAGGATCGCCTTGGCGATGTTCGTCAGGCGCGCCGAACCCGGCTCGAAGTGGATCTCATCCGTGCGCAGCGTCGTCGCCACGTGCGGCGGCGTCACCGGCGGCTGTTCCGGCGGAAGCACCGGAGTCGGCGGCGGAGGCGGTGGCGGCGGAGGAACGACGACCGGAGGAGGAGGCGGAGGAACGACCGGCGCCGCGAGGTGTAGCGGCGAGTAGGTCAGTCCGACGATGCCGCCGAGGCTGCAGTCATCGAGCTCGGTGAAACGGCACTCGCCGTTGTCGCGGCTGAACTTCGCGACGTTCCAGCGAACGCCGGCGTTGACCGTCCAACCGCTGTTGCCGAGCCAGTGGCGAAGGCCGGTGACGAGGAAGATCGGCTCTTTCGGCTTGAAGTCGCCGCCGTTGTAGACCGTGGCGTTGACTTCGCTGATCCAGTTCGTCGCGCCCCACCAGCCGACGGGGATGTTCAATCCGCCGTCGAGATGAAGCTCGTTCGGCAGCGCGATCTTGCCGCCGCTGTTGTAGACCGAGTTGTTGTACGCCTTGCGATCGCCTTTGATGACGTACGTTCCGGCGAGTGAGCCGATACCGTGCGTCCAGTGCAACCCGGCGCCGTAGTCGGTGTAGCCGGTGGCGATGCCGCTGTTGTCATCGCCGGTCGGAAGATCGGCGAAGAGCGAGAGCGCGAGGCGCGAAGGACTCGTGCGGTCGTTGAGACCGAACTTCGTCGCGAGGCGCACGCTGCCGAGTCCACTGTCGCTGAACTTGCCGGCGTAGAAGTAGCCGTTGATGAAGCCGACGCGATCGCCGCCGTTGCCTTTGATGCGATCCCACGGCGCCATCACGGACACTTCCCATCGATCGCTCAGTCCATATCCGACCGACGCGCTGAGACGATAGAGGTCGTACCCCATGTCTTCGTAGTCGCGCGCGGAGAGAGGACGGAGACTCAGAGGTGCGGGAGCAGCCTCGAGATCGTAGTCCTGATAGTAAATGCTGAACGACACATCACCGCGGTGCAATGTATCGGCGGTGACCGTCTCGAACAGGCCGGTCTGACCGCTCGCCGCCGGAACGGCCGTCGTGAGCTGATCGTCGCGCGTCAGCGTCATCGTCGTTCCCGTCTGCGCCAATGCAGCGGGGACCGCGATCACCAAGCACAACAGGGGAAGGAGAAGCCGAACTCTGAGACGCAAATCACACCTCCTCAAAACGAGCCACAGGAAACTCAACCGCAACTACCGGCGGCGCTTTACAAAACGTGTGCCAGAGAGGCGGCCGCGCATTCCTGTAAACACTGACTCGTCTTGAGCTTACCATAGCCTGAGCGTACTCTTCGCAACCCTGCACGCCGCCAGGAGGCTGAGCAAGTGAATCTGAAACCTCTCTCGACATTGGTGTTGACGGCAATTGTTGCCTTTGCGTCTGCTGCAAACGGTCAAGAACCGCCGCAGCCGCAACCTCCCGTCCCCGCTCCGCAACCCGCCACGCCACCACCCCCACAGGTTCAACCCGAGACGCCGCCACAGCCTCAGCCTGCACCGCCTACGGTCCCTCCGCCCGACTCAGCGATCCCGCCGCAGACACCGATCGATCAGACGAATCCATCCGCGCCCGCGCCCTCGAACAATCCGCCCGTTCTCTCCGGCGCGGCGAGCGGCGCATACGATCGCCACGACTCCTTCCCCAACGTCAACATCTACGTTCCCGAAGGACAGGCCAGCGTCCGGCTGCGCAAATTGATCCGAAACGTACTATTCGAGAGCCAGATCGTTTACAAGTTCATCGAAGGCGACATCAGCACGTTCCTTCGCTACAAGTACTACGCGCACAACTTCACCTACCGCCTCGCCATCTTCGACTCCATCACGTTCCCCGACTTCGGCGAGAGCAGCAAGAAGGAATTCGAGCGCGTGCGCGGCGGACTTCTGCTCTTCGAGCTGCCGCGCAACTACGACAATCGCTACTTCTGGCTCGTGCAGGACGACCGGCTCACGTTCGGCGATCCGTCCGTCGTCGACAACCGCAAGAACAACGTCTACACGAAAGTCGGCTATCAGTTCGGAACGCAGTTCGACGAGCGCCTCAACGGAATCGTCGGTGAAACGCGCGGCCGCATCACGCCCGTCCTCACCGCATTCCGCGAGCTCGGTCCGCAGAAGTTCAGCTTCGCGGCGGCGGTCACACAGTCCGCGCGAGTCGGCACCGGCGACTATCGCTACACGAAGCTCGAGGGTGAAGGCATCCGCCGCTTCGACTTCACGGAAAACACGTTCTTCATCTCGCGCCTTCATGCGGGCGTCTTCGTGGCGCGCGGCAAGATCGATCCGGTTCCAACCGAGCCCATCGAGCGCTACACCATTCCTCGCTACGAGATGTTCTCCCTCGGCGGACGCGAAGCGCTGAAGGCGATCGACGACAACACCGACACCGAAGGCACGCATGAAGTGCATCTCACGAACGAGTACTTCTTCCCGGTCTTCCGCAACAAGGATCTGCGCACGTGGGCGCTGCACTGGAACACGCTCTACGGGATCGCGTACGCGGGCGCCGGCAGCGTCG
>Ga0105245_10000227_pt1 | contig 53515 bp, 54 predicted proteins | sample KBSM54metaG_FD_81523 | JGI IMG/M metagenome (GOLD analysis project Ga0105245, IMG submission 81523) | Miscanthus rhizosphere microbial communities from Kellogg Biological Station, Michigan, USA - KBS M5-4 metaG | ecosystem: Host-associated > Plants > Roots > Rhizosphere > Soil | place...
ATTCGCGACGACGTCACGAACCTGAGCCTCGACTTCGATCACAACTTTACGATCGAATCCCCCGACGTCTACCGCGCGATGTTCTTCGGGCTCGGCTCAGACGGCACCGTCGGCGCGAACAAGAACACCTGCAAGATCATCGGCGATCACGGCCGGCGTTTCGCGCAGGGCTACTTCGTGTACGACTCGAAGAAAGCCGGCGCGATGACGGTCTCGCATCTGCGCTTCGGTCCGCGTCCGATCCGCTCGACGTATCTCGTCAACAGCGCGAACTTCATCGCCTGCCACCAGCCGCAATTCCTCGGCAAGGTCGATATGGTGAAGGACCTCGCGCAAGGCGGCACGTTCCTGATCAACGCGCCGTCCGACTTCGTTCTCCCGCGCACCGTGGCCGGACAACTCGCCGCGAAGGACGCGCGCGTGTTCATCATCGACGCGTCGCGCGTCGCGCGCGAATGCGGCCTCGGCAACCGCATCAACACGATCATGCAGGTCTGCTTCTTCGCGAAGGCGAACGTAATGCCGATCGAAGAAGCGCTAGAAGCGATTCGCGACGCGATCAAGAAAACGTACGGGAAGAAAGGCGAGAAGGTCATCGCGATGAACCTCCTTGCGGTCGACGCCGCGCTCGAAAACTTGCTCGAATACAGTGGAGGACAGGCGCCCTCGCCTGTCCGGACAGGCGGTGTCGCCTATCCCGAATTCGTCACCGACGTGATCAATCCCATCATCGCCGGCCGCGGCGACTCCCTCCCCGTCAGCGCCCTCCCATGCGACGGAACTTTCCCAAGTTCCACCGCCCGCTACGAAAAGCGCAATCTCGCACAAGAAATCCCCGTGTGGGACACCGCCGCATGCATTCAATGCGGCAAATGCGCAATGGTCTGTCCGCACGCCGCAATTCGCATCAAGGCCTACGACGAGTCGCTGCTGAGCAGCGCGCCGCCGACGCTCAAGTCACTCAAGCCGATTCACAAAGACTGGGCCGGACTCGCGTACACGATTCAAGTCGCGCCCGAGGACTGCACCGGCTGCACGATCTGCGTCGACGTCTGTCCCGCGAAGAGCAAGAGCGTTCCCGATCGCAAGGCGCTCTACATGCAGCCGCAGCCCGCGCTGCGCGACAGCGAGCGCACGAATTGGGAGTGGTTCCTCAATCTCCCCGAGCTCGATCGCTCGAAGCTCAATCCGGGACTCATTCGTCATCAACAGCTGCAGCAGCCGCTCTTCGAATTCTCTGGCGCGTGCGCGGGATGCGGCGAGACGCCGTATGTGAAACTGCTTACGCAACTATTCGGCGATCGCATCGTCGTCGCGAACGCGACCGGATGTTCGTCGATCTACGGCGGCAATTTGCCGACGACGCCATGGTCGACCAACAGCGACGGCCGCGGACCGGCGTGGGCGAATTCACTCTTCGAAGACAACGCCGAATTCGGCCTCGGCTTCCGCCTCTCGATCGACAAGCAGCGCGATTTTGCCATTGAGCTGTTGAAGTCACTCGCGCCGGCGGTGGGCGAGAACCTCGTCGACGCAATCGTTGCGTCGTCGCAGAACGACGACGCCGAGATCTTCGAACAACGCAAGCGCGTCGAGCTCCTGAAAATCAAACTGCGCCGCCTCGAACTGATGACGCGCATGCACAAGCTCGACGCCAGTGAAGAGCAGCACCTCCTCGCGCTCGCCGACCTGCTCGTGAAAAAGAGCGTATGGATCGTCGGCGGCGACGGTTGGGCATACGACATCGGATTCGGCGGCCTCGATCACGTGCTCGCCAGCGGCCGCAACGTAAAAGTTCTCGTGCTCGACACCGAGGTGTATTCGAACACAGGCGGTCAGATGTCGAAGTCAACGCCGCGCGCCGCAGTCGCAAAGTTCGCCGCCGGCGGCAAACCCGCCAAGAAAAAGGACCTCGGACTCATCGCAATGACCTACGGCCACGTCTACGTAGCCAGCGTCGCCATGGGCGCCCGCGACGAGCACACGCTAAAAGCATTCCTCGAAGCAGAAAAGTACGACGGCCCGTCGCTGATCATCGCCTACAGCCACTGCGTGGCCCACGGCTACGACATGGCCAACGCCCTGCAGCACCAAAAAGCACTCGTCGATTCAGGACAATGGCTCTTGTACCGCTACAACCCCGACCGCGCCGAAAACCCACTGCAATTGGACTCGCGCGGCTTGAAGATCCCCGTCGAGCAGTTCCTGCGCATGGAGAACCGCTTCAATCAGTTGTTGAAGAATGACAACGACGAAACGCGCGCAGTGATCGCCGCCGCGCAGCGCGATGTTGACTCGCGGTGGAAGATGTACAGCTATCTCGCGGCTGAGCGCTGAGGGACGTTGTAAGAATCCAGTGGCTCGAACTACGAGTTGGGCGGACACGAGCACCTTGCTGCACATTCGTTCCGCGTGTACGCTCGTGCTATGAAACGCGTCGACGCTCTTCTCGACGTGAGCTTGTGGGAGCCGGTTGCCGTCGAGGTACAACTAGCTCGATACCGCCGGAAAGCTAAGCGCCGTGTACATGCGTCGCGATCATCGAAACGACGAAGAAAGGCGATAGATCGTCCTGCCGATGCTGAGATCAGCCCGCTCGATCTGTATGCCTACCTGAAGGCTCGTTTTGGCGAACCAAACGATGTCATGATGGCACTTCGGACCAAGGGGACCGACAACCTTGTGCAGTGGGGCTACTGCCTCCGCTCGCGCGGATACATGTTCCTCATACACGGCACAAGCGGTCGCGTCGAGTTCTTATTCGTTGAGTTGACGGCATCTGAATGGTACCAGCTCATCGCAAATATTAAGGCTGATTTTAAACGTCTAGGGCCCTCAATTTCAAACATTCGGCAACGGTTGAAGCGATGGTCTCTCTTCATAAACCCTTTTCGGCGCGTACAGCGTACGGTCTTGGCTCTTGCGCAGCGTCTCGCGGCCATCAAGCTTGAAGAGCCGGCGCCGCGCCCCTTGGCTCTAACGCGAGCGGCTGCCGATGAGCATCACAAAAAGATGGAACGTTGGGGTTACGACACGTTCTTGGCTGCTACCCTCGGAACTAGCATTAGGATGCTTGCTCCAGTTCTGGCCGAAGCCTTTGTGAACTTTGTCAGTTTTGTATTAGCTCGTAGTGACGTACGCGCCGACGACCGCGTCTATGAACATCTGCTACGGCAACCAATTGACGTTAGGGTGCGGTCACTTCACATCTATTGCGAAGGATTTACAAAGCCAGTCAACTATGACGATCCGGCGTTTGCGAAGTTTCATACAGTGATGAACAGCCGGAACGATTTCCTGCATGGGAATGTCGATCCGAAACGTCTGTCCTTCGAAGAGGTATTCATCGACACTTTTCATGGCGACCAGATCATCCCGCTCTTCAAAGACGATCGCGGCATGATTGCCCGCTACGTGAGAAATTCTCTCAAATTCGTCGAGCCCGAGGGCGCTCTCAACGACCTCGATGTCGTCCGGAGCTTCGTTGTGTACCTCCTGGGCGAGATGGACGCGCCAGCACGGGAGCGAATCGAACGCCTGATGGATCGTGATTATCTCGCGTGGCATCCGTCCACGGGCGAGGTGGCGGAACTTCTGGCTGATGCAACAGTAGAAAGTATCCTAATTATCGATGAAGAGTAACGGTGCCGCCCAACACCTGCAAGAAACTGACAAAGCGGCGTTTGTTTGCCCGCCGGCCTATCGGCCGGCTAGCGCTGCGACTCCGGACGGCGGCACGCCGCCTGCTGGTCCATTCTCAAGCCGGAGCACGCGGGGTGCCACACGTCCTGTCGCTGTGCGTGGCCGTTTTGCAATCGGTGCGACAGTCGTTAGGCGGACATCGATTCCAGCGGTTGCGCTTTTCCTCCCACCCACCCCAGCACGCGTCGCGAGCGAATGTCGACTGTGAGCAGTGGGGAAGATGGTACTGCTCCCGGCCGTGGATGATTCGGCCGCAACTCTGCTCCGTTAGACCGACGCAACGACGTAGTGGTATACCGGTCTTGTGGGGAGTAGGCTGTAGTTGCGTGTGAGAGCGCGCGCGGAGAAGAACGACTAGCTGCAGATTTTCGGACTGCGGCGACATCGCGAAGAATAAGCGCGTCCGACGTTTGTGTCTCGCAATGATGTGCGAAGCGCCGCGAAGTGCTTGAGTCTGCGGATGGGCGCGTCGCGCAAGGCGCGCATCACACTGATACGCGAGGCGAGCAAGGAGGGACAGTATGCCGCTTGTCCATGGATATTGTGTCGTTGCCGGAACTCTCAATCACTACGAACGTGATCCGCTCAACAACTTCGGTCAGTACTATCACGAGAACCTCTATCTCGACACGCCCGAAGGGCAATATCACTGCGCGATCGACGTCGATTCGAAGCAAACGAACGACGGCATCAACTGGCGCGTCGTGCCGCTTGCCGAGCCTGACCTGAAAGGCGTCGCTGGATTGAGCGACGGGCGTCACGATCTGCCGTACCACCATCAAAGCGGTGCTGAAAGCGGCGGCGCGGTAGACAACATTCGTGCCGAAACGTTTCATCGCCCTGGATGCATAGCGATGGGGGTTCGACTGGAGTGGATCGGCGAATGGTGGCGACAGATGTTTAACGCTTGGATCAATCCGCCGTGGAGCGAGGGTGACAGCAAAGCAGCATTGAACGTCTTCGAGCCTCTTCTCGACGACGCCAAGCGCATATTTGTTTTCGGCGAGCCATTCCACTTTGGTGGCCTAGGCGTGCACAACGTTCATCAGAACCAGGGAGACCTAGAGGACAGTCAGTGGTGGAATGAAAACGGGATCTGGCAGGACGGTGCAACTATCCTTAAGAAGAATGACAACTTCTACGTCGCGTTTCTCACGAAATTCAAACCGCAGGCTGACAACACCAATCCCGACGGTCATCCGGTATAGTGAATCCGTCGTTGCCAGTAAAGATCGATTCGGCGACATTGAGAACGAGAAACCATCGCAGGCTCCCGCAAAAGCGCAAGTCTACGAAGACCAGTGCATAGCTCGCCGCCTAACTCGAGGTAGAACCCGACGAGACGCCGGATCCCGCGCCCGGCGGCCGAGCCGCCTTGAGCGTCCCGAGACGCACGGCGTCACGCCGCTTGCAACTCGCTTCCGCCGGTTGCACCGTTAGTCGCGGCAAGCGGCGCGCCGCTCAGCCCGCGGCGCGCCTGAACGCGTCTCGCGGGTTAACCTCTAGAGACCGTTGGGCAGACGAATAGAAGTCTCCAAACAGAAGATCCTGCAGAGCGCGCGAACTTCAAGCCGAGCACTGATTACGACGGCTATCATCGCGACGATATCTCGGAGCCGTCGTGTGGTTATCGTGCTCACATTTGAAGCGCAATGCCGCCGCTCATGGAATGCCAACGTCTCCCGCATCACTCGCGGCATCCATGGTCGAACGATCCGATCTCGCGGGCGAGATGGCCGGCTACAATCGTGAACTGCCGTCACGCTTAACTGTCTCGTTTCTGTTACTTAGCCCATCGAATGGGCACTTTGTGATAGCTTTCTTTTGTGGAGATTGAGTCATTCGAGATCATCGGGCAGATCCGGGGTATTGAGACGATAGCGAGTGGTCGTGGCATCCGTGATCTCCCTCACCTCGAAGAACGATTCGGCGCAGGCAACTGGCGTAAACTCAAGGGCTTCGCGACTGTTCGTCTTGAGGATGGTACGATTACTGATGCTGAGATTCATTGGTACGAAGCACACGGCATCGGGAAGCGATGGATAAAGATCAAACGCTATCTCGACTAGTCTTATGAAAGAAACCAAACATTTCGCAATTTGCATTCATACCGGCGAATATTCCGGCACGTTGGATCTCCGCAAGGTCTACGAAGTTCTCGACGATCCAATCGCGGAAAAGCGTAACTACATGCGCGTCATTGATGAATCTGGCGAAGACTATCTTTATCCGCGCGCCTGGTTCGTCCCCGTGGCGGTGCCAGCAAGCGTGGAGCAACTGCTTCACGAACTCGCTATCAAGTAAGCGCTGCCCAACACCTGCAAGAAACTGACAAGGCGGCGTTTGTTAGCCCGCCGGCCTCGGCCGGCTGGCGTCTCCACGCTCCATGGGCCGCGGTCTTCGTCGCCATGTAAAGCCGTTTGCTGCCAATGCGACAGTCGTAGGGCCGCCGCCGAGCTCATTCCGCGTGCCCAGATCTATTGCTTCAGGCGGGATTTCGCGGAGCGAAAATCTAGACACTATCGGAGCCCACCTCCGTCCGAGTGGGCATCCCGACTCACCCGTTGAAGCGGTAGAATAGGGTCATGGACCGACCGATCGAAGAAGTCCGCCGACTTCTCGACACGCTGCCACTCGAGGCGTCGTTCGAAGACATTCAGTATCACATCTACGTTCAGCAGGCCATTCGGCGAGGTCTCGAGGCGGCAGAGCGCGGCGAACTGCTCGAGCAAGAGGAAGTCGAACGACGGTTATCGAAGTGGCTTGGCGAGTAAGGTGGACTGAGCCTGCCGAGAATGCCGTCGAGCGGCAGGCAGCGCACATTGCTCAGGATTCACCTCGGTACGCCGCAGCGCTCGTTCGCAGTGCCAGAGACGCAGCGCGTTCGCTCAAGCAGTTTCCAAAGCGCGGCCGAGTTGTTCCTGAGGAGAACAATCCCGCGTTACGCGAATTGTTCGTATTCAAGAGCTATCGAATGCTTTACCAGGTAATTGAACAAGAGCATGAGGTCCGAATCATCGCATTTGTTCACGGTGCACGTCTTCTGGAGAATGCTCTCGAGGAGGACCTCTGATAAGTCGCGGTTGACGCGGAAGTGATGGCTCAGCAACCGGGCGATCGAAAAGTTTAAGATCTCGGGCATCGCCCGCGAAATCATCCTTTCGTTGACCCGAAATCACCCGAAAGTATGTCGCCGCCGCCTTGTGCCGGGTGTAGCTTGAGGCAATTTTACGAACGCCACCTGGCTCAGATAGGAGCAAGAAAATGGAACTTGGCGCATTCTCAATCAGCTTGGCGGTCAGGAACCTCGGAGAATCGAGAGCGTTTTATGAGAAGTTCGGCTTCAAAGCGTTCGCTGGCGATCCGTCACAGAACTGGCTGATCTTGAAAAATGGGGATCACGTCATCGGTCTTTTTCAGGGCATGTTCGAGAAGAACATCATGACCTTCAATCCTGGCTGGGACCAGAAGGCCCAGAAGTTGGCGGCTTTCACGGATATTCGCGAGCTGCAACGCCAGTTGAAGGCGCAAGGCGTTGAGCTCGTGAGCGAAGCAGATGAGGGCACGACCGGTCCAGCGAGCTTCATGGCGGTGGATCCGGACGGGAATCAGATTCTGTTTGATCAGCACGTCTGAACGAATCACACCATGGCCCGCGCGAAGATCAGGTTTGTGCAGCTGCACCGTTCGCGGCTCGCTCGCGAATGCGCGAAGCTCGATCGTTTGGAAGAGCAGGCCATGGCTGAGGAGGGTTTCGCCGAGAGTGAATGGCCCGAATACTGAGAGGCAATGTCTATTGGGCGGAGGGATTTTTCGGCTGCCTCCCGTGTTTCACGCTGACATGCGATCCCTAGGGCTTGTTTTCGCGCTTCTCGTCCTCTCCTGCAATTCCTCGCCGACAGCTCCGGGCGGTTCGGTCTCGGACAGCGGCGCGACGACGCTCGTCCTGCAAGTTGGCAACTCGTCCCAGGTGAACAGCGACCTTCGACTTTCGTTCGCTCAGGTCGTCGAAGACTCGCGCTGTCCGGCGTCGGTCACGTGCGTGTGGCAGGGGAACGGAGCGATCCGTCTCGACATCACAAGCGGCAGCGGCACGCAATCGGCCACGCTCAACACCGCCGGCGGAAACAACTTTCCGCGGGATGCCTCGGTGGCCGGCTACTCGTTCACGCTGGTCGAGCTCGAGCCCCAACGGCAGACGCCGGATCCGGTTCCGGCGCAGCAATACCGGGCCACCATCCGGGTCGCTCGCGTTCGTTGAGGCGCGAGCGAGAACGCCCGCGCCTCGATCATTCGTCGCTACAGTAGCTCGCTGAGTTTGTCGAAGTACTCGCCCCACGCTGTCTTCATCGCGGCTGCAGTCGTCTTATCCGGCAACTTCTGATGTTGAATCGCGACGGAGCTCTTCGCGTTGCCTTTCGCGTAGAACCCGATCACGACCGACGTCGCGTCGGGCCATGTCATTCGCATCCGCTTTGGTGCGGTCATGCTCTTGATCGTGACTTTGACGGGCAGCCAACGGCGTCGCGTGCGCGCGCTGGCGAACGCGTCGAACAATTTCTCGAGCGGGACATTGAACGTGCGGCTCTTCGTCGTTTCGTACCCGCCACCGCGGCGTTGTCCGCGATCGCGCAGGCCGCGGATTCGCTCGTAGCCGACGGTGACCATCTGCGTCCACCAATCGGGCGTGCCGAGTGAAGAGACGAATTGCGCGATTTCGCGATGCGGCTTTTCCGCGGCGTTGGCGGCGTCGAGGACTCTCACCCATTCCGCCCACGTGCGTCCGGTCTGTTTGCGCACCGAGTCGTCGGCCATGCCGGCGACTTTCGCGTAGTCGACGGCCGGTTCTTTCTTTTTCGTCAGTTGAAGGCGTGCAGCGGTGTACGCCTCGCCGGTCTTCTCCATCCGCGCGCGGACGAGTCGCTTGAGGTCTTTCTGTTTCGTCATGACGTTCTCCCTTCCAGTCGTTCCGCGATCGAAACTCCCCAGCAGCATCGTTCGCGACGACGAAGGTTCGTCATCGATCCGGGAGTACGCCCCCCTTTGCCTCGGCGAAGGTCTTCGCTGGGGGAAGACCATCGAGGTTGGGCGCGGATCAGCGCCGCAATGAATGTAAGTCACGGGCGAGGGTTGCGCAAGCGCTTTAGGCAGATCTGGGGCTGCTCTTCTTCGCGTTTCGATCGAAGAGCGGTTGCTGCGAAAGAAGGTCGCGCTGGACGTGGCGAGAGCGAATCATGTCGATGTCATTCGCGTGATCGGCGGGCGCGCGGTGCCAGCGGAAGGTCGCGCGCAGCTTGCCGAGCTCGCGTCCGAGGTCGCTCAGACGGTTGCGAACGTGATTCATCATCGCCGTCGCAACTTGTACGGCAACGATGATCGTGTCGATGACTGCGAGAAGTGCAATGCCGAGGAAGAGGATGAGGGTCGGAGCGACGAGGATCGGGTCGTGTATAAGGGCTTGCCTTATCCACTCAACAAACGCCGAACCCACCTGGCCCGCACCCATACGCCACCTAAAACCCTCCCGAAAGACCGGATCTGCGCTGCTGCTGTGGCGATGAAAAGAGACTGCGCAGACCGTCCACTATAGGGCTCTACCCATCGTAGAGCAACTAACGAAGGACAGAGGAAAGGCAAGAAGGAGATTGAAGCGGGGTTCGAAACCTTCGCGTGGCATCGCGCGTCCGATACCTAACCGCCGAGGAGGAATGACGTGAAGTTGCGCGTGACGGTGCTCTCTGTCCTGGTGATCGGTTCCCTCAATGTGTTCGCTGCGAATCTCGTTTCGGGCGTGCGGATGAAACTCTCGGCCGGCGATCTGGCGAGCGGCATTGCCGCGGTCGAGGATTACAAACGCGACACCGGCGTCGACGCCGAATATCTCAATGCCGTTGGCTGGCTCGCGCGCGGTGCTCAGTTGCTGCATCAGAACGAGCTCGCGAATCGCTATGTCGCGGAACTGCATCGCGAGATTCCGGAAGAGAAGACCGGACTCATTGTGCCGTTCGGCGCGGCGATCGAAGTCGAAGGGCGCCAGATCTTTGCGAATGAAGGCCGCGGCGCGGCGCTGGTGTATTTCCGCGGCGCGCTCGCGCATGCGAAAGATCCGGCGCTTCGCTCGCGCATCAATAAGAACATTCACATGCTTTCCTTGGAAGGACAGGCTGCGCCTCCGATCAACACGAGCGACTACGTCGGTGCAGCGCCGCTCTCCTCGGACGCGATGAAAGGCAAGCCCGTGCTCCTCTTCTTATGGGCGCAAGGCTGCGGCGACTGCAAGGCACAATCGCCGTCGCTCGTCCGCGTGTGGCAGCGCTATCGCTCGAAAGGTCTCGTGCTCGTTGCGCCGACGCGCTATTACGGCACCGTCGATGAGAAGCCGGCCACGCCCGCGGAAGAAAAAGAGCGCGTCGCGAAAGTGTGGGGCGAGATTTATGCGGGACTGGAAGGAGTGACGGCGCCGATCGATACGGACGGGCACATCGCTTATGGCGCGTCCGCGACGCCGACATTCGTTCTCATCGACAAGAAAGGCGTCGTGCGGCTCTACGCGCCGACGCGTTTGTCCGAAGACGAGTTGTCCCGGCGAATCGACTCGGTGCTGGCGGAATAGACCAACTCACGCCAGCGCGAATGCTTCCGTTGCGATCGGATCCTCTCCCGCTTCGGTGAGGATGATCTCGTACAGCGCCAGCGTGTCGGCCACGAGCTCATCGTCGATGCGGCGCACCGCGTAGCCTTCGTGATCGAGGACGTAGTCGCCTACGGTCACGGTTCCTTCCAGGAGATCGAGGCGCGACTCGCGCGTCATGCCCCAGAAATCGCACAGCACGACGTTCGCATCGATGAACTTCACGATCTGGCCGGGAACTCCGAGACACATGGCAACACCTCCACGAGCACGATCGCATCCGCGCCGCGCAGCGTCGACATCGCGTGATACACCGCACCGTGATCGCCGTCACCCGATGCCGATGATCTCGATCAGCGCGCGCGCGCCATCCGCGACCCACGTTGAGAGTGACTGGAGGAGGCCGTGCGACAAGCCAGAGGTACCGTTTCGTTCGAAGTGGAAATCGAGCCTTTCGTCGAACGCGAAGATGCGCACATCAGCATCGAGGCCGGGCGTACGGAGTTGAGACGACGCCTGCGCCGCACGTCTTTCTCCAGCCCCACCCTTTCCGCCGGCGACATCGACGCGCAGTGGGAGATGGCCGAGTCCTACGGCGACGAGACCGCGGGCGCGAGCGCGCCCACTCCCGATCAGAACGTCGTCGACGAATGGGCCGAAGCGATCGGCGTTCACTACGACGACTTCGAGGAATTGCGCTGCGGCGATAAAGAGCACGAGCGCGACGTCCACCGCTGGGAGCTCGATCCCGCCTCCGCCGAAGACTACTTCGAGCGGACGCGGGAATCATCCTGCCGAGCGTGAGGGTACGCTGTCGTCACGCCGGCGAGATACGCGGGCGCAATTGCGCACGTAGAATCCGCCGCGATGACGTTCGCCCGGCTGCCTTCCATCCTCGCTTTGCTCGCGTTTGGCGGAATGGTTCTCGCCTCGCCGCCGCCGGTCGCTGAGATTGGCGCGCCCGCGTCCGGCGGCTCCGGCGAACCGTTCCTCTTCGCGATGCGCGACGGCCTGCTCCTGTCATGGTTGGAATCGGTCCCCAACACGAAGGACAGCGCGCTGCGCTTTTCCATCTATCGCGCGGGGCAATGGTCCGCGCCGCGCACCGTAGTGCAGCGAAGCGACTTCTTCGTGAATTGGGCCGACTTCCCGTCGATCGTCGAAGACGCGAACGGTGTGCTGTTCGCGCACTGGCTGCAGAAGAGCGGCGACAGCGGATATGCCTACGACGTGCGGGTTGCGATCTCCACGAACCGCGGACGCACATGGGGCAAGCCGCTGCTCCTGAATCTCGATGGGAAAAAAGGGGAGCACGGCTTCGTCACGCTCGCACCGCTGTCGAGCGGCGGCGTCGGCGCAACGTGGCTCGACGGCCGGAACATGGTCGAAGGAAAAGAAGAAGGCGACATGACGATCCGCTACGCAACGATCGACGCCGCGGGCGTGATCCGTTCGGATGTGCAACTCGACGATCGCACGTGCGAATGCTGCACGACAGGCATGACGATGGTCGGCGGGCGGCCGGTCATCGCGTATCGCGACCGATCGCCGGAAGACGTTCGCGATATCGCCGTCATCCGGCAGACAGCGAGCGGGTGGTCGAAGCCACAGTTCGTCCACGCCGACGGTTGGAAGATCGCCGGCTGTCCGGTCAACGGCCCGCAGCTCGAGGCGCGCGGGAACCGCGTTGTCGTCGCGTGGTTCACGGCTGTCGCGGAGCATGGGCGTGCTCACGTCGCGTTCTCGGACGACGCCGGTGCGACGTTCGGCTCGCCCATCATCATTGATGATGGGAAGCCGATCGGCCGCATGGATGTGTCGATGCTGAATGACCGGACCGCTGTGGTCACGTGGTCGGAGCAGACGGCGGGCGGTGCGGAGTTGCGCGCGCGGCTCGTACCGCGAAACGGTGTTCCGAGTGCGTCCATCAAGGTTGCCGATTCGAGCGCGGCTCGCGCGGCGGGATTTGCGCGCACAGCCGTCGTCGGACAGGATGTGTTCGTCGCGTGGACGGAACAGAGCGGCGTGACGAAACGGGTGCACGTCACCCGCCTTCGCTTATGAGGGAACGCTTTCGCTCTCCGCGCCGTTAGGGAACGTGCAAAACGATGAGACGCGCCACCATTGCCGCCGCCTGGATCTTCGGAGCGACGGTTCCGCTTCTCGGGGCCGTAGTCTTTCTCTTCGGCTGTTGCGCTCTCCCGTTTCACGCCTACATTCACAAGGCGATGCCGCTCTGCCATGTTGCGATCGGCGTCATCAGCGAGCACGCCGATCATCACGACGGCGCGCAGCAACCGATGCCCGCACGAGCGAAGCAGGAGCCGGTGAAGCGCGTCCCAACCGATCTCCCAGGCACATCACACGTCTCACGCGCAACGACATCCGTGCGGCTCGCAACGGCCGATGCGAAGGCGTACCGCAGCTTCATCACGCTTGGCGCTGCGCGTTCCGATCAGGACATCGGTCTCCATCTGCTGGACGTCACCCTTCTGATCTGATCGTCCCTCCTCCGACGCTCGAGCTCCGCGCTTTTCATCGCGCGCACGAGCCGCGTCATCTCCTCGCGCAGTCCCGCTGAGTGCCGCTTCGCGCGGCCGGCATCCACGGAGGATTCGTTCACCATGAAGGGCTTCATCTTGACCTGCAGCATCCTGCTGTTCGTCGTCGCGTCGTCGGCGATGGCAGCCGAAAGAACCGGACGGTTGACCGGAACGATCGTCGGCCGCGACGGATCGACCAACCAACTGACCGTTGATCATGCCGACGTGCCCGGCATGATGGGCGCCATGACGATGCCGTACGAAGTGCGCGGCGAGAAGGTCGCCGCGTTGCCGAAAGACGGATCGAAGATCACCGCGACGCTTCACGAATCGAATGGAGCGTACTGGCTCACCGACGTGAAAACGGCCACGGCACCAGGCAGCGCCGATCACGCGATGCATGACATGCCGCCGGCTTCGCAACACGAGCACGACATGGGCGGAATGCAGATGCAGAGCGACGCGACGAGCGAGCTGCTGATGCGGCAGGCGTCCGGCACGAGCATGAATTCCGCCGCCGCTCCGATGCACATGACCATGACGCAGCGCGGCGACTGGATGCTGATGCTTCACGGTCTCGCGTTCGTGAGTCAGGTCGTGCAGTCCGGTCCACGCGGCGACGATCGATTCTTTTCGACGAACTGGATCATGGGCATGGCGGATCGTCCGTTGGGCGGCGGGCATCTCATGCTTCGCTCGATGTTGAGTCTGGAGCCGCTGACCGTCGGAGAGAAGTATCCCGAACTGTTCCAGACCGGCGAGACGATCGGTGGTCGTCCGATCATCGACGCCCAACACCCGCACGACTTTTTCATGGAGCTCGCGGCGGAGTACGCGCATCCGCTCACGGACAATACCGTCGGATACATCTACGCCGCACCGTTCGGCGATCCGTCTCTCGGTCCGGTCGCGTATCCGCATCGCGCGTCGGCGTCCGAGATCCCGCAGGCGACGCTGGGTCATCACGTGCAGGACTCGACGCACATCGCGGGAAGCGTGCTCACCATCGGCGCGCAGAGCGGCGTGTTCGGTTACGCCTTGAGCGGTTTCCACGGTCGGGAGCCGGACGAGGAGCGATGGAACATCGACACCGGCAGGATCGATTCGTGGGCGGCACGATTCACGTTCGATCCTTCGCCCAACTGGACGGCGCAGATATCGACGGGCCACCTGGAGCATCCGGAAGCGGCGGAGCCGGGCAACGTGCAACGGACCACCGCCTCGGTCGCCTACAGCAAGGCGACGACCATGGGGCAATGGGATTCGAGTCTCATCTTCGGTCACAACGAGAAGAGCGAAGGCCACGCCGTCAGTTCGTGGCTGGCCGAGTCGGTGTTGCAGTTCGGCGGTGGTCACTACATCACCGGCCGCGCCGAGATCGTCGATAAGGACGAGCTGTTCGCGGAGCAGAACGTGCCGCCCGCGATCGAGCACGGTGTGTTTCGTGTAAAGGCGCTCACGCTCGGCTACTCACGTGATGTGCTCACGTCGCGCACGGTCGTCGGAGCGTTGGGCGCGAATGTGACGTTCTACTCCGTACCCAGTGCGATCGAGCCGTATTACGGCAGCAGTCCGCACTCTGTGTATTTCTTCATGCGCCTGCGCGGCGCGCATGGCGGCTAGTTCGACTTCACTTCGCCGCAGCCGCGCATCGCGGCGTCGGCGTAGTACGGGTTGCTGATTTGGCCCTTCGCCTGGAGCCAAGAGTGCTTCGCCATCGCGCAGTAGACGACTTGTGGTTTCGGCTGTTCGGTCCCGGCCGCGCGGTAGGCGATCATCGCATCCGAAAGCGTCGCAAACGCGTGGCGCGCCGCCTCGATGTCGTTGCTCGTCGCGAGAGCATCGGCGTCATCCGCGATCTTCGACTGCTTTGACGCGCGCGCGTCGTTCGCCAGCGCGCCGGCGTTCGATTTGACTCCGCCCATCGATTCGCGCAGGAGTGATTGCCTCACCGCCTCATAGCGCTGGAAGAGCGGCTTCGCCTCGGCTCGTGGGAAGAACATGTAGCCCGCGATTCCGAGTGCGACGACAACTCCGCTCAGACCGGTCACGAGCGCAGGGCGCTGCCACCACTGATGCTTCGGATGTTCATCGTCGACATGCTCAGGACGCGGCAGGCTGCGTTCACGCCAGAGAAGGTAGATCGCCGGATACACGAGCAGCTCCATCAGGAACGACGTGAACAGACCGCCGATCATCGGCGCGGCGATACGCTTCATCACATCTGCACCGGCTCCGTTCGACCACATGATCGGCACGAGGCCGAAGAACGCGCAGGCGACCGTCATCACTTTCGGGCGCACGCGCTGCACGGCGCCATGCATGATTGCTTCATTCAGATCCTCGCGCGTGTTCAGCGTTCCGGCGGCGACGCGTTCGTCGTGCGCGAGATCGAGATACAACAGCATGAAGATGCCGGTCTCGGCGTCGAGCCCGAGGAGAGCGATGAGGCCGACCCACACGCCGATCGACATGTTGTAGCCGAGGGCGTAGAGCAGCCAGACCGCGCCGACCGCTGAGAAGGGGACGGCGAGCAGCACGATCGCCGTTTTCGGAAGCGACTTCGTGTTCAGGTAGATGAGCATGAAGACGACGAAGAGCGTGAGCGGGAGGACGACCTTCATCTTTTCCTTCACGCGCGTCATCGACTCGTACTGGCCGCTCCACGCGAGCAGATATCCGGGCTTCAGTTTCAGCTCGGCATCAACGGCCTTCTTCGCCTCTTCCACGTAGCCGCCGATGTCGCGCTTCTCGGTGTCGACATCGATGTACACGTAGCCCGAGAGCCGGCCGTTCTCGTCGCGGATCATCGATGGACCTTCCACGAGCTTGATCGTGGCGAGCTGGCCAAGCGGAATCTGCGCGCCGCTCATCACGGGCACGAGCGTGCGCGCGAGTTTGTCGACGTCGTCGCGCATCTCACGCGGATAGCGGATGTTGATCGGGTAGCGCTCGCGTCCTTCGATCGTCGTGGAGACGTTTTCGCCGCCGATGGCGGTCATGATCACGTTCTGCACGTCGCCGATCCTGAGTCCGTAGCGAGCGATCGCTTCGCGGTTGAGATCGAAGTCGACGAAGTAACCGCCGGCCACGCGCTCGCCGTACACGCTGCGCGTGCCCGGCACGTTCTGCAGGATGCCTTCGAGGTGCTGACCGATCTTCTCGATCTCGGCGAGGTCCGCGCCGAAGACCTTGATGCCGACCGGCGTGCGAATGCCGGTCGTGAGCATGTCGATGCGGTTCTTGATCGGCATCGTCCAGGCATTCGTCTGACCGGGGAGCGTGAGCTTCGCGTTCATCTCGTTCACGAGCTCGTCCCACGACATCGTCTCCGGCCACAGCGGACGGAAGATCGGTTTGATGAAGTCCGGCCAGTTCGAGTACCAACGCGAGCGTGTGCGCCACTCCGAAGTGGGCTTCAGGACGACGATCGTCTCCATCATCGAGAACGGCGCCGGGTCGGTGGATGTCTCCGCGCGTCCTGCCTTCCCGAAAACGCGCTCGACCTCCGGGAACTCTTTCAGCAATTGATCCTGCCGCTGCAGCAGTGCTTCGGCTTGCGCGACCGAGATTCCGGGGAGTGTCGTCGGCATGTAGAGGATCGAGCCTTCATTCAACGGCGGCATGAATTCATGCCCGAGTTTCCTGTAGACGGGAATCGTGAAGAGCACGATGAGCAATGCCGTGGCGATGACGGCCCGTGGATGTTTGAGAACGAACTTCGCCGGCCGCGTATAGAGCTTGAAGAGGATCTTCGAGATCGGGTGCTTCTCTTCCGGGTACATCTTCCCGACGACGATCGCGTTCGTGACCTTCGCCAGCCAGCGAGGACGGAAGTCGTACTCCTTCATTCGCGTGAAGAGGAGCCGCAGCGCCGGGTCGAGCGTCACCGCCAGAATCGCGGCGATGGCCATGGCGAAGTTCTTCGTGAATGCGAGCGGTTTGAACAGCCGTCCTTCCTGCGCTTCGAGCGCGAAGATCGGCATGAACGCGAGGGCAATGACCATGAGCGAGAAGAAGCTCGGCCGTCCCACTTCCTGAATGGCTTTGATGAGGACTTCCTTGTAGTCGCCCTTCTTCCCCTCCGCTTCCCACACTTCGAGTTTCTTGTGCGCGTTCTCGACGACGACGACCGCGGCGTCGACGAGCGCACCGATGGCGATGGCGATGCCGCCGAGCGACATGATGTTGGCGTTGATCCCGAGGATCTTCATCGGGATGAACGAGATGATGATCGCGGCCGGAAGCGTGAAGATCGGGATGATCGCGCTCGGGACGTGCCACAGAAAGATGAGAATGATGAGCGACACGATGATCATCTCGAGCAGCAGCTCGTGCTTGAGCGTGTGGATCGAGCGCTCGATCAGCTCCGAGCGGTCGTACGTCGTGACGATCTTTACGCCTTCCGGAAGCGTCTTCTGAATCTCGGCGAGGCGCGTCTTCACGCGGTTGATCACGTCGAGCGCGTTCTCGCTTTGCCGCATGATCACGACGCCTGCAGCGGTCTCGCCTTCGCCATCGAGCTCCGCCACGCCGCGACGCATCTCCGGTCCGAACTGAATGTTCGCCACGTCACGGAGCAGCACGGGCGTTCCTCGCTCATCGGACTTCACGACGATCTGTTCGAGGTCGGCGATCGTCTTGACGTAGCCGCGTGCGCGGATCATGTACTCCGCGCCGCTCCACTCGACGAGCCGCGCGCCGACTTCGTTGTTCGATCCGCGCACCGCCTCCATCACTTCCATCAGAGGGATGCGATACGCGGCGAGCTTGTTCGGATCGACGGTGATCTGGTACTGCCGCACGAATCCGCCGAGCGACGCGACTTCCGCGACGCCAGGCACCGACTGCAACTGATAGCGAATCGTCCAGTCCTGCAGCGAGCGAAGGTCGGCGAGCGAGTGTTTGCCGCTCTTGTCGACGAGTGCGTACTGGAACACCCATCCGACACCGGTTGCGTCCGGACCAAGCTCCGTCTTCACGCCTTGCGGCAACGATGACTGGGTCTTCGACAGAGACTCGAGCACGCGGCTGCGCGCCCAATAGAGGTCGGTCCCCTCGTCAAAGACGACGTACACATACGAGTAGCCGAAGTCGGAGAAGCCGCGGATGGCCTTCACTTTCGGCGCGCCGAGGAGCGAGGTGATGATCGGGTAGGTGACCTGATCCTCGATGATGTCGGGGCTGCGGTCCCACTTCGAATAGATGATGACCTGCGTGTCCGAGAGATCAGGCAGAGCATCGACGGCAATGCGGTTCATCGACCAGAGACCGGCGAAGACCAGCCCGGCCATGATCGTCAGGGTCATGAACTTGTTCGTCGCGCAGATGCGGATGACTTTTTCAATCATGATCTCTTCCTCGGCTTCTGCCGGCTACTGGCCGTGCTGATGCCCTCCCGCCCCGTCCATCTGCGCGAGAGCCGCTTTCAACCGCGACTCGGAATCGATGAGGAAGTTCGCCTGCGTGACGACCTTCTCGCCCGCCGCGAGACCGCTGCGCACTTCGTAGACCTGCTCCGTCTTCGTGCCGACTGACACCTCGCGCGGCTCGAACGTGCCGTCGCTTTTGATGACGAAGACGATGGAGCGAGTGCCGGTCTGCAGCACCGCGGAGTCGGGAACGACGACGACCTGCCGCGCCGGCTGCTGGATCACGACGTCGCCGAACATGTCGGGTTTGAGCGCACCATCTGCGTTTTCGAATTCGCTGCGCACCTTCACCGTGTGCGTGATCGGGTCGACGGTCGGCGCGATGAAGGTGACGCGGCCCGTCCACGTGCGGCCGGGAACATAAGAGAGCGTCGTCGCCGCCGGCGCTCCGATGCGGATGAACTGCAGCTCGGATTCGTACACGTCGGCCTGAATCCACACGTGATCGAGATTCGCGATCTCGAAGAGCGGCTCGCCCGCCGTGACGCGCGCGCCATCGACTGCGATCTTGTTCAGCACGAAACCGTTCGTTGGCGAATGGATCGTGACCGACTTGCGAGCCGTGCCGCTGCGTTCCAGCTCGCGAATCTCCGCGGGTGTGATGTCCCACAAGAGGAGTCGCTGACGCGCGGCGGCGAGCAACGACGGCGCTTGCTTCGCGGCGCGCATCGCCAGGAGGTATTCCTGTTGCGTCGAGAGAAGGTCGGGGCTGTACACCGAAAAAAGCGGTTGTCCTTTTCGAATCTGCTGTCCCGTGACGTTCACGTACAGCTTCTCGATGTAGCCGTCGAACTTCGTGGTGATCTTGTAGAGGCGCGTCTCGTCGACCGCGACACGGCCGATGGTGTGAACCGAACGTCCGAGGGATCGCATCTCGGTCACGCCGGTCTGCACGCCGATGAGTTGCTGACGGTCGGACGTGAGCTTGACGTTCGCGTATCCGCTGACGGTCGACGTTGCGGCGGTGTTTCCGTCGTCATACACCGGGACGAGATCCATTCCGTCGGGCGCCTTCCCCGGCTTGTCGAACTTGTGCGACGGATTCATCGCGTCGATCCAGTAAAGGACCTTCTTCGCACCCGCGCTCGTGGTGCTCGCGGCGGAAGGTTTGGCGCTCGGGCGGGCGACCATGACTGCGACGAGTGCGATCGCGAGAAGAATCGTGAGAATCCAGGGGAGTTTCGTTTTCATGATCAACCTCGGAAGGCAGAAGGCAGAAGGCAGAAAGCAGAGGTGATGCTTCGCGATCTTGCACGCTCTCTGTTCATTGCCGACCTCCCTCACTTCTGCCTTCTGCTTTCTGACTTCTGCCTTCGCCCGGCGCGGCTTCATCGATCGCCACGCGCCACTTCGCTGCTTCCGCGAGGCGGCCGAGGTAGCTCGCTCGATCGCTGTAGAGCGAATTCACCGCGTCGAAGACGGTGATGAATGGAACCTTGCCGGACTGATAGCTCGTCAGCGCCGATTCGAACGAGAGCTGATCGAGCAGGACGATCTTGTCGCGGTACAGCGTCGCGATGTCGTTCGCGCTCTCGAGCTGCGCGATCCGTTCGCGGGTGCGCAGTTCCAGCTCGCGACCGACGACATCGGTCTGCGCGGTTTGCTCGGCAACGCGCGCTTGCGCTTCAGCGAGTTGATTCTGCTGCCGTCTGTTGATCCAGATTGGTACCGAAACGGCGACGCCGGCCTGCCACATCGGACCCATCTCGAAATTGCCGCGGTACATCGAGCCGCCGCTCACGACGAAGTCGGGAAAGAAGTTCTTCTTCGCGATCTCGACGCGCAGCTTGCCCGTCTCGATGCTCTGCCGCGCGGCCGCCGTTTCGGGGCTGCGCGCGAGTGCACTCGTCACGATGTTTTCAGTCAAGGGAAGCGGCGCGATCGCCGGTAGTTCCGCTGCTGCGTCCAGCACCGCATCCTGCGGCCGGTCGAGGAGCCGATTCAGCTCGGCGACGCGGCTCGCAATCACCGCGCGCTGCGCGGCTTTCAGTTCGTCGATCCGCGTGAGCTCGATTTGCGCGCGAAGGACGTCCTGCTGCGCGGCGAGACCGGCGGAGTATCGGTCGCGCGTCGTCGCCTCGATCTGGCGCGCGGTCTCACGACGATCTTCGACAAGGCGATCGAGCGCACGCGCGAGCACGAGGTCGTACCAGGCGTTTCGCACCCGGGCTTCGATAGTGAGCGTGGTTCGATTGACCGGTCCGACTTCGATTTCCTGCGCTTCGCTCGCCGTCGCTCTTCCGGCAAGGCCGAGCTTTCCCGGCCACGGGATCGTCTGGCTGAGCATCAAGCCCGCGAAACTTCCTTCCGCACTGCCGAGAGAGAGCGCGCGGCCATCGTTCTGAAACGTGAAGGATGCGGTCGGATCGGGCAGCGTCCGGGCCGGCGCAACGCGGCGGCGAGCTGCTTCGAGCGCGGCGCGCGCGGCGTCGACCTCCGGTGTCTTCCGAAGGGCTTCGCTGACGAGTCGGTCGGCGGCCGGATCGTCCGGCGTCAGCCGGACCTGCTGCGCGGACGTAGTCGTTCCGGTGAGCAGCAGCAAGCCGGCTGCAAGGACGTACCTGGTGGCGAACACTGGTTGGATCTCCTCGTACGCGACCGCACAAGCGTCGCGCGCACGTTCATGTGAAACGGCAGAACGCGAATTGACGAGGGATCAGATGCGGAACTGGGCGTGGGCGAGGAAGGGGGGAGGCGCGGAGAAATCGTTCCTCGTGTGCTCGGTGGCCGTAGAGACGGTCGTAATGGTAGCGGCTGTCGCAGTAAAGCCAACTGCAACGCCCGGGCCGGTTGCGACTTGCGGCGAGGGAGCGGCAAGTGCGACGTCGTTGTCATGGCTGCTGTTCGCGCTCGACATCGTGCACGTTTCCGCGCAGCACGGCATCGACGCATGCATCGCTGCGGTGCTGTCCGGCTTGCCGAGACAGCAGGCGGCTGCGCCCGGCAACGCTGTGGCGAACAGAAGGACTGTTAGCGCGACTGCGGTCACGAGCCGCTTCGTCCTTGGTTCAATCGCCGATCGCATCAGTACGTTGCCGCCTCGCTCGGCACAAGTGTCGACTTCGCGGCGACGGGCCGCTGCGCTTCGTTGACGACGAGGACGGGACAAGCGCTCTGCTGCACGATGCGCTCGACCGCCGTTCCGCGAAGTACGTCCAGCGGATCGTGTCGCAACGGCGTCGCGAGCACGATCAGATCGGCGAGGATCGATCGCGCGTTGAGCGTGACTTCGGTGACGACGTCTTCCTCTTCCAACGGCGTGATGTGCGTGCGTCGCGCGAGCTCCGCCGGGATCGCTGCGCGAGTCATCGTGCTGCCCGTCGTGAGAATCGTGAACTCCGTGGTCGGTCCTGCCACCGCGGCCGCGGCTTCGAGGACCGCTTGCGCGGAGCGGACGTCGTCGATGTAGCAGGCGATGCGCGGCATCGCCGGCGAGATGCGCGTGTCGGCGGTGCGCGTTCCGATCGTGAGAACGGGGACGGTCGCGTGACGCATCACCGTTTCGGTGACGGAGCCGAGGACGAGGCGGCGGAAGCCGGTGCGTCCGTGCGTGCCCATCACGATCAGCTGCGCTCGCGACGTCTTCGCGTACGACAGGATCGCGTTGAGAGGCGTGTCGTCGGCGACGGCGATCTCGAACGGAACCTGCGGCACGATGTTCGATTCCGCGAACGCGAGCAGCTCTTCGCGCGCGATCTCTTCGAGGTCGGCGTTGAGCGTCATCGGCGTCATCGGCGCGCCGAAATCGATCGGCGGCATGACGTCGCGCGCGTACACGACGAGCAGCGTCGCGTCGAAGCGGCTCGCCAGTCGTGTGGCGTAGCGCAATGCGTGCGCGGACGCGTCGCTCATGTCGGTCGGAACGAGAATGCGGCTCAGCGGTTCGTGTTTCATGTCGTCTCCTCCGTCCGGGTCCGCGCTCGGCCTGCGGGCACGAGCGCGGGGACGTCGAGTCTCGCGATGCGGTAGGTGGCGAAAACGAGCGGCGAGGAGGGGCGAAGACTCACGTGCATCAACTTACGCGCCGCCATCCGCACGCGTCGTGATGACACTCACCGTTGCGTGTGCGGTGCGCGGCGCACGAAGATCTCGCGAGCGATCTCTTCCTCGAGCGCGATCGACGTCGAGCCGCACGCGATCACGCAACTCGGCTGCCGCGCGACGAGACGAAGCTCGGTTCCCGGCACGATGCCGAACGCCGCGAGCTTCTCGAGGCGCGCCAGCGTCTTCGGCGCGATGAACGCGATCGACGCGCTCGCGCCGACGGGAAGATCGACGACGCGTGTGACGAGCGGATCGATCTGCTTCGAGTAGACGCGGCAGCAATCGCCGCTCGGAATGCGCTTGCCGTGCGGACACACCGGCGGGTGACCGAGAAATGTGCAGACGCGATCGACGACGGCGTCGGAGAGCATGTGCTCCATCTCGCACGCCGACACTTCCGCGTCGTGGAGCTCCGTGCCGAGGGCTTCGACGAACAGCACTTCCGCGAGGCGATGCCGGCGAACGATGCGTCGCGCGCGCGCCGTGCCGGTGGGCGAGAGTCGAAGCTGATCGTCGACGTCGCCGCCGGCGACGAGCTCGCTCATCGCGCTGACGTATGCGTCGTCGTCGATGTCCGCGCGCAAGTCCTCGCGCGATTGCACGGAGCGCTGTTCCTCGACCGCGTACCAGAGATGCTCGAGCACTTCATCGCTTGCTGTGTGAATCATGTTTTCTCCGTGTGGCAACGAACTCGTAGCCGCATCGCGGGCAGCGCGTCATGCGGCAGCCGCGCGCGAGCGGACAGGTGGGGCGGCACTGCTCCGCTTCGAAATCGGTGTGGCACATCGGGCACTCGGCATTCACAACACCACTCCGAAAATGTGGAACGCCGCGTTGAGCACGGCGCCGATGCCGAACGAATAGATGATGATGAACGCCGCGATCGACCATCCCGCGCGCGCGCCGCGCTCCTTCAGCATCACCAGAAGATTGGCGATGCATGGGATGAAGAGCGTGATCACGGTCAGCGCGATCACGACCTGGTTCGGCGTCAGATGTCCGGCCTTCTGCATCGCGAAGAGTCCGGCCGCGCCGTAATCGCGCCGCAGGAATCCGATCACGAACGCGTTCGTCGCTTCGGCCGGCAATCCGAGCGCGTTGACGATGAGCGGCGAGAGCGCGCGTTGAATCGCTTGCAGCGCGTGAATCCAATCGAGAAAGAAAAGCAGCAGCGTTCCGATGACGAACAGCGGAACCGCTTCCTTCAGATACCACTCCGCGCGCGCAGCGACTTTGATCGCGATGTTCGCGACGCTCGGCATCCGCACCGGCGGAATCTCGAGGACGAAGTCGGCGGGCTCGCCGGGAACGACGCGCGCCGCGGCCCAGCCGACGAGCGCGATGGTGCCGAGGATCATGGCGGACCAGATGATGGTGGCGGGCGCGCCGAGCGGCGAGAGCATCGCCACGATCACGCCGAGTTGCGCGGAGCAGGGGACGCCGAGCGCGAGAAGCAGCGTGACGATCGTCGACTCTTTCTTCGAATCGAGGATGCGCGTCGTGAGCGTCGCCATCGTGTCGCAGCCGAGGCCGAGGACCATCGGGAGGACGGCTTTGCCGTTCAGGCCGATGCGACGGAATGCGCGATGGAGAAGCACCGCCAGTCGGGGCAGATAGCCGGTGTCTTCGAGAATGCCGAAGAACGTGAAGAACGTGATGACGACCGGCAGCACGATCGCGATCGCGTACGTGAGCGCCATCGTGATCACGCCGTACGGACCGACGAGAAGATCGCGAATGAATTGCGGCGGATGAACGGCGTCGATGAGCCGCGTCGCGTTCGGGTTGACGAAGTTCTCGAACACCGTCGTCTGCATCCAGTCGACGAGCGTTCCCGCGCCGATCTTGCCGACGAGGAACCATGCGAACGCGAGGACCGCGGCGAGGATCGGCAGCCCCCAAAGCGGATGCATGCAAAGCGCGCCGATGCGGTCGCGGACGTTGCCGCCGCGCCGCGAGGCCGCGGACTCCGCGCGCGCGATCAAGGCGTCGGCGGCGGCGACGCGCGCATGCGCGATGGTGACGCTCGCCGGTTGCGGGACCTCTTCGCGGATCGCGTCGCATGGCGCGAGCAATTCGGGCGGAAGGTGCGGACGAAGCGAGACGTCGCCGGCGACGATCGAGATGGCGATGCCGCGCGATTTCAAATTCGCGGGGAGGATCGCGAGCAGCTTTTCGATCGCGTTCTCGATCGCGCGCGGATACTCAACATATTTGTGAGGCACGGCAGCACACGCGATCGCGTCGCGCAGCTTCCCGATGTTCCATCGCCGCAGCGCCGAGATCGAGATCACTGCGGCGCCGAGCTCGCGCGTCAGCGCGCTCGCATTCACGGAGGCCTCGCTGCTGTGAAGCTCGTCGACCATGTTCAACGCGACGACAAGCGGCACGTCGAGCTCCGCGAGTTGCAGCGAGAGAAGAATCGTGCGGCGGAGATTGGCGATGTCGCCGACCTGCACGACGATCGCGTCCGATTTTCTTTCGAGAAGCAGATCGCGCGCGACGATCTCATCCGACGATTGCGGGAGCAGCGAGTTCACGCCGGGCGTGTCGACGACGAGGCCGATGTCCGACATCGCACTCGTCACTTCGACGGTCGTTCCCGGATAGTTCGACACGGTCGCGTGGCGCTTGGTGAGACGCGAGAAGAGGAGCGACTTGCCGACGTTCGCATTGCCGATCAGGACGATCTGCTGAGACATGGTCTCAACGTAAGCGCGCGCCGTACGACAACCGGTGACAGCTGTCACCCGCTGCGGTGACACGCCTCAACGCACGCGAAGCGCGGCGGCGCGATGCTGCACTACATGAATGAACTGACTTTCGCATTCGTAGGTGCCGGGGGCGACGGCGCCGTCGCCGCGGGCGACATCATCGCCAACGCTTGTGCCCGCGAAGGGCTTCACGTGCTGAAGACCGAAGCGTACGGACCGCAGATCCGCGGCGGTGAATCGAGCGCGGTCGTGCGCATCAGCACGCAGCCGATTCACGCGCAATCGGACACGGTCGACGTCCTCGTCGTGTTCAGCTGGGACGACTTCGCGCGCTTTCAGAACGAGATCGTCGTCGCGGACGATGCGTTCATCTTCTGCGAGAAAGGCGACTCGCCGCCCGAGCAGCTCGCGTCGCGGCAGATCTTCGAGGTCGAGTTCAAGGGAACGGCGAAGAACGTTCTCGCGATCGCGCTCGTCACATCGCTGTTCGGATTGCCGCTCGACGCGACGCGCAAAGCCGTGCAGCAGCGCTTTGCGAAAAAGAAAGCAGCGGTGATCGAAGCGAACCTGAAGGCGTTCGATCGCGGAATCGAAATCGCAATGAGTGTGGGCCAGACATTCCTGTCTGGCCGGCCAGACAAGAATGTCTGGCCCACACAATCCAAGGCGCATCTCTTAATGTCCGGCAACGAGGCCTCCGCCTTCGGCGCCGTTCACGCCGGCTGCCGCTTCTTCGCCGGCTACCCCATCACTCCCTCCTCCGAAATCCTCCACTTCCTCGGCGAATGGCTGCCGAAGTTGCGCGGCACTTCGCTGCAGACCGAAGACGAGCTCTCAGCGATCGGCGCGGTGATCGGCGCATCGTTCGCGGGTGTGAAGTCGATGACGGCGACATCGGGTCCGGGACTCTCGCTCATGGCGGAGATGCTCGGCCTCGCATCGATCGCCGAGATTCCCGCGGTGATCGTCAACGTGCAGCGCGGCGGACCGTCGACCGGCATTCCGACGAAGAGCGAGCAATCCGATCTGCTGCACTCCGTCTTCGCCAGCCACGGCGACACGCCGCGCGTCGTCATCGCCTGCTCCGATGTCGAAGAGTCGTTTCACGCGACCGTCGACGCGTTCAACATCAGCGAAGAATTTCAGATCCCGGTGATCGTGCTCTCCGATCAATCGATCGCGCAGCGCCGCCAGACCATCGACGCATCGTCGCTCGAGCATGAAGTGCGCGAGCGCATCGTCGCCATGCCGCCGGAGCTCGTCGAATACCGGCGCTATCGCGAAACGCCCGACGGCGTGTCGCCGATGTCGATCCCGTCGACGCCCGGCGGGATGTATCAAACGAACGGACTCGAGCACGACGAGCAAGGCCGCCCGAACGCGCAGTTCGCCGTGCACGAGCAGATGAACGCGAAGCGCTACCGCAAGCTCGACGCGATCGCGCAGCGCTATCCGCTCTATCGCCGCTTCGGCGCCGCCAAGCCGCGCGTCGGCGTGATCTGCTGGGGCTCGACCGTCGGCGTGCTGCGCGAAGCGCTCGACCGCATCGGCGATCCGACCATCGGCGTGTTCGCGCCGCAACTTCTGATGCCGCTCCCCGCCCGCGATCTGCAGGACTTCATCGACGCGTGCGACGAAGTCGTCGTCATCGAGTTGAGCTACTCCGCGCAGTTCCTGCGCTACCTGCGCGGCTTCGTCGATCTGCCGCGCGGACGCACGCGCGCCTACAACCGCTCCGGCGGCAAGGCGCTCACCACCGCCGAAATCCAAACGTATTTGATGTCGCTCGAGGGGGTGCTCGCATGACTTGCGCGCCGTATTCACCGCATGACTACAAATCCGATCTGAAGCCGGTGTGGTGTCCCGGTTGCGGCGATTTCGCCGTGCTCAACTCCGTTTATCGCGCGCTCGCCGAGCTGCACTTCGAGCCGCACGAGACGGTGATCGTCTCCGGCATCGGATGTTCGTCGCGGCTTCCCGGCTACGTCGAAACGTACGGATTCAATTCGCTGCACGGACGTGCACTGCCGATCGCTACCGGCGTGAAGCTCGCCGCGCCGAATCTGAACGTGATCGCGGTCGGCGGCGACGGCGACGGCATCGCCATCGGCGGCAATCACTTCATGCACGCCGCGCGTCGCAACGCCGACATCGCGTACCTGATGATGGACAACGAGATCTACGGTCTGACGAAAGGCCAGGCCGGACCCACGACGCCGCGCGGCGACAAGACGAAGTCGACGACGTACGGCAATCCCGACACCGGCGTCGATCCCTGCGCGCTCGCCATCTCGCTGGGCGCGAGCTGGGTCGGCCGCGGATTCGCCGGCGACGTGAAGGGAACGACGGAGCTGATGAAGCTCGCCATCCGCCATCACGGCTTCGCATTCCTCAACATCATCTCGCCGTGCGTGACGTGGCGCGGCGACGATCAGATCAAGCTCCTCCGCCCACGCGTGCGCGCGGTGGCGGACGATCACGTGCGCAGCGATCGCGAAGCCGCGATGCGGCTGACGAACGAGGAGGAGGAGAAGATCACGGTCGGCGTGTTGTACGAGGACGCGAGACCGACGCTGCTCGACGAGATGATCGAGATCCGCGAGCGCGCGAGCGGCGAGAAGATGCCGCCGACGCGGAGCGAGATCCTCGCGGCGTTCGGGTAGAGAGCTCTCAGCTCTCAGCTCTCAGCTGTCAGCTCTCAGGCCGAGGACCCAATCGCTGTCGTCCTGAGAGCTTAGAGCTGAGAGCTGAGAGCTTCAAACCGCCGACATCAACGGCGGTCCCACTTCTCTTGGCCGCTTCTTCCACGCGACGTACGGCTTCGCCACTTGCCGCAGCAACGCGTTCTTCATCGCGTACATCGTGCTCGCGGCGTTCGGCTCGACGAGATCCGCGGTCTCTTCCGGCTGCACGACGAGCGACACCTCGATCGGCAGAATTCCGATCGGCAGTCCTGCGCGGCGGCAGCTTTCGTGGAGATGCGCGAACACTTCGCGCATCGCTTCGGGATCCGGCGGCGGCACGTGTTGCATCTGGCTTCCGATCGTCGGACGGAAGATGCACACCGTCGGAAACGCGCCGGCGTTCACGATGCGGTCGATGCCGCGCTTCGTGGCTTCGATCGGCTCGACGCCGGCGATGATCTCGCCCGCAACGCGTCCGCGTCCGAGCTTCTGCGCCGTGTACTCCATCGCGTCGAAGAACGCCTGCTGCCCGAGCGATCTTGCTTTGCCGGGACAGAGCTCCGCGAACACCTGCGGGTCTTCGAACTCGTAGCAGAACGAGAAGTGGTCTGTGCCGGCGTCGATCAACTCGTCGTATTCGTAATACGCATCGCGCGGCACCGGCACGGCTTGCACGCCGATGAATCCGCCGACACGCGACCGCACCGCGCGCACGTACGGCTCGCACTGGCGCAGCCCGTGGTACGACTCCTTCTCCGCGCGATCTTCGTAGTGATAGCCGGTGTTGAAGTGCGTGAAGACGCAGTCGCTTTCATCGCGCGCCGCGAGCGCCACCTCGACGACGTCGTCGACCGGTTTGCGCGCTTCGTCGAACTCGCCGAAGTTCAAGCCGCTCGTGCAGAACTTGCACGCCATCGAGTTGTCGCGCGACCAGTAGTGGCAGCGGCTCGAGACGTAGATGCCGAGGTAGTTGCCTTGCATCACGCCGATGCGGCTCATCTCGATGCCGCTCGACGTCTTGCGCGAATACCACGACGGCTCGGTCGAGATGAACACTTCGTACTCCGCGGCGTTGCGGCCGTCGAGCACGACCCATCGATCGCCATCGCGGCGCAGTTGAAAGACGGAATGGCGCGCGAACTCTTCGACGACCGGAACGTTCATCCAGATCGGTTTCGGATCGGCGGGGATGACGATCTCGAGGCCCGACCCGAGTCCGGCGCGCGTTCGCGTGACCGCGCGGACTTCGTCGTGTGGGATTTGCATCCCGCGGCAGAAAAGCTCGATCTCCAGCTCGACAGGTTTGAGCATGCAGGCAAGATCGCCCCGCGTGCCCGCGCGAGTCATGACAGCCGTCACAGGCTGCTGTGATGTGGGCCAGACATTCTTGTCTGGCCGGCAGACAGGAATGTCTGCCCCACACTATGGCTCGATCGTCTTGCGCAGGAGCAGCTGCCCCTTCTCGATCTCTTCGATCACGACGCGCTTACCGATCGGATTGCGGTTTTCGTCGAACGTGATCACGCCGGTGACGACGTTGAATCCCTTTGTCGCCGCGATGGCGTCGCGCAGTTTGGCGCGATCGAAGTTCGGACCGGCGCGTCTCATCGCGTCGCCGAGGACGCGCACGGCGTCGTAGCCGAGCGCGGCGAGCGAGTCGGGACGCGCGCCGAAGCGCTGTTGATACTTCGTCACGAACTCGCGCACCGCCGGCGCGGGATCGTCGGAGTGGTAGTGATTCGAGTACATGCAGCCGTCGAGAGCGCGTCCGCCGATCTCGATCAGTTTCGGCGACTCCCAGCCGTCGCCGCCGACGAGCGGCGCGGTCATGCCGAGGTCGCGCGCCTGCACGGCGATCGGTCCGACGTCGTTGTAGTAGCCGGGGACGAAGAGCACGTCGGGATTCGATGCCTTGATCGACGTGAGCTGCGCGCGAAAATCGCTATCGCCTTTCGCGTAGCTTTGTCGCGCGACGACGGTGCCGCCGAGCGACGTGAGCACCGGCTCGAACGCGGCGGCGAGTCCCGTCGAGTAATCGCTGCGGACGTCGGTGAAGACCGCGACGCGTTTCGCTTTCAGGTCGTTCGCGATGAAGCGCGCGAGCACAGGACCTTGATACGTGTCGATGAAGCACATGCGGAAGATGTAGTTGCCCTTCAGCGTGACGGCCGGATACGTCGACGACGGCGTGATCATCGGCACTTTGTTCGATTGGCAGATCGGCGCTGCGGCGAGTGAGCTCGACGACGCGACTTCGCCGAGGATGGCGACGACGTCGTTGCTGGAGATGAGCTTCGTGACCGCGTTCGCCGCTTCCTCCGCTTTCGATTGATCGTCCTCGGTGATGACGCGGATCTTTTGTCCGCCGATGCCGCCGGCGCGATTGATCTCCTCGACCGCCAGCGCAATCCCGTTGTGCGTCGACTGCCCAAACGTCGCCTCGGTTCCCGTCAGCGATCCGTACTCGCCGACGACGATCTCGCGCGTCGGTTCATGCCGAGCGCACGCCGCGAACGCGACGAGGAGAAGGAGGCGTTTCATCGTGTGGATTGGGCGCTTGTTGCGTTGGCGTGCGCTGAGGAAATGTCACGAGCGGTCGTTTTTTGGAACGAGCGGTTGCGCGGTTGCTTGGTTGCGCAGTTGCGTGGTGAAAACACCTCGCAACCGCGCAACTCCGCAACCGCGCAACCCTTATCATCCAACCATGTCCCGCGCCCGCGTTGCCGCATTCGTCTTCATCGCCGGCACGATCACCGGCGTCTACTTCGCACTGCAGGCGCGCTGGAATCCGGCGATCATGCCGCAGATGCCGTGGCGCGAGGCGTTCGGCGTCAACCTCACTTACTACTATCTCTGGGCGCTCACGACGCCGGTCGTCGTCTGGCTCGCGCGACGGTTTCGATTCGAGAGCGGACGCTGGGTGCTCGCGCTCGTCGTTCACACCTTCGCGAGCGCCGCGCTCACTGCGATCCAGATCGTCGCCGGTGAAGCGATTCTCTTCGTGTTGAAGCTGCGGACGATGGAAGTCTTCTCGTGGCGCGTCCGCTACTCGTTCGTCGTCAACTTTCAGTCGAGCCTTCCGACGTACTGGATGATCCTCGCGGCGTTCCTCGCCTTCGACTACTACCTCAAGCGCGCGCATCTCGCCGCCGAGCTTTCGCGCGCGCAGCTGCAGGCGCTGAAGATGCAGCTCAAGCCGCACTTCCTCTTCAACACGCTCAACTCGATCTCGTCATTGATGTACAGCGACGTCGAGGCCGCCGACGCGATGCTGGCGCGGCTCTCCGAGTTCCTCCGCCTCACGCTCGATCGCGAGCTCGATCAGGAAGTGACGCTCAACGAAGAGCTGGAGTTCGTGCGCCGCTATCTCGAGATCGAGAAGATCCGCTTCGAGGATCGGTTGCACGTGAGCGTGGATGTTTCGCGTGACGCCGAAGACGCGCGCGTGCCGACGCTCGCGTTGCAGCCGCTGATCGAGAACGCCATTCATCACGGCATCGCCTCGCGCCCCGGCGGCGGATCGATCGCCATCAAGGCGCGGCGCGACGAAGACAATCTGCACATCAGCGTCACCGATGACGGCGTCGGCTCGGACGAGCAACCGCGCGAGCGCATCGGACTCGCGAACACACGCGCGCGGCTGGAGCGCTTGTACGGCGCCGCGCATCAGTTCACGTTCGCCGCGTCGCCGGCCGGCGGCTTCGTCGTGGAGATGGTCATTCCGTTTCACACACTGCGATGAAAACGATCCGCACCGTAGTCGTCGACGACGAGCGTCTGGCGCGCCAGAAAGTGCGCACGCTCCTCGCCGCCGATCCGGAGATCGAGATCGTCGGCGAGTGCGCGAACGGAATCGAGACCATCGCCGCGATCCGCAAGCAGAAGCCCGATCTGGTGCTGCTCGACGTCGAGATGCCCGGCGCGAACGGATTCGAAGTGCTGCACAGCCTGCGCGGCGATCGATTGCCGGTGGTCATCTTCATCACCGCGCACGACGAGTACGCCGTGCGCGCGTTCGAGGTCGAAGCGGTCGACTACGTGATGAAGCCGTTCGACCGCCGGCGCTTCAACGACGCGCTGCGCCGCGCGAAGCGGCACATGAGCGACGGCGGCGACGACTCCGAAGCGCGCGTGCTGCGGCTGCTCGAGCGGATGTTGAAATCGAAGGCGCTCGATCAATTCGTGGTGAAGGCGCGCGACCGCATGTTCTTCGTCGGCGTGAACGACGTCGACTGGATCGAAGCGGAAGGCAAGTACATCCGCCTGCACGTCAACGGCGGCGCGCATCTGGTGCGTGAGTCGATCGGCGACGTCGAGTCGCGGCTCGATCCGCGCAAGTTCCTGCGCATCCATCGCGCGACGATCGTGAACGTGAAGCGCATCCACGAGATGCATCGCGGGTTCGGCGGCGCGATGTTCGTCGTGCTCCGCGACGGCACGAAGTTGACGATGAGCCGGCGATATCGAACGCGGATTCGCGAGGTCGCAGGCCTGGATGTATGAGTTGCGCGGTTGCGAGGTTGCACGGTTAACCAGTGCAGCACCTTCAAACCACGCAACCGCGCAACTACGCAACCTCTCGTTCCCCTCCAACGACCTCTCGTGACAAACGCACGACGCGCGCACACACCACGCCGCTAACGTCGCGGAATGATCACCACACTCTTCGCTGTCGCGCTTGCGCTTTGGGGACCGCTCGAGCGCGGTCCGTACGCCGTCGGCTATCGCCTCATCGATCGTTACGACTACACGCGTCCGTACTGGACGGCGCGCGATCTCGACGGCAAGCCGCGCCGCATCGAGCGCGCGCGGCCGATGCGCATCAGCGTCTGGTATCCGGCGAACGCGTCGAACAATCCATCGATGACGCTCGGCGATTACATCGATCAGATCGGTGTCGAGGATCGGGTGGTGGCGATCGGCGCGGAACAGAAGCGCGCGGCGCGCACGGCGCTCTACGCGTTTCCGCTGCTGCGCAACGCGACCCCGGAGCAGCGCGCGAAGCTCGAATCGCTCGCGACGATGGCGCAACGAAACGCGCCGCCCGCCACCGGAAAGTTTCCGCTCATCCTCTACAGCCTCGGCTCCGCCGCGCTTGCGAACGTGACGCCCGAGTATCTCGCCAGCCACGGCTACGTGGTGATGCAGATGCCGCGACTCGGTCCGTTCGCGGGAACGCCGCCCGACGATCCGTTCGATACGCCGGCGAAAGTCGCTGACACGGAGTTCCTGCTCCAGACCGCGCACGAGTTGCCACAGGCGGACGTCGAGAACATCGGCGCGATCGGATTCAGCGCCGGCGGCCGATGGGCTTTGAGTCTGGCGATGATCAACGCGGACGTGCACGCGGTCGTGTCGCTCGACACGGTCCTGCTCTTCAATGACGCAACCGGCAAGAACTGGCGCGCGTTGCCGTTCTTCAACACCGACGCCGTGCGCGTGCCGGTGCTGCATCTCGTGCGCCGCGCGTGGGTTCCGCAGCAGGACGCGGCGATGTGGGAGGGGATGCGATTCGCGGATCGGACGATGATCGTGTTTGAAGATCCTCGGCTGGATCATCTCGATTTTCAGTCGATTGGGTATGCGATGGCGGTGGCGGGGATGCGGGGGGACGCGGCAGACGTGGTTGCGGATACGTTTGCTCGATTCAATGAATTGACACTTCGGTTCCTCGATGAGCATCTGAAAGGCAAATCCAGTGGAGGACAGGCGCCCACGCCTGTCCGGACAGGCGAGGCGCCTGTCCTCCACCTGCCTGCCGCTCCTGTGCCGCCGCAATTCGCGGACGTCATGAACGCGATCGCCGACGGCTCCGTCGATGGCGTCATCAAGATGGCGAAGGAGTTGCCCGAGCAGACGATCAACCTCGCCGGCTACAACCTTCTCGGCGCCGGACGCACGCAGGACGCGATCCGCGTCCTTCAGGTCAACGTCGATCAGCATCCCGACTCCGCCGCCAACGTCTACGACAGCCTCGCCGATGCCTACATCGCCGCCGGCGATCGCGCGAAGGCCGCGGAGCTCGCGCGCATCGCGCAGACGAAGCTCGATGCCGACATGACGCTTCCGCCCGAACGCAAGGAAGCGATTCGCGCGAGCATCCAGCAGAAGATCGGATCGAAATGAGCGCGGACCGCGAGCTCACCGCTCCCGCGCTCATCGCCGGCACGATCCTCGGCGTCATCTTCGGCGCGTCATCGCTGTATCTCGTGCTCAAAGTCGGATTGACGGTGAGCGCATCGATTCCGGTCGCTGTGATCTCGATCGCGCTGTTTCGATTGTTGCGCCGCGACACGACGATCCTCGAGCACAACATCGTGCAGACCGCGGGATCGGCGGGCGAGTCGATCGCGTTCGGCATCGGCGCGACGATGCCCGCGATCATGATCCTCGGCTTCGATCTCGAGATCACCCGCGTCGCGCTCGTCGCCGTCCTCGGCGGACTCCTCGGCATTCTGATGATGATCCCGTTGCGCCGCGCGCTCATCGTGCAGCAGCACGGAATCCTGAAATATCCGGAAGGCACGGCGTGCGCCGAAGTGCTCAAGAGCGCGTCGGGCGCGGAAGCCGGCGCCGCGGCGGTGCTGACCGGATTCGGAGTCGGACTTCTCTACAAAGCCGCGATGGTGTCGCTCAAAGCGTGGAAGGAAATCCCGGAGAAGGTCTTCGGCGGCGTCTACAAAGGCGCGTGGCTGCAGATGGAAGTCTCGCCGGAGCTTCTCGGCGTCGGCTACATCATCGGTCCGCGCATCGCGTCGCTGATGTGCGCGGGCGGCGTGCTGTCGTACCTGATCATCATTCCGATGATCCGCTTCTTCGGCGACGCGCAGCCGGCGATTGCGCAACTGACCGTCGAAGGGATTCAGCGCAGCTACGTGCTGTACATCGGCGCAGGCGCAGTGGCGGCGGGCGGGATCATCAGTCTCGCGCGGTCGCTGCCGATGATTGGACATGGTCTCGTGCAGGGACTAAAGAATTTTCGGGCAACACAGAACACACAAGAAATTCCGAAGAACGAGCGCGATCTCCCGATGTCGTTCGTCGTCATCGGATCGCTCGCGCTCGTCGCGGCGATCACGATCGCGCGGCCGCTGCACATGAACATCGTTGGCGCGCTGCTCATCGTCACGCTCGGATTTCTCTTCGTCACGGTCTCCTCGCGGCTCACCGGCGAAGTCGGATCGTCATCGAATCCGATTTCCGGAATGGCGATCGCGACGCTTCTGCTCACGTGTCTCGTCTTCCTCATCGTCGGCTGGACGGGACCGCATTACTACGTGACCGCGTTGTCCGTCGGTGCGATCGTCTGCATCGCCGCGTCGCAAGGCGGGACGACGTCGCAGGATTTGAAGACCGGATTCCTGATCGGCGCGACGCCGCGACATCAGCAGATCGCGATTCTCATCGGCACGCTGACGTCGGCGCTGTTGCTCGGTCCGATTCTGTTGCGGCTCAACGACGCGGCAACCGTGCTCGTGCCGGTGCATTCGAACATCGTCGTCAACACGACCGAGCGCACGTGGCACACCGACGGCGGCAACGGACTCGAGCCGGGCAAGTATCTGCTCGACGCGAACGGGCATCCGCAGTACCTCGTCGATCCCGGTATCAACGGCTCGCACACCACGCGCGCGGATGGAACCGTCGTCACGAAATTCGCGGCGCCGAAAGCGACGCTGATGTCGTACATCATCAAAGGCATTCTCAATCGCAAGTTGCCGTGGGCGCTCGTGCTGTTCGGCGTGCTGACCGCGGTGATGCTCGAGATGGCCGGCGTGCCGTCGCTCGCGTTCGCGGTCGGCATGTATCTGCCGTTCTCGACGTCGACCGCTGTGTTCGCCGGCGGCGTCGTGCGATGGATCGCCGATCGCAAAGCGCGCACGCCCGAGGAGGCGGAGCGGAGTCCCGGGACGCTGCTGGCGTCGGGCTTGATCGCCGGCGGCGCGCTCGCCGGCATTTTCAACGCCTTCACCGCCGGCGTGATGGCGAAGTTCACCGAGCGCATGACGCATTGGGCCGAAGCGCACAACCCGTTCTTCACGATGGACGCGCTGGCAATGGCCCCGTTCGCCGTCCTCGTCATCCTGCTCATCCTTGCGGGCTGCGATCGCATTTTTGTGGCGAGCGTCACACCTTCACGTGCGGGCTGACACGGTCCTCTGTTGTGCCGGGGGCGATGCTGCTGGTGGGCGAAAAGGAGCATCGTCATGGCACGTACACAGCCGAGGGAAGACGCGATCACTCGAGTGGAAATGATCATGCTGCTCCGCAGCGAGCTGCTGAAGCGCTGCGACAGCGAGACTTCGATGTGCCGCGCGGCCGCCGACGGCGGCATCTTCTGTCACGGCTTCAATCGATTCGGCGAAGGCGAGCTGCGCAGACGCTTCTCATGGCTCGGCGATCGTGCGCGCACCTTGCCGCGCGAAGAGCTCGAAGAGATTGCCAATCGATGGCAGCTCGCGCGTCAGGAAGTGTTCGATCTTCCTTCCGCGTGCGACGTGCAGCAACGCGAGGGCGACACCTGTCGCGGATGGGACGACTTCTCGAACGGCGACCTCGCTCGCTTCTACTACGAGCTCACCGGCAACAGCGTAGTCGTGGCCTGACATGCCGACGCTGTACGAGCCCTTTCGCATCAAAGTCGTCGAGCCGATTCGCGTCTCCACGCGCGAAGAGCGCGAGCGCGCATTGGACGCAGCGGGATTCAACGTCTTTCAGCTGCGCGCCGATGACGTGATCATCGATCTCCTCACCGACTCCGGCACCGGCGCGATGTCGGCCGCGCAGTGGGGCGCGATCATGCAGGGCGACGAGTCGTACGCGGGAAGCCGCTCGTTCTATCGCTTCCGCGACGTCGTGCAGGATCTCACCGGATTCAAGCACGTCATCCCGACGCATCAGGGCCGCGCCGCCGAACGCATCCTCTTTCATTGCGCGCTGCAGCCGGGCGATCTCGTCGCCAACAACATCCACTTCGACACGACGCGCGCAAACATCGAATACGAAGGCGCCGAGGCGCGCGATCTGGTGATTCCGGAAGGACGGCTGCCGGCGTTCATTCATCCGTTCAAAGGCAACATGCACCTCGACGCGCTCGAGTCGCTGCTGAGCGTCGAAGGCGACCGCGTGTCGATGGTGATGGTCACGATCACGAACAACTCCGGCGGCGGGCAGCCGGTGTCGCTCGAGAACTTGCGCGGCGTGCGCGAGATCTGCTCGCGCTTCGGCAAGCCGTTCTTTCTCGACGCCTGCCGCTTCGCGGAGAACTCGTGGTTCATCAAGCAGCGCGAAGCGGGTTACGCGGACCGCACGCCGAAGGAGATCGCGCAGGAGATGTTCGCGCTCGCCGACGGCTGCATCGTTTCGGCGAAGAAGGACGGGCTCGCGAACATCGGCGGCTTCCTCGCGCTCAACGACGACGCGCTCGCGCAGAAGTGCCGCAATCTCCTGATTCTCACGGAAGGATTCCCGACGTACGGCGGACTCGCGGGCTACGACCTCGAGGCGATCGCGCGCGGACTCGAAGAAGTCGTCGACGAGTCGTATCTGCGCTCGCGCATCGACTCGGTCGCATATCTCGCCGATCGTTTGATCGACTGCGGCATTCCGATCGTGCAGCCCGCCGGCGGACACGCGGTGTACATCGACGCCGGCAAACTGCTCGCTCACATTCCGCCGGAGGAGTTCCCCGGCGTCGCGCTCGTGAACGCGCTGTATCTGCACGCGGGCATTCGCTCGAGCGAGATCGGCAGCCTGATGTTCGGCGGAGCCGCGATGATGGAGTTGGTGCGCCTCGCGATTCCGCGACGCTCGCTCACGCGATCGCATCTCGATTACGTCGCGGAGTCAGTGGCGGAGGTTGCGCTCGATCGCGATGAGCTGAGTGGATTTCGGATCACCTACGCGCCGCCGCAGCTGCGGCACTTCACGGCGCAGTTCGAACCGGTTGTCATCCTGAGCCGCGAAGACGGCGAAGGACCCGTCGATTCACTGCGCCGCGTGTTGGATACGGTTCCTTCGCCGCGCTGACGCCGGCTCAGGATGACAGGCTCTCTCGAGCACGACCACACTCCGTCCGCCATTCGCGATCGCCTCGCGAAAGGTCCGCGCAACAGCTACCTGCGCGACTGGGTCTACGGCGGCATCGACGGCTCCGTCACGACGTTTGCCGTCGTCACCGGCGTCGCCGGCGCCTCGCTCTCGCCCTCCATCATCCTCATCCTCGGCGTCGCTAATCTCCTCGGCGACGGATTCTCGATGGCGGCGAGCAACTACTCCGCGACGCGCACTGAGATTCAGGAGCTCGATGCGCTTCGTGCGCGCGAGGAGCGGCACATCGACGTCGATCCGGACGGCGAGCGCGAAGAGGTGCGCCAGATTTTCGCGGCGAAGGGATTCGCCGGCGCAGAGCTCGAGCGCGTCGTCGCCGTCGTCACGTCGGATCGTGAGCGATGGGTGCAGCTGATGCTGGCCGAGGAGTATGGGGTCGCGCCGAATGTGCGGCCGCCGCTCGCGGCGGCGCTGAATACGTTCGCCTCATTCTTTCTGTGCGGGTCGATTCCGCTCGTGCCGTTCATCGCGCGTCTCGAGCATCCGTTCGCGATCGCGCTTGCGTTCACGCTGGCCGTGTTCTTTCTCATCGGATCGGCGAAGAGCCGCTGGCTCACGATCTCGTGGTGGAAAGCGGGATTGGAGACGCTCGCGATCGGCGCGGTTGCCGCCGGTCTCGCGTTCGTAGCCGGGCTCGTGATGAAGATCACATCGAGTCGTGATCTTTGACCGCGCATCGACGTTGCGCACGTCGCATATTCATGTGCGAGGGACTGCCACATGCCATCACCGTACAACCTCGACATCCAACATCACTGCACCGACTGCCGCGTCCGCACCGAACGTCTCTTCTGCGACATGTCGCAGGAGACGCTCACCGCGCTCGACGCGATGAAATTCACCGGCGTCTATCCGAACGGCTCGCTGCTGTTCGTCGAAGGCGAAGACCCGCGCGGCGTTTTCATTCTGTGCAAGGGCCGCGTGAAGCTCAGTACGTCGTCACGTGAAGGCAAGACGCTCATCGTGAAGATCGCCGAGCCCGGCGAGATCCTCGGCGCCAGCGCGACGATCCTCGGCAAGCCTTACGAAGTGTCCGCCGAGACCATCGAGCCCGCGCAGTTGAATTTCATCAAGCGCGACGACTTCCTCAAATTCCTCGGCACATACGCCGACGCATGCCTGCACACCGCGCAGCAGCTGAGCGCGAAGTATCACAGCGCGCAGCGCGAGATCCGTTCGCTCGGCTTGTCGCAGACGACGTCGGAGAAGCTCGCCAAGCTGCTCCTCGACTGGTGCGATCGCAGCGGCGAAGCGACGCCGAAGGGAACGCGCGTCAGCGTGCTGCTCACGCACGAAGAGATCGCGCAGATGATCGGCACGACGCGCGAGACCGTGACGCGGCTTCTGAGCGACTACAAGAAGCGCCGCCTGATCGACGTGAAGGGCTCGAACTTCTTCGTGCTCGATCGCGGGCAGCTGGAGGCGCTGGTCAGTATCTAAGCGACGGCGGCGCGCCGATTCCAGTACGAAACGGCGAGCAGAAAGTCGGAGACGTTCATCGACGCGAAGATCGGCGCGAGGTCCGACGGCGCAACGATGCCGGTGACTTCGCCGCGATCGTTGACGACCGGAAGACGGCGCACCTGCCGCTTCTCCATCAGATCGATCGCGGCCTGCACGTTTTCATCCTCTTTCACCGTGAAGACTTTCTTCGTCATCACGTCGGCGACGCGCACCTTCGACGGGATCATTCCCGCGGCGACGGCGCGGCAGGTGATGTCGCGATCGGTGATCACGCCGGCGAGGCGCTTGCCGCTGCAAATCGGAACGACGCCGCAATCGTGCGTGGCCATGAGTTTCGCGACGTGATCGATCGTGTCGTTCGGATCGCAGCAGATCGGAGACGGGGTCATGACATCTCGGACGAACATGGGATGCCTCCTCGTCAACAGAGATAAGTCGTGTGAGGCGATGGCGCTGTGATGAAGGCGTCGGGCACGATGTGACAAGATTCCTGAGCATGAAAGCTCTCATCGTTCTCCTTTGCCTCGTCGGCAGCGCGAGTCCCGGAAATCGATCGTTCGAACTTCACAGCTCCACGTTCCAGGAAGGTCAAACGCTTCCCGACCGCACCTTTCTCAACGGACTCGATTGTCACGGCGCGAACGTTTCGCCCGCGCTCGCGTGGAGCGGCGCGCCGGCGGGAACGAAGAGCTACGTCATCGTCCTCGATGATTTCGAAGCGCGCGGCGGCGACGGCTTCATTCATTGGGCCGCGTACAACATTCCGGCGACGGTGACGTCGCTCGACGAGAACGCTGGCGCCGCCGATCCCGATCTCAAAGCGGGCGGGCGTCACGCGTACAACGACTTCCTGAAGCGCAACTATGGCGGGCCGTGTCCGCCGGAAGGTCCACCGCACAAATACCGATTCACCGTTTACGCGCTCGATCTCGAGTCGATCGATGACGCCGGCACGCCGATGACGTGGCGGAAGCTGCGCTTCATCATCAAAGGTCACGTGCTCGCGCAGGCATCGCTCACCGGCCTTCGCGGCCACGCGTGAGCGGTGTCACGCGCACCCGTGCTCGTTGACGGTGCGTGGCGCATGCTTTGAAGCCATCGTGGACAAGAAGGAGTCCCTCATGTCCACTGCCACACTCGAACAACACATCACCACGTCGCTGCGGTCGTCCGCGACAATGCGCGCCACCGTGTTTCACGGCGTCAATGACATCCGCGTCGACGAAGTGCCGCGTCCCCATGCCGGAGCCGGCGAAGCCGTCATCAAAGTCACGCTGACGACGATCTGCGGCACCGATCTCCACATCGTTCGCGGCGAGTATCCCGTTCGTCCCGGATTGATCATCGGTCACGAGCCGGTCGGCGTCATCGCGGAGCTCGGCGAAGGCGTCAGCGGTTATGCGATCGGCGATCGCGTGCTCGTCGGCGCAATCACGCCGTGCGGTCAGTGCGGCGCGTGCCTGTCCGGCAATCTCTCGCAGTGCGGACACGGCGACGACTACGAAGCGCTCGGCGGCTGGCGTTTCGGCAACACGATCAACGGCGCGCAGGCCGAATACCTGCTCGTTCCGAATGCGCAGGCGAATCTCGCGAAGATTCCGGACGGCGTGAGCGATGAACAAGTCGTGCTGCTCGCCGACATCGCGTCGACCGGCATCGGCGGCGCTGAATCGGGCGGCGTAAAGATCGGCGACGTCGTCGTCGTGTTCGCGCAAGGACCGATCGGACTCTGCGCGACCGCGGGCGCGAAGTTGATGGGCGCAGCGGTCGTGATCGGCGTGGACGGCGACGACGCGCGATTGGAGATGGCGAAGCGCATGGGCGCGGACGTCGTTCTCGACTACCGACGCGTCGACGTTGTCGCGGAGATCAAACGCATCGCGCGACGCGGTGCAGATGTCGCCATCGAGGCGCTCGGCGATCAGTCGACGTTCGAAAACGCGCTGCGTTCTCTTCGTCCCGGCGGCACGCTCTCATCCCTCGGCGTCTACTCCGGCAAGCTGCAGATGCCGTACGACGCTTTCGCCGCCGGCCTCGGCGATCACCGCATCGTCACGACGCTTTGCCCCGGCGGCAAGGAGCGGATGCGACGACTGATGGCAATGGTGCAAAGCGGCCGGCTCGATCTCACACCGCTGCTCACGCATCGATTCAAACTCGATGACATCAACGCGGCGTATCGCCTATTCGGCGAACGTCACGACGGAGTGATGAAGGTCGCGATCACGCCGTAGCGATGTCGACTTGCGCGCGACCGTCAGCACGGCGTGTCGCGCGAATCGCGTGATCCGCTCCGCCATCGTGCCGATGACGACCAAGTCCGCGTGGACGTCATCGGCAACCGCGAGCAAGCGATCGGCCGCGTTTCCTTTCAGGCCGTGATCGACGTGCATCACGATGAGCTCCGCGTCGAATGCGGTGGCGATCGCCGACGCTTCTTCGAACGACTCGCGCGCGACGTCCGACGAGTCGATCGGACAGAGGATCGTCCGGATCGCAGGCTGTTCGTCTTCCGCGAAGAGACGCGGCGTCACGGTCATCACCGGACACCGCGCGTCGCGCAGCACGGTTTCGGCAACCGATCCGATGAGCGCGCGGCGCAGGCCGTGACGTCCGTGCGTCGCCATCACGATCAGGTCCGCACAAATCTCGTCCGCGGTTTTCAGGATCGCGTGACGCGGGTCGTCGTCGGCGAACATTGTCTTCACATGCGCTGATTCGGGACTCGTGCGCTTCGCGTATTCGCGGAGCCGCGCCTGCAAAAGCTGCTTCGCTTCGATGGCGTGCTCGAAGTAGTAGCCGACCGGATGATCCGCGCCGAGCCACGACAGTTTCTGCGCGTGGAGCATCGTGATTCTCGTTCCGAGTCGCTCGTTGAAAAGAAGCGCGTAGCGGACGGCGAGATCTTCGAAGTCGCTCAAGTCTGTCGGAACGAGGATCCGCTTGAAGGAGTGCATGGTTGCCTCCTACGCCGCCACACTCGTCGCGAAGTTTTTCTCCGCGCGCGATTTGAGGCCGAGGAGCATCTTGCGCTCCATGATGAAGTGGGCGGGCTCGAAGAATGCGAAGTTGATCGCGCGCGCGAGCAGCGAGCGCCGTCGCCCGTGGCTGCGGATGATCACGCGCGTGCGATTGCCTTCGAGAGGCTGGAGCACGAACGCGCCCCAACCTTCGAGAACGATGAAGCGATTCTTCTCGACGGAGTCCACGCGCAGCAGCGGCGCGTCGCCGTAGACGCGTTTCGAAGCGAGGCGGATGAAGTCGCCCTCGCGCAGTTCCTGCCACTCGGGATGCACTTCATCCGCGTTGTGGATGTGCGCGAGCACGGCGTTCTCGAGCCACGTGTAGCTGTAGAAGCCACCGCGGTTCTGTCCGATCTGCACGAGCCACGGCCACACTGCTTCGGGCGGCGCATCGATCGTGATCGCGTGATTTGCGGACGCGAACTCCATCAGCTCATCGCCGGGGAGCGGCATCGCCACTTCTTCGTCGGTCGCGCCCCATCGCGTGTACCAGGAGCGTGTTGCGGCCGCGGCGATCGCGTATGCGCTCAGCGCGGCGGTCGTTCCGATCAAGGTCTTCTTCCTCATGGCTTCCCTCCTTGCGTGCCGCACCAGCAGTCGCAGGATGCCGCCGATGCGGAAGTTGCGAAGGAACGCGCCGGGCGGAAAAAGCTCCGCCTTGTCGTTGATCGTTCCCTCGGAGAATTTGCGAATCTCGCCGGCGAGCAGCTCCGTACTATCGCCGTGCTGGAGCTTCGCGCGAATCGTTCTCGCCGCGGCGAGACGTGCGGCGACGCCGTCGGCGACGCGGCGCGTGATCCGTCCGAATCGCGCCTTCAATTCATTGAGGCGCTCCGCCGAGTCGTACGTCGCGTCGACGATCTGCGATCGCGTCATCCATCGCGTGTCGTAGTTGAGAATCGACTCCCAGTCGCCCTGCTCGAGCAACGCGCTGTGCTCCGCGAGCGTGCGCGCGCGAATGCGATAGCCGTTCGCCTCCGCGCGCTCGAAGCCGTCGCTGCCGGGATCGATGAACGGTCCCATCGGCGTGATGAATGCGGAGAGCCGGCGATCGAATCGTTGGAACAGATCCTCGATCGCGTCGACAGTGGCGAGAACGTTGTCGTATGTCTGTCCCGGCAATCCGATCATGTAGAAGAGATCGAGTTGCTCGCAGCGGTGCGCGAGGATCGACGCGATCGCATTCTCGAGCGCCGCGTTTGTGAACTCGGCCTTGCCGAGGAGCGTGCGGATCGATTCGTCGTGACTTTCGGGAGAAAGCTCGGCGCCCCAATGTTGGATCGATCGTTCGATGTGTGCGAGCAACGCTTCATCCGGCGGCGTGAAGAACTCGAAGACGATTCGATTCGTGACACGCGTGCGCGCAATCGCGTCGACCACTTCGTGCGCGTATGCCGGGCCGCCGTCGGCGATGTCGCTCACGAGGAAGATTGGCGCGCGCGAGATCGACGCGAGATCGCTCACCATCTTCCCGATCGCCTCGGGACTTCGTCGCATCGGATGCCGTCCCGGCATGAAGCGCTCGAACGACTTGTGCGACGCGCCGCACGTCACGCATCCGCGCGAGCAGCCGCGCGCGGTGAGGACGGCCGTGATCGGATGCCGCCACCAGAAATGAAACGGAATGCTGCTCCAGAAATCGAGACGGCCGACGACGCCGGCCGTCATCATGCCGAGGTCGATGTCGAATGCGTCGGCGGAGATGGCGGCGCAGGGGAGGGCGTTGATGCGCGTCACGCCGTCGTCTTTCCACGTGAGCGCCGGCACGCGCTCGAATCGGCGCTCGCCTTCGAGCTCGCGGACGAGCGCGAGCACGCTCGGCTCCGTCACGCTGCCGCGAAGGACGAAATCGATCGACGGATCGCGAATGAGTTCTTCGTGAAAATACGTCGCCGAGATTCCGCCGAAGAGAATCGGAATGTCGGGATGGAGTTGTTTGAGCAGCGCGGCGACGCGAGGACCGCCGTGCGCATGCGGCAGCCAGTGCAGATCGATCGCGAAGAGCTTCGGCCGCAGACCGCGCAACAATTTCTCCGGACGAAAGCGGCGGCTGCGCATCATCATCAACGCGAGGTTGATGACGCGGACGCGATAGCCGTGTTTGCGCAGATGCGTGGCGATCGTGAGAAACCCGATCGGGTACATCTCGAAGACGGGCGACGACGGGATGACGTCGCTGATCGGACCATAGAAGATGGTCCGTTCGCGGAAGTCGTAGACGCTCGGCGGATGAATGAGAACGACGTCGAGCGCGCCGGCGCTCAGGCCTCGCATGAGCAGCTCACGCCCGCCGCGACTTCCTGCTCGCGCAGCGCGCTCGCATTCATCACGAGCACGGGACACTCGCTGTGTTGCACGATCCGGTCGGTGCCGGTGCCGAGGAGGACGTCGCCGATGCCGCGCCTGGGTGTGAAGCCGGCGGCGATGAGATCCGCGCCGATCAATCCGGCGAACGTCGCGACATTCTCCGGCGTGAACGCGCCGGCGAATCGCATCTCGCAGCGAGCGGCGAGATCGGCGGGAAGCCACGCGCGCAGTTGCGCGAGCTTGTCTCCGTCGAGCGGGTGACGCTCTCCGTCGTCCGGTTTGACGAGCACGATGCGCGCGTCCGGCGCCAAACCCGCCGCCACTCGCAACGCCTCGGCACACTCGGCCGAGTAGTCGACGACGCAAACGATCTTGCGGATGTCGTACTCCGGATGTTCGGCGGCGAGCGGACTGACGGCGATCACCGGCACGGACGCCGTTCGCACTACCGCTTCACACACCGATCCGACGAGAAGCCGCCGGAATCCCGTGCGTCCGTGTGTTCCCATCACGATGAAATCGGCCTTCGACTCTTTCGCCGCTCCGACGATCGCTTCCGCCGCTCCGCGCACGGCGACGCGAACGGTGAACGGAACCCACGACGAAACGTTCGCTTCGACATGCGCGACGAGTTGCTCGTGCGCCGCGGCGACGAGGTCTTTGATGGGCGTACTTCTTCGTCTCACGTCGTCCGGCATCTCACCGAGCGGCGGGATGAAGTCGTCGGCGTACACGACGACGAGCTGCGCGCCGTGGCGATCGGCGAGCGCCGATGCGTAGCGCAACGCCTGCGTGGCCGGCGCGCTGAAATCGGTGGCGACGAGAAGAAGCTTCGGATGGATCGGTTCCATGTGACACCTCGCTCGTCGCTCAACGTAGGCGATGGGATTGCGTGTGTCGGTCGCGCGTGTCACGCGTCTGCGTGACGAGTGCGGTGCTACGATCGATGGCATGAAGCGCATCGCGGCATCGCTCGCCGTCACGTGTCTGATGTGCACTCCCGCCGGCGCATCGTTCAGCCGCGCCGTCAGCATTCCGCTGCCGCCTTCCTTTCGCGCGGTCGCGGTCGCCGTCGCCGACATGAACGGCGATGGGAAGAACGACATCATCGTCACCGGCGAGCCCCAGCTTCTCCTCCTGTTCCTCGGCGACGGGAAAGGCGGGTTCACCCAGGGAGCGCGTGTGCCGGCCGGCGTACAGCCGAACGCTTTCGTTGCGGCGGACCTCGACGGCGACGGCAGGCGCGACGTCGTCATCGCCAATCACGACACGGATCTCATCACGCTGCTGTCGGGCACGAAGCAGGGAACGTTCACGCGTCGCGAGATCCGCGTGCACTCGATTCCGCATCCGCACACGATCGCCGTCGCCGACACGGACAACGACAAGCGCCCCGACATCATCATCGACAGCTGGGGCGAGAATCGCCTGATGATTCTCCTCGGCCGCGACGGTTGGCGCATGCCCGGCGTGGCGGTGGACGTCGGACGCAAGCCGTACTGGAACTGCGTCGCCGCGGATCTCAACGGCGACGGGAAACCCGATCTCGTCACGCCGAACGCCGGCCTCGGAACGGTCTCCATTCTTCTCGGACAAGGCAACAATCAATTCCGACACGCCGCCGGCTCGCCGTTTTCCGCCGGCAGCGTTGCGTTCACGGTCGCAACGGGCGACTTCGACGGCGACGGCGATACCGACGTCGCGGTCGCGAATTACTCGGGCCACCCGACGGACACCGCGAACGATGGAATCACCTGGATTCGCAACGACGGCGCCGGACGCTTCACACCGTTCCCGACGCGCGTCGCGCGCGGCGAGTACTCCGCGCGGCTCGCCACCGGCAAGGTGAACGCCGACCGCTACGACGACATCGCGTTCAGCAATTCGAATTCAAACCTCGTGACGATCGTCTACGGATCGGCAGCAGGTCCGCGCGCGAGCGAAAACGTGGCGACGATGAAAGCGCCGCACGCGGTGGCGCTCGCCGATTTGAATGGCGATGGGAAGGCGGATCTCATCGTCACGGGCGAAGAGACGGATCAGATGTTGATTTACTTTGGGCGGTGACCGGCGAGTGATGCGCCTAGACCTTGCGCACCGGGCCCGGATAACGCGCCAATTGCGCGTCAGTGGTGAGCAGCGTGACGCCCTCGGTCAGCGCCTGCGCCAGGAGGATCCGATCGAACGGGTCCTTGTGAAGATCGGGGAGGGTATCGATGCTGACGGCATGCTCGCTGGTGACCGGCAACTCGATGTAGCCGTTGTCGAGAAGTCCACGACGGAGTAGCCGAGGCTCGACGCGAAAGTCGTCGCGCCCCAGCGATTTCTTGATCGTGATCTCCCACAAGCTCGCGGCGCTGAAGAGCAGCTCATTGTTCGGATTGTTGAGCTGCCGGCGTGCAGCGGCGGAGAGCCGTCCCGGTTGGCCGGCAGCCCAGAGCAAGATCTGCGTATCGAGTAGGAGTTTCACGCTCCCGTCCCGAACAGCGCCTCGATCTCACTCTCGCCCATCCGGTTGAAATCGTCGGGCACCGAGATCTCGCCCGCGAGGAAGCCGAGTCGTTGCGCCTTCGCCGGCGCGTCGAGTGCCGATACCTTGACCATTGGCTTGCCGGCTTTCGCGATCAGGAAAGACTCCCCTTTCGCGGCGCGATCGACGAGTCGCGAGAGCTGTGTCTTCGCTTCGTGCATGTTGACCGTGACCATTGCCGCCTCCAAGTGAACTAAGTCGATTCGACTAAGTTGTATTCCGGGCGGGCAACAGGTCCTTCTGGTTCACGATGCTTCGTCGAGGCCGACGGCGGGGGCGCCTCTTGCCTTTCTGAACCCTTGCGAGCGCACGCAGAAGACGCTCAGCCGCGCCGGTGAATGATGACTGGCTCCCGTCCCTCAGATGCCTCGTCGAGCAAGGCTTTGAGGTTCGCCCGCGCTTGCGTGTAGGTCGTTACTGTCGGCATCTTCCACCCGTACAGTGAGATTGTACGGTTGGGCTCCCGCTCGCGAAACTGCTTCCACGAACTCGATGAATTTCGTCGCGGGCACGTACGGCAAGAGGTCCGACTGCGACACGATGCCGACGACCTTGCCGTTGCGCGTCACCGGGAGCCGCCGCACGCGGCGCTCTTCCATCGACTCCAGCGCCACATCGAGCGGCGTGTCTTCGTCGACCGACAACACGTCCCTCGTCATGATGTTTTTGACCGGCACGTCGAGCGGATTTTTCGCGTGCGCGAATCCGCGCATGGCGATGTCGCGATCCGTGACGACGCCGACGAGCTTCGTTCCATCGACGACGGGGATCTCACCGCAGTCGTTCTCCAGCATCAGGCTCGCGACTTTCTCGAGCCGCGTATCGGGCGCGCAGCACGCCGGACCCGGCGTCATGATCTCTTTGACTCTCATCTCACCCTCCCGAGCGCAGATATGCCACTACGTCGTCGAGTTGTGCGCCGGTCATCGGCGCCGCGAAGTCCGCCATCGACGTCTTGAACATTCCTTCGGCATCGATCGCCGATCGCGACACGATCTTGTTCGCCACGCTCTCCGGTGTGAGGCCGTTCAGATCGTGAAGCCGCGGTCCCGGCAGCGTCGATTTCGGCAGAGCGTCGTCGCCTGCCACTCGATGGCAAGCGTGACAGTGCAGATCGATGAACGCCTGCCGGCCGCGCGTTGCCTCCGCGGTCATGCGGATGGAATTGACGTGCGCCGGCGCGCATGCGAGCACGAACAGCGCCGCGATCGCGAATGTCTTCATGGCGTCACCATCGCCGCGGCGACCGGCGCCTGACTCCATTCGATGTAGGACCCGTCGTAGAGGCGAACGTCGCGGCCGAGGTAGCGAAGGACAAAGTAGTCGACGCAGGCCTGCATGCCGGTGCGGCAATACGTGACGACGGTCGCATCATCATCGATGCCGGCGCGGCGATAGAGATCGCGCAGCTCCGCGACGCTGCGGAACACGGGCGTCTCGCCGCCGGTCAGATTCTCGTTCCACGACACGTTGATCGCGCCGTCGATGTGTCCCGGTTGCGTGATGCCGGCGCCGGGAGTCGCGCCGATGTACTCATCGGGCGATCGCGCATCGACGATCGCCACATCGCGCGACGCGGTGATCGTGAGCATTCGCATCGCGTTGAGGCGCACGATCATTTCCGGTTGCGTGTGGACGACGAAGCTCGATTCGACGACGCCGAGCGGAGCGCCGACGTGCACGTCGCGTCCTTCCTTCATCCACTTCTTCACACCGCCGTCGAGAAGCGCGACGTCGTCGCCGTGTCCCGCGTAATCGAGCGTGAAGAAGAGTCGCGCCGCGGCGATGGGATCGCGCGCATAGACGATGATCCGCCCGCGATTGGCGATGCCGGCGCGCCGAAGCGTCTGTTCGAGCACGGCCGGATCCGGCAGTTCGTTCGGAATGCCGTTGCGGCCCGCGACGATGTCGTTCAACGCGACGAGTCGTGCGCCGGGGATGTGCGCCGTTTCATACGACAGGCGATCGCCCGCGTCGACGATCGTGATCTGCGGATCGCGCAGATGCTGCTGCAGCCACGACGTCGAGACGAGCATGTTCGGATTTTCGGCAGCCGATGCCGCGGCCGCGAAGGCGAGGAGAACGATCAGTCGTCGCATGGTTGCCTCCAATCGAGAAACCCCTCTCCCCGCATGTGCGGGGAGAGGGTCGCGTGGCCGTACCAGGCGGGAGCTCTGAGCGTCAGGCGGCCGCGCTGAGTTTCTTCTTCACGTCGACGTTGATCGTCCGCGGCTTCGCTTCTTCCTTCTTCGGGATGTCGATCTCGAGAAGGCCGTTGTTGTACGTCGCGGTGATCTTGTCGCCCGCCACGTTCGGCGGCAGCGTGAACGAGCGGAGGAACTTGCCGTAGGTGCGCTCGACGCGGCGATAGTCCTTCTCCGTCGTCTCTTTCTCGAACTTGCGCTCGCCCTGAAGCGTAATGACGCCGTTCTCGACCTCGATGGTGATGTCCTTCTCGGTCATGCCCGGCAGCTCGGCCTTGATGACGATCGCGTTTTTCGTCTCGAGAATGTCGGTGGGCGGCGCCCACTGCGCGGGGAAGAGCTCCGTGTCGGCGCCCGTTCGCGCCATGAGGCGCTCGAAGCGGTTGCGCAGAGTGGTGAGCTCGTCGGTGGGGTCGAAGTTTTCGAATCGCGTGAGAAATGTCATGACGACCTCCTTGACTACGTCGCCATGACGACACGAAGGCAGATCGCGCGATAGGAAATCGGTCACGGCGCGCGCGTGACCGGACGCACGGGTCGCGCGCTCATTCGACGCCGGGATCGAGAAGATCGGCCTGCATCGGCGAGCGGAATCGGACGATCGTGCGAATGCCGTCCATGGCGTCGATGTCGATCTCGGCATCCGCGCCTTCGTCCGTCTGCTGAATGCGGACGGAGTCGACGTGGAGAATGCGATGCTCGAGGCGCGGCCGTTCGCGGTGCGCGCCGACGTGAACGATCAATTCATCGCCGTCGCTGCTGATGCCGGCGAAGGGCTCATCGCGCATGGCGTCGATCGCGCCCGTGTCCGGTGCGCTGACGCTCATCGTGACGAGCGCGCCTTCATGAAGGCGGCTGAACCGGCCGAAGAACGACGGCCACTCGCGAATGGGAATGTCCTGACTGCGCATGATGCGACTCCTGACGCGTCCGCGACGAACCATCTGACAAATGCGGCATCGATCGATGTGACGGTTGCCTCCGTTGCCTGTGCGGTTCGTCGCAGCGCTTGCCCGTTTCGGGCGACATCGTGCTCGGTGGAGAACTGCCATGCCGCTCATCGCCACGCCGAAGACCTTCACGTACACCACAACGCTCGACCACGTCATCGCCCGTACCGGCGTCGCGCGCTCCGGAGCGAAGCCGGAGCTCCGCGTTGCCAGCCCTCCGGAATTCAAAGGCGAGAAAGACGTGTGGACGCCGGAGGATCTCTTCGTCTCGTCGATCGAAGTCTGTCTCATGCTCACGTTCATCGGCGTCGCGGAGAAGCGCGCGCTCGAATTCATTCGCTACGAAAGCAGCGCGGAAGGAACGCTCGAGTGGATCGACGGCTCGTACCGATTCACGCGCGTCGTCGTGCGGCCGCGAGTCACCGTGGCGAGCGTCGAAGCGATCGCCGTCGCCTATGAAGTCATCGGACGCGCGCACGCGACGTGCCTCGTCGCCAACTCCGTGCGCTCCGACGTGATCGTCAAACCGGAAGTGGTGCCGGAGGAATCATGAAGCTCGAGCAGATCCTCGTTCCGTGCGACTTCACCGATCGCTCCGGCGCCGCGCTTCGCTACGCAAAGTTCTTCGCCGATCGTTTCGGAGCGGCGATCACCGTGATGTATGCCGATCCGATGCAGTTCCCGGTCGATCTATTCGCTGCCGGAGCCGCGGGACTCATGGCTCCGGGCGGCCTTTCGGAAGAAGACCTCGAGCGCGAGCTGCGCGAGCACGCCTTCACGCACCTAGGCCCCAACGCGCGATTCGCGACGCGCGTCGTCGCCGGATCGGCCACGCCGATGATCGTGAAGACCGCCAATGCCATCGGCGTGGACCTCATCATCATCGCCACGCGCGGGCTCCACGGCTGGCGCCGCACGCTCCTTGGATCAGTCACGCTCGAAGTGCTGCATCAGTTCAATGGCGCGGTGCTCGTCATCGAGCCTCCGGTGTCGCCGGTGCCCGTCGACGCGAACGTGAGACGCATCCTTTGTCCGGTCAACATGACCGAGATCGCGCGTGAGTCGGCGCGCGTCGCCTCCATGATGGCGACGCGGCTCAACGCGCAGCTCATCATCGTTCACGTCACCGAAGACAAGACGACGGCGTATGAAAGTGAAAGCGCGCTGCGGCGATGGCTCGCGAACGACGTGAAGCCCGGCATCGCCTGGCGAGAGATCGTGATGCGCGGCGGCGCCGCCGAGCGCGTTCTCGATTGCGCCGAAGACCTCGGCGCCGATCTGCTCGTCGTCGGCGCGCAACATCGATTCATGGGTGACGCGACGGTCGTCGGCAGCACGACGGAGCGGCTGATCCGCTTCGCGAATTGTCCGGTGTTGAGCGTGATTCGCAACGCGAAGCGCGATGCGGACGAAGTCGGAGAACTCGTCGGCGCCGCGCGCGTGTAGCTACGCCGTCTGCGTCCGCCGCAGCTGATTCTCCATCTCGATCGCGCGCGGATAAAGAATGTTGTTCTCCACGTGCATGTGGAAGTGCACGTGCCGCGCGAACTCGTCGAGCGCGCTGCGCAGCGCGACGGTGCAGCAGTCCGCCGGCGCTTGCGCGGCGAGCTCGCGCATCGTGCGCATCTGCTCGTGAAGGCGCTCGTGCTCGACGAGCTCGCCGAGGACGCGCTGGCTGATGCGAAGGTGGGGGAGAGGTGCGTTGCCTTGCGCGGCGGAGTCAATCGACTCGATCAACGGCAACAGATCGCGCTCTTCATTCAGCATGTGCGCGGTCGTCGCGGCGGCGAAGCGCACGAAGATTCTCTCGATGCGCGCGAGCTTCGGCGACGTCGATCCGTGCTTCGTCACCGCCTTCTCGATCGTCGTGCGCATGCGCGGGATCTCGCGGCCGATCGACGTCTGATGATCGCGGATGATGAAGCGGACCAGCGCGGTGAGCGACTCGTCGGCGCTGCGCTGCGCGGGCATCGAGGCGATCCGGGCGATGAGATCGTCGATGTCGAATCCCGCGTCCCATGCGGCACTTTGCAACGTGTGCGCGCCGCGGCAGCAGTAGTCGATGCCGGCGTTCTCGAAGACTTCGATCGACGGCGGGAGAAGGCGGGCGACGTCAGCGACGGATTGTTCTTTTGTCAGTTCGATCATTAGATGACCACCAATGCCTCGAGTGCGGCGCGATCGTGAACGATGAGATTCGAGCCTTTGACCGACACGATGTTCTGATCGCGAAAATCGCGGAGAAGGCGCGTCACCGTTTCGCGCGACGTGCCGATGATTTGTGAGATGTCGTCGTGCGTCATGAGCACCTGCACGCGCGTGCCGGCGTCGGTCTTCTTGCCGCGTTGCGTGCACCACGACAACAGCAGATACGCGAGCTTCTCCGCGGCAGAGCGCGACAACGCGATCGCGCGCACGTGATCGGCGCCGGCGTCGCACTCGCGGCTCAGTTGCCGGAGTGCGTTCATCGATGCCGGAGTGCACGACGCGATGTGGCGAAGGAAATCGTCACGGCGAATGAAATTGATCTGCGACGGCTCGAGCGTCTCGGCCGCGTTCTTGTGCAGATTGCCGGTCACACAGCTGCTGACGCCGAGGATTTCGCCGGGCTCGGCGACGCGAGTGATGAGCGTTTTTCCTTCGCCGGACGAGATCGTGAGCTTCACCGTGCCGTGGCAGATCATGAACACGCCGCGCGGCAGCTGCCCTTCGGAGTAGAGGATCGCGCCTTGCGGATAGACGTTCGTGAACGTCATCGCGTCGAACGACGTCAGCGGATCGCGCGGAAGCTGGCAGAAGAAGTCTTCGCGGCGCCAGCTGCACGTCTGGCAGCTCTCGGTCGCGGCGAACCCGTATGCAGGCACTCCTCGCATTGGTCACGCAGTTTCCGTCCTACTCGCATGTGACGCTGTGATGACCATCGCCCGACGACGTGATCGCGCACCTTTGCGAATTCGCGCGAACGGCTGCATCTTGCGAGTCATGAAACGCCGGGACCTGATCGTCTACATCGTCGGTGGCGCTCTCGCCGTCGCTCTCATCGCGTTCAGCGCGATGAGAGTGACGGAGAGAACGCAACCGACGCTGTAGACGGTCAGGTCACGGCGTTTTATGTCACGCGAGATATAGCCCTGAACGCGATTTGGGAGAAGACGAGAGCGCCACCGAGGAGGTAGA